>Ga0126312_10000115_pt1 | contig 35880 bp, 38 predicted proteins | sample Plot104A_FD_92537 | JGI IMG/M metagenome (GOLD analysis project Ga0126312, IMG submission 92537) | Serpentine soil microbial communities from UC McLaughlin Reserve, CA, USA - Plot104A | ecosystem: Environmental > Terrestrial > Soil > Grasslands | place: USA: UC McLaughlin Reserve, Lake County... | reverse complement strand
GCCCGCGAGGATGTCGAGGTCGATCTCCTTGGCGAGCGGCTTGCCGCGGGTGTGTACCTCGAGGATCTTCTGGCGGCCCTTGCGGTCGGGGCGGTCGACGACGATCTGGCGGTCGAAACGCCCGGGCCGCAGCAGCGCCGGATCGAGGATGTCCGGCCGGTTGGTCGCCGCGATCAGGATGATGTTGTCCTTCATCTCGAAGCCGTCCATCTCGACGAGCAGCTGGTTGAGGGTCTGCTCGCGCTCGTCGTGGCCGCCGCCCAGGCCGGCGCCACGGTGGCGGCCGACGGCGTCGATCTCGTCCATGAAGATGATGCACGGCGCGTTCTGCTTGGCCTGCTCGAACAGATCCCGCACGCGCGACGCGCCGACGCCGACGAACATCTCGACGAAGTCGGAGCCGGAGATCGAGAAGAACGGCACGCCCGCCTCGCCCGCGACCGCGCGCGCCAGCAGCGTCTTGCCGGTGCCCGGCGGGCCGTAGAGGAGGACGCCCTTGGGGATTCTCGCGCCGAGCGCCTGGAACTTCTTCGGGTTCTCGAGGAACTCCTTGATCTCGTGGAGCTCCTCGACGGCCTCGTCGACCCCGGCCACGTCGCGGAAGGTGATCTTCGGGGAGTCGACCGACATGCGCTTGGCGCGCGACTTGCCGAACGACATGACCTTCGAGCCGCCGCCCTGCATCTGGTTGATGATGAACAGCCAGAAGAGCAGGAAGATCACGAACGGGAGGATGTAGGTGAGCGCGGTGAGCCAGCCCGAGCCGCCCTTGGCCTTCACGTCGATCGGGATGTCCTCCGAGCGCAGGGTGTTGACCAGGTTCTGCTCGGTGTTGTCCGGATACGCGCTCTGGTACTTGCGCCCGCCCTGCAACTGCACGTCGATGCGGTTGTTCTTCGTGTTGAGCGTGACGTCCTTGACCTGGCCGCGCTCGACCTGGCTCAGGAACTGGCTGTAGTTGGGGTCGCGCTGCTGCTGGCCCGGGCTGATCAGCTTCTGGGCGAAGAACGCCAGAACGACCACGATCAGGATGGGGAAGGCAGCGCTTTTGAAGAATCTGCTCAAGAAGGGGCCCCGGCCGGGTGAAACATCAGCCTACCAAGGGTGTATTCGGCTTTTGGCCCTTTTTGGGGCTACTCCTGCAGCACCGCGACGTACGGAAGGTTTCGGAAGCGCTCCGAGTGGTCCAGGCCGTAGCCGATCGCGAAGCGGTTCGGGATCTCGAACCCCACGTACCTGATCGGCAGCTCCACCTTCCGCCTTTCCGGCTTTGTGAGCAGCGCGCACACCGCAAGCGAAGCGGGATCGCGGGCCTTCAGCGTCCTCAGCAGGTAGGACAGCGTCAGGCCCGAGTCCACGATGTCCTCGACGATCAGCACATCGCGGCCCTCGATCGGCGCGTCCAAATCCTTGAGGATGCGCACGATTCCGCTGGAGTCGGTCGAGGAGCCGTAGCTCGAGACGGCCATGAAGTCGACCTCGCAGGCGACGTCGAGGTGGCGCATCAGGTCCGAGAGGAAGAACACCGCGCCCTTGAGCACGCCGACGAGGAAGAGGTGCCGCCCTTCGTAGTCGCGCGAGATCTCCCGGGCGAGCTCTCGCACCCGGTGGGCGAGGTCGTCGCTCTGCACAAGGATCTCCCCCACACCCGGCTCGGCCATGGGGCGCGAGTCTAGGTCGGAGTGGAGCGGCGCGCCGAGAGCCCGAGCGAGCCGGGATCGCCATCCGGGGCCGCGAAGCGCTCGTCGAGCGCGACGCCGGCCACCCACACGATCTCTCCACCCGACTCGACGACGGGCAGCGTGCGGCGCAGGGCGCGCGGAACCTTGCGGTCGGTGAACAGGTCCTGCAGCGACTTCGACCCACCGAGGCCCAGCGGGCGCATGCGGTCGCCCTCGCGCCAGCCGCGCACGAGCGCCTCCGAGCCGAGCGACCGGGCCGCCACGCTGACGTCGCCTGGGGCGCCGCGACGGGCCTCGAGCTCCCAGTCGCCGAAGCGAGCCGCGCCCGGCAGCGGCAGGTGCACAGGCGCAGGAGGCTCTGCCGGACGGTCGCGCGAGAGCCTCAGCGTGCCGTACTCGGCGACCCCCCGCAGGCCTCCACCGAGGTCGAGCGAGCGCGTGCCGCCCCGGCCTTCCCCGAGCCCCAGCAAGGTGTCCGCCTGCTCTCGCGAGAGCGGGCGCGAGCCGCCCACAGCGCCCTCCGCCAGGCCGCGCACCACCAGCCGCGCCAGCGCCGCCGGCAGCGCACGCAGCTCCTCGAGCGAAACGGCCGGGCCGCCGCCGAGCGCCTCCAGCGCCTCGGCGGTGTCGCGCTCGAGCAGGTCAGCCTCGTCGCGCAGCTGCCGCGCCGTCTCGGCGATTGCCAGCTCGGCGGCCGGGTTGAGCTCCCGCAGCGCGTCCAGCACGTCGTGGCGCACCCGCGAGCGGGCAAAGCGCCGGTCGGCGTTGGTGGGATCCTCGCGCCAGGGCAGGCCGCGGACCCGCAGGTACTGGCGTGCCTCCTCGCGCGTCAGCTCGAGCAGTGGCCGCACCAGCCGGCCACGCCGGGGCTCCATCCCGAGCAGTGCCCGGCGCCCCGGCGATACCGCCAGCCGGTAGAGCACCGTCTCGGCCTGGTCGGTGGCCGTGTGCGCCGCCGCGTAGTCGCCGCGGGCCAGCTCCTCGGCAAGACCGTAGCGCGCCTCGCGCGCGCGCTGCTGAAGGTTCCCCGTGTCGGAAAGCGACACGTGCTCCACGGACAGGGGTACGTCGACCTTCGCGCAGAGCTCACGGCAGAGGCGCTCGTCGGCGGCCGCCCCTTCGCGCAGCCCGTAGTTCACGTGCAGCGCCGCCACATCGGCCCCCAGCCGGACGGCCACCTCCAGCAGGCAGACCGAGTCGCCGCCGCCGGACAGCAGCACCAGGAGCGGCTCGCCTTCGCGCACCAGTCCCGACTCGCGCGCGACCGCCAGCGGCCGTTCCACGTCAGCTGCCCTTCGGGAAGGCCCGGCAGAGTCGGGCCGGCTCGTCGAAGCCCTTCAACTTCACCTGGCCGATCTCGTCGAAGCCCAGGTGCGAGTCGTCGGGGACGGCGTCCACCACGGCGTCGGTGACCACCACCTCGCCGCCGCGCGCGCGGGCGACCACCCGGGACGCCAGGTTGACCTCGCGGCCGAAGTAGTCGCCGTCGCGATAGAGCGTGGCGCCGTAATGCAGCCCGATGCGGGGCTCGGGGCGCTCCTCGAAGAGGCTCTGGAAGCCCACGGCCCAGTCGGTCAGTGCCTGCACGTCGCCGCCCACGACCATCACCTCGTCGCCGATGGTCTTGACCACCCGCGCACCCTCCGGGAGCGTGGCCGTGACCCCCTCGATGAAGCGCTCGACGAACGAGAGCGCCTCCTCGTCGCCCTCCTCTTCGGTGAAGCGCACGTAGCCGGCCAGGTCGGCGAAGGCAATCGCCACGCGCACCCGGCCCAGGTCCACGTCGCCCTCCATCTCCACCTCCATGTGACCCACCACGTCCTGGGCGATGAAGTGCTGAAGGAAGCGCTGGTGCACGTAGTCCATCAGCGGCGACGCCAACGGCAGCAGGTCGCCGGCGAGCTCGCTCATCTCCTCGGCCATCTCCAGGCCGGGCACACCCTCGCGGATCAGCGGCTCGTGCACGTAGATGTGGAACAGTCGCACCTCGGCGTCGGCGATCTGGGAGACGGCCTGGCCGTAGACGCGGCAGAGCTGCAGGAAGGCCACGAGCGGGAAGCCCGCTCCCAGCACCGAAGCCACGTACTGCAGCGCCTGAAGGTCCTCGTCGGTCACGTTCTCGAGCGCCTGCGGGGGCAGCCCGATGCCGCTCCAGAAGCGCTCTATCAGGGCGGGCTCCAAGCCGGTGGCCTCGGCCGCGTCGTCGACGCTGCGCCGCTCGTGGTCGGTCGGGAAGAGCTCCTCGACGAAGCCGTAGGCCAGCCGGCCCTGCCTGCCGGCCTCGCGAATGTGCTCGAGGCTGTGGCCGCGCTCGCGCAGCCGGGCCACGATCCGGGCGTGGGCGGCGGCCGCGGCGGTCCATTGCCCTCCCCCGTCGACCTCGGGGATCACGCCGGACTGCGCCCAGCGCTTGAGCGTGGACGGCGATACCCCGGCCCGCTCCGCGGCCTGCTTGAGCGTGAGCTTCTCGTGTGTCACGCGCCCCGACGCTACAACGGCGGAGCCGATCGACGTGACTCCGCCGTTGCCTGCGGGCTCACGGCCCGCCCCGTGGGCCGGCGGCGCCCACGCCGTCCGGCCTAGAAGGTCCAACGGTCAGTTTCACGCGCGCGCGTGCGCACGTCAAGCGCCGAGCGAGCTTCAGCTGCGGCGAGCGGAGTTCCAGCTTGCCAGCGCGGCGAGGGGCAATAGACTCGCCGCGCATGAACTACTTCGTCACGGGCGCCACGGGCTTCATCGGCAGGCACCTCGTGCGGGAGCTGCTGAGGCGCGAGGGAACCATCTACGTGCTCGTCCGGGAGGGGTCGCGGGGGAAGGTCGACGCGCTGATCGACCGGCTCGGCGCCGACGAGGGACGCATCGTCCCGGTCGCCGGCGACCTCGCGAAGGAGGGCCTCGGCGTCGAGAGCTTCGACGAGCCCATCGACCACCTCTTCCATTTGGCCGCGATCTACGACGTCGAGGCCGACGACGAGGCGATGGAGAAGGCAAACGTCGAGGGCACTCGCCACGTCGTGGAATTCGCCAACCGGCGCGGCGTCGGTCGCTTCCACCATGTCAGCTCGATCGCCGTCGCAGGCGCCTACAAGGGCGTCTTCCAGGAGGACATGTTCGACGAGGATCAGAAGCTGCCGCACGCCTACCACAGCACCAAGTTCGACTCCGAGAAGCTGGTGCGCAAGCAGGTCGAAGCCAAGACTCTGATCTACCGGCCGGGAATCGTGGTCGGGCATTCCGAGAGCGGTGAGATGGACAAGGTCGACGGGCCCTACTACTTCTTCAAGCTGCTGCAGAAGCTCCGCCACGCTTTGCCTGAGTGGTTCCCGCTGGCGGGCCCGGAGGGCGGCAACACCAACATCGTCCCGGTCGACTTCGTCGCGAGGGCGATCGACCACATCGGGCACCTGGCCGACGACGACCTGCCGAGCGACACCTTCCACCTGGTCGACCCCGAGCCGATGACCGTCGGCCAGGCGCTGAACGAGTTCGCAAAGGCGGCCCACGCCCCGCAGTTCGCAATGCGGGTGGACCCCAACATGACCAACGCGATCCCCAAGCCGGTGCGCGCCGGCCTCAAGGCGCTGCCGACCGTCAAGCGAATCCGCGAGACGGCGCTACGCGACCTCGGCATCCCACCGAACGCCATGGAGAACCGCGACTTCTTCTGCACCTTCGACGCGCGCGACACCCAGCGCGCGCTGAAGGGCACCGGCATCGCGGTGCCGCCGCTGGCGACCTACGCGCCGCGGCTGTGGGATTACTGGGAGCGCAACCTCGATCCCGATCTCTTCCGGGAGCGCAGCCTGTCGAGCTCGATCGGCAACAAGAAGGTGCTGATCACCGGGGCCTCGAGCGGCATCGGCCTGGAGACTGCGCTCAAGATCGGCGAGGCGGGCGGCGAAGTGCTGCTGGTCTCGCGCACGCGCGAGAAGCTCGAGGACGTGGCGGAGAAGGTCGAGGAGCGCGGCGGCACCGCCCATGTGCACCCCTGCGACCTCTCCGACCTCGAGGACATCGACCGGCTCGCGAACGAGGTGCTGGACGAGCACGGCGGGGTGGACATCCTGATCAACAACGCGGGCCGCTCCATCCGCCGCTCGGTGAAGGCGTCGTATGACCGCTTCCACGACTACGAGCGCACGATGAAGCTGAACTACTTCGGCGCGCTCAAGCTGATCCTGGCCTTCCTGCCCGGGATGCGCGACCAGAAGAGCGGCCACATCATCAATGTCTCGTCGATCGGCGTGCAGACCAACACGCCTCGCTTCTCGGCCTACGTCGCATCGAAGTCCGCCCTCGACGCCTTCTCGCGCTGCGTGGCGCCCGAGGTGGTGGGCGACGGCGTGACCTTCACGACGATCTTCATGCCGCTGGTCCGTACCCCGATGATCGCGCCCACCGACATCTACAAGGCGTTTCCCACGCTCACGCCGGACGAGGCGGCGCAGATGATCTGCGACGCCATGATCGACAAGCCGAAGCGGAAGGCGTCCCGCCTGGGCACCTTCGGCGAGGTGCTCTACGCGGTCTCGCCGAAGACCGTGGACATCGTGCTTAACACGGCCTACAACCTGTTCCCCGACTCGAGGGCGGCGAAGAAGGAGAAGGACGAGGAGGCGGAGAAGGGCGACGGCAGGGGCGAGGAGATGTCCACGGAGGCGGTGGCCATGGCATACCTGATGCGAGGCGTCCACTTCTAGGCCCCGGACGTGTGCGGCGGGCCGTCGGGCTTCTCTCTCCCCTCGACCTGCAACGCTCGCTCCGCTCGCTCGACTCGTCCGCCTGCGGCTCCCTCGGACACCGTCTCGGGAGAGGAAGCCCGACCGGCCCGAACCATCGCCGAGCCAGCCAGTGGGGCCCACCGGTCGCTGACGGGCGCGATCGACTCGACCGCGACGAGGAGCCTCGCCGCGAAGACGGGAATCACGAGTGTGGATCCGGGCGCTGCGCTCGAGGTTCGCTGTCGGGGCGAGGGGCGTAAAGGCGGACGGTCGCCGCCTTGCCCTTAAGCGGTACGGATGGTCGCTCCTCGAAGTCGTCACTGTCCGGGCCGAAGGCGCGCAGCGTTGTTTCGGTGATGAGGATGTCGTCGCCGGTCAGTCGCGTAGCGGCCTCGACGCGGGCTGCTGTGTTCACCGGATCTCCGATGACCGTGAAGTCGCGCCGTCCACCCCCGCCGATCGTGCCGACCACGACCCGGCCCGTGTTCACGCCCATCCCGACCCGGAGCTCACCGGCGCCGCCCCGGCGCACGAGCTGCGCGATCTCGCGCGCGGCCGCAACAGCGCGCGCAGCGTGATCGGCGTGGCGCTCAGGGGCGCCGAAGATTGCCAGCAGCCCGTCGCCGAGGAGCTTGTTCGCATGACCGCCGTTACTGACGATTACCGGGACAACCGCCTCGTAGAGCTCGTTGAGGCTTGCGACGACCTCCTGCGCCACGGCGCTCTCGGTGAACGCGGTGAACCCACGCACGTCGAGGAACAGGACGGAGGCCTCGACCTCGTCGCCGCGCAGGTCCATCCCCTCGGCGAGGACGCGCTCGGTCAGGGCCGGATCGACGAAGGCGCCGAAGGCCTCGCGCAGCCGCTCGCGCTCGCCGAGCCCGGCGACCATCGCGTTGAACGCCGCGGCGAGCTCGCCGGTCTCGTCGGTTGAGACCACCGGCACGCGCACGCCGAGATCGCCGGCGCCGACTCTGCGAGTAGCGTCGCGAAGGTCGATGATCGGTCCCGACACCGCATCGGCCAGCAGGAGGCTGAGCCAGGTCGAGAAGGCCGCGGTGACGGCGAGAGCGATGAGACTGGCCAGCCCGATCGTGTCGAGGTCGCGGGTGTCGTCAGTGAGCAGCCCGGCGACGATCAGTGCCGTCCCCCAGGTGACCATCGGCACCGTCGCCAGCAGGCGCCGGTGCAGGGAGACCCGCGCGAAGTCGGGAGGCGACGCCCCCGGCAGGCTCTCGCCGATGTCCTCGAGCGCCGGTCGCATCCCGAGCTCGAGAGCCACGTAGCGCAGCACGGTGGAGGACAGGTACAGCAGGTAGGACACCGGGAAGAGCAGCGCCGCCTCGTATGCGGGGAGCTCGAGGAGCGCGGCCAGCACGAGATCCGCGGCTCCGGCTCCGATGGCTCCGATCGCGTACAGGCTCGGACGTCGCAGGAGCACGAGCGGCAGCCGTGCGGCGGCCGACCACGCCGCCAGCGCGGCGTCCTCGGTCGACTCGCCGGCGAGCCAGGCGCGGGCAGGCTCGGCCCCGCGCTGTAGGTAGACCGCGGCCACGACGCCCTCGACCGCGAATCCGACCGCCGAGCAGGCGGCGAAGAGGGCCAACTCGCCGGCGCTGAGGTCGACGTGGAGCGCCAGGGCGACGACACCGAACCCCGATACGACGACGCCGTTGACCACGATACCCAGGGCGCAGGCAGTGAAGTAACGCGCCCCGGTGCGGCGGTACAGCACACGCGGCGGCCCCTCGAAGATCCCGCGACGACGGCCGCGCCATGTCATCGAGTCCGATCGGCGGGCGAGACGTCGAATGTCTGACCGGCCGCGCGGAGGCGGTCGGCCAACACGCTCCCCATTGCGGTCGCGGGGGTCAGCACCCCGGCGCGTTCTGGGAGCCGGTCGCCGTCGAGCGCAAGGCACAGGGCACTCTGCCCCAACATCACCCGCGTCGCCCCGTAGCCCGGGTCTCCCTGCGCTTCCACGCGGCACACCCAGCGCTCGTCAGCCGGGGTGCGCGCGTGGATCTCGATCACGAAGAATCCCTCCCGCACGAGCTCCTCCTTGGGCCCTGCGCCGGGACCGGGCAACACGCGGTCGAGAGCGAATCGGGAAGGCGGCAGGGCGAGCCCGGCAGCGAGCGCGGCCATGCCCCCTCCCACGCCGAGGGCCTTCGCGCGCCCCGTGACGCCGGAGCCGAAAGCCATCACCTCGCGGTAGCGGAAGCGTCGCCCGTAAGCCCAGTCCTGGAGCGCGTTGGAGCGGCGCACGACGCGGGTGTTGACCGGTGCCATCACAAACGGGCCGAACCAGGTGCCGAGCTCCTCGGAGTACTCCGCACCGCGGAGATCGGCCTCGTTGCCGAGCTTGGGTTCGGCATCCCGGTCAGGCGACAGGGCGTAGGGATCGGCGAGGACCCTCGCGAGCGAGCGATCCCTCTTGACGTCGTCGACCGTGCCCTTCATCGACGCGAGCGTGCCGCCGCTGACTCCGCCCTTGACCCGACGCAGTACGAGAGTGGTGTCCGCTAGTTCCCCGGCCGCTTCATGCAGGACCAGAACGCCGATGTCAGATGGGATCGAGTCAAACCCGCAGGTGTGGACGATGCGCGCGCCGCTCGCCTTCGCGGGCGGGTCGAACCGCTGGATCGTCTCGCGCATGAAAAGTGTCTCGCCGGTGAGATCGGCGTAGTGGGTGCCGGCCGCGGCGCACGCCTCGACGAGCGCCGCGCCGTAACGGCGATACGGCCCGACCGTCGTGGCCACTGCAGTGGTCCGTGCCGCGAGCTCGGCGAGCGCTGCGCCGTCCTCGGAGTCCGCGACGATCAAAGGCCAATCCGCCGCCCGAGCGCCAAGCTCTTCACGGACGCGTTCGAGCTTCTCCTGCGAGCGTCCGGCAAGGCCGATGCGCACATCGTCAGGCGCCGCGCGCGCCAGATACTCCGCCGTGAGCTTGCCGACGAACCCGGTGGCTCCGTAAAGCACGACGTCCAGCTCGCGCGTGGCTGTCATGGGCCGCGCATGCTACCCCCCGGCTTCTGGCGTCCGGCGGGTCGGCGACGTCAGCGCAAGAGACGCTCGCAGGCTGTCACGCACCGGGACGACGGTCACGGTGCCGGATTTGCCGAGCCGTCGGGCTTCCTCTCCCGAGACCGTGTCCGAGGGAGCCGGAGGTGGACGAGTCGAGCGAGCGCAGCGAGCGTTGCAGGTCGACGGGAGAGCGAAGCCCGGCGGCCCGCCGCAGCTGCAAGGGTCCTAGGCGGTCAGAGGAACGCCGGGCCGCGCGCCACGAGGTTCTCGTACACCTTCTGCTGGATCGTCTCGCGCACCCGCTCCGAGAGCTCGAACACCAGACCGCGGTCGGCGGCCGCGTCCGGACCGTACTCCGAGGTGTCGATCGGCTCGCAGAACTCGATTCGCCAGCGGGAGGGCAGCGGCACGGCGCCCAGCGGGCCCAGCAGCGGAAAGGTGGGGGTGACCGGGAAGTACGGGGCGCCGAACAGCCGGGACAGCAGGGGCAGCTCGCCGACCTTGGGGTAGATCTCCTCGCTTCCCACGACCGCCGTCGGCACGAGCGGCGCTCGGGTACGCAGGGCGATCTCCACGAACCCCCCGCGACCGAAGCGCTGAAGCCGGTAGCGGTCCTTGAAGTCCTTCCCGGCGCCCTTGACGCCCTCGGGGAAGACCGCCACGAGGTGGTCCTGCTCAAGCAGCCGCAGGGCGTTGTAGGGCGAGGCCACCACGCCGCCGACCTTGCGCAGGACGGTCGAGATCCACGGCAGGTCGAACGCCCAGTTCAGCACCAGGAAGCGGGGGTGGCGCGGCAGCGGATGGCCGCGCAGGATCGACATCGCGATCATCGTGCCGTCCCACGGCAGGATGCCCGCGTGGTTCGCCACGAGCAGCGCGCGCCCGTGCGAGGGCACGTTGCCGAGCCCGGTGGCCGTCACCCGCCACCAGCGGTCGTAGAGGAAGCCGAAGAAAGGCTCCACCAGATCCGCGAACTCCTCGTCGAAGCCCCATTCGTCCTCCTGGTATTCGCCCTCGAGCCGTCGCACCGCCGCGGCCACGCGCTCGCGGGCCCCGCGCGGCAGGCCCGCCGCCCCTCTCGCCAGCGCCTCGGGCAGCTCCACGCCCGCCTCGAGCCCCTCGCGCAGCCGGCGCATGAACGCCAGCGCGCCGCGCGCGCCCACGCCCGCCTCCGCCTCGGGACGGGCGCCGTCGCCGCCGAAGCGCGGGCCGCCCTCCGTGCGAGCCTCGCGAGTCACCTGGCCATCACCTGGCGCAGCACCGGAGCGATTCGGCGGCCGCCCTGCTTGCGGGAGTAGTCCTGCACCGCGGAGACCGTGGAGTGGCGCGGGTGGAAGCCGACCGTCTCGCGGAGGCGGGTGGTGTCGACGCCGCGGCCATGGCGCAGCAGCCGCCGGAAGTCCTCCGAGAAGTCGAGCAGGCCCAGCCGCTTGGCAACCCCCGCGGTGGGGCCGAACAGCGCAGGCACCACGGGCAGCGTCGGCCGCCCGGCCAGGCGCACCATGCGGGTCAGGCCGACCGTGCCTTCGCCGGCAACGTTCACGGCCCCCCGCACCGGCTTGTGGACGGCGGCCACCAGTGCGTCGAGCGCGTCGTCCTCGTGGATCAGTTGCAAGCGGGGGTCAAAGCCCAGGTACGTCGGCACCACCGGCAGCGACAGGTAGCGCGTGATCTGGCTGTCGAGCGAGGGCCCGATTGCCGGCTGGTAGCGCAGCATCGTGCAGGTCACCCCTGGGTGGCGTCGCGAATAGGTCTCGAAGTAGTTCTCGATCTCTGCCACGTCGCGCTGGAAGCGCGTGCGCGGCGGGAACAGCCTCGTCATCTCCTCGTCGAAGAACTGCGGCGCGTGCGGCTCGGAGCCGTAGACGCCCGCCGATCCGCGAATGACGATCGTCCTCACCGAGTCCGACTTCTCGCACGCCGCCAGCAGCTGCAGGGAGCCGATCACGTTGATGTCGTGCATCGCCCGCGGCGACATGCCCGGGCCGGGCCGGCGCACGATCTGGTTGTGGACCACCGTGTCCACGCCGGTGTTGGGAATGAGCTTCGAGATCACCGCGTTGCGGATGTCGGCCTCGATCAGGTCGGTGCGCTCGAGGTCCCGTGCCGGCTTGCGCGTGTCGAGGCCGGCCACGTACTCGAAGCCGGGGTCGCGCTCCAGGCTGCGGGCCAGGCAGCTGCCCACGTAGCTGCCGACGCCTGTGATGAGAACGCGCCTGCCGGCCACTAGGAGGAGCCGGCTCGGCGCTTCTGGCGGCGCGCGGGCAGGCGCTCCTCGATGGCGTCCAGGCGGCGTCCGATCCGCCGCAGCTCGGCCTTGAGATCGCGGATGTCGCCCTGGGTGGCAGGCAGCCGGTCCTCGACCGCCCCGGCCACGGCGCGGCGGCTCCTGGTGAGGCTGGCCTCCGCACCGCGCATCCTGTCCACCACGTCATCCACCGCTCCCTGCGCGCGGTCGCCCGTGGCCAGCATGGTTCGCTCCACGGCGTCTCGCACCGCGTCCGGCAGCTCCTTGGGTGCGCTCCTGCGCTTCGCCATCAGAGGCCGGAGTGTCCCACAGTCGCTCGCTCTATCGTGCCCGGCCGTGGCGCTCGAGCACGAGGTCCGGCCCATCCATCTGAGGCCCGCTGCGGAGGTCGCGGAGCGTGTTCTGCTGCCCGGCGACCCGCATCGCGCGCTGGCCGTGGCGCAGGAGCTGCTCGACGGGCCGCGCATGTTCAACCACAGCCGCGGGCTGTGGGGATACACCGGGACGGCCGGCGACGGCGAGCCGCTCACCGTGCAGTCCACCGGCATGGGCGGCCCCAGCGCGGCCATCGTGAGCGAGGAGCTGATCGCCCTCGGCGCCAGGTGGCTGGTCCGGATCGGCACCTGTGGAGCGCTCGCCGGGGACGTGGCGATCGGCGAGCTGGTGGCCGCGGAGCGGGTGCTGCCGGCCGACGGCGCCAGCGCCGCCTTGGGCGCCCGCGGGGAGCTGCTGCCGGACAGACGGCTCACCGAAGGGCTGCTGGCGGCCGGCGCCCGGCGAACCACGGTCGTGTCGACCGACCTCTTCTACGACCCCCGCGAGCATGCCGCCGCGGACTGGCTGGGGCGGGGGGCCACCGTGGTGGAGATGGAGGCTGCGGCGCTGTTGCGGGTGTGCGCCCGCAGGGGCGCCGCCGCCGCGTGCGTGCTGGGCGTGAGCGACCGGGCCGGACGACGGATCGATCCGGAGGGGCTGGACATGCTGAGTGTGCGGCTGGGCGAGGTGGGCTTCGCGGCGCTCAGCTCTCGCTGACGGTCAGGCGCTCCTGGGCTCTCGGGATCGGCTCCTCCGCCCCGACCACGGCCTCGCGCAGCGCGGCCAGGTCGCGCGCGATCTCCTCGAGGCGCTCGTCCGTGGCGGCGGCCCGCTCCTCGTCGGCCACGTGCGTGGTTGCGGCCGCGTGCCGATCCTCGAGCCGGTCAATGGCGTCCTCGATGCCCTCGAGCCGCTGGGAGACCGAGCGCAGCCGGCGGGTGACCCGCTCTATGTCGGCCGCGGACGGGATGTTGAGGGCTCCCATGGCCACCTCCTGGGCCTGCACGGCCTTCTCGCGCGCCCCGAACGCGCGAGTCAGAGCGCCGCTGACCACGGGGTTGCCGATCAGCTCCTCGGCGATCCTGCCGAGCGCCTCCTCGCCCTGGCGTGAGAGGCGGTCCACGAAGCTCTCGTCGCGCTCGGGCTGCTCCATCGGCCGCACCCTAACGCACCACCCCGGTGGGCCCCCTTCCTAACGCTCGACCTGAGCTTTACCGGGGTTTGCGAACTCCGGCCGGGTGGAAGAAGGCGTCTAGCCGCACAATGCGGACTGAAGTCCGGGGGAGGGGCGGCCGATAGACGGAGCAGGCTCCTTTCCCTCCGCCCGACGGTTCCCCTTTGCATACCCGAAAGTCACCCAGTAGCGTTCGCTCAGCGCCAGGCGGCTCTGATAGCTTGCGCGCCCGTAAAGGGGGCTCCTCGAGGGGCGTTGTGGGAGGACTTAGGGATGCACGGATGAACACCAGGATCCTCCGGATCGTGCTGGCCGCGGCGACGCTCACCGTCGCGAGCTTCTCCGCGCTCACCTGGTCGGCCAGCGCTCAGCAGCAGACGATCTACGTCCAGCTCGCCAACGGGCAGGTCGTCCCGGTCACCGTCGACGTGCCGCCCGGCACGCCGCTGAACGACATCCAGCTTCCGGGCACGCCGGTCGCGCCGCCGAAGGCTCCGAGCGCCCCGACCGGCGGCGGCAACACCCCCAAGCCGGACGAGCCCACGCCGGTCAGCCCCGAGGGAACGCCTCAGAAGCCGGACGGTGATAACGACGACTCGCCCGACAAGAAGAAGAAAAAGAAGCACAGGGCGAAGAAGGGACCCACCGGCGGAACCGAGGCTCCAGCTGTGGATGAGGTCAAGGAGAAGGTTCGCCGGCGAGCGCCCAAGTCGCCGCTGCGCAACTCCGACGGCAGCCCGACTCCCCAGAACCCCGGCTTCGTCGACGCGCTGCCCGGCCCGTCGACGGCCACCGGGGTGCCCAACTTCGTGATCCGCAAGTTCCGCGTGCCGATCTTCCTGCTGCCCCTCTACCAGGCCGCCGGCATCCAGTACGGCGTGCGCTGGGAGGTCCTGGCGGCCATCAACGAGATCGAGACCGACTACGGCCGCAACCTGAACGTCTCGTCCGCGGGGGCGCTCGGCTGGATGCAGTTCATGCCGGCCACCTGGCGCATGTACGGCGTCGACGCCAACAAGGACAAGCGCAAGGATCCCTACAACCCCGCCGACGCCATCTTCGCCGCCGCCCGCTACCTGAAGGCGGCCGGCTACGAGAAGGACCCGCGCCGTGCGGTCTTCGCCTACAACCACGCCGACTGGTACGTCGATTCGGTCATGCTTCGCGCGCGGCTGATCGCCGGAGTGCCCGCCGACCTCGTCGGCTCCCTCACCGGACTGACCGAGGCCCGCTTCCCGGTCTACGCCCGCGCGCGCTACGCCGACGACCTGGCCGAGCGCCAGGTCCTCAAGCGCGCCAAGCGCGGCCAGAACGCGGCGAACGTCGTGAGCTCGACCGACGACCGCAAGGGAATCGAGATCTTCTCGCGCCGCAACGCGCCGGTGATCGCGTCAAACGACGGCGTGATCAAGAAGGTCGGCCGCTCGAAGCGCCTGGGCCGCTACATCGTCCTACAGGACGTCTACGGCAACCGCTTCACCTACGCGCGCCTGGGCTCGATCGCCCGCTACTACCCGGTCCCGATCGAGGACGCCCAGGACCCGCGCACCTCCGCGCGCGCCGTCAAGGCCAATTCGAAGGATCCCGCGCCCAGCGTCCCCGCGTCAGCCGGCCGCCAGCTGGACAAGACCGACAGGGAGCCGGTCGTCAAGCCTCGCGGTTCCTCACACAACGAGGACGCCCAGCAGGCCTCCGTGCCGATCAAGCAGCGCCTGTTCGCCCATCCTGACATGCCCTTCGCCCGTGACGCGGGCGGCCTCGAGCAGCTGCTCGACGCGCGCGCGAGGAAGGAGGGCGGCTACGAGACCTTCCGCACCTACTTCTCGCGTCCGTTCGGCATGAACGCCCGCGACGTCAGGCTGCGCCGCCTGAAGAAGGGCGCGCGCGTGATCGGCGGCACGATTCTCGGGCGCATCGGCCACACCGTGCCCACCAAGGCCTCCCATCTCTACTTCGAGATCCGCCCGGCCGGCCGCGGAGCGCCGCGCATCGACCCCAAGCCGATCCTCGACGGCTGGAAGCTGCTCGAGGCCACCGCGATCTACCGCGCCTCCGGCCGCAACGTCCTGCACGGCGACGACTCCGACGGCATGTCGATCGGACAGGTCCTGCTGCTCCCGAAGCCGCTCCTCGAGAAGCGCGTGCTCCACGACGACCGCATCCAGATCTATCCGTGCGGCCGCCAGGACGTCAAGTCCGGCCAGATCGACCGGCGCGTGCTGGCCACCCTCGCCTATCTCGCCGAGGCCGGCCTGAAGCCGGCGGTCAGCTCGCTGAAGTGCGGCCACGGCTTCTACACCAGCTCCGGCAATGTCTCCGAGCACTCGTCCGGCAACGCGGTCGACATCGCGAAGATCAACGGCATCCCGATCCTGGGCCACCAGGAGCGCGGCGGCATCACGGAACAGACCGTGCGCAGGTTGATGGCGCTGCAGGGCACCGTGGCACCGCACCAGGTGATCTCGCTGCTCGAAATAGGGGGCCCCACGGTCGCCATGGGCGACCACGACGACCACATCCACGTCGGGTTCCGGCCGCTGTTCGGCGCCAACAAGAAGCTCGGCAAGCAGGCCTTCCAGGTACTCAGGCCCGGCCAGTGGTCCGACCTGCTGAAGCGCCTGCGCAAGATCGACAATCCGGTCGTGCCCACCAGCCCGTCGAAGTACGCGATTCCGGTGCACAAGAAGGCCAAGCGCGCCAGCAACGCCCACGCGGGCGAATAGCCGCGGACCGCTTCGGCTTCTTCCAGCTCGAGTTCGGCTTCCTCCTGGGCCCGCCCGACGGGCGCTACCTGGTACGCGCGCCAGGCGACGAGGTGCAGGCCGTGCTGGTGCTTCGCACCCTGGGCGCGCCCCAGCGGCGACGGCTGAGCGGGCGCCGCGGACGCTCGGTTCGGGACGCCGGGCCCGAGCCGGTGCCCAGCTCGCGCGCGACCGTGGTGCGGCCGGAGGCGTTCGGCTCCAGGGAGGAGGCTGAGGACTGGCTGCTGGCGCTGCGCGGCGATCGCGAGCGGGCCGACGAGGAGCTCGCCGGCGCGGTCGAGGTGCTCAACCGGGCTCTGCACGCCCACCGCGTGGCCGCCGCCGACCCGCACCCCCGCGACGTGGCGCCCGATCAGGCGCTCGTGATCCGAGCGGGGGTCGGCTCTGGGCAGGACGCCTCGGAGGGCCGTTTCGCGCAGGCGTGGGAGCTACCGCGCGGCCGCCGCCGGACCAAGCGGTCGATGGAGGCGCCGGAGGAGCGATTCGCCGCCTTGCTCGGCGGCCGGGCGAAGGCGCTCGCGGCCGAGGAGCTCGCGCTGCGCGCCCGGGGGGACCTCGACGCCGGGCGCCCGCGCGAGGCGGCGCTCGAGGCGCGCGTGGCGCTCGAGGCTCTGCTTGCAGAGCTGCCGGGCGCCGCCGCCGAGCTCGACTCCGACCGCGGCCCGGTCGGGCACGCCGCCAACGCCGCGCTGCACGGCGAGCTCTCGCCGGCGCTCGAGAGCGAGCTGGCCGCTGCCGTCGAGCGCATGGAGCTTGCCCTGAAACGCCGGCGCCTGCGTGGCTGAACGTTTACGGACGGTTTACCTGCGGGGGCTCTACTTCAGGTCCAATCACGGTGCAGCGATTCCCTCCATCCGTCCATAGGAGCCGCCGATGCCAAACCCGAAGATGCAGGGCATGACTAGCCAGGTGGTGCAGCTCCCGCGCAGGCCGGCCAGGCGCCGGCGGGCACGGCCCCGGCCTGTGGGGCGCACGACGGGGCGGGCGTGGATCAACGGTCGCGAGGTCGGCGGCACCGACCCGCGCTTCCAGCACCTCGCCGCCACGCACGACTAGCCGAGCGCGGCCAGCACGGCGTCGAGCTCCTCGACCACGTCCCCGCCGAGCTTGACGGCGGCGTCGCCGTCGTAGGGGGTGGGCCCCTGGGTCACTAGGGCGAGCCGCCCGCCCGCGCCGCTCGTGACGGCCGGCAGGCCGGCCACCGGGTAGACCTCGAGTGAGGAGCCGATGCACAGCATCAGGTCGGCCTCGGCCGCCAGCGAGTGCGCCTCGCCGATCGCCCGCTCGGGCAGCAGCTCTCCGAACAGCACCACGTCCGGCTTCAGGGGCGCGACGCACGCCTCGCAGTCAGGCGCGCCTTCGCCTTGGGCGATCAGCTCCATCGCTTGCTCGAGCGAGACGCGGCCGCCGCACTCCATGCAGACGCTCCACTCGATCGAGCCGTGCACCTCCACCAGCCGCCGTGTGCCGGCCAGCCGGTGCAGGCGGTCGATGTTCTGCGTGATCACCGCCCGCACCAGCCCGCGCCGCTCGAGCTCCGCCACCGCTTCGTGGGCCCGGTTCGGGCGGCGGTCGACGAGCGAGGCGAAGCGCTGGCCATAGAAGCTCCAGAAGCGGTCGGGGTCGCGCCTCCAGGCGTCGATGTGCGCCACCTCCATCGGATCGACCTTCTCCCACAGGCCCTTGCCGGGGGTGCGAAAGTCGGGTATCCCGGACGGGACGGAGATGCCCGCCCCGGTGAGCACCACGGCGCGCTCCGAGCCGGCCAGCAGCTCGGCCAGGCGCGACGCCCCGTCTAGCGCCCCTTGAAATCCGGCTGCCGCTTGCCTAGGAATGCGCCGATCCCCTCCTTCGCGTCCTCCGAGCCGAACACCTCGCCGAAGGCCTCCCCCTCCGCGCGCAGGCCGTCGTCGAGGTCGCCGTGGGCCGAGACGCGCTTGATCCGGCGCACGGCCAGCGGCGCTTGGTCGGCCAGCTTGTGGGCCCAGGAGAGCGCGCTGTCGAACAGCTCGTGGTCGGGCACCACCCGGTTGGCGAGGCCCAGCCGCAGTGCCTCGTAGGCGTCGATCGGCTCCCCGGTGAGGTTCAGCTCCAGCGCCTTGGCCTCGCCTATCAGCCGCGGCAGCCGCTGGGTGCCGCCGAAGCCCGGGATGATGCCCAGGTTGATCTCGGGCTGGCCGAAGCTGGCCGACTCCGCCGCGATGCGGAAGTCGCAGGCCATCGACAGCTCGCAGCCCCCGCCGAAGGCGATCGAGTTGACCGCGGCGATCGTGGCCACCGACGACTGCTCCATGCCGCGCATGAAGGCGTGCGCGGTCTCGACCAGCTCGCGCCCCTCCTCGTCGGGCCTCATCTTCGTGAACTCCTTGATGTCGGCGCCCGCCGAGAAGGTGAAGATGTTCGAGGACGCGAACACGATGGCCCGCAGACTTCCCTCGACCTCCTGCCACAGCTCCGACAGCTCGCGCACCACCTGGGGCGAGATCGGGTTGGTCGGCGGCCTGTTCAGCCAGACGATGCCCACGTCGCCGCGGGTCTCGAGCGCGATCGCCTCGCGCGACTGGCCGTCGTCGGGTCGTGGATACGGGAAGAAGCCCTGGCCGGACTTCTTGCCGAGGCGGCCCTGGGCCACGAGCCGCCTGAGCACGAGCGGCGGCCTGTAGTTCTCGCCCCACTCCGACTGAGCGCGCTCGAGTGCCGCCAGCAGCTCGTCGAGCCCCTGCTCGTCGGCGCGGGCGAACGGCCCGGGCAGGATGCCGGCGCCCATCATCATCCCGACCTCGATGTCCTTGGCCGAGGCCACGCCCTCTTCGAGCACGAGGCAGGCCTCGACCAGGGTCTTCAGGGCCATCCGCTCCACGAGCGTGTCGGTGACCTGCACGTCAGTTCCCGTGCTCATAGAACCCCTTCCCGGTCTTCTGACCGAGGTTCCCGGCCTCCACGAGCTCCTTCATCTTCGGCGACACGTAGAAGCGGTCGCCGTAGCTCTCCCTCAGGTGCTCGGCCACGTGCAGCACGGTGTCGAGCCCCAGCAGGTCGCTGAGGAAGAACGGGCCCATCGGCACGGTGCCGGAATCCTTGATCACCTTGTCGACCTGCTCCACCTCGAGGCCCTCCTCGTCGGTCACCCGCCACACCTCGGACACCGCGGAGTTCAGGATCCGGTTGACGACGAAGCCGGGCACCTCACCGCAGCGCACCGCCGTCTTGCGGATCGCCTGGGCGAAGTTCGCGGCGGCCTGCATGGTCTCGTCGGAGGTCTCCTCGCCCTCGATCACCTCGATCAGGCGCATCATCGCCGCGGGGTAGAAGAAGTGGAAGCCGCAGACCTGCTCGGGCCGGCTGGTGGCCTCCGCCATCTCGGTGATCGACAGGGACGAGGTGTTCGAGGAGAGGATCGCGTGCCCGGGAGTGACGACGTCGAGCTCGCCGAGCACCGCCTGCTTGATCTGCATGCGCTCCGGCACGGCCTCGATCACGAAGTCCACCTCGCCGAAGCCCTCGTACTCGGTCGTCCCGTCGATGCGGCCGAGCAGCTCCTCGAGCTGGCGGTCGGCGTCCTCCTGACTGATCTTCTGCTTGCCGACCAGCGCGCCGAGCTGCCCTCGCGTGACCTGCTCGGCCTTCTCGAGCCCCTGCTCTACGAACTTCTGCTCGACGTCCTTCAGGACGACCGGGATGCCGGCCGTGGCGACGACCTGGGCGATCTCGCCGCCCATGGTGCCCGCTCCGACGACGGCTGCTTTCGTGACGAACATGGCGCGGCAGCCTAACGAAGGCCGGCATCGTCCTCCGCCTCAACGGCGAGGCGGCGGAGCGTGCGGCCCAGTGAGTCGCGCAAGGCGCGCCGGATGAACAGGGCGTCGGCTAGTCCGCTCAGCGGACCGTATTTCGTGAGCTCGTACTCCAGGCCGAGCTCCACCCGGGTGCCCTCGGCGTCCTCGAGCACGCTCACGGCCTGGCGCCCGTTCAGCGCGTCCTCGAAAACGTCGGTGGCGAAGCGGCCGGTGCCGCGCTCGACCACCTTCTCGGTAACTCGTCCGCGGCCTCCCGGGCTGGACTCCCACACCAGGCGCGAGCCTTCGGCAGGCCACTGCTCGTCGAGCTCCACCACCCTGGCGAAGCCCTCCACGAACGATGGCCAGCGGCGCACGTCCGTCCACAGGGCAAGCGTCGCCTCGGGCGCCAGCCGCACCACCTCGCTCGCCCGCGCGGTGCGCCCCATCAGCCGTAGACCTCGCGCACGATCTCGTCGATGCTCGCGCGGGCGGCGTCCAGGAACGGGCGCACTTCGCCGGTCAGGCGCTCGTACTCGTCCCGCCCCTTCGCCGTGATCTCGTAGTTGCGCCGCGTGCGCCGCTCGGGGTGCTCCCACCTGCCCTCGATCAGGCCGCGCTCTTCGAGCTGTCGCAGCAGGGGGTACATCGTGTTGGGGTTCACCGACAGCACGCCGGCGGTGACCTCGCCGATCCGCTCCATCAGGCGGTTGCCGTACGAGGGCCCCTCGGAGATGTAGTGGAGCACCAGAAGCGGCAGCACCTCTCGCCGCCGCAGCTCCCGCGTGAAGGGGTCCCGGCCGGCCGGCGTGACGCCGGCCTGCTGCACCGCCTCCCGCGCGGCCTCGCGGCTGCGCTGGGGCTTCGACCCGGGTACCTTGGCCATCGCCGCCATCGTAGGGCGATTCGCGGGCCTGTCCTTCGCGGTGCCCGTGACGGCCGCTCGGCCGAATGGCCGAGTCCCGGCCGCCCGTCGCCTACGCGGCCGCTGCGGCGGGCTCCTCGACCCGGCGTGGCATCAGCACCTCGCGGGCGATCACCAGGCGCTGGATCTGGGAGGTCCCCTCGTAGAGCTGCATGATCTTGGCGTCGCGCATGAGCTTCTCGACGGGATACTCCTTGATGAAGCCGTAGCCGCCGTAGACCTGCACGGCGTCGACGGTGATCTCCATCGCGGAGTCGGCCGCGAAGCGCTTCGCGTGCGAGCTGGCAAGGGTGTTGCGCTTGCCCTGGTCGAGCAGGGCGCCGGACTGCCACACGAGCAGGCGCGCCGCCTCGACCTTCGTGGCCATGTCGGCGATCATGAACTGGATCGCCTGATGCATGGCGATCGGCACCCCGAACTGCACGCGCTCCTTGGAGTAGTCGCGGGCGTACTCGAAGGCGGCCTGCGCGATGCCCACCGCCATGGCGGAGACGCCCGGGCGCGTGCGGTCGAGGGTCATCATCGCGAGCTTGAAGCCCTTGTTCTCCTCGCCCAGCAGGTTGCCGGCGGGAATCTCCACGTCGTTGAAGGAGATCATCGCCGTGTCCGAGGCGCGCTGGCCGAGCTTGTCCTCCTTCTTGTCCACGGTCACGCCGTCGGCGTCACGCGGGACCACGAAGGCGGAGATGCCGCGGTGGCCGGCCTCCTTGTCGGTCTTCGCGTAGACCGTGTACCAGCTCGCGTGCGAGCCGTTGGTGATGAAGCATTTTGTGCCGTTGATGACCCACTTGTCGCCCTTCTTCACGGCGGTGGTGCGCATGCCGGACACGTCAGAGCCGGCGTCGGGCTCGGTGAGGCAGAAGGAGGCGAGCTTGGGCTCCTCGGTGAGCATCCCGAAGTACTCCTTCTTGAGCTCCTCGGAGCCGCCGATCCCCACCGGAGCGCTGGCGAGCCCGTTGCACATCAGCGACGTGCCGATGCCGGAGCAGCCCCAGCCGAGCTCCTCCTCGATCAGGCAGCCGGTCAGGTAGTCGAGGCCGGGACCGCCGTGCTCCTCCGCGATATGGGAGTTCATGAGGCCGACCTCCCACGCCTTCTCGATGATCTCCTGGGGCCAGGTGGCATCCCTGTCGTAGTCCCAGGCGACCGGGCGGATCTCCTTCTCGGCGAAGTCGTGCGCGAGGTCGCGGATGTCCTTCTGCTCGTCGGTCAGGGTGAAGTCGACCACTGGTTAGCACTCCCGATTGATTCGTCAGTCAATAGTCTTGAAAGCCTACCCGAAGGCGACTCGGACCACCAGATAGACGCCGCCGCCGACCGCCAGCAGCGTGAAGATCAGCAGCCCGATCTGGTCGGGGTGGAGCGCCGGCCGGCTCGGGGCCATCGTTCGGCGCCGCAGCTTCCGCCACATGTTCAGACTGTAGGGCGATGGACTTCGGGACGGTGCTGATCCTGGTGACCGTGCTGGCGGCGATCGCCGCCGTGGCCAGCTACTGGGGCGCGGGCCACCTCTACAAGGGACTGGGCCGCACGGGGGGGCTCTCGATGGAGGGCGAGGAGGCGCCCAGGCGGAGCGCGGGCGCCCCGGCCCCGTCGTCGGCCGAGGCGCAGGAGGAGATCCGCCAGATGCTCGAGGCGAAGTCCGCGCGGCGTGAGGCGCGTGGGCAGGCGCCGCTCGACGTGGACGAAGAGCTCGCTCGGCTCCGCACCCCCGCGTCGGCGCCGCCCGACGCCGGCCTCCGCGAGGAGGTCCGCCAGCTCGTCGTCGCGCGCAACGAGCGCCGCCAGCGCCAGGGCAAGCCCCGGCTCGACGTAGACGACGAGGTGGAGCGGCAGCTGCGCGACCTAAGGGGGTAGCGAGCCCGGCTTCGGGGTATAGGCTGCGCTCGATGGCCGATCGACGCTTCGAGATCGACGAGATCCTGGTTCGACCGGGGACCTACTTCAATCCTCAGACCGAGGTCGTGATCGTGGTGGACGACTCGGCCGCGATGGACCAGGAGATCTTCAACCTCGAGGAGTTCGAGGGCGCCGACTGGGTGCTCGTGTCCGACGACAACCCGATCGACGAGGCCCGGCGCGACGAACTGCTGGAGAACTTCCAGGCGAACTATCACGGCGGCGACGGCCGCCAGGCGGCGGAAGCCGTCGAGGACTCCGATGACGTCGACCTCGACGCCGCCTCCGACGACGCGTAGCAACGCCTAGCCCGCCGGCCCTCGTGCGCCCGGTTCACGCCCTAGGCGTCTTCATCCCGATCGCCATCGCGCTGGAGCTCTTCCACGCGTCGCCGGTGCTCGTGTTCTCCGCCGCCGCGCTCGGGGTGATTCCGTGCGCCGCCGTCATGGGCGAGGCCACCGAGGCGATCGCCGCCAGGACGGGGCCCGGGATCGGCGGCCTGCTGAACGTGACCTTCGGCAACGCCCCCGAGCTGATCATCGCGTTCTTCGCGTTGATCGAGGGGCTGCAGGAGGTCGTGAAGGCGTCGATAGTCGGCTCGATCATCGGCAACATCCTCCTCGTCCTGGGCGCGGCGATGCTCGTGGGAGGCTTCAGGCGCGAGAAGCAGAGCTTCAGCCGGACCGCCGCCCACGCCCAGTCGGCGATGTTGTTGCTGGCGCTGGCCGCGCTGATCCTCCCCGCGCTGTTCCAGCTCATCCATGGCGGCGGACTGCCCCACGTGGGGGAGGCGCGAGCGGACTTCGGCAAGGACCTCGAGCACCTGTCGCTGGGCGTGGCGCTCGTGCTGCTGGTGAGCTACGGCGCCGGCCTGCTGTTCTCGCTGCGCACCCATCGCGACGTCTTCAACCCCTATGGCACCGAGCAGGAGGACGAGCAGGAGCCCGGCTGGTCGCTCGGCCGCGCCGGCGCCTTCCTCGCTGTCTCCGCCCTGCTGGTGGGCGTGATGAGCGAGATCCTGGTGGGCTCCATCCAGGACGCGTCGAAGGACATCGGGCTTTCCCAGTTCTTCGTGGGCGTGTTCGTGGTGGCGATCGTGGGCAACGCCGCGGAGCACTGGGTAGCCGTTCTCGTGGCCGCGAAGGACAAGATGGACCTGGCGGTGAACATCGCGATCGGCTCGAGCGCCCAGGTCGCCCTGTTCGTGGCGCCGATCCTGGTGCTGCTCTCGTTCGTCGTGGGGCCCGACCCGATGGCGCTCGTGTTCAACGGCTACGAGCTGGGAGGCCTGTTGTTCGCCGTGCTGATCGCCAACCTCGTCACCCAGGAGGGCGAGTCGAACTGGTTCGAGGGCGTGCAGCTGCTCGCCCTCTACGCGGTGCTCGGCCTGGTCTTCTTCTACGCCTAGCTCCGCTGCTAGCCGGCACCCGAAAAGGAGACCTTCTACAGAAGCCGCCGAGGCGCGCCTGACCACGCGCACGCCTGGCTGCCTGGCCCGACCGCCGGCTGCCGCCGAGCCCGGCGCGTGACTTCACAGTGGGGTCAGCCGCCCGAGCAACCGCCCCGCCAAGCCGAACACGGTCACTCGCCGGCTCGGCCCGCGAAGCCGGCCACCTGGCGGCGCAGCTCGTGCGCCTCGATCACGCGGTCGATCAGGCCGTACTCGACTGCCTGGCCGGGATCGAAGAAGCGGTCGCGCTCGGCGTCGTCGTGGATCTGCTCGGACGGCTGGCCCGTGTGCTTCGCGTAGATCTCCTCCGTGCGCCTGCGCAGCTCGAGGATCTCGCGGGCGTGAATCTCGATGTCGCTCGACTGTCCCTGGAAGCCCGAGGTGGGCTGGTGGATGAGGATGCGCGCGTTGGGGAGTGCCAGGCGCTTGCCCGCCGCCCCGCCGGCCAGGATCAGCGAGCCGGCCGACATGGCGATCCCGTAGCAGGTGGTCTCCACATCGGGAGCCACATACTGCATGGCGTCGTAGATGGCGAGCCCCGCGTGCAGCGAGCCGCCAGGCGAGTTCACGTACACGTGAATGTCCTTCTCGGGATCCTCCGACTCGAGGTGGAGCAGCTGGGCCACCACGAGGTTGGCCAGCTCGTCGTCGATCTGCTGGCCGATGAAGACGATGCGCTCGCCGAGCAGGCGGGAGTAGATGTCGTAGGAGCGCTCGCCACGGGCGGTCTGCTCGACCACCATCGGGATCAACGAGCTGGATGCGCGGCCAATCTGCATTCCGGTCCTCCTCTGAGGTAAGCTGCAACCGTTCGGTTGCGCGAATATAGCGCAACTCACGGGTTGCACTTAAACAGCGAGGAGGCGGCATGGACGCGGTTGAGCGCGAGACGTTGGTGCCGGGCACGCCCGACGAGGCCTGGGGAGCGATGATCGGATCGGACTGGCTCGGCGAGCAGGGGTCGATCGATCCGCGCCCGGGCGGCGAGGTGTCGGGCGGCGGCCGCGAGGGCTTCGTGGAGGAGGCCGAGGCGCCGCTGCGGCTGGTGTTCTGGTGGTGCGCGGAGGGTGACGACGCCTCACGCGTGGAGATAGAGCTCGAGGCGGTCGCGGAGGGTACGCGCGTGCGCGTGACGGAGTCACGGCCGCTGGCGGTGCTCGACGCCTACGGGAGCGACCTCGGCGCCGCGATCGGCGCGCGCGGTCCTCAGGCGATCGCCGCCTGATGTCGGCCGACGCCGTCTTCGGCGCCCTGTCTGACCCCGCCAGGCGGCGCCTGCTCGCGCTGCTCGGCGAGCGCGGCCGGGGCAGCGCCACCGAGCTCGCCCGCGAGCTGCCGGTGAGCCGGCAGGCCGTTGTCAAGCAGCTGGGCGCGCTCGCCGACGCCGGTCTGGTGGAGGGCCGCCGTGAAGGGCGCGAGGTGCGCTTTCGTCCGACGCCCGCCCCCATGTCCGACGCCGTCGGCTGGATGGCCGACGTGGGCGCGCAGTGGGACGAGCGGCTGGCGACGCTGCGCCGGCAGCTGGCGAACAGCCGGTCGCCCACGGCATGAGCTCGTTCGCGCTCGGCCTGGGCCTCGGGTTGTTCGTGGGCGGTCAACCGGGGCCCGTGTCGCTGCTGTGCGCGCGCTCGGTCCTGCGCGGCGCCTTCGCCACGGGCGTGGCCATCGGAGCCGGCGCGGCGCTGATCGACGCGCTCTACGCGGCCCTCGGTTTGGCGGGAGCCGCCACCGCGCTCGAGCTCGAGCCCCTGCGCGTCGGCTTCGGGGTGGTCGGGGTGCTGGTCCTGGCCGGGATCGGCGCGCGCACACTCTGGTCGGCATTCCGCGTGCGGCTGGGCGGAGAGTCCGACGAGGAGGTGGCGGGCCCGCGCCGCGCCTTCCTGACAGCGCTCGCGGCGACGGCCTCGAACCCGCTCACGATCGCCACCTGGGCGGCCCTCTTCACGGCCGCCGGCGGCGGTGCCGCGGGCGCCTCGCCGCTGCCGCTGCTCGCGGGCGTGGCGCTCGGCACACTCACGGCCTTCAGCCTGCTGTCGGGGCTGCTGGCGCTGGTGCGTGCCCACCTCGGCGAGCGGCTGCTCGCGCTGTTCGACGTGGTGGCGGGGGCCGGACTGCTCGGCTTCGCCGGACTGCTGGGCTACCGCACGTCGGCCGACGGCTGAGGCTCGCGCCCGCCCGCCCGCTCGGACTCGCCACCTTCGCGCAGGTGGCGCATGCGCTCGTCGCGCTTGCCGTCCGCGTCCGGGTCGTGGCTGTCGGCCCTGACGGAGAGCCCGATGCCGATGGCGAACGCGAGCGCGATCACGCCCAGGCTGGCCAGCGGGCCGACGTAGAGCAAATCCTCGATCAGCAGCTTGACCGCCACCAGCGCCAGCACCACGGCAATCGTCTCGTCGAGGTATCGGAAGCGGGCGATCAGGCTCTCCACCAGCACGAAGAGCGCACGCAGCCCCAGCAGCGCGAACACGTTGCCCATCCAGATCAGCAGCGGGTCGCGCGTAATCGCGAAAGCAGCCGGGATCGAGTCGATCGCGAAGGCGATGTCTGCGAACACGACGGCCGCCAGGCACAGGAACAGCGGCGTGGCATAGCGTCTGCCTTGCCCTTTCACGAACCAGTGATTGCCGTGGAACTCGCCCGTGACCGGGTAGACGCGCCGCACCAGCCTCACCATCAGGTTGCGGTCCGGGTCCACGTTCGCCTCGACGCCCCTGAAGATCCGGAAGGCCAGCACCAGCAGCAGCACCCCGAGGGCGTAGAGCAGGAAGTGGAACTGCTCGATCAACGCGGTCCCGGAGAGGATGAAGCCGCCCCGCAGCACCAGCGCGCCGACGATGCCCCAGAACAGCAGCCGCGGCCTGCACGGGTACGGCACGCCGAAGTACGTGAACAGCAGCAGGAAGACGAACAGGTTGTCGAGCGAGAGCGAGCGCTCGATCAGGTAGACGGTGGTGTAGAGCACCGCGTCGCGCCCGCCCTGAAATGCGAAGACCACGAGCGTCGCCAGCAGGCTGACCACGAGCCAACCGACCGACCACACGAGCGCCTCGCGAAAGCTCGGCTCGCGGCCGCGGGCGAAGAAATGCAGGTCGAGCCACAGGAACACGAGCAGCGCCGCGATGAGCGCCGCCCACGGTGCGATGTCGGCGAGGACCATCATCTGGACCGTACCCTGTGGGCATGGCGGCTCCGGCACATGCGGCGGTTGGCACCTGGAGCGGCGGCCGCTTCATGCACTTCGGCGAGCCGCTCGACGACGAGCGGCTGGCCGCTCTGCTCCGCCCCGACGGCGTGCGCACGGTCATGACCGCCGACGTCTACGGTGCCGGCGAGGCCGACTCGCTGCTGGGCCGGGCGCTGCGCGGGGTTCCGCGCGAGGAATACGTGCTGGTGGGGGCGATCGGGCACGACTTCTATGAGGGGGAGCGCGACGGGCCGCGGGGTTACCCCCGCTTCACCGACCCGCGCCTGCGCGGCCCCGCCGGCTACCGCGACTACCTGCGGATGGCAACAGAGCGCAGCCTCGAGCGCTGCGGCACGGATGCGTTCGACCTGCTGCTGCTCCACAACCCCGACCGGACCGGCTTCCAGAGTCCGCAGGTGTGGGACGCGCTGCGCGAGCTGCGCGACGACGGCCTGACGAGTCTGGTCGGGCTGGCTCCAGGGCCGGCCAACGGCTTCACGCTCGACGTGATCGGCTGCCTCGAGCGCTTCGGAGAGCTGATCGACTGGGTCATGCTGATCCTGAACCCGCTGGAGCCGTGGCCGGGCGAGCTGGCGCTGGGCGCCTGCGCGCGCCACGAGGCCAAGGTGATCACCCGCGTGGTGGACTATGGCGGCCTCTTCTGGGAGGACGTGCCGCCCGGCCACGAGTTCGACCAGGGCGACCACCGGCGCTTCCGGCCCGCGGGGTGGGTCGAGGCCGGCACGGAGAAACTCGCGCGGATGCGGCCGATCGCCGAGCGCCACGAGCTCACGCCCCTCCAGCTGGCCTGCCAGTGGAACCTCGCCCACCCGGCGGTCGAGTGCGTGGTGCCCACGCTGATCCAGGAGGCCGGCCCGCGGGCCCGGCCGGTCGAGGAGAAGCGGGCCGAGCTGGCCGCCCTGCCGGCGGAGATTCGACTGGCCGCCGACGAGGTCGAGGCCATCCGGGAGCTCGGAGACAACACCGGCTCGATGCTGCTCAAGGGCGCGAGTCCCGACCACGAGGGCGAAGAGCGGGCCGACCGCTGGCCGATCGGCCCGGAGCAGGCGCAGCTGGCGGCGCGCTGGGGGATCGAGATCGAGGCGCTGCGGCGCCGGGTGCCGGTGGCCGGCGGGTAGGGCTCCAGTCGCCGGCGGCTAGGGCGCCGGTGGCCGGCGGGTAGGGCTCCAGTCGCCGGCGGCTAGGGCTGCAGCAGCTGCGCGCAGCGCTGCAGCGCGGCCGTGTCGTTCGGCTTGGCCTGCTCCAGGCAGTCGCTGTATTCCTTGAAGGCCTTCTGGTCTGGCCCCCCGCCCGGCGGCGGGGCGGTGGACGGCGGCGGGCTGGACTCCGGACCGGCGGAGCCGCTGCCGCTGCCACGGCCGAGCCCGCGCAGAGCGCCGGTTCCAAGCGACCGGGTGAGGTCCGACAGCGGCCGGGCCTTGGCCGGCGCCTCGATCTTCTGCTCCCCGTTGACGTGTCGGAACTCGAGCGAGAACTCCAGGCTGCCGCCCTGAACTCCGCCGACCGTGGGCTGGTCGCGCCGCGGCACGCTCACCTCGAGGCGTCCGGCTATCCGGCGCACGGTGTCATCGTCCTTGCCCACGTAAACGTCGAAGCTCGGGTCCCTGACGACGCTCGCGATCTTGTCGATGTCCTGCTTTCCCAACGGGTCCGGCGCCGGCTGCCCCGTGGCCCCCCCGATCGCCCCGCCCGAACGCCTCACGAACCGGTTCAGGTCGCCGAGCAGCGCCTTCACGTCGAGCGTGCCCGACACGTGCGTGGTGTCCACGCCCGCGACGTTCTCCTCCCCGCGCTCACGAGCCCTCCCCAGCCACTTGCGCGGGTCCAGGCCCAGCGACTTCAGTGAGCGGCCGTTGCCCTTGCGCCTCTGGATCGACGCGTTGGCCTTCCGGACCTCGGCAGCGGGCTGCTCGTAGTAGACGTCCTGGAACTTGACGAACGCCCGGTTGCCGGTCGAGAGGAATCCGGTCTCGACGGTCTGGCCGCCACCGCCGGCGTCGATCGCCAGCTGCACGTCGGCGGAGGGCAGCTTGCCCTCGTTGCCCCGGAAGGGTCCGCTGGCCCTGATCCGCACGGGCTTGTCGAGCGAGGGGGCGCCCTTGACCTGCAGCGTCGCGTCGACGCGAAGGTCGGCGCTGTGGATCGGGTGGGTGAAGGCCGTATCGAGCAGCCCCTGAACGTCCTCCTGGCTGTCCCCGCCGCACGAAGCGAGCGCGACGGCGCAGGGAAGCAGGGCGGCGGCGAATCGCACGGATGGCGCAGGGTACTAGGCGGGTGGTCGCCGAATCGCAACTTATGCGGGGCCGAGCGGTTGCAGACCGGGATGCCATCCAGCCGACGAACATGCGCGCTTGCGGGCGCAATCGCCGCCGTGGCCACGGCCGCCGAGCCGGCCCCTGCCGCCCCGGTGACCGTCGTGAAGGGAGACCACGCCGTGGAGCGCGAGGACCCGCTCGTGCCGCCGCCCTCGCAGACCTACATGCGCGGGCCGGCGGGCCGGCCCGTGGCGGTCGGCTCGAGCCGCGGCACCCGAGCGGTAGCGAAGGCCCTCGAGTCGGCCCTGCGCCGCAAGGCGCTCACACGCTCGCGCTACGACCGCTACCGGCGCGCCTACGGCAGGGCGCGCTCGGTGCGCCGGCGGCTGCGCGGCGCGCGGCGCGCCCAGCTGGGCTACGTGATCGGATCGCTCGAGGGCATCGCGGCGCGGGGCAGGCTCGGGGCCACCCGAATGCCGCCGCTGTTCGTGCAGCTCGAGCGCAACACGCAGTACTGGCCGTCCATGCGCTACCCGGTGGCCGGGGACCAGGTCAGCTTCCGGGGCAGCGAGCTGCTCTACCAGTACTACCCCGGTCGCGGCCTGCAGCTGCAGCCGCTCTCGACCTTCAAGAAGGCAAACAACATGCACGGCGCCTGCACGAAGGGCACGGGCCCGTGCCGCCGTGAGGGGCTGCGCCGGCTGCTCGACGAGATGGCCGGCCAGGCCGTGCGCCGCTCGAGCCGCTTCATCGCCTGGGAGTACATGTTCAGCTTCGGCGGCGGCGCGCCGCCGTGGATGAGCGCCATGGCGCAGGCAAGTGCCCTGCAGGCGTACGCAAGGGCCTCTGAGCTGCTCGGGGAGCCGCGCTACCTCGACACTGCCCGCCGCGCGCTCGGAGCCTTCGAGACCGGAGCGCCGGTCGGCGTGCGCGCGAGGGGCTTCCGCGGCGGGGTGCACTACCTGCAGTACTCCTTCGCCCCGCGGCTCTACATCTTCAACGCCTTCGTGGCTTCCCTGCTCGGCCTCTACGACTACTCCAGGATCGCGGACGACCGGCGGGCGCGCGGTCTGTTCGACCAGGGGGAACCCGAGGCCCGACGCGAGATCCCCTACAGCGACACCGGCAGCTGGTCGCTGTACTCCTATCGCGGCAGGCGCTCCACTCCGCCGTATCACGAGCTGCTGCGCGAGGTCCTGCAGAGCATGTGCACCCGGCGGCTGGGCGACGTCTACTGCAGCTACGCGGCGCGATACCGCCGCTACCAGTCGGCGCATTGAACTCCGCGTAGCATTGGGCGCCGCCATGGCGCCGCGCACCATCCTCTACACCGGCAAGGGCGGCGTCGGCAAGACCAGCGTCGCCGCCGCAACGGCCCGGCGCTGTGCGGCGTCCGGGCTGCGTACGGTCGTGATGTCCACCGACCCCGCGCACAGCCTGTCCGACTCGCTGGAGGCAGAGCTGGGCGGCGAGCCCACCCCCTGCGGCGACAACCTGTTCGGGCAGGAGGTGCAGGCGCAGGACGAGATGGAGCGGCACTGGGACGGGGTGCAGGAGTGGCTGGGCGACCTGCTGTCCGAACGGGGCGTCGATCGCATCTCGGCGGAGGAGCTCACCGTGCCACCGGGCATGGACGAGCTCTTCTCGCTCCTGCAGCTCAAGCGCCACCACGAGCAGGCAGGGTTCGACTGCGTGGTCGTGGACTGCGCGCCCACGGGCGAGACGCTGCGGCTGCTCTCGTTCCCCGACGTCGCCAGCTGGTGGCTCGAGCGTGTCTTTCCCTGGGAGCGCCGGCTCATGTCGGCCGCACGCCCATTCGCGCGTGGGCTGTTCGACGTGCCGTTGCCGAACGACGCCGTGTTCGACGACGTCGAGCGGCTGGTGCGCAACCTCGTGGCGATGAACGACATCCTGCGCGACCGCTCCAGCACCTCGATCCGCCTGGTGATGAACCCCGACCGCATGGTGGTGAAGGAGGCCATGCGCACCTTCACCTACCTGAACCTCTACGGCTACCTCACCGACGCGGTCGTCGTGAACCGGGTGCTGCCCGAAGCGGCGGCGCCTGCCGGTGGCTACTTCGCCGCCTGGCGCGAAGTGCAGGCTGAGCAGATGGAGCTCGTGGCGTCGGCGTTCTCGCCCGTGCCGATCCTCACCGCGCCGTGGCTCGAGCAGGAGGTGGTCGGGCCGCCCATGCTCGACCGCCTGGCGGCCGAGGTCTTCGGCGAACGCGATCCGTCCGAGGTGCTCCATCGCGAGCTGTCGCAGCAGCTGTCAGGGGAGAACGGCCGGGCCAAGCTGCGGCTGGCGCTGCCCTTCGCGGAGCGCGGCGACATCGAGCTGAAGAAGATCGGCCTCGAGGTGATCGTGCGTGTGGGCGGCCACAAGCGGACGATCATCCTCCCCCCTACCATGGCTGCCTACGCCACCAGCGGCGCGCGCTTCGAGGAGGGCGCGCTCGAGGTGCTGTTCGAGAGAGGCGATGGAGCGGCGGACCACACCACCGACTGACGACCCCCTGCGCCGGGAGCGCGAGCCCCCGCCTCCGCCACGCCCGCCGCGTGGGCCTGCGCTCGATCCGACGGCGCTGTTCGTGCTGCTCGACGGGCTGCGGCGCGTCGTCCCGGGCGAGCTCCAGGGCCAGCTCACCAACCTGATCCGCGAGTTCCTGCTGACGCTACGCTCGCTGATCGACTGGTACCTCGAGCGCCTCGACGGGCCACGGCGAGAGCCGCGCGTGGAGGACATACCGATCGATTGACCGCCGTGGCGGCGGCGAGCTGACCGCTGGCCGGCTAGCGGCGACCGCGGCTGATGTCGATGTCCCTCAGGGCCGATTCCCCGGGCAGCTTGTCGAGCACCTCCCGGACGACCGCGTGCACGTCGCGCTCGTCGTGGCCGAAGTCGTCGGCGAACGACTTGAGCGCGACCCAGGTGATCTTGAGCTGGGCGGGCGTGAGATCCAAGCGGTAGGCGATCTCATCCGGCCCTATCAGGTGCAGCTCTTCCTCGGCCACTCTGGAGCCAAAGTAGCACGGCACCCAGCTAGCATCTCGCGGCCTTGACGGTCCTCGTAACCGGATTCCCGGGCTTCATCGGCGGGCGGCTCGTGGAGGCGCTCCTGGAGGAGTCGCCCGACACGCGCGTGGTCGCGCTGGTCGAGCCGCGCATGGGTGACAAGGCCGAGCAGCGGGCAGCCAAGCTCGACGGTAGCCGCGTCGAGGTGCTGCACGGAGACATCACCGGGCGACGGCTGGGGCTGAGCGACGACGACTACGGCCGGCTGGCCGCCGAGGTCACCACGATCTACCACCTCGCGGCCGTCTACGACCTCGCCGTGCCCCTGGATCTCGCAACGAAGGTGAACGTGGACGGCAGCGGCAACGTGCTCGGGCTGTGTGAGGACTGCGAGCGGCTCGAGCGGCTCCACTACGTGAGCACGGCCTACGTGGCCGGCGACCGCACCGGCAACGTCTACGAGCACGAGCTGGCGCTCGGCCAGGGCTTCAAGAACCACTACGAGTCCACGAAGTTCCAGGCGGAGGTCTGGATGCGCCAGGCGATGGGTCGCGTGCCGATCACGATCTACCGGCCGGCGATCGTGGTGGGCGACTCCCGGACCGGCGAGACCTCGAAGTTCGACGGGCCCTACTACATGCTGCGCGTGATCTCTCGAGCCACGCGCTGGAAGCAGCCGATTCCACGCTTCGGCCGCGCTGGAGCCCCGTTCAACGTCGTGCCGGTGGACTTCATCATCGAGGCGATGACCACCGCCGACGACGTGCCAGAGCTGGCCGGCTCCACGCTTCACCTGGTCGACCCGGAGCCGGTCTCCGGGGCCGAGATATTCGATCTGCTGGCGCAGGAGTACGCCGGCCGGAAGACCGCCTACCGGCTGCCCCCACGGCTGGTGGCGGCCTCGCTGCACGTCCCGGCGGTGAAGAAGCTGTTCTCCGGCGCGCCGCCTCAATCGATCCGCTACCTGAACCACCCGGTGCACTTCGACACCCGCTCGGCCCGGGAGCTGTTGGAGCCGAAGGGCGTGCGTTGCCCGCGGCTCGAGGAGTACGTGGGACCGCTCGTGACCTTCTTCCGGGAGAACGAGGAGGACCCTTCCTACGCCCCGGGCTAGTGTTTCGGGCGTGGCGTCCGTTCACAGCCGCCACTACACCCTCGAGCAGGCCAACGCCGCCCTTCCGCGGGTAGTGGAGCTGCTCGAGACGCTGCGCTCGGCGAGTGCCAGGCTGGGCGACCGGGCAGCGCGCGAGGCGCTGTCCGGGGCCACCCCCGGCAACGGCGGCGGCGACGCCGGGCGCACGGTCTCGGAGGGCTTCATGGCCATGCGCGAGGCCCTGCTCGAGCTCCGGGAGCGCCAGGTCGTGCTGCGTGACCTCCACCGCGGGCTGGTCGACTTCCCGGCGCTCCGGGGCGGGCACGAGGTCTATCTCTGCTGGGAGGAGGGCGAGAGCGAGGTCGGTTGGTGGCACCCGCCCGACACCGGCTTCGCGGGCCGCCGCCCGCTCGAGGGTGGCTGACGCTCGCCGCAGCCTGCGCCGGCTGAGCTTCGAGCAGCGCGTGGCCGGGGCCGGCGCGCTGCTCCTGCTGGTGAGCACCTTCGGAGCGTTCTCGTTCGTGGAGGCCGCCGAGGCGCTGGTGTCGCTGAGCGTGCTCGCGCTACTGCGGGCGCGGGCCGACGGCAGGCGCTTTCACCTGCCCTTCGGGGACGGCGCGGTGATCGCCGCCGCTGCCGCCTGGGCGGGGGTGCTGATAGTGGTCCGGCTGTTCGACCGCCCGCTGGGGCAGAACCTGCTGGCGCTCGCCTGCGCGCTGATCCTGCTGTTCGCCGGCCTGCGGGAGCACGCAAAGCGGCCAGCCGACGACCTACCGGGCGCCGACCACGAGCCACCCGACGACCTGATGCGGCGCCCGGCGCCGGACGAGCGGGAGGAGCCCACCAGGCGGCTGCCGACCGAAGCCCCCGACGAGGCGCGCACGGAGCCGCTCAACCCGCCGGAGTTCCGCTGACCCGGCCGCGGCCACCACGGCCCCGCCGGTGCCGCCCCGACCGGGGGCCATCAGCCGGCCGGCGGGATCGCCTGGGGAAAGCGGAAGCGGAAGTCGGGGTCATAGCGCTTCTTGGTTTCGCGCAGCCGCCCCAGGTTGGCGCCGTAGTAGGCGCGCTGCCACGAACCGAGCTCGCGGTCGATGTAGTTCTGGTAGGCCTGGCCCGATACGTAGGGGCGCAGCGCCCTGTGGGCGCCCTCGACCCACGAGCGGCTTGCATAGGAGAGGTACTGGATCGAGAACAGCTGGTCGCGGTGCACGAACGCCGTGTCCTGCTCGCCAACGCGGTTGATGGCGCCGCCGTAGGCGTCGAGCAGCATCGCCCCGGAGCCGCTCCGTGCGCGCGCGACGATCGCCGCTCGCGCGCGGGCCGGCAGGGGGCTGCTCACGTAGTCCGACTTCGCCCAGAAGGCCGAGCGTGGACTGGAGCGCCCGCCCGCCCAGCGCAGCATCAGCGGGAGGTAGGGCGACGCGCCGACCGTCAGCGAACCGCCGGCCCGCGTGAGCGGGGCGAGCAGGCGCCGCAGCCGGCCCGTCGAGCCGAAGAACTGTCCCTGTGCGCTCACGCTGGGACCGGTTGACACGCTCAGCACGGAGGTCAGCCCGTCGCCGGCGTGCGGCGCGAAGCGCTGCCAGGCATCGATGGCCGCGCTGGCCGCCGACCACGGCCAGGTGATGCGAAACCAGGCGGCACGTCTGACTCGGTGCACGTCCAGCTCGAGCCTGGTCACGATCCCGAAGTTGCCGCCACCGCCGCCCCGGCATGCCCAGAACAGGTCCGCGTCCAAGCTCCGGTCCACCCGCCGGGTCCGGCCGTCGGCGGTCACGATCGTGAGCGCGCGCACGTTGTCGGCGGTCAGCCCGAGCTTGCGGCTGGCGAGCCCGTAGCCCCCGCCGAGCGCCAATCCGGCGATGCCCACGGTCGGGCAGGTGCCGGCGGGCACGGTCACGCCTCTGCGGGCGGTCGCCGCGTAGACGTCGATCAGCTTCGCGCCGGCGCCCACCGCGACCCGCTTCGAAGCGCCGTCGACCCTGGTCCCGCGCATGCGCCGCAGGTCCACCACCACGCCCTTCGCCAGGGTCGAGTAGCCCGCGTAGCTGTGGCCCCCGGAGCGCGGCACGAGCCTGACCCCGTAGCGATCTGCCCATTTGACCACCGCCTGCACGTCGCGCGTGTCGAGCGGCTGGACCACCGCCTTCGGCCTGACGCCGTCGAAGCGGGTGTTGAACAGCAGGCGCGCGCGCCCGTAGCCCGGCGTGGCCGGCAGGAGCACCGGGCCGCGCACCGCGACGCGCAGCGCACGCAGGGCTCGCCTCGACTGCGCAGGCTCGGCGCCCAACGGCCGCGCGAGCGCCTCCAACAGCTCCGCGGGGGTC
>Ga0126312_10000114_pt1 | contig 36032 bp, 33 predicted proteins | sample Plot104A_FD_92537 | JGI IMG/M metagenome (GOLD analysis project Ga0126312, IMG submission 92537) | Serpentine soil microbial communities from UC McLaughlin Reserve, CA, USA - Plot104A | ecosystem: Environmental > Terrestrial > Soil > Grasslands | place: USA: UC McLaughlin Reserve, Lake County... | reverse complement strand
GATCGGCGCCGGTGTTGAATCAAACCGCTGGACGCGTCAATGCAGAGCGCTATCAGGCTCGGTGGTACGCCAAGCATGAAACCGTACGGTCAGCCCCGCTCGGGTTGGTGAACAGACGTACGGCCCCGCGAAGGAGCCTAAGCTCGGCTCGAACGGCAGGACTCGGACAAGCTGGAACCCGCCTCGTTCTGGCTTAGCTCGGACTGTCAGCGCATCGCCGATCCAGCTCACCCGGACGAGGACGCGCTTTCTCATCCAGTCCGGCACTGGCGATAGCGACCAGTCCGATCGTCCATCGGTGACGACGGCTCCGATGTGCAGCCGCTGATCAGCAAACTCAACGCCGGTCTTGACCCACCGTTCCGGAGAGACGCTGACGAAAATCCCAGCTTGATCAAACTGAGAAGAGAAGGAGGCAGTGAACTCAACCTCCATTGCGCTGTCTGGTGGAAACGTGCAAGAAGTGCGTGCTCGCTGTCGTGAATGAATCCATAGGACGTTGTTCGCCACGCGTCGCTGCCCTCCGCGGCCGTGACGAGAAGATCGTCGCCCTGCTCCGTGGCGGAGAGTGGCAGATGAGTCCATTCTCCAGCCGACCAGGGAAGGTCAGTCATTGCCACGGTGCGCGATGCGCAAGTCTCAGAACCGCTATGAGATGGAAGCCGTCAGCGAAGAGGCCGAAATTCGAGTAACGCCATGCTTATCGCAAATGGTTGATCGCTCGAACCATTTCGGGCCGACGATGCAATCCCTCATTCCGAGCAGAGGGTGCGCCATTAGGGCAAGCCCCCGTAACCCCAGCCGCTCTTGCGGGGGTCCAGCTCGCCGATGCGGACTCTCGTGGCACCACAGCGGTTGCAGGTCCACACCGTCTTTTGCTGGTCCTCATCCCAGTCGCTGTAGCCATTGGTGCCTGCGAACAAGACAAACGAGTGGAGGCGTCACGGCGACCACCTTCCTTAGGGAAATGACGCTACTCGCCCGAAATCTGGCTGTAAACGGAGTAAAAGGGACCGGCCCTCCGACTCACCTAGCGGCTGCACCGCAGTGCTTAGTGCGCGGTCAAAGTGTCAGAAATGCTATGCGTTGCAGGATCGGCGGTCGGGTGATCTTTGCCGGGCAGTGGTACCGGTCGTAACTGAAGCCGAGGTACGGCGCCGACAAGGTCGTCCATCGAGAACGCTGACGAAGCCAAGACAGGACCGGCTCTCGGCAGGTCAAAGTCGGAGTAATGCCTGTTTATCGCAATACTGAAGTGCAGGTCGCTGGGACTACTTCATCGGCGCCGATGCAACTCCCGGGCGCTCGCCGCCGCTCATATCCCTCCGCCACCACTGCCAGCAGATGGATCCATCGGCCTCATGTTCGCCTCAGCGGTCAGGTCGGTCCAAGATGAGTCGCTCCGGTAATGGCCACAGCGATCGCATACCTCAAAAGGGTGCTCAGGATCAGTGGTATCCACTCGCCACTTGTGCCGGCCGAGGAGGCAACGAACCTTCATAATGGCTCCTTCTTCTGAGCCTTCCGGCTCCTCGCCAAGCAGCACCCCGTCAATAGCCACGGGCCGGACGGGAAACGCTCGTAGAAACGCCATTTTGAGGACGACCGTCCGCGAGCCGAGACCTCATGGGCGCCACCTTCCCTGAGGAAATGACGTCACTCGCCGTGCCAACAGCTGTACTCGGCTAAATGAGACAGGCCCGTGGGCCATGTGGCGGAAGTAACGCAGTGCGGAGTGCTAGGTCAAAGTGCTCGGCCGACTTAATCCGGAAGCTGCAGCCCATTGCTCATTGACAGAATGTCGCCTGAAGCTTGGGCACCGCAGGCACGGCTGCGGCAACCGAGATGGCGGTCGCGACATTGTGGCTTGCGCAATGGCGAACCTCGCCCCTGAAGCTGCGGTGGGCCACTGTACCTGGGACGGCGCGCTGGCAGCACCGGTGCTATCGCCGGTGGCCGCCTCGACTCGCCGTCACCCTGGCCGCTCCACTCGCTAACAGCGCACTCCGCTCAGGCAGGATGATCAAGGACTAGACGGTCTACAACAGATGCGTGGCAAGATCGACAGAACACCCTTAGTGCTGACTCCAGGTCAGCAGAGGAGGCGGACCGTGTCCGACACCGGCCCCTCGGCCCAGACGCTCACGATCATGATGACCGACGTGGAAGGCTCCACAGCCCTCCGGCGAACCCGCGGGGATCGGTTCGTCAATGAGATTTTGGGACTGCACGCTGCGATCGTCCGGGATCAGATCGGCACGTGCGGTGGTCAGGAGCGCCAGTTCCTCGGTGACGGGTTTCTCCTGTCCTTTCCTTCCCCGTTGGCGGCGGTCCGCTGCGCCACTGGCGTCCAGCGTGCGCATGACGAGTACAACGCCTCCAACTCCCAACGTCAGGTCCAGGTGCGCATCGGCATCCATGTTGGAGAGGTCAGCGAGCGCGACGGTCTGCTGTACGGCCAGGCGGTACACGTAGCCGCCCGCATCACGGCCGAGGCCGCTGGCGGTCAGATCTTCGTGTCAGATGCGGTTCGACAGCAGGTCGAGCCGAGAGCGGAGTGGCGGTTGGTCGACTCCGGATTGTTCTGGCTCAAGGGGTTCGACGAGCGGTGGCGGTTGTTCGAGGTGTCGCTGGGCCAGGACACGCCGCTGCAGCGGCGGGGTGTTGTGCCGTCGGCACTGACCCCGATGGTTGGACGAGAAAGCGAGCAGGCAAACTTGCGCCGGGCTGTGGACGAGGCGCTGGCCGGCCGTGGCGGAGTCGCTTTGGTCGCCGGCGAAGCTGGCGTGGGAAAGTCACGGCTGGTCGGCGAGATCGGCGGTGAGGCCGAGGCACGCGGTATGCGGGTGTTGACAGGCCACTGCGTTGAGATGGAGAGCGCGCCGCCTTACCTGCCCTATGTTGAGATGATCGAGGAGGCGATCTCAAGCCCGCGCAGCCCACTAGCGCTGCGCGAGGCGCTCGGCGACGTCGCCCCGGAGATCGCCCGGATCGCGCCGGCGCTGCGCCGCCTCTATCCCGACATCGCTCCGCCAGTTGAGTTGCCGCCGGAGCTCGCCCGACGGTACTTGTGGAACAGCTTCCGCGAGTTCGTCACCCGCGGCGCCCAAACACAACCGCTGCTGCTGGTTCTCGAGGACCTGCACTGGGCGGATGATTCCACGCTGCTGCTGACCGAATACCTCGCGCCGCTGCTGCCCGAGATCCCGGTACGGATCATCGGCACGTACCGAGACGACGAGGTCGACACATCACATCCGCTTACGCGCGTCATCATGCAACTCGGCCGTCGGCGGCTCATCGACCGGATCAGCCTGCGCCGATTGTCCTTCGGGGGCGTCCGGGCCATGGTCGAAGCACTGGCCGGGCAGCCGCCTCCGGAGGAGCTGGTCCGGGTCATCGATAGCGAGACGGAGGGCAACCCGTTCTTCGTCGAAGAGCTGTACCTGCACCTTGCAGAGTCGGGTGTATTGCTCGATGAGGATGGTCGGGTACGAGCTGACCTCAAGGTCGATGAGGCGTCAGTACCCGACAGCATCCGGCTCGTCGTCGGGGAGCGGCTCTCACGGCTGTCTGGCCCGACCCGCGAGGCGCTGGTCGCGGCAGCCGTAGCCGGGCGGGTGTTCCCCCCTGATTTCGTCGGCGAGGTGGCCGGTGTTGACACGGACGCCCTCGTCGACGCCTTCGAGGAGGCCGAAGGCGCACGGCTCATCGGGCCGGTCAAGGGCGATGGGAATCTCGCCTTCAGCCACGAGCTGATCCGGCAAACCTTGCTGGCTGATCTGTCCACGCTCAAACGGGAGCGATTACACCTTCGAGCCGCCAACGCGATCGAGCGGCGCTACGCCGACGACCTTGAGGATCACGCCGCAGACCTCACGCACCATCTATCTCGAGCCGGCCGGTTAGCCGATCGGCCCCGGCTGGTGCGCTACCTGACGATCGCTGGGGAACGGGCTGCGGACGCCGCCGCTTTCGACGACGCTGTCGCCCACTTCCAGCAGGCCTTGTCACTGCTCGAACGAAGCACTCCGGACACTCGCGCCGAGCTACTGGAGCGGCTGGCGATGGCGTTGCGTAGCGTCGGCCGGTGGGACGACGCCCTGACGACGATGAACGAAGCATTGGATCTGTACCAGGCGCTGGCGCGAACTGATGCACTTGGCCGGCTGTCCTGGGCGATGGTGTCCCAGCTGACCTGGACTGCTCGGGTTGTGGAAGCTGTCCAGGCGGGCCAGCGTGCGCTCGCTGCGCTGGGTGACACCGTGAGCGCCGACAGGGCGCGGCTGGTCAGTGCAATGGGATGGGCGGTCAGTCTCGGTGGCGACCATGCGACGGCCAAGGAGATGTTCGACCAGGCCCGCGCGCTCGCCGACCAGGTTGGCGACGAACGCGCGCTCGCTGACGTGTTGCATATGCAGACGCTCCACCACTTTGGATACGCCGAGTTCCCCGACGGCGTTTCTGCCGGTCTGCGGGCGGCGGAGGTGTTCGAGCGTGAAGGCGCCTTGTGGGATCTGTGCAGCGTGCAGGCGTTCGTCATTTACCAGGACGGAGCGCTAGGCAGCAGCGAGCAGGCGATCAGGCTCGCCGACAAGACCATGGCCATTGCCCAACGGCTCGGTCACCTCGGGGCGATCTTCCTTCTGCTGCTCTACCGTGCCCGCAAAGCGGCGACGCTCGCCGACCTGGAGTCGCTCGAGGCTCTCGGGCCACAGATGGTCGACATCTGCCAGCGGGGCAGCCTGCCCTGGCTCTATGTGGGTCATCTCAGCCTCGGGCTCGCCGCCCACTGGCGCGGCGACGCCGAACGAGCCGAGGCGGAGCTTCGCCGCGCAGTCGACTTAGAGCCGGCCGGCTCGTTTTCCGGCAGCAGTAGCTCCATCCTGTTACATCATCTTGCGCATTCCGGTCGTGCCGAGGACGTGTTTTCGATCTACCAGTCGGCACGGCCGACGTTGCCGTCTCCCGACCGAGTAAACAGCCTTGGCGCGTGGGAACGCCTGTTCGGGCTGGTCGAGGCTTTGTACCTGTGCGGGTTCAGGGACGATGCTGCCGCACTGTCGCCGCTCGTAGAGCACGCGCTTGACCAGGGGCCGGACTGGATCAACTTCGACGGGCGTCTCGTGCGCACGCGTGCCGGCGTGGCGGCTGCGGCCGGTAACTCCTGGGAGGCGGCGGAGCGCCACTTCGCGGAAGCGGAACTGCATGCGAGACGCATGAATAACCGGCTGGAACAAACTGAGCTGCGCAGGCTGCGCGCCCGGATGTTGCTCGACCGCGACGGTCCCGGTGACCGCCCCCTGGCTGCCGAACTGCTCCGAGAGGCGCTGATCGACTACCGCAAGTTCGGGATGCCCAGCTATGCAGCAGAGACGGAACGGATGCTGCGCAGTTGAGCCATCGCTCTCCTCGACGAGAAGCCACAGCATGATCAAGTCACGCAGCGAGAAGAATCCATGTCGCTGGTTCGGCTGCCGAATCGCAAAGCCCAACCACTTACCGCTAGTGATCAGGTTCGCAGGTGAAGCGCTGGCGCTAGACCGCCCGGTCGACCAGGATGGATTTCGTCCGTAAATGCGCGCGGCCCCGCGGATGCACGGCTCACATCATGAGTGAGGAAGGGACGGTGAACTATGAGTTGGAATGCCATGACGTACGAAGGCAAGGACACGGTTCTTCGCGTTGTACGGGACCAGGCCGAAGGTTTCTTCACCTTGGCGCAAGATCCGGAGACGTGGACAGCCGATACGGCATGCCCGGAGTGGGAAGTCCGCGACATCGTCGGGCACATCATCGATACGACGGAGACGTACTTCCAGGGATTCGACGCCGCCCGTAGTCAGGCCGATGTAGAGCCGGCCTATGGATTGGTCGGCATGGCCAAACGTGCCGAGGAGCAGGGAAAGTCGTTCCGGGAGCTGCCCCAGCTAGAGATGGTCGACCGGCTGCGCACCGACTTCGACAAGATGATGGGCATTTTTGCGGCCCTGACGCCTGAGGACTGGACAGGGTTGATGGTGCCGCACTTCTATATGGGCCCGGTTCCGGCGTTCTTCTACCCGGCGTTCCAGTTGATGGACTATGGGATCCACTCTTGGGACATTCGCGAAGGCACGGGACGTGAACACGGCCTGCAAAGTGATGTGGCGGACCTGCTCGTGCCATTCATGTTCGGGATTTGGGCTGGGACGATCCGCGTGCCACCGGACGTCGTGCCCTTCAACATCGGCGTACGGGTTACAACCGGACCCAACGCCGGTGACTACCGGATCGGCGTGTCACCGGACGGCATGACGTATGAACAGGGCGAGGCAACCGACCTGCCAGCAGTGATCGAATTCGATCCCGGCAGCTTTGTCCTCACCGCATTCGGTCGCTTCAACGGTGGAACGATCCGTGGCGACAAGGAGCTGGCCGACCGGTTCCTCGGCATGTTCTTCCGCATCTAGCACTCTTGCCCGGATCTGGCTGGTGCGACGCTGATCATCAACGCGGATGGAGCCACCTGCTCGAAAAGAAACAGCTGGTCGGCGACGTGCGTACCTTCTTTCGCCCTTTCCGTTGATCCTCGCTAGCGGGTGACGCAGTTTCACTGTCGTTTGGCCCATGATGTGCGCATGGGTGATCCTTCCGAATCGGACCAGAAATCAGTCGAGACGCGAGTTCGTGATCTACAGAGCGCTGGGGTTCGCCTCGTTATCGGCTCGATCGTGAACGCCTCAGGAGTGACGCTGGCCAAGTGTGTGCCGGTCGCTCGGCTGCCCGTGTTTCACCGTTCAGGTATGGGCGCGTCACCGGTCTGGGACGTGTTCACACCCGATGGGAACATCGCCTTCACCAAAGACATCACCGCAGTCGGCGACTGGCGGTTGCGGATCGATCCGGCAGCCGTCCGGGTGATCTCGGATGGTCTGGCGTGGGCGCCGGCAAACGTTTACAGCCAAGAAGGTGAGCCCGTTCCCAACTGTTCGCGCACCTTGCTGGGCAGCATCGAGCAGCGGCTGGAAACAGCCGGCCTGCAGGCGCTGGTCGGCCACGAGCTTGAGTTCGTGCTGGTCGCACCTGATCGGTCGATGCTCGACTCTCCGTCCTGGGTTCCGTACGGGGTCACGGGTTTGCTCGAACAAGGCGAGTTTCTCAGCGACCTCGTGACGTCGTCGGCCGCCGCAGGAGCCGGGATCGAACAGGTGCACGCTGAGTACGGCCGAAATCAGTTCGAGCTCTCCCTGTCGCCGGCCTCGCCGGTAGCGGCCGCTGATACGGTCGTGTTGTCCAAGATCATCGTCGGAATGGTGGCGCGCCGACACGGTGTCCGGGCATCCTTCTCGCCGGCCCCGTTCCCAGGAACGGTCGGCAACGGCGCCCACCAGCACTTCAGCCTGGCCCGGAATGGGCAGCCGCTGTTCGAGAGCGGCAGCGGCCCTCACGGAATCACCGACGATGGCGGCGCCGCGATCGCCGGCATCCTCAACGGCATAGGGGACCTTCAAGGCATGTTGACTGGTTCCGTCCTGTCCGGGACGCGGCTGGCGCCCGGTACCTGGTCCGGCGCATTTGTCTGCTGGGGATACGAGAACCGGGAAGCGTCGGTGCGATTCCTCGCCAGCGGCGTCAGCAATCCGTACGGCGGCAACGTCGAGGTGAAACCAGTCGACCCATCCGCCAACGTGTACCTTGCCTCGTCGGCCATCCTGGCGCTCGCTTTGCACGGCATTGAAAACGGCGCCACTTTGCCGCGCGAGGTTCCGGTAGATCCGAACACTTTGTCCGAAGAGGAGCGCCGGAACAGCGGCATTCACATACTCAACGGTGATCCGGTCACGATGATCGACTCTCTCGCGGCCTCGCAACTTGCCCGTGAGCTTCTGGGCGAGGACATCGTCGATGCCACGGTGGCGGTCCGCCGCCTCGAGCAGTCCACCTTTGCCGACATCGAGATCAACGAGGTGGCTCAGCAGCTGCGGCTCGCCTGGTCGATCTGATGAGTCACGCAGGATTGGCTGAATTCGTCGACCAACTCCAGCTCATCGACCACCATGTTCATGGAGCGTTCCGCGCCGACGGTGACGAGCCGCGGTTCTCCAACGCGCTGAGTGAGCGCAACAGAGATGGGTGCTCGACCCAGGCCGACGGCTACGAGTCCCAGCTGGGATTCGCGATCCGCAGATGGTGCGCTGAAATTCTCGACCTGCCCCGGAACGTCGATCCGCAGGACTATTGGGCTCGCCGATCCAGCATCGGTGAGGCCGAGGTCGGTCGGCGTTTCACCCGTGCAGCCGGGATTTCTGACTGGCTCATCGACACCGGCTTGACGACCGATCTTGCTGATCTCGCGGACATGGCAGAGCTGAGCGGTGGGCGCACCCATGAGGTCGTACGGCTCGAGAAGGTCGCGGAATCGCTGATCTTGGAGCTCAGCAGCCCAACCGATTACGCCGACGCCTATGTTGACCGCCTTGCTGGGCTTGCTGGGAACGCAGTTGCCGTGAAGTCGGTGCTTGCGTACCGAGGAGGTTTCAATCCCGACCTCAGCCGACCAACGAATCGGGAGGTGAGTGCCGCAGCGGCACGCTGGCGCGAACAACTGGAGGCCGGCGGCAAACCGCCTCGCCTTGTCGATCGTTCCTTGATCACCTACGGAATCTATGCGGCACTGACCATCGGGCTACCACTCCAGTTCCATGTCGGCTTCGGCGACCCTGATCTGAACCTGCGGGACGTGAACCCACTGCATCTGACCGATTTCCTCCGCAGCCCGGAGGCCGCACAGGTTCCGATCATGTTGTTGCATTGCTATCCGTACGAACGTGAGGCTGGCTATCTGGCGCACGCCTTCGACAACGTTTACTTCGACATCGGGCTCGCTCTCAACTTCGTCGGGGCACGCAGCGCAGCACTGGTCGCCAGGTCTCTGGAGCTGGCTCCCTTCACCAAGATCATGTACTCGTCCGACGCGTACGGGCCGGCAGAGCTGCACTATCTTGGCGCCCGGTTATGGCGAAACGCCATCATCAATGTGTTTGAAGGCTGGGTGGCCGCTGGGGACTGGACCGAGTCCGATGCCCGCCGGGTTGTTCAGCTCATCGGCCGGGATAACGCTGGTCGGATCTATTCACTGCCGGGCTAGCGATTCAGGCGCAGTCATGTCCTGTGGTGAAGCGCGGTGAGCAGGTGCACCTGAACGGGTTCCTGGCGCCCCTTCAGTTCCATTTCACCGAGCGGCGTGGTGACCGCATACGGCAGCTGGGCTTTGGTTTCCGGGCCGATCGCCACACCGCCGACAGGCGCCCTGCCCTCTATTCGGGAGGCGGTGTTCACGGTGTCACCGACGATGGTTTGGGTGCGACCTCCCCGGGTACCGAGCGTGCTCAGGGATACCAAGCCCGAATTAATGCCGACGCGAAACCGGGGCCAATCCGGGTGTTCCGCGGCCAGCCGTGACGCGGCCTCCTGCAATGCGAGGCCGGCACCCGCTGCGCGTACGGCGTGATCGGGTTGATCACCACGCTCGTTGAACGTTACCATGAGGGCGTCTCCGATGATCCGTTCCACCTCTCCCCCGTATGGAGACTTGACTGCGGGCACGGCAACCGCGAAGTACGCGTTGAGCATCCGCGTCACCTCTTCCGGCGGGTGGCCCTCAGAGAAGGTTGTAAAGCCCTGCAGGTCGGCGAAGAGCACGCTGATCTCGCGGCTGCCGGCACTGGTCTGGGCAAGGTACAGCTCAGCGAACCGCTCCTCGCGCCAAGACAGCCGCGCGCCCACCGCCACCAGGCCGAACGCGGTGAGCATCAGCACATGCCACTCCCACCAGGAGAGGTGCCAGTTGCGAGCAAAGGCGATGGCCACCATGGACTCAGCAAGGAGGACAAACGCCGAGGCCACCAAGAACAGCATCATTGAGCGGTGGCGCCGCCACAACCGGAGATAGCGCACAGCACTGCCTGTGTAGAGCAGCACCGAGGGCACTGCAAGCCAAAGAGGTAATCCTTCGGCGGACTGTGGGGGGAAGTTCAGTGGTGGGAGCGAGGCCACGGACCACACCGCCCACAACAGCATCAACCCGACCAACACGAGCCTGAGCCGTCTGGCAATGCGCACATTACGTACTGCTCGGTCTCCGGCGAGCTCTGCGGCGGAGAGTGCCGCGAATACCGAACCGAGGCCCACGCCCACTGGTGTGGCCACGGCGAAGCCGGCATTGCTCGTCCCGAGCACGACACCGGGGGTCGCCAACGCATGCAACGCGAGAAACCCGGCTGAGGATAAGAAAGCAAGCGAAACATAGAACAGGCGGGCATCCCCGCGGCGCCCGGCCGCCTCGCCAGTGGCGTAAGCCAGGACCGCGGAAATTACCGCCGTGCCCAGTACCAGCCAGAAATGCGCTGGGTGGTTCTCCCACCTCAGGTCCAAGTCGGGCTGTTGTAGCACTAGACCGAGACCAATAAGCGGCACTGCCAGGGCTGCCGCCCCCAGACCCATGCGCGCCGCGGACGGAACGGAGTCAGCCAACTCAGACCTGCGGAGTCGCGAGGAACTGATGAATCTGGGAAACCACGACCGATCCCTCCCCCACGGCTGACGCAACCCGTTTCACCGAACCACTGCGGACATCGCCGACCGCGAACAGGCCCGGCACTGTGGTCTCGTGGGGATGGGGACGACGGGTGAGACTCCAGCGCTCTGACGAGGCCGCGTCTGCTCCGGTGAGGAGGAAGTCGTTGGTGTCCCGTTCTACCTCGGGAGGCAGCCACTGCGTCCTCGGGTAGGTGCCGATCATGACGAACAGGCTCGCCAGCGTGACGTCGGCTTCGCGGCCGTTGACCCGGTTCCGGATCGTCACCTCCTCCAGCCGTCCTTCGCCGCGACCGTCAACGACCTCGGTGTTCAAGTGCACTTGGATGATCGGCTGCGCCGCAATTGCGTCCACAAGGTAGGAGGACATGCTTTGGCCGAGATCAGATCCTCTGACGATCAAGTGGACGGATCCGCAATACCTTGCCAGGTGCAGCACAGCCTGCCCAGCCGAATTGCCTGCGCCGACAACGGCGGCCGCAAGCCCGGTCAAGGCATGGGCAGCCGTAACGCTCGAGCCGTAGTAGACGCCGTGGCCGGTGAGATCGTCCAAACCCGGCAACCCCAACCGTCGGTACGTGACTCCGCAGGAGATCACTACGGCTCGAGCGCGCACCTCACCCACGTGGCTGATGCGCGCCCAGAATCCGTCCTTCTTCAGTGTGAGCCCCTCCACCTGCCGGGTCAGCACAAATCGGGCACCAAAGACCCAGGCCTGTTGGTATCCGCGTTGCGCAAGCTCGGCGCCGCTGAGCCCCCTGGAGAATCCCAGGTAGTTTCGGATCAACGAACTGGATCCGGCCTGGCCGCCGATGGCCTCCCGTTCCACAACAAGCGTGCGGAGACCCTCGGAAGCCGCGTATACAGCGGTCCCCAGGCCCGCTGGCCCCGCACCTACCACAAGCAGATCGAACTCACGGTCGTCGTCAGGTAACGACGTCGGGATGCCCCAAGCCTCGAGGATTTCGTCGTCGGTCGGATCGATCAGGCAAGTGCCGCCGATCGCCGGCATCCAGACAACGACGTCACCCTTTGGTTGTCCGGTCCGAGCCAGCACCCGTTGGCCCATGGCGGAACCGCGGGCTCGAAACGCGTGCGGGATACCGTTTCGACTGAGCAGGTCACTGACCGCGTAGGCACGTCCGCTGTGCTGTGGGGCGACCACGACGACCTCGCGGAGGTTTGAGGGCTCGGCGCGCGCCCATTCGGTGACGAACTCAGCGATTGTCCTGTGGAAATACTCATCCCGTGCAATCCATGGTTTGAGCACGTAGTAGCTGATGTCACCTACAGCCATGCTCTTGAGAATTCGCTGCGCCGATTCGGGATGAGCCCAAGCGCCCCACGGCACGAGAAGCGCCCGGCGAGCATCGGGATGGAGGGTCCGCGCGGCGGCGAAGATCTCCGAACGCGCCTCGTCGGAAAAAGCGTCGTCTACCAAGACGACCGCGACCCGCTCCTGTCGGTCATGCGCTGCTTGCAAAGTCCGAAGCGCGTCTTCAGGCACAATCTCGCCGCGCACCCGGAAGTCGGAACCAAACGAGCGTTGCAGCTCCCCCTCGATTCGCCCGATCTGGCGCGGATTCGCATCGACTGCCAGAAGAAGCGGTCGATCGCCCCACTCCTCGCCATTCACGACACAAGGCTAAGCAAATAACGCTCGGCAGTCAGCCGCGGTCTGAGTTATCCATAGAGGAGAAGTGGTGATCAAGATCGGACTCGGTCAGGTTTGGATGCCCGAGCAGATCCAAACCGCGGGCGGAGCAGCGGCCAGTCCCCGTTCAACCCAACGTGGTACGAAGGTCCCCAGTTCGGCCTCGAGCGCGCAAGGGAAGTACTCGGCCCCGGACCACCAAGAAACCTCAGCATCAAGGGCTCCCTGCTTGCTTTAGAACGCCTGTTCGTATAGGATCATAGCATGTTCTCGGGGGAGATCCAGGCCACAGGCATTGAGCAGAGCCCTGTTGATCTTACTTTGGAGCAGCTGACTACCGGAAGTGCCCGCCAAGCGCTTGGAAATCCGATCCCCCTCCCCAAGGGTTTGAGCGGGCCTTCCGGTCTTAACGCAGGAGGAAGGCGAAGACGTCAGGATTCGGGCCTGTGCGAGGCGAGCTCGGGTACTGCGGTCATTGGGTAACGAACCCGTTTCCATTCAACCCTTGCTGCGGCGTGAAGCGGCTGTGCGACTTTTTGATCTTGCAGCAGCAGCTGGTTGCGCCTGCGGCTGCAGCGACGCCTTCGCCGCTGCCGCGCTCGCCTTGCTGGCCCTCGACTGAGCCGCGGCGCGCTCCTCAGGAGGCACCACCGAGGTGGACAGCACGACGATCGAATAGCCCTCGACGAGGTGAACCGAATCGGCATCCCACGTCGCGGCGTCCGGCGGGTCAACGAGATAGGTCGTCGCGTCCAACCTGACTCTCCATTTGTCACCGAATCTCACCGGCGGAACTGTGAACTTGATCGGGTCCCAGTGAGAGTTGAACATCAGCAGGAAATGATCATCAGTGATCCGGCGTCCCAACCGATCAGGCTCAGGTATCGCATCCCCGTTCAGGAAGACCATCAGGCTGCGTGCGAAACCAGAGTTCCAGTCGGCCTCGTCCATGTGCGAGCCATCGGGCTTGAACCACTCGATATCGCCCAGCTCGCTCTCTCCACCATGCATAGCATCTCCGGCGAAGAAGCGCCGTCGGCGAAACACGGGATGATTCAAGCGCATTGCGATCACGGCAGACATATAGGCCAGCAGATCTTCCTGATCTCGACTGAGGTCCCAGTGGACCCAGGAAATCTCATTGTCCTGGGCGTAGACGTTGTTGTTTCCTCGCTGGGTTCGATCGAGCTCGTCGCCATGTGACAGCATCGGCACACCCTGACTCAGCATCAGTTTTGCGATGAAGTCCCGTTGCCGGCGACGTCTGAGCTGATTTATCGCCTTGTCCGTCGTCTCACCCTCGATGCCGCTGTTCCATGAGCGGTTGTGGCTCTCACCGTCGCGCCCGTCCTCGCCGTTCAGCTCATTGTGCTTCTCGTTGTAGGACACAAGATCGTGCAATGTGAATCCGTCGTGGCAGGTGAGGAAGTTAACCGAGGCGGTTGGACGTCGATCCGAGTGCGCGTAGAGATCGCTCGATCCGGTGATCCGGGACGCGAATTCAGCCAGGAACGCCGGTTCCCCCCGACAGAAGTCGCGGACGGTGTCGCGGAACTTGCCGTTCCACTCCGTCCACAGCGGCGGGAAGTTGCCGACCTGATAGCCGCCGTCACCCAGGTCCCAAGGCTCAGCGATCAGCTTGACCTGCGAGATCACCGGGTCCTGCTGGATGATGTCGAAGAATGCCGACAGCTTGTCCACCTCATGGAACTGCCTGGCCAGCGTGGCAGCAAGATCAAATCGGAATCCGTCGACATGCATGTCCACTGCCCAATAGCGCAGCGAATCCATGATCAACTGCAGCACATGCGGATTGCGCATCAACAGACTGTTCCCAGTGCCGGTGGTGTCGTAGTAGTGCCGCTTGTCGCTGTCCACCAGCCGGTAGTAGGAGGCGTTGTCAAGACCGCGGAAGGCGATGGTCGGGCCTTTCTCGTTGCCCTCCGCGGTGTGGTTGTATACCACGTCCAAGATCACTTCGATGCCGGCGTCGTGCAGCGCCTTCACCATGGCCTTGAACTCAGTCGTCTGCTGTCCCCCACCGTTGCTGGCATAGCCATTGTGGGGGGCAAGGAACCCGATCGTGTTGTAGCCCCAATAGTTGGAGAGCCCCTTTGCCACCAAGTGGGAGTCGTTGACGAACTGATGCACCGGCAACAGCTCGACCGCCGTGATGCCCAACTTGGTGAGATGCTCGATGATCACCGGGTGAGCGATGGCGGCGTAGGTTCCCCGGATCTCCTCGGGAATTGCAGGATGCAGCATCGTCATGCCCTTGACATGCATCTCGTAGATCACCGTCTCGTGGTACTCCCGACCCGGCGGCCGATCGTGGCCCCAGTCGAAGAAGGGGTTCACCACTACCGACAGCATCGTGTGCCCGAGCGAGTCTTGATCATTGAACGCATTTGGATCACTGAACCGATAGGAGAACAACGACTCGTGGCCATCGATCTGACCGTCGATGGCCTTTGCGTACGGGTCGAGCAGTAGCTTCGACGGGTTGCAGCGGTGGCCGGTATGAGGCTCGTACGGACCGTGCACCCGGAAGCCGTAGCGCTGACCAGGAAGCACGCCCGGTAGGTAGGCGTGCCACACATAGCCATCCACCTCCGTTAGGTCAATTCGCTTCTCCGCGCCTTCCTCGTCGATCAGGCACAGCTCCACACGGGAGGCGACCTCAGAGAAAATCGCGAAGTTCACTCCTGCACCGTCGTAGGTGGCCCCGAGCGGATAGGGGTTACCCGGCCAGATATCCATGCACGCCCTTCTGATCCGTGCTCAAGGATGCCATTGTTGCCTACGGCGCCGACACCAGCTCGTAACAATGGCAACGTGCGTCACGAGGCCTCTGTGCTGCATCTCGACTTGGACGCCTTCTTCGCCTCGGTCGAGCAGCGCGACAAGCCGTCGCTGCGTGGAAAGCCGGTCGTGGTCGGCGGAATCGGTCAGCGCGGGGTGGTGGCGACGGCATCCTACGAAGCTCGAGTATTCGGGGTTCGCTCGGCGATGCCGATGACCGAAGCGCGGCGCCGCTGCCCTCACGCGGCGTTCCTCGCGGGCCGGTTCGGCGCTTATCGGCAGGCCAGCGAACAGGTGATGCGCATCCTTCGAGAACTGTCACCGCTGGTCGAACCGCTCTCGCTTGACGAGGCGTTTGTCGACTTGCGTGGGGCCACCCGGCCGGTCGAGCTGTCACTGCCGGGCCTGCGCGGCCTGGTTCGCGCCCTCAAGGCGCGAGTATCCCAGGAGACCGGCGGCTTGACCGCATCCGTCGGCATCGGCACCTCCAAGTTCATCGCGAAAGTGGCCAGCGAGCTGGACAAGCCCGACGGACTTCGGGTGATTGAGCCGGGGACCGAGATTGCGTTACTCCGACCGATGCCCGTCGCCGTGATTCCAGGTGTCGGCCCTGTCACGCAGGAGCGACTGCACCGGATCGGCATACGGACGGTTGCCGATCTGCAAGCGGTCGGTGTCGACGAGCTTGTTCGCCTTGTCGGGCAGGCTCATGGGCAGGCCCTGATCGAGCTTGCATTCGCACGCGACGATCGGTCGGTGGAGCCTGAGCGAGAGAGCAAGTCGATATCCGTGGAGGACACATTTGAGACTGACGTTGTCGATGCGGCCGAGCTGCGCAAGATCCTCGCCAGGGATGCGGGGCAGGTGGCTGCGCGATTGCGCGCGGCTCGATTGTTTGCCCGCACCGTCACGATCAAGATCAGGCACCACGACTTCAGCACCCACACGCGGTCCCGCACGCTGCTTGGTGCAACGGATCGGGTCCAGGTCATCAGTGACGTCGCCCAGTCATTGCTCTCCGGTGTGGACACCGCTGGCGGCGTCCGGTTGGTCGGAGTCGGCGTTGCTGGTCTTACCGATGTGCTGCAGGAAGATCTGTTCGGTGCCGAGGGCACGGTCGCCGACCAGTCGGTTGACAATGCGGACGTCGAGGACTTACAGGTCACTGACCGCCGAGCGCCACAATGGATCACAGGTGCCGATATCCATCACGATGATCATGGCCGTGGCTGGGTCTGGGGCTCCGGGGTCGGCCGGGTGACCGTTCGGTTCGAATCCCGTGACACCCCGCCGGGGCCTATTCACACGTTCCCGATGGACGATCCGAAGCTCCACCCGGTTTAGGCACGGACCTGAACGCGGGCGCGCGCCGCCTCCACCAGCCCGGCGAATAAGCCGTGATCGCCGCTGTTTTCCGGATGCCACTGAACACCGAGCCAGAATTGCCGGTCAGGGTCCTCGATCGCTTCCACTGTTCCGTCTGCTGCGCGCGCCGTAGCGACGAAGCCGGGATGAGTGGCGAGCGACTGGTGATGGTGACAGCTCACTTGAAGGTCGTTGCCAACCAGGCGCCGAACCAGCGAGTCGCTTGTGGTGGTGATCGAGATCCAGCCGTATGCGTCGGCTTCCGGCGAGTGCTCGTCGTGCCCGACAATATCCGGGGTGTGCTGATCCACGACACCTCCGGTTCGCACGGCCATCAGCTGCATGCCCCGGCAGATTCCCAACGTCGGCAGGCCATTCTCATCGGCGGCATTGAGCAGTGCCAGCTCCCAGCTGTCGCGATCGCGGCGGAAGTTCCGTGTGCATGGGTGCGGTTTCTGGCCGTAGCGTGCAGGCTCGATGTCACCGCCACCGCACATGATCAATCCGTCGAGCCGGGAAACGATGTCGTCCGCGCCGCTGCTCTGCGGCGGCAGCAGAACCGCTGCCCCTCCAGCAGCCTCCACTGATTTCACGTAGACCGCTGGAAGCAGGTCGGCCGACGTATTCCACACGCCCCAGGCGGCCGGCTCCCGATAGGTGGTCAGGCCGATCAGGGGGCGCCGCGAGCTCATGGCACAAGTTTAGGATCACGCCGGTTTGCAGATGTCGCACATATTTGCGGTCGAAAGCACCGGACTCGGCAACACCCGCTTGAGACTCGATGGCGACTCGACATCGGTACGCTCAGCGGAATGGCAATGTGGGTGGGTGCTATCGAATTCGACTTGCGGCTTGGGGAAGTGCGGTCGGTCAAGGAAAAGCGTTCGATTGTCCGGCCGCTGATAGCTGACGTTCGTCGCAAGTTCATGATCAGCGTGGCCGAAGTTGATCATCTCGATTTGCACCGTCGGGCCGGCCTCGGGGTAGCGCTGGTCAGTCCCGACAGAGCACACCTGATCGAGGTGCTGGACGATGTGGAGCGGCTGATCGCCTATCGGCCAGAGGTCGAGCTCCTATCCGCCCGCCGCACGTTGAGTCATCCCGCGGTGGATTGATCAAGCGCATTGGCACCTTTCCACTAGAGATTGCGCACCAGATGCTCAGACACTTAGGGATGAGGCGAAGGCGTGCACCATAAGGCCACGATGATCTGAGCCGAGGTCGGGTCGGGTGCGCGAGCGAAGGAGGATGTCGGTGGAGATCAATTGGTCGACAGAATGGTTGACGAGCTTAATTTGGCTAGCCCGAACCTTCGCTTTGACTGTCGTCGGGTTCGCGCTCATTTTCTGGCTGCTCATCAGGCGTACCCGGTGGGGGCGACAGTTCTGGAGGTTGTCCAGTCTGTACTTCGTCCCGCGCCGGCGGGGCTGGCTCAGCTGGCGGCCGATCTTGACTGTCGCTTTGTTGATCTTGCTGACACTGATATCCGTCCGGCTCGACGTGCTCCTCTCCTTCCAGGGCAACGGTTTGTTCACTGCGATGCAGCAGCTCGACGCAGCGGCGTTCTGGAGATTCATCTGGATCTTCGCGATTCTGGCCACGATCAACCTCGTCCTTGTCCTGGTGACGTTCTATATCGGTCAGGCACAGATCATCCATTGGCGGCTGTGGCTCAACCAGCGGATGGCCGGTGACTGGCTGACCGGTGCGGCTTATCACCGCGGTCGATTCGTCCGCGAGCCAGTTGACAACCCTGATCAGCGCATCCAGCAAGATGTCACGTCCTACACCTCCGATTCACAGTCGTTGGCGCTGGGTGCGGTGTCGTCGGTGGTGACGCTGGTTTCCTTCACGATCATTCTCTGGAGCCTGTCGGGACCGCTGACCGTCGTCGGCGTGGAGATCCCCCGCGCTCTGGTCTTCCTCGCCTACATCTACGTGATCATCGCGACGGTTTTCGCCATTCGGATCGGCCGGCCGCTGATCCGGCTGAACTTCCTCAACGAGCTGCTGACGGCGTCCTACCGCTACGCCCTGGTGCGGGTGCGGGACAACTCGGAGAACATCGCATTTTACCACGGGGAGCAAGTGGAAAACGCCGGCCTGATGGCCCGTTTCAACGCCGTCATCGCCAATACCTGGGCAATCGTCTTCCGGAGTCTGAAATTCCAGGGCTTCAACTTCGTGGTCAGCCAAATTGCCGTGGTGTTTCCCTACATCATTCAGGCACGCCGGTTCTTCGCCCAGGAGATCACTCTCGGTGACGTCACTCAGACCGCCAACGCTTTCAGCCAGGTGCAAGGGGCGCTGTCGTTCTTCCGCCTGGCCTATGACGACTTCGCCAGCTACCGTGCGGTGCTCAACCGGCTCACGGGGTTGCTCGACGCCAATGAGGATGCTCGGGCGATGCCCACCCCCCGCACCGAGAGCCAGAGCGAGGGGCTCAGCATCCAGCAGCTCCAGATCCGTCTGCCGGACGGCCGGCCTCTGCTGAGCGACCTGAATCTCGACCTTCGCGACGGGGACTCGCTCTTGGTCAAGGGTCCCTCAGGGAGTGGCAAGACCACACTGTTGCGCAGCCTGGCCGGACTGTGGCCGTACGTCGAAGGAACGATCTCTAGGCCGTCGGACTCCGAAACGCTGTTTTGCTCCCAGGAGCCCTACCTGCCGTTGGGGACCTTACGCACCGCGCTGGCCTACCCTGCTCCGGCGGGGGTGCTTGGCGACGATGACGCCCGGCAGGTCCTGCAGGCGGTTGCCATGCCGCACTTGGCCGATCAACTCGACACGGAGGGTGACTGGTCGATGACGCTGTCTCCGGGTGAGCAGCAGCGGCTCGCGTTCGGGCGGATCCTGCTGGCCCGCCCAGCGCTGATCTTCCTCGATGAGACCACTTCGGCACTCGACGAGGGCATGGAGCATGCGATGTATGACGAGATTCGCGAGCGGCTGCCACAGTGCACGATCGTGAGCGTCGGGCACCGCAGCAGCTTGGAGAAGCTCCACACTCACGAGCTCACCCTTCATGGCGATGGTCGTTGGGACACGAAGACCCTCGGTGAATTGGATCGGTCGCAGGCCTGACCGTCCGCTGCGATTGGGCCATCATCCTTATCCGCGACGCTGGCACTTTCCGCACCAAAAAAGATTGCGCCCGGCGAGAACCTCGCTGCGAATTCGCGATCCGCAGACCAAGCAAGCCTGTCCGGCGCGCCGATAGACATAGACCTCGCCGCCGCGGATGTCCTGCCGGGGCGGTCTGCCCATTGCCTCCGGCGAATGCTCGGGACGCACCGTGTCGATCCGGCCATCCCGCACGCCGATCGGCATCAACCCGACCAGGTCGGTCCACATGCCCAGCCAGCTGCGCTTGCTCAACTTGCTGCCCGGCCGGTAGGGGTCCACTCGGTTCCGGAACAAGACCTCCGCTCTGTAGACATTTCCGATCCCCGAGAGGATGGCCTGATCCATCAGCAGTGCTGCAATCGGGCGGCCGGCGCGCTGGATCCGATGCCATGCCACCTCGGGATCCGCGTCACACCGAAGCGGATCGGGCCCGAGGGCAGCGATCTGAGCGTCGATCTCGGCCGGGGTCTTGATGGCACACAGCTGGGGGCCACGAAGATCAGCCACGGTTCGGGCTGTGGCAAGCCGAAGGCGCACTTGACCGCGAGGGGGCTCCGGTTCCGACAGCAAGAAGGATCCGATCAGACCGAGGTGGACGTGCAGCCAATGTCCGCAATCGAACTCACAGAACAGGTGCTTGCCGTGGGCCGAAGCGGCGATCATCGCTGTCTGGTCTATGGTGGCGGCCGGTTCAGTGAATCGTCCTTGTGGGCTGCTGGCGGTGATTGTTCGTCCGGCAAACGCCTCGTTCAGAGCGATGGCCAGCCGGTGGAGGGTGTGGCCTTCTGGCATAACAGCTCGGTTTCGATTTCGAGGAGTCGGGGGTGATCGGGATTAGGGTGACAGCATGACAGGGGCGTCGCCTCCTGGGGGTCGAAACCCAGGAACGCACGGCGGTGCACCGAACTCGGGGACTGGGCATGACCGCGGTGAGCTGTGGCCGCGCGACTTCGGTCGCGACGGCGTCTCGGGGTTGGTGACATTGGATCGTGCCATGCGGGCCCGGGATGTTTCCCGGCCCGACGAAGAGGACGAGCGCGAAGCGCTCGCCGCACTGGATGAGCTGCTTGCCCGCGTGGATGGCCGCCGGGCGGTCGGCGCCGGTAGGCGGCCAGGCTAAGGGCGCGCGAAAACTATCCCGCAGGCGGCGACTTGCGATCGCCCTCATAAGCGGCAAGCTGAGCGATTCTGCGCGCGTGCCGGGGGTCGCCGCTGAATGGCGTCTCCAGGAACGTCCGTACCATCTCCAGCGCCTGTTCCTGCGTGTGCATCCGGGCGCCGAGGGCGATGACGTTCGCGTCGTTGTGTTGACGACCGAGCTTGGCTGTCTCAATGTTGTATGCCAGCGCGGCTCGGGTACCGATCACTTTGTTAGCAGCGATCTGCTCTCCATTGCCCGAACCGCCGATAACCACCGCCATCGAGCCGGGCTCTGCCACCGCTGCCTCTGCTGCGGGAATGCAGTACACCGGGTAATCGTCCTCGGCGTCATAGGTCGTCGGACCATGATCGACGACGTCATGACCATCGGAGGTCAGGGCTGAAACGAGGTAGTTCTTCAGCTCGAATCCGGCGTGGTCCGTACCGATGTGTACGCGCATGGCAGCACTATGTCACCTCAGCGCCGACGCGTGCAGGACGTGACTGGGGAGAGAATCAATCTATTGTCGGCTCGGCCGGGCGCAGCCTGTTGAGTTCGAGGAAGCCTGGGAATGCATCCAATCTGGCGATTGCGTCGAAGACCTGTCCTGCTTCCTCACCATGAGGGCGGCTGGAGAAGATCGGCCCGCAGAATGCTGCGCCCTGGATTCGGATGACCGGTGAGCCGCTGTCGAACCCGACAGCATCCATTGCCTCGGAGTGAGACCGCCGCAGCGCATCGTCGTTGTCGTCGACCCAGCCCGAATCAGCCAGTTCGGCAGGAAGTCCGACATCGGCCAACGACGCCTCGATCACCTCGCGGCCCAGGCCCTCATCGCGAGCATGAATCCGGCTGCCCAGAGCGGCGTAGAACGCTGCCAACTGTTCTTGGCCGAACTGCTCGCCAACGGCGAGCGCGACCCGCCCGTGCGCCCATGCCGCATCGCGACGGGAACGTGTTTCTGGCGGCAGGTCGCGACCTTCATCAAGCACGGACAAGCTCAGCAAATGAAAGACGATTTTGATCGGCCGTACTTCCTGCACGTCGAGCAGCCAACGCGAGGTCAACCAGCTCCACTCGCAGGTCGGATCGAACCAGAAGTCGACAACGCTGGTCAACGTTGCTGGCACTCTGGCGGCGTGCGGCTGGGTGATCACCGGCTGTACAGGCCTTGTCCGGCCCTCCGACTTCGCTTCGGCGGTCATCCTGCGGCGGGCTTTCTTGCTGGGCTTGGCCGGTTTGACCTCGTTCTCGGCTCGAGCACCTTTATCCTTCGAATTCTTTGCTCGTTTGGCCTTGTCGTGCTTCTTGTGCCCGCGCTTTTTCGTCGCCTCCGCCATTCTGCAAGCGTAGAAGAGAACGCGGCCCGGAGTCTGCGAGCCATGGGAGGATCGAGGTTATGTATCCGGATAACCTGACGCGGTCAGAGGCGCAGCAGCGATCGGCCTTGATCAAGTCGACCGCGTATCAGGTGGAGATCGACCTGACCGGTCGAGCGGTCGATGATCACGAGGTTTTGTTCGTCTCGACCTCGACCGTTCACTTCGCAGCTGTGCAGCCATGCGCGTCTCATCTCGACCTGATCGCAGATGCGGTGATCAGCGCGAGTCTGGACGGGATCGATTTGGATCCCGCCAGCTTTGCCGACTCTCGTCTGCCGTTCTCGGTGACCGCGGGTGAACATTCGCTGACGGTGACGGCGATCTTCCGCTACAGCCGCAGCGGGGATGGGCTGCATCGCTTCGTCGATCCTGCCGATGACCGGGTTTACCTGTACACCCAGTTCGAGGTCGCCGACGCTCGCCGGGTCTACGCCTGCTTCGAGCAACCGGATCTCAAAGCCAGGTTCTCCTTCACCGTGCTGGCTCCGTCAGGCTGGGTAGTTGTGTCGAATGGCGCCTGCCTGGGCTCCGAAGAGATCGACGAATCGGTGACCAGGCACGTCTTCGCCGAAACCCTGCCGATCTCGACCTACCTAACGGCCCTGGTTGCCGGCGAGTACCACATCGAGCATGCCAGCCATCACGCCACTGCCGGGACGATACCGATGTCGATATTGTGCCGGGACTCGCTTGCCGATCACTTGGATGCAGATCGGATTCTTGCGATCACGACAGCCGGCTTCGACGTCTTCGAGAAGCACTTCGGCTATCCATATCCGTTCGGCAAGTACGACCAGGTGTTCGTCCCGGAGTTCAACAGCGGGGCGATGGAGAATGTCGGTTGCGTTGTGATCCGCGACGAGTACGTTTTTCGGAGCCGGCAGACCGACGCAAGTTATCAGGTTCGGGCGAACACGATCTTGCACGAACTGTCGCATATGTGGTTCGGGGATCTGGTCACCATGAAGTGGTGGGACGACCTCTGGCTCAAGGAGTCGTTCGCCACCTGGGCAGCGACCTTCGCTGCAAGCGAGACCATGGAGGATCCCGTTGCCGCGTGGGCGACCTTCTGCAACGGCAACAAGAACTGGGCCTATCGTCAAGATCAACTTCCCACCACACATCCGATCGCTGCGGACATGGTCGACCTGGAAGCCATCGAGCTGAACTTCGACGGCATCACCTATGCCAAGGGGGCGTCGGTGTTGGTGCAGCTGGTCGCCTTTGTCGGCCGGGAAGCTTTCTTGCAGGGCTTGAGGACCTATTTCGCTGAGAACGCGTTCGACAACACCGAGCTGGCGGACCTGCTTCGGGCGCTGGAACGGCCCTCTGGCCGCGACCTTTCCCGCTGGTCCAAGGAATGGCTGGAGACCGCCGGGGTCAACACCTTGTCGGCCGGGTTCGACCTCGACCCGGGCGGCTCCTTCCGCTCCTTCCGGGTCGAGCAGAGCGCGGCTCCGGAACGGCCGAAACTCCGCAGTCACCGGATCGCTATCGGTCTCTACTCCCTCACCGAAGAAGGTCTGGTCAGGACAAAGCGGGTCGAGGTCGACGTCTCCGGATCGTCGACCGAGATTCCCGAACTGGAGGGACTGCTGCAGCCCGACCTACTGCTCCCGAACGACGATGACTTGAGCTACGCCAAGGTCCGACTTGACCGTCGGTCATTGCAGACGGTGGTGGATCACATCGACAAGGTCACCAGCTCCCTCACTCGAGCACTGCTGTGGAGCGCCGCCTGGGACATGTGCCGCGACGCCGAGCTGCGCGCAGCCGACTATGTCGAACTCGTGCTCCGTGGCGTTGGCGGCGAGTCCGACCTGACGGCAGTGCGTTACATCCTCGGTCAGGCGCAAAGTGCAGCCAACAGCTATGCACCACCAGCCCTGCGTCCGCGACTGCTGGCTCGGTGGCAAGCGGGTGTGGAGGAGCTGCTCGGGCACTCCGCGCCCGGTTCTGATCATCAGTTGGCGCTTGCTCGCGGATTTGCCGCTGCCGCCGAGAACCAACAGGCTGCCGACCGGCTGCAAGGGTGGCTCCGCGACGACGACGTACCAGACGGGTTGGCTATCGACCCCGAACTGCGGTGGACGATCGTTGTCAATCTGGCCCGCCTCGGCCGAATCGACGACGACGACATCACAGCCGAGCTCGAACGAGATCAGACCATCACGGGGGCCCAGCAGGCGGCCGCCGCCCGGGCCGCGCAGCCAACGGCGGCGGCGAAGGCGAACGCGTGGCGGCTGGCAGTCGAGGAGGACTCGATTCCCAACGGAACGCAGAGCGCCATCTGCCTTGGCTTCTGGCAGCGTGGTCAGGATGACCTTCTCGCTCCGTACATTTCGCGGTATTTCGAAGCGGCCGAGGCTATTTCGGCGGCATCGGGAATTTGGGCAACTCGGGGTATCGCACTGCGGAACAACGTGTTGCGGAACCTGTTTCCCTGGCCCGTTGAGAAGCAACCGCTGCTTAGTGAACTGGACGCCTGGCTTGCCCGCACCAAACTCACCGCTTCCGTGCGGCGGATCATCGAGGAACGCCGCGACGATCTGGCGCGCGCGTTGCGCTGTCAAGCCGGGTGGGTTCTCGTTCCGTGACCTACCGAGTGGCGTGCAGCGTCGGAGGTTGGTAGGCGGCATCGCCGAGCTGCGCGATTCCGTGCACCAGACCGCCGATGATGTCATCGGCCTCGAAAGATGTTCGCATGGTTGCAGCCGCCAATCGGCATTCGACGTCGTCCAATTGCCGCCGGGCCTGACTCCCAGTGACGATCTCCAGCGCCCGGAATCCTGGATTGCACATGATCAGCACCGAACGGGGCGGGTCCTCGAGGGTGCTGTGCAGCCGCTCGGCATAGGCACGGGAGTCCTCCTCCGACACCCCGACATATACCGAGAAGGTCAATCCGGAGATCCGCTCCGCGTGCTGTACCGCCCTCATCAGCCGTTCGGTTTCCGCCGGGGTGAAAGAATCACCAGCGGGCACCCGCACCACCTGAGTCGGACGCTCCCTCACTGCCCTCGATCGCTGCCGTGGCTTCGGTCTTCTGCTCAGGTCGACCGCCCACCCAGACCGGTTCGGTGACCTCTTCGTGCGCATCTCCGGCGCCGACCGCGTTGCTGATCTTGGCGATCGCTATCACGATGATGATGACAAGCAATGGCAGCCCGAACAGCAGACCGAGAACCTGCAACGCCGACGGGTCAGGTGCGATCGGCCAGCCCTCTAGCGTGTCCAGGGGCACTAGCATGCTCAGCAGTTTGCTCACGGCCTAACCGTAGCCGGAATCTGCGCTTGGCAGCAGGCATGCGCGGCTTGCACGAGGAGGGAATCAGTGAACGACGCCGCACCCGAGGCGTCTCGGGTGGTCCTGGACGCCGAACAGATCGCCCGCGTGTGTGCCCGGATGGCTCATCAGATACTCGAAGCAAATCGGGGAGCGGAGGGTTTGGTGCTACTGGGCATTCCGACCCGCGGAGTCGTGCTGGCCGAACGTTTGGCCAAGGCGATGGCGGATGTTGAAGGCGTCTCGATACCGACCGGAGCCCTGGACGTCACGATGTACCGCGACGACCTCCGAACTCAGCCCACCCGGCCAGTGGGTCATACCCACCTGCCGATCGGAGTGGACGATGCCGTCGTTGTGCTTGTGGACGACGTACTGTTCTCCGGACGTACGGTACGAGCCGCGTTAGATTCGCTGGGCGACCTCGGCCGACCGCGTGCGGTACGGCTCGCCGTGCTGATCGACCGCGGCCATCGGGAGCTGCCGATCCGGGCGGATCACGTCGGCAAGAACCTGCCGACTGCCGCCGACGAGCGGGTTCGGGTGCGGCTGGAGGAGATCGATGGAGTCAATGAGGTCACGATCGTCCGCGACGACTCGGCCAGTTCAGTGGCGGTGAGGCGAGGCTGATGCGACATCTGCTCTCGGCGGCTGATCTTGATCTGACGTCCGCCACCGAGTTGATGGACCTGGCGGAGGAGATGTCGTTGCTCCAAGGTAGGCCGGTCAAGAAGCTTCCGGCGCTCCGTGGCCGTACAGTCGTCAACCTCTTCTTCGAGGACTCCACCCGTACCCGGTCCTCCTTCGAGATCGCCGGCAAGTGGCTCTCCGCCGATGTGATCAACGTCAGCGCCAAGGGATCCTCGGTATCCAAGGGGGAATCGCTACGCGACACGGTGCTGACCGTCGCCGCGATGGGGGTGGACGCTCTGGTGATCCGCCACCATGCCTCCGGCGCCCCCCGGCAAGCGACTGAGTGGATCGACGCGCACGTCCTCAATGCTGGCGACGGGACCCACGAGCATCCCACTCAGGCGATGCTCGATGCCTTCACCCTGCGCCGCCACTTCCGGAAATCCGAGCCTGGTCTGGCCGACTTCGCAGGCAAAACCATCGCTATTGTCGGCGACGTCACTCACTCCCGGGTCGCCCGCAGCAATCTCTTGCTGCTGCAGACCCTCGGCGCTGACGTCGTCCTGGTGGCTCCGCCGACGCTGTTGCCAGCCGGCGTTGAGACTTGGCCCGCTCGGGTCTGCACGGAGCTGGACGAGGTGCTGCCGATCGTGGATGCGGTGATGATGCTGCGGGTGCAACGGGAGCGCATGTCGGGTGGTTACTTTCCCACTCCGCGGGAGTACACCATTGGCTACGGCCTCACCTGGCCCCGGCTCCAGCTGCTCAAGCCGGGCGCGGCCATCTGCCACCCCGGCCCGATGAACCGTGGGCTGGAGATCTCTGCCGAGGCCGCCGACGCAGCTAACTCGTTGATCTTGGACCAGGTGGCCGCGGGCGTCGCCATCCGGATGAGCGTGCTGTACTCACTGCTTGGCGGTGCCGACGACACACCGCCTCCCAGTGCGCGGGAAGGAGTGGCCGCGTGAGCGAGATGCTGATTCGTGGCGCGGACGTTCTCGGGCAGGGGCGGGCTGACCTGCTGATCCGGGACGACGTGTTTGCCGACCCCTCCGAAGCGGACGTGAGTGCCGAGCAGATCGACGCCGACGGCTTGGTCGCACTCCCTGGCCTGGTGGACCTGCACAGCCACTTGCGCCAGCCTGGCCGGGAGGACACCGAGACAGTTGCCAGCGGCACCCGCGCAGCGGCGCGTGGCGGGTTCACCGCGGTTCTTGCGATGGCGAACACCGATCCGGTGACCGACACCGCCGAGGCTGCGGAGCACGTCGCCCAGCTCGGCCGGCGCGACGGCCTGGCACAGGTAATACCGGTCGGCGCGGTAACCAAGGGGCTGAAGGGTACCGAGCTGGCAGAGCTGGGACTGATGGCCCGCTCTGCCGCACGAGTGCGGGTGTTCTCTGACGATGGACACTGCGTTGCCGACGCGCGCTTGATGCGCCGGGCCATGGAGTACGTACGTGCGTTCGACGGAGTGATCGCGCAGCATGCCCAAGATCCCCGGTTGGCCGGCCCGGACGCATGCTGCCACGAGGGCGCGATTTCGGGGCGACTTGGTTTGCCGGGATGGCCATCCGCCGCTGAAGCGACCATCGTCGCACGGGATGTACAAATCACCTCCTTGACCCGGTCGCGACTGCATGTGTGCCACGTTTCGAGCGCGGAGACTGTCGACGTACTGCGCTGGGCAAAGGCTCGGGACATCCCGGTCACCGCCGAGGTCACGCCACACCACCTGCTGTTGACCACCGATGAAGTGGTGAGCTACGACCCGACGTATAAGGTCAATCCGCCGCTGCGGGCCGCTGAGGATGTGGCCGAGCTGCGGCTGGCACTCGCCGATGGCACCATCGATGTGGTGGCCACCGACCACGCCCCGCACGCGCGTCACGACAAGGAACATGCCTTTGCGGAGGCAGCGTTCGGGATGCTCGGCTTGGAGACGGCGCTGGCAGTTGTCATCGAAACCATGATCAACCGGGGGGCTCTGGACTGGGCAACGCTTGCGATGAGAATGTCCACCGTACCCGCTCACATCGCCCGGTTACCCGATCAGGGACGCCAGCTCATGGTCGGCGAGCCGGCGAATGTAGTGCTCGTCGATCCCGGTGCGCGTGCCGTGGTTGATGCCAACGCCTCGGCGTCGCTGTCCCGCAACAACCCCTGGCATGGGAGAGAACTGCCGGACCCGGTCGTAGCTACCTTCTGGCTTGGCCGACCAACGTTCCGGCGCTAACTCCACGAGCGTCGGCTGGATCGCGCGGCGCTGTCTGGACGGGCGAGTCGAGCAGACAGGTCTGGGAGCGACCAATTGACTCGCGCGAGCGAAGCGAGCTCCAGCCCCAGCGGCGAGCTGTGGGAGGAAGGCAGCGCCTAGGAAGCGCGATCGCGCGAGCGGAGACTAGCGGCGAGCGCAGCAATTAGCATCTTTCGACATGCCCTCCTGGTTTCCTAGCAGCGTTGCCGCGACGCTTGTCTTCGTACCCTTGCGAATCATCTTCTTGATCATCCTGGCGATCATCGCTCGGCTCGTGCTACATCACCTCATCAACCGAAGCGTTCGCAGAGCCACCGGCCGACCACCTCAGCTCAAGCTGAAGGCGGCTCAAGCGCTGGTGGAGGCAGCCACCTTGCCGGTGGAGCGACGGGAACGGCGAATTCAGGCGCTGGGCTCACTCGCTCGCAGCACGGTCACGTTCGGCATCCTCATTGTCACTGTGCTGATGATCTTGGCCGAGCTCGGATTCAATATCACCACCATCGTCGCCGGGACATCGGTGGTGGCCATAACTCTCGGCTTCGGTCTACAAAGCCTCGTCAAAGACCTGGTTTCCGGCGTCTTCATGCTCGTGGAGGATCAGCTCGGTGTCGGAGATTTTGTCGACATGGACAAGGCTTCTGGCCTTGTGGAGGCGGTCGGTCTCCGGGTGACCCAGTTGCGTGACGACGACGGCAACGTCTGGTACGTCCGCAATGGGGAGGTGCTCCGGGTGGGCAACTTCAGCCAGGGAGGCTCTGGACGACCGGTGCCGGCCGAACCGCAACCGACCTGAAAGCTCATCCACCGGTAAGTGAGGCATCAACGCTGATCTCCGTGCCGGTCAATGCACGGCTCACCGGGCAGTTCTGCTCAGCGGCGGCGACCGCGGCCTCGAACTGCTCCGCGTCTATTCCGGGCACATCCGCGGACACGGTCAGTTGGATCCCAGTGATGCCTTTCCCCGGTTCGAACGTCACGTCGGCCTTGGTGTCCAGCGACGCGGGCGCCGGATGGCCCGCTTGGACGAGTTCGTGGGCTAACGACTTGGAGAAGCAGGTTGCATGCGCGGCAGCGAGCAGCTCCTCGGGGCTGGTCCTGCCTTCCGGCTCGTCAACACGAGCTGCCCAGCTGACCTCAAATCGACCGGCGCCAGAGGAGACAAGATGAGTCTCGCCCTGACCCTCTGTCAATGATCCCTCCCAATAGGTTTTCGCGGTCCGGGTGGCCATGGGTTCGCTCCTTCGTGTTTGGACTGACTTGCTTGACGTCTCATCCTGCCAGGGTCGTGATGCCGGTGATACACAATGGTTGAGATGTCCACTCCGGTTCAGCCCCTTACCTTCTACGACGCCGTCGGCGGTCATGAGACGTTCGTTGCATTGGTTCGCCGCTTCTACGCCGGCGTCGCCGCCGATCCTGAACTGCGGGCGCTGTATCCCGAGGAGGATCTTGCCGACGCCGAGAAGCGGTTAAGAATGTTCCTCGAACAGTATTGGGGCGGACCGACTACCTACAGCCAGCTCCGGGGCCATCCACGGCTTCGGATGCGTCACGCGCCGTTTGCCGTGACACCGAAGATGCGTGATCACTGGCTGCGCCACATGCGAGAGGCTGTCGACTCTCTGGACCTAAGCCCGACCCACGCTCGTGAGCTCTGGACATACCTCGAGCGCGCCGCCTACTCGATGGTCAATACCTTCGACGAACACCCCGGCCCGACGCCTGGGTTCCAGCTCTAGCTGCTCAACCAGGCGCCGAACGCGTTTCGCTGGGATTCAGTAAAGGGATTCGGGCCCACCACGACCGTGCGGGCCGTCGCGTACACGGTTTGAGGCAACGGGTCTCGAATCTCGGCTTCCAGCGTGATGGACCGATTGCCGATACCGGACACGATCGTGGCCACCTCGTAGGGGTCTTGACGAAAGTCCATTGGCCGCAGGTATTCAACGTCTTGTCGGACAACCAACCAGATGTCGTCCTTGGTGTCTTCTGCCGGCCAGCCGACGGTGGCGGAAAACAGGCCTAGCCGGGCTTCTTGGATGTAGTCGTAGTACTTGACGTTGTTGACGTGGCCGTAGGAGTCGAGATCGGACCAGCGCACCGGAAGCGGATGGATGTAGCCATTCCCGTTCAAGGTCACCTTGGGCACCGGCCGTAACGGCTCCGCCGGCGCGAGCTTCGCCGACAGCACCGCGCGCTCCTGGTCGGTCAGCCGGCGAAGCGAGTCAGTAGCCAGGTCGTAGGGCACCAGTGCGGTACGAGCGCGGCCAGCCAGGGCTCCTCCGTCGATGAGTTCATAGCCGATCACGAATCGGCTCGCGCCGACCGAGTCGACCCAAAGATCGATGTCAAGCGGTCGGTGCCCCAGGGTCTGGAGCGGCAGTAGGTACTCCACCTGATGGCTGATCACCAAGCTGCCGCTGGTCAGGATCTGCTGCAGTGGCGGTGGAGCAGACAACAAGAAGTCGACCCGCGCCTCCTGCAGGTAGTCCACGTATGCGGCATTGTTCACGTGGCCCTGGGCATCCATGTCGCCCCAGCGCAGCGGGCAACGATAACGATGTCTCACCTTTTGTGCTCTGCTCGCGCGATCACGCTCTAGAAACGCCGTTGTCGTCGCTCTTCATGAACTGCGCCCCACATCAGCTCGCTCCGCTCGCGGGCGCAGTTCAGTCATCACTCCTCCAATCGGCGTCGCGCGATCCATCGACGCTCGCAGAACCGCACCGGCTCTACACGTGACAGGACTTCCGTTTCAGTCGCGGTCATACATGCCGGCGAGGACCTCTGCGTATTTCTGCTCCACGGCCCTGCGGCGAACCTTCTGGCTGGGCGTGACCTCACCCTCCTCCACACTCAGCTCGCTGGGCAGTATTTCGAACTTCTTGACCGTTTCCCAGCGTTCGAGCTGCTTGTTGCCTTGGGCGACATAGCCTTCGACCAGCTCCTGGACCGGCGGGGAGGACACGAACTCGTTGTACTGTGCGGTGTCGTGCCCCTGGGCTTCGCCCCATTCGGTGATCGCGTCGGGGTCAAGGGCGATCAACGCCGTGATGTACTTGCGGCCTTCGCCGTGAACGACGACCTGGCTGAAGTGTGGACAGGCCGCCTTCAACGTTCCTTCCACCTTCTGCGGGGCGACGTACTTGCCGCCGGAGGTCTTGATCAGATCCTTCTTGCGGTCGGTTATTCGGAGATAGCCGGCATCGTCGAGCTCACCGATGTCGCCAGTGGCGAACCAGCCATCCTTCAAAGATTCTGCCGTCATCTCTGGCAGGTTGTGGTAGCCCTGCATCACCCCTGGGCCCTTGACCAGGATTTCGCCGTCATCGGCGATCTTCACTTCACTGCCCGGCACCGGCGGGCCAACGGTGCCGAAGCGAGTGGCCCGGGGATTGTTCACACAGGTCGCCGCGCTGGTCTCGGTCAAGCCGTAGCCCTCCAAGATCAGCAGGCCCGCGGCATAGAACCACTCCTGAACTTCGCGGTTCAGCGCTGCAGACCCGGATACGAAAAACTTGATCTTGCCGCCCATCCGATGCTTGATCTTGCTGAACACCAACCGGTCGGCCAGCGCATACTGGGCGGCCAGTAGGCCGGACGGCGACTTGCCCGCGAGCCGGATCGGCATGGTCTTGTATCCGACCGAGAATGCCCAGGAAAAGATCTTGCCTTTCACGCCGTGCGCGGCACTGGTCATGACCCGGGCGCGGACCTTTTCGAAGATGCGCGGCGCTCCACACATGAAGGTCGGATGCACCTTGCCAAGGTTCTCGACGATCTTGTCGATTCGACCGTCCACGGCTGTCGAGAAGCCGATCCGAAGCTGGATGGCGATCAATGCCTTACCGAAGACGTGGCTGAGCGGCAACCAGAGGTATTGGACATCCTCCGGGCTGATGATGTCGTACTCCTCGATCGCAACTCCCTCGTAAGTCCAGCTGCTGTGCAGCAGCCGAACGCCCTTGGGGCGGCCAGTCGTGCCCGAGGTATAGATCAGAGTTGCCAGATGGTCGGGGTGTATCGCCGCTACCGCTTCATCAACCGCGGTCGGATTCTCAGCCAGATACTGGCGACCCAGTTCCTCGAACTCCGACCAAGTGATCACTGCGGGCGAGTCGACCCGGCCCTCGATCTGAATGATCTTGACCAGATGGGGCAGGGCTGGCAGGTGATCGATCACCTTGGCGACCTGCTCCTCGTCTTCCGTGAAGACCACCTTGGATTCGGAGTCACCCAGGATAAAGGCGACATCCTCGTGCTGAGTGGTCGGGTAGACCGTGGTCGTCGCCCCGCCGGCGGACATGATCGCAAGATCGGCAAGGATCCACTCCATCCGCGTTCCGGAGGCGATTGCGACACGATCTTCCAGGCCGATGCCGAGCGAGCGCAGCCCGGCTGCCAGCTGGAAGGTCTTGTCCTTGGTCTGTTGCCATGTCAGTGAGACCCAGCGCTCGTCCTCGAGGTATCGGAAGGCCTCCTTCGATGCCGAGGCTTGGACCTGATCGAGCAGCATTGCCCCAACCGAAGCGGGTCGTTGGGCCAGCGCGGTCATCGTTGTCTCGTCTAGCGCCACATTCTGAGATTAGTCCTGTTTCCTACTCCGCGAGCGTCGCAGAGGGGGTTCTAAGTCCGCGAGCGTCGCTAGATCGCGCCGCTGTCTGGACGAGCGAGTCGAGCGGACAAAGTCTGCGAGCGAGTGAGGAAGACAGTGGCTGGAGAGCGCGATCGCGCGAGCGGACATAGTTAGAGCCGTTCCAGGATGATCGCCATGCCTTGACCGCCGCCAACGCACATGGTCTCCAGTCCGAACTGCGCATCTTGTAGCTGCATGGCATTCAGCAAGGTGGTCATGATCCGCGCTCCGGTCGAACCGAAGGGGTGGCCGAGGGCGATCGCCCCCCCGTGCACGTTCAGCCGATCGAGATCGATGCCGAGATCTCGGTAGCTGGCGATCACCTGGACCGCGAACGCTTCGTTGATCTCCACCAGGTCGATGTCACTGATCGACAGCCCGGCGTTGACCAGCGCCCGGCGGGTCGCCTCGACGGGGCCGAGGCCCATGATCTCGGGGCTGAGCGCGCTGACCCCGGTGGCGACGATCCGCGCCAGCGGTTGCAGCCCCAAATCTCGGGCCCGGACCTCACTCAGGATGACCACGGCGGCGGCGCCGTCGTTGAGCGGACAGCAGTTGCCGGCTGTTACCGTGCCGTCGGCCCGGAAGACTGGATCGAGCGCAGCAACGGCCTCAAGCGTGGTGCCAGGTCGTGGACCGTCATCCCGGCTGACCACATTGCCGTCCGGCAGCGTGACAGGCGCGATCTCCGCCTCGAAAACCCCGTTTGCGATTGCTTTCTCGGCGAGGTTCTGCGATCGCACGCCGAATTCGTCCTGCTCGAGCCGGGAAATGCCGCGGAGCGTTGCGACATTCTCAGCGGTCTGCCCCATGGCGATGTAGATGTCTGGCAGCTCCCCCTCGATACGCGGATTGCGCCAACGATCATTGCTGGCCGCCATCGCTTCGCTCCGCCGCTTAGCAGCCAGGAACAAGGGATTGTACGTGTCTTCTGGATCCACGCCGGCCGAGCCGAATCCGCGATAGCGCGAGATGCATTCGACGCCAGCGGAGACGTATGCGTGCCCTTCTCCAGCCCTGATGGCGTGAAAGGCCATTCGCGCAGTCTGGACGCTTGAGGCACAGAACCGGTTGATGGTCGCCGCCGGTACGGTGTCCAAGCCGAGTTGCACCGCCACCCGGCGAGCGAGATTTCCGCCCTGCTCATCACGCGGCTCGGCACAGCCGACATAGATATCATCCAGTGTGCCGGGATCGAAGCCATCGATCTTGCTGAGAGCGGCGGCGATCACCCCGGCGGCAAGATCATCAGGCCGGGTCCAGGCCAGTGAACCCTTCCGCGCTCGGCCGATCGGAGTCCGGGCGGCGGACACGATGACCGCCTGAGACACGCTCATACTGCGAGTTTCCCACGCAAACCTGGGGGTTCGGCCATCTTCGGTCTGTACCGTGATTGCCGTGGCAGACCAGTCACGCCCCCGGTGGCTGAATTCGGAGCAGCAGCGCATCTGGCGCGCCTACTTGCTGGGCAGCGCGACCCTGCAGGAACGGCTTGACGCTGATCTCAGGCATTTCGGGCTGGATCTGCCGGAATACGAAATCCTGGTCGTCCTCTCGGAGTCGCCGGATCAGCGTCGTCGCATGTCAGAACTTGCAAGTGCGGTTCACCACTCCCGTTCGCGTTTGACCCACACCATCACTCGGATGGAGAAGGCCAAGCTGGTGAGCCGGACCACTTGCCCCTCCGACCGCCGGGGAGTGTGGGCAAACCTGACTGACGAAGGGATGGAATTGCTGCGCACTGCTGCTCCCGACCATGTGGCCGCGGTCCGACGCAATTTTGTGGACGCAGTCAGTACGGAAGACTTCCGGGCGCTTGGTCGAGCGTTCGAAGCCGTGCTCGAAGTCGAGGACTCCTCGCCCAGCAATTAGCCTTGAGCGCGATCATGGCCTACCCGATTGCGCTGACCACTGCAGAAACCGAATTGCTTCCTCGGCTGAGAGAACGAGGGCTCGGCGACCTGGTTGACAACAGCGACCTCGCCCGAGCGTTGTACTCCTCCGACGCATCCTTGTACCGAGTGGTGCCGACTGCAGTCGCTCGACCTCGGACGGTGGATCAGCTTGCCGAGTTACTGGCCGCCGCACGACATGCCGGCGTATCGGTCACCATCCGCGGCGCCGGTACGTCCTGTGCCGGGAATGCCGTCGGATCGGGGCTGATCATTGACACGGCTCGGTACCTGAACAAGATCACCCGTTTGGACTCCGAGGCTAGGACGGCGGTCGTCCAACCCGGTGTCGTCCAGGCATCATTGCAGGCAGCGGCAGCTCCGCACGGGTTGAGGTTCGGCCCGGATCCGTCGACGCATACCCGCTGCACGATCGGTGGGATGATCGGCAACAACGCATGCGGTCCACGTGCCCTGGGCTACGGCAAGACCGGTGACAACCTGCTCGAGGTGGAGGTGATCACCGGCTCCGGCGAGCGGCTGAAACTGCGCAACGATCACTCCGCAGATGGCAGCGATTTCATTGCCTCGCTGCAGCGGATCGTGCGGAGTGGACTCGGCACGATCCGGACCGAGTTCGGCCGTTTCGGCCGGCAGGTGTCCGGCTACAGCATGGAGAACCTGCTGCCGGAGAATCAGCTCAACCTGGCACGCTTCCTGGCCGGCAGCGAAGGAACTCTCGGGGTGATCACGTCAGCGACGGTCCGGCTGGTCGCGGATGCGCCCCACAAGATCATGATCGCCCTGGGCTACCCATCGATGGCCGAGGCGGCAGACGCCGCACCAGGGATTTTGACTTATTCCCCATCGGCTTGCGAAGGACTTAGCCGGCGCATCGTCGACGTCGTCGCCCTCACTCGCGGACCGTCGGCGGTGCCGCCGCTGCCGGCAGGCGACGGCTGGATGTTCGTCGAGCTGGCCGGAGAGGATCAGGACTTACTCCGGGCGCGAGCCGAGTGTCTGCTGACCGACTCCGGCGCCATCGAGGGCCAGGTCATCACTGACCCGGTGAAATCCCTTGCCTTATGGAAGATCCGCGAGGATGGCGCCGGCCTGGCAAGCGTCAGTCTGTCCAGGCCCGCCTATCCCGGCTGGGAGGACGCTGCCGTCCCGCCGGCGCAACTGGGGTCATATCTGCGCGACTTCGACGCACTGCTCGCCGATCATGGGCTGGAAGGACTGCCGTACGGGCACTTCGGGGACGGCTGCGTACATGT
>Ga0126312_10000113_pt1 | contig 36049 bp, 31 predicted proteins | sample Plot104A_FD_92537 | JGI IMG/M metagenome (GOLD analysis project Ga0126312, IMG submission 92537) | Serpentine soil microbial communities from UC McLaughlin Reserve, CA, USA - Plot104A | ecosystem: Environmental > Terrestrial > Soil > Grasslands | place: USA: UC McLaughlin Reserve, Lake County... | reverse complement strand
CTGATGCGCCTCCCCGCAAGGCCTGGCGTGACACTGACGCCGGCACCGATTCCCAGTGCCCGCGGCGTCGCCGCCATGTAACCGAGAGAGAACCAGGAGTTCATGGCGGCGACCATAACAGAGTTCGAGGAATAGCGCAAGAGATATTCGCGCGCATTTTGTGTCCGAGTGGCGACGGTTCAACGCACGATCGTTTCGTGGTCCAGGATTCCGTTCGGGTCGAGGAGCTGCTTGATCCCGCGCGTCAGCTGCAGCAGCAGGGCGCGGCGTGGTGCCGAGCCGATCCCGACTCACCGCGTTCGCACGAAGGGACGCGCACGCCGCTCGCGCGCGTTGCCCAGACGGATGACGCCGTCGCCCGCGCGATTTCCCCGTGCGTCATCTCGCCGGCGCCGCCGACTACCGCGGGGGCGCAGCTCGTGGCGTCAATCCGCGCGCGTCGACGGCCGCGGATACGTCGGTCACACCCTCCACGAAGACAGCGGGCACAGGCGTGCCTTCACCGACTGCGAGCTCGAACAGTGTTCCCTGGGCGGCATCTCTGTAGCCATGAGCGCAAAGCGGGCACGAGTACACCCGGCACGTCAGTTCGGCGCAAGAAGATGACAGCCTCCCGCTACGGCCTCGCCGAAGATCGGGTCTCACGCGGAGGCCTTGACACGGCCGCGATCGGCGGGACACAATCGCCACGGTCGTCGCCGCATCGCGCGGCACTCGGGAGGGGGGAAGATCGTGAGGCAGGCACAACAATTGCCTGCGGCGTCCGCGCCAAACGCGCTCTGCGTCGCGTCGCTAATGGCCGTCTCCGGAAGCGTGGGCGTGCCATGAACGTCGTCACGACCGCGTCGCTCCTGACGTGCACGGACGATCACGGCGCCGAGGACTTCGTGTCGTACAAGAAGCACGGGTACACGGCGGTCTGGTACCAGACCTGGAACGCCGGTGGCCGTGCGTACTCGACCGCTGCCGCCTGCCGCACGACCGGGCTCGAGGTCGGCGCGTGGGGCGTTATCTACGAGCGGGACCACTTCTACGCCGACGGGAAGAATCTCGCAGAGTCTGCGCTCGCGCTCGGGGCAAAGCATCTGATGGTCGACGCCGAAGACTGCCTCAAAGGCACCCGCTCGACGCGTGCAGCCCGCGAGATCATCCGGGGCGTCCGTGACGGGGGTTGGAGCGGGCCCGTACACCTGACGACGCTTGGTGCGCCGACGAAAAGGCCCGACGGCATCTTCTGGGACCACGACTTCGATCTCGACTCGTTTCTCGAGACAGGTGGCGGCATCTTCCCGCAGGCTTACGCGAACCAGGCCGCCAGTTACGCGCCGAAGCACTGCGTCGACTACTTCTGCGGCCAGCTCGGGGTTCCGCGCGACCGCCTGAACCTGATGATCTGGTTGGACGACAAGGTGTCCGCAAGCGAGTGGATGTCGCTGCTCGAAGCCGCCGATTCAGGTGTCGCGTTCAGCGTCTTCCTCGCCGAGTTCTTCAGTGGCTACGGGCACCCGATCGGCTCGTTCGACGAGCTTCGGCCGATCGAGCCCAAACCGCAGACGACGGAGCCGGAGCCGGAGCCGGCGCACGCGGCGCTCGACCCCCGACTTCTGCAGATCCGCCACGACACCCTCGTCGAGCTCAAGGCCGCCAAAGCGAGCTACAACGATTGGAAGACCAAGAATCCCGGCGAAGCGGCAAAGGTCGAGCAGTACCTCGCGGGGATCGCGAACGGCCAAAAAGCCGCGCCTCCGAACCTCGCAACGCACAAGGGCCGCGGCATCATCGGCGTGCTCCAAGCAGGCGCGGCGACCATCGGCCAGCCGAAGCCGAAGCTCGATCCGCGACTTCTGGACATCCGCAACAACACCCTCGTCGAGCTCGGCGCTGCAAAGGCGAGCTACAACGACTGGAAGACAAGCAACGCCGCCGAAGCGGCGAACGTCGAGCGGTACCTCGCCGGGATCACGAACGGCCAGAAAGCGAAGCCGCCCAACCTCGCAACGCACAAGGGCCGCGGCATCATCGGTGTGCTCCAGGCAGGCGCCGCCATCATCGACCGACTGCCCTGACGCGGGGACGCATCGACCTCGCCAGCTCCCGCGCGACGGCTGCGGCAGGGCCTACCGAGGGACGATCGACTGGCGACGCTCGGGCCTCGAGTCCATCCACGCGATCAGCAAGCGAATGGGCTCCGGCAGCGTCTGCTCGGTGAAGCGGACCGTCGTGGTTCGACCGCAATCGTCGACAATCACCTCGTAGCTCATCTCGTCAGGGTTTGCGGGCGCCGCCCGAGCTTCTGCCTCGCCGGACCACTCCGCCCCTTCGACGAGCTCGTGGAGCTCCGCTGCCTCACCAGCCGGTAGCGCCTCTGACGCAAGCTCTGTCTGCCTGGTGAGACCGGCCAGGCCGCCTCCGCGGACGACGGTCAGCTTCAAGGACATCTCGGGCGCCCGCACGTCCTCACCCCAAGACGCCGACCTCCTCCCAGGCGCGCTGGACCGCTCGCTCTTCGGTTCCGCCGGCTCCGAAGAGGTCGGCAGCCGCCGCAACCGTCGCCTCGGCCGCGGCTCGGAAGTTCGACGTCGGGTCGAGCCGTTGCGTCAACGTCTGATACCAGATCTGCCCGGGAACCTCCCATGCGTTCCCGCCGATCGCCGTCGCGACGAGGTAGAACGCCTTGTTCGGAATCCCCGAGTTGATGTGGACGCCGCCATTGTCGTTGCGCGGGTCGTTGTCGTCGGGGAGGTCGAGGTAATCATCCATGTGAGCCGGCTGCGAATCACCCTCGAACGCCTCGCCGGGATTGCTCATCGACCGAAGCGCTTGTCCGAGCTCCGCAACGAGAATTCCTTCGCCGATCAGCCAGTCGGCGTCTTCTGCGGTCTGTCCGCGCGAGTATTGCTTGACGAGCGAACCAAAGACGTCGGAGAACGACTCGTTGAGCGCACCCGATTGCGCGTGGTACTCGAGGCCGGCCGTGTACTGGGTGACGCCGTGGGTGAGCTCGTGACCGATGACGTCGATCGCCCTGGTCAGCGAACCCCTCTGAAAGATCTGACCGCTACCGTCGCCGTAGACCATCTCGCCCCCGTCCCAGAACGCGTTGTCGAAGTCAACGCCGAAGTGAACGCAAGAGATGAGCGGAAACCCGGAGCCGTCGACGCTGTCGCGATCGTAGACGTCCTTGTAGAACCTGTAGGTCGAGTCCGCGCCGTCGTACGCCTCGTTGACGTTGTCGTCGTGCGAAAGGGCATCGCCCTCACTCCGAACCTGCCGGCCCGGGAGGTCGTTCCACCCTCCGTGGTCGACGTCGTAGACCGTGCGGTTCAGCGCCCGGGGTGCAGCGAACAGCCCGAACGCGGCGGGGTCCACGCCCCGGAAGCGAACGAGCTGCGTGATCAAGGCGCGCCTGGTGCGAATCGACGCGGACGCAGCGATCGTACGAATCGCAGCCTGTCGCTGCCCTTCCCTACCCTCGTCCGCGATGCGGGCGAGGAGATCTGGTGGCAGGATGAAGCAGCATTCCCGAGGCAACCCGCAGCGATGCATCAACCGACGATCGAGACGATGCAATTCACTCCTCCTTGGGCGAAGCGGGCAAAGCGGCCAGCGTACTAGCGAGCTCCGATCTCGGTTCGGAGGTAGAAGAACAGGATTACCGTCACCGCCGCCGTCAGCAGGTGCCAGATCGCGTGGCCCTGAACGACGGAATCAGGCTCACACCACGGCCGGCCGGTCTGTGAGCGCTGCTGGATCGTGAACGCGACCGCGAACACGATCGCTCCCGCGATGAACAGGAGGAGCGCCGGGCCGTTGTCGCGGTCGATCCCGCCGATGCCCAGGATCGCGAAGAACTGCAGCACCGCCCAGAGCACGGCCATTGCTCCGAAGGCGAGCGAGCCCATGGAGAAGCCGCGCAACGGTGAGTGCGGCACGAACCACGACAGCGCCCCGAGCCCGACCACCAGCACGAGGTACATGATCAGGAACAATGTTCTGCCGCCGTTGACGATGCCCGTGAAGTCGTACACGAGTAGGAACGCCGTGTAGAGCAGCATCGAGAGGTTGTCGACCCAGCCGCCCCACTTCTTCATGGACGCGTGGAAGTACATCGACCCCGGCCCCAGGAAGATCACCACGCAGCCGTACAGAACGGCATAGAACGTCCGCTCCTCCATCGGATCCAGCCCGGCTCCCGATACGGCCTTCGGCAGGCTCGCGAGCAGCACGAGCCCGACCAGCACAAAGCTGAGGTTCGACCACGTATTGCTCGGCTGCTTGATCATCCCGGGTCGCAAGCGTTCGCAGTAGCACGTGTTCTCCGCGACGCACTCGTCCGGACGCGAGCGCTCGATCCACTTGAGCGCGCCGAGCAAGAAGAGAGCGCCGATCGCGACAACGCTCTCGGCGAGTCCGATCAGGAATGGAACCATCGGGCGTCCCCCCAGGCGAGAGTCGCGACTCTAACGCACGCTTGACACGCGCGGCGCGAATCGTCTAAAAACTGCTGCGGGGGGAGGACCGGGCGTCAGGCCGCCCTCGTGGCTTGTAACTCAGCGACGAAAGGTGGTTCCATGAAAGCCACTGCCTGGCGCACGCTCGGAGCATTGGCCGGCGGAGTCGGCGGCATCGCTTTGGGCCTCGGCATCACGAAGGGGTTCGGCTCCAACGCCGGCTGGGGCTTCCTCGCTCTCGCCGGTCTGATCGTCGTGTCCGTGGTCCTGTACCTCGTCGCGCGCACGCGGAAGACCCCGGCTTCGCGGGCCGGTGAATTCATGCCCGGAGTGCTGCTCGGCGTCAACACGGGCGTCAACGGCATTCTGATCGCCGCGCTCGTCGGACCAATCGTCGCGATCGTCATCTGTCTCGTTCCGGCGCTCGCAGTCATCGAGCCGGTTGCCCGATCGAACATCTACCAGGCGTTTCTCGGCTGGGGGAATCTCGTCCTGCCGATGTCGTGGGTGATTGTCGGTCTCGGGCTCCTGTTCCTGATCGTCAGCGCGCTGCTGGCGCTCGTGAACCTCGCGATTCGCTCCAGCTTCCTGAAGATCGAGAAGCTGAAGATCGACGCGAAGAGCGGTACGACATTTTTGGTAGGCGGTCTCGCCGGCAACGGCAACCTCAGCTCCGGCTCGACCGGCTACAACATGGGCAGCTTCGCCTTCCTGAAGAGTGGCCAGGCGGCCAGCGCGTATCTCGTCGAGCACGAGTCAGGACACACCCTCAATCTCGGGATCTGGGGCGCAATCGTCCACCTGATCGGCGCACTCGACGAGAACGTGTTCGGCGGCGGCGCCAAGGCGTACACCGAGCTCTTCGCCGAAAGCAACGTGCCGCCGACGAGCCGGACGGGATCGGTCTTCCCGATGTGGGGGGATCCCGTTGCCACACCCACGCCGGCCCCGACGCCAGTGGCCACGCCAGCCATGCCGTGATCGACGAGGTCGACCGGCAGCTCACCGGCTGGGTGGACGAGGTCCTCCCGGCCGTCACCGTCACACTCGACGGTCCGGCGACGGCCACGGCCGACGTCGGGCTGCACCTGTTCGAGATCGAGGAGCTACCGCCGGCGCGCGCTGAAGAGCGACGGCTGGTGCAGGTTCGCCTCGGCTATCTCGTCACGACGTCGGGGGATGACGTGGCGCTCGCGCACAAGCGTCTCGGCGACCTGCTGTTCGCAGCACTGACACATCCTGACTACGGCGTGCGCTTCCCCCGGGATGTTGGCGAGTTCTGGCGCGCGGCCGGCGTGTCGCCTCGTGCGGCGTTCATCCTCACCGTTCCGCTGAGGCAGACCGTGGAACGCGAGGCGGCACCGCCGGTGCAAGAAGGCCTTCGCGTCGAGGGCGTACGCTCTCGCGCCATGGAGGGCATCCTGCTCGGCCCAGGGGACGTGCCGATCTCGGATGCGTTCATCGAACTTCCGTCACTCGCACTCACGACCCGCTCAGACACGCGGGGCCGATTTCGGTTCGCCGCGATTCCGGCGACGCCCGCGAAGCAGCAGCTCCGCGTCCGCGCGAAGGCCCGCGATTTTCCGTTCACCGTCGACAGCTCCAAACCGTCTCCGTTCGTGTTGAGACTCGACCTAACGAAGGGATGACATGCCAATAACCGCATTGCGCACGCCCGGTGTGTACGTCCAAGAGGTTCCCGCCGGACCGCGCCCCATCCAGGCCGTCGGAACCAGCACCGCCGTGTTCATCGGCGACGCACCGCTCGCCAACGCGATGGTGAACCAGGCTCGGGCCGTGAACAACTGGTCCGAGTTCGTCGCGCGATTCATGCCGGACCACGACCGGAAGAGCACCGTCCTGTCGAATGCCGTCTACGGTTTCTTCGAGAACGGCGGCAGCCGCTGCTTCATCGTCAACACCGGCGGCGACGACGCCGTCGACGACGCACTCGCAGCCGCGGCGATCGAAGACGAGATCGCGATCGTCGCCGCCCCGGGCCGATCGGACCCCGCAACCCATGCTGCGCTCCAGACCCACTGCGAGCGACTCGAAGACCGCGTTGCGATCCTGGACACGCCCGAGGAGGTCAAGGACATCGGCCTGCTTACGCAAGTCGAGACCGTGCCGGTGCCCCCAGCGAAGAGGTCCTCCCGCGCGGGAGGCAGCGGCGATGCGGGGCCGAAGGAAGGCGGGATGCTTCCAGCGCAATCGGATCGCGGCTTCACCTCGGTCTACTTCCCGTGGGTCACCGTGATGGACCCGATCAGCGACACGCTCGTCAACGTGCCGCCTTCGGGTCACATGGCAGGGATCTGGGCCCGGAGCGACGCGAGCCGCGGCGTTCACAAGGCCCCTGCCAACGAGACCGTCAACGGCGCGCTCAACCTCACATACCGGCTGACGCGTGATGAGCAGGGCGTGCTCAACGACGTAGGCGTCAACTGCTTGCGGCTGTTTGCGCGCTCCGGAATCCGTGTCTGGGGCGCGCGCACGCGCGCCGACGCCGCGAGCGAGTGGCGCTATCTCAATGTCCGGCGCCTCTTCAATATGGTCGAGGAATCAATCGTCGAGGGGACGAACTGGATCGTCTTCGAGCCCAACGACCGCACCCTCTGGAAGCACATTCGCCGCGACATCGGCGCGTTCCTGACGCGCGTGTGGCGTGACGGTGCACTGATGGGCGCCACCCCGGATGAGGCGTTCTTCGTCAAGTGCGACGAAGAGACCAATCCACCCGACGTCATCGATGCCGGCCAAGTCATCGCGATCGTCGGTCTCGCTCCAGTCAAGCCCGCGGAATTCGTCGTCTTCCAAGTCATGCAGTCGGCCGCCGGCGCACAGGTTTCACCGGCCGGCGCCGGCGGCTAGCGCAATGAGGAGAGTCACAGATGCCTGAAGCCGCTCAGTCCGCCGCTCCCGCAACCGCAGGCGCTCAGCCTGGCGTGTTCGTCGAACCAGTTCGCGCGTACCACTTCCAGGTCGATTTCATGGGCATGACCGCCGGCTTCACCGAGTGCAGCGGGCTCGAGGTCGAAGTCCATCCGATCCGGTACCGCGAAGGCGGCGCCGGGCAGGTCGTGCACGTCATCCCTGGGCCTGTCTCGTACGGGGACATCACGCTCTCGTACGGCCTCACGTCGTCCCGAGAGCTCTGGGACTGGCTGCTGAGCGCGGTGCACGGGAATGTCGAGAGGCGAAACGTCTCGATCCTGATGCTGGACAGCACCGGCCAGACCGAGGTCATGCGCTGGAACCTGACCAACGCCTGGCCTGCGAGGTGGCGGGGTGCGCCGCTCGACGCGCTCAACCGCGAGATCGCGATCGAAACCCTGACGTTGGTGTACGAGACGATCGAACGCGCATAGCGCGATGAAGTCGTGGAGGGGGTTTGTCGGCCGGGTCGCGCGCCTCCGGCGCTCAATCGTCCGTCTCGTAGCATGGGCGGAGCGGCCACGCGGGCGCGCCGAGGGAGCCGAGGAGTATGTCGCAGTCGCCGACGAGCACGCGCCTGGCCCGCCTGCGCACTGGGTCGAGCGTGTGCGGCGCGGTGCGCCGGGCCTGCTCGAGCCGTCGCTTCGTCAGCGAGGCGAGCCTGCAGAAGCACCGGCGACCGACGGTGTCGTACGGTCCCCCGCGGAGCACGAGCCTCAGCCGTATTCGTTCGAGCAACCAACGGAGCTCGAGCCTCAGCCGTATTCGCTCGAGCAACCCGCGAGCGATGAACCCCAGCGCGAGGAGGTGCCGCGAGAGGCGGCCGGCCGCCCTCGGCTGCCGATCGCGCCGGTCCGCCGTTCGCCACTGCGGAAGGTGCTGCGACGGAAGCGCTCTCCGTCGGCTGTTCCCCAGGCGGTGGTCCGCGCTTCGCCCGCGCCGATGCGGGACGATGTGCCGCGGGAGCTTTACGTCGACGAGCAAATTGTCCGTGAGGCGGCGGATTCGCCGGCCGCTACACGGGCGGACCACGAGCGGCCGGTCGTCGAGAACGAACCGACGCCCATCCGCCCGTCTCCGCGCGTGGCCGACCAAACCGAGCGCTCGCCGCGACACTCGGAGGTCGTCGAGTTCGAGGCGCCTACGCAACGCCGCAGTGTCGGGATCGAACGGGCCGTCCCTCCCCAGCGCCGCGTCGCGCGCGACGTCGCCCCGCTGCCGGCAGCCGAACCGACTCACGCCGCGCTCGAGGTCGGCGGCGCCGCGCCCGACCGCGTGCAAGCACGGTCGGTCGCGCCTCCCGCGCCGAGACTCGCCTCGGACGCGGTACGAGTGCGGGAGCCGGCATTTCAGCCTTCGCCCGCGCGGCCGGAGCAGTCCGCCCAACCGCGTCCACACTCCCGCGTTCGCGACGAGGCACTGTTTACGGCCGACATCGACCGTTGGCCCGAGCTGCCGCCGCCGCTCGACGAGGCCGACGGCGGCGTCGACGTGGCGCTGCGGGTGTGGGAGCGTCAGCGGCGACTCGACCGTGAACAGACCCGGCTCTGATGGAACGCGTGACCTTCGTCGTGGAGTCCACGGGCGAGCGGCTCGGCTGTCTCCTGAACCCCGAGAGCCTGCAGGTCACTCGCAACGCAGGCATCCGTAGGCGGCGCACGGCGACGGGTTTGCTCGCCGGTGCGGGGATCTCCGACGATCCGCTGCTTTACGCGGGCGGAGGTCAGACGGATCTCGTGCTCGATCTCCTGTTCGACATCGGCATCGCCGGATCGACGATCCAGACGACCGACGTGCGCGATCTGACTCGGCCGCTTTGGGATCTCGCAGAGAGCACGGCTGCATCTGCCGGCGCGACGCCGCCCGTCGTGCGCTTCCTCTGGGGGAAGGCGTGGAACATCCCCGGCGTCGTCACCGCGGTCGCCGAGAGGCTCGAGCATTTCACGCCCGACGGAGCGCCGAAGAGATCGTGGCTCCGCATGCGCTTCGTCCGGGTCAACGAGTCGGCCGCAGCCGACGCGTCGACGCCGCAGGCGGCCACGCCCTCGATCCTGCCGGGCGCGGGCCCCGAGACGGAGGTCGCGCACCAGGTCGTCGGCGGCGGCACCGACGCGCCCGGTTCGGGAGAGCGACTCGAGGACATCGCCTTCCTCTATTACGGAGACCCGTCCGTCTGGCGGCTGATCGCCGAAGCCAACGACATCGTCGATCCCTCGAGCGTTGCGCCGGGAACAGTGCTTCGCATTCCGGCGTCGTCGGAAGCAGGAGGCGGCCTGTGAAGTCCGTGACTTCCCTTCCGCAGGTGCTCGTGGAGGTCGACGGCTCGCAGCTGGAAGGAGGCGCGATCAATGAGCTGGCCGCCGTTCGCGTACGTCATCGACTCGCCGCACCGGCGCAATGCGAGCTGACCTTCCACGGGCCGGTCGAAACGGATCTGCCGAGCGCCGGGAACGACCTGCGCGTCGCGATCGCCGGTCATGACACGCCTCTCTTCGAGGGTCAGGTCACGGCTATTGAGCACGTGTTCGGCCCGGACCGGGATTACTCGCTCGTCGTCCGCGCCTACGACGCATTGCATCGGCTTCGCAAGCGTCAGCGCGCCCGTGCCCTCGTGCAGACGACCGTCGACGGGCTCGCAAGCGAGCTGGCTCAGGATGTCGGACTGAACTCGCAGGCCGCAGAGTCCGGACCCGTCTGGCAGAACGTCGTCCAGCACAACGAGACCGATCTCGAGCTTCTCGCTGTCCTTGCCGCCCGCTGCGGGCTGTACCCGGTGGTCCGAGACGGCGACCTCCACTTGATCACGCTGGAAGGAGTGGGCGATTCGATCCAGTTGGCGCTGGGCGAAGAGCTGCTCGAGGCGCGCGTCGAGCTCAACGGGGAGCGCGCCGCCCGTTCAGTCAGTGCGGTGGGTTGGGACCCATTACGGGCCGAGACCCATCAGGCCGAAGCGAGCTCGCCGCGAACCGGCCGTGACGTCGGCGCCGCGGTTGCGCCGGACGACGTCGGCGGCTCCGGCGAAGTCGCGTTGTTCGGCGAATACGCCTCGGACGACGCGCACGCGGCTGCACTGGCGCAGGCCGAGCTCGACGCACGCGCAGCAGGCGAGGTCACGTTGTGGGGCGTTAGCGAAGGAGATCCGCGGCTCCGTGCCGGGACGCCCGTCGAGGTTTCGGGGCTTCGCGACGAGCTGGACGGCAGCTACGTGCTCACGGACGTCACGCACGCGGTCGACGGCATCCGCGGCTACTTGACCGAGCTCTCGACTGCGCCGCCCGACGTTCGTCGCCGGCGTACAGCCGCGGTCGCAGCCCTCGGCGAGGTCACCAGCGTGGACGATCCCGACGGGCGCGGCCGCGTGCGGGTCAGCTTCCCCGCGTACGGTGACGTCGAAAGCGATTGGCTCGGCGTCGTCGTCCCCGGCGCCGGCGGCGACAGAGGTATCGTCGCGCTTCCGGACGTCGGGGATCGCGTACTCGTCGCCTTCGCACATGAGGACCCGGCAGCCGGCGTCGTCGTGGGCGGCCTCTACGGCACCGGCGGTCCTCCCGATCCCGGCGTGGCGGATGCTGCGGTGCGGCGCTTCAGCATGCGCACCTCAGGCGGTCAGCGGATCACGCTCGACGACGAGAATCGGAAGCTTCGTCTCGAAGACGAGACGGGCAGCTCGGTCGAGCTCTCACCGGACCAGGTCACGCTCCACGCCGCGGTCGACCTCACGATCGAGGCGCCCGGTCATGCGGTCGTCGTCCGAGGCAAGAGCGTCGACTTCGAGCAAGGGTGATGAAGCTCCTGACCGAGAACTCCAGTTTGAAGTGCCAGCACAAGGGTGTCGTGCGCAACAAGCCGAGCCAGAACTGGGTCACGATCGAAAAGCACTCTGTGCTCGTCGACAACGACCCAGAGGGCCGCGACATCGACCGCTGCCCGAACCGCATCACTCAGGCCGGCGTCAATCCATGCCGCAAGACGCTGAAGGTGAATCTGGGCTACTCGACGTTCATTCGCATCGACGGCCATGCCGTGTGCCTCGACAGCCTCACGGGTCTGACCGACGGTACGCCCCCCGGGAGCTTCAAGTACAACGTCGTCGACACCCGGCAGGAGTTCGTGGCGGGCGTCGCATGAGGGGCTGGCGCTTCCGCGTCCCGCGTTACGACGAGCCGCTGGACGAGCCGGTTGGGCTCGTCGTGGATGCCGGAGGAGGGATCGACACGGTCGCCGACGACGAGGCGATTCGCCAGTCGCTGCTGCTGCTGATCTCGACGAGACCCGGTGAGCGGGTGATGCGGCCCGAGTACGGGTGCGATCTGCATCGGCTCGTGTTTTCGCCGAACGACGACATGGCCGCAGGCCTCGCGATCCATTTCGTGCGGCAGGCAGTCGAACGCTGGGAGCCGCGCGTGGAGGTCCTCACCGTGGACGCCGATCGCGACCCGTACGAAGCGACGCGACTCGAAATCGTCCTCGACTACCGCGTTCGCGCGACCTTGCGCGGCGACCGCGTCGCCGTCGGGGTCGATCTGCAGGAGGCGCCGTGACGATTCCCGTCCCGCAACTCGACGACCGTCGCTGGGACGATCTCGTGAAAGAAGCAAAGACGTATCTCAGGGGTAAGACGGACGCGTGGACCGACTTCTCCCCCAGCGACCCGGGGATCGTGCTCGTCGAGCTGTTTGCGCACTTGACCGAGCTGATGATCTACCGGCTCAACCGTGTGCCCGAGAAGGCGTACCTGGAATACCTGCGCCTGATCGGACTCGCGATCCGGCCACCCGCCGCGGCGGCGGTCAAGCTCGCGTTCCAATCGGATAAACCAGCGACGGCTCCGATCTCGATCCCGCGAGGGGTGCGGGTCAGCGTCAACCGGGTCTCGGGCGGCACCGAGCCGCCGGTCTTCACGACCGACGATCCAGTCTCGATCGAGGTCGGACAGCAGTCCGTCACGGTCCTCGCGCACCACTGCGACTTCATCGAGGGCGAGCTCCTCGGCACCGGCACCGGCCAGCCTGCCCAGGGGTTCGTACTCGCACGCGCACCGATCATCGCGCCGACCGGCAACGAGCTCGACCTGGTCATCGGCGTCGAAGCACGACCCGATGAATTGACCGAGCGCGTGCCGGCGCGGGACTACGACGGCAGACCGTTCCGCATCTGGCAAGAGGTGGACAGCTTCGTGAACCGATCGCCCGACGACACACCGTACGTCGCCGACCGTTTCACCGGCAGCATCGTCTTCGCGCCGGCTCTGCGGCTGCCTGACGACGACGCCGACGCCCCGCCGACGCCGCTCGCCGACGTTCCCGCTTCGGGTCGCGAGATCCGTGGCTGGTACCGCCACGGCGGAGGCTCGGCCGGCAACATCCCAGCCGACACGATCTCCGTCCTCAAGGACACCGTGCCCGGAGTCGGGTCGGTCACCAACCCTGCGGCGGCGACCGGTGGGCGGCCCGCTGAGCTGCTCGAGGAAGCGCTGATCCGCGGGCCGCAGGAGCTGCACGGCGTCGAACGCGCCGTCACAGCCGAGGATTACGAGGCGATCGCGCTGAAAGCCGGCGGAGCCGTCGCACGTGCGCGCGCGTTCACGAAGGCGGCGATCTGGGAGCACGCCTTGCCCGGCACGGTCGAGATGCTCCTCGTCCCGTACGTCGACGAGCAGGAGCTGAGCGGCGGCCGGGTGACGCCCGACATCCTGCACGCGCACGAGACCGACACGGCGAAGGCGCAGATCCAGCTCGCGATCGACCAGCGCCGGCCGCTCGGCACGACGTGCCAGGTCAGCTGGGCGAGCTACAAGATCGTTCGCGTGAGCGCCAGCGTGGTCGTCAGGCGCGAGGAGAATCTCGAGGCGGTCCGGCAGCGTGTGGAACAGCGCCTCTACGCAACGATCAATCCACTCCCGTCGCCGCGCGAGCGTTCACCCGGATGGGCGTTCGGTCAGGCGTTGCGCGCCTCACACGTCTACGACATCGTGCTCAAGGAGCCGGGCGTGCGGTACGTGGACAGTGTCCGCATGTTCGTCGAGAGCGCTCCTGATACGAACGTACTCGCCGTGGCACGTGACGAGTTTCAGCCGCGCACCTGGTACGTAGGCGCGGGCGACAAGGTCTTTCGCTCACTCAACGACGCGGCAAGCTGGGAGCCCGTCGCAAGCTTCACCGGCGAGACCGTGCGCAGAATCGAGAGTCATCCCGAGCTCTCGGGGCACGTAGCGGTCCTCACCGCCGTCGCCGGCGGCTCGCGGCTGCACGTGTCCCTCGACACGGGTGAGAGCTGGGACGCGCAGCCGCTGCGCAAGCCGGAGTTCGCCGTCAACGACGTTGCCTGGAGCATGCAAGGTGACGAGCCGACGCTGCTGCTCGCTTCGGATGTCGGTCTTTTCGAGGTCGGACTGGACCAGGGCGCGACCTTCGTCCAGATCCTGGTCACACCGCAACAGACGCGTGGCTTCTACTCGGTCGCGGTCGCGGTCGATGCGCTCGGCGCTCGCAACGTCGCCGTCGCAGCTCAGGCCGGCGGCGGCGTTTGGCTTTCGAGCGAAGGCGGCGCGCCGCAGACCTTCCGCGATACCAAGACGCTCACCCGAGAGGACATCCGCGTGCTCGCGATCCAGCGCGACGGGCCGCGCGCGTTCCTTTGGGCCGGAGCCGCGGCGGCCGGTAGCGACGATCCCGGAAAGGGCGCCTGGCGGTGGGAGCTGCGCGGCGGTGAGGACCCCGCCGAGGGTTGGGTCCCGTTCGGACGCGGCTGGCAAGCCGGAAGCTGCTGGGGCCTCGCCTTTCACGAGGGCACGGTGTACGCCGCGACCCATCACGGCGGCATCGCCCGGCTCGACGCGCGGCGCGCGGACTCCGCGTGGACGTCTCCGGGCATCAACTCGGGGCTGCCGCTGCGCGATCCCGCTCGCTTCCTGTTCGAGCAGCTCGACACGGTGTCGGCGGGGCCGGGCGGCCTCGTGCTCGCCGGCGGCGACAAAGGCGTGTTCGGGAGCACGGACGGCGAGCACTACAGCTCCCGGTCGCAGACCGAGTTCACGGAAATCGTGGCGCTCCCGAGCACGTGGCTGTTCGTCTCCGGAACGCATCAGATCTCCGTCGTCAGCGAAGGGGACCCGTCCGCGTGAGGCGGGACGCAATCCTCGAGCGACTGCCCGACGTCTTCAAACAAGCCGCAAGGGACGACCGAAACCCGCTCGCTGCCCTGCTCGGCGTCATGGAGGAGCTGCATGCGCGCGACGAGGAGATCCTCGCGGGCTTCGGCCGCTACATCGATCCACGCCGCACACCCGACGAGTTCGTTCCGTATCTGGCCGCCTGGGTGGACTATGCATGGCTCCTCCTCGATCCGCCCGACAATCCGTACGCCGACGTCGAACGGCCGTTTTCGGGTGGGCTCGGCCGGTTGCGCGAGCTGGTCGCTTCGGCCGCTGCGGAGTCGAAGTGGCGCGGAACGTCCGCCGGGCTGGTCAGGATGCTCGAGAGGGCGACTGGCTTTCAGGGCTACCGGATCGACGAGACCGTGACAGACGAATCGGGACAACAGCTTCCGTTCCGGGTTCGTGTCGTGGTGCCGCGGGAGGCCGAACGCTACGTCGACCTCGTTCGGCGAATCGTCGAACATGAAAAACCGGCGCACGTCATCGCGACGGTCGTCCTGGGGCAGGCAGACGGGACCGTGAGATGAGCACCGTAAAGATCGCCCCGGTGTTTGCAATCACCACGCCGTCCGTGTCGGTGACGCTGGCTGAGAACCGCATCGGCGAGGTGCCGTTCACGGTCACGAACGTCAGCAATCGGAAGTTGCGCGGGCGAGTCCGGATCGCTCCCGGCCCCGGCGCGCCCGCCGAGTGGTTCTCGGTCGCGGGCGATTCAGAGCATGATTTCGATGCGGGAGCAGCGCGCCAGTTCGTCGTTCGCATCGACCCGCCGCTAGGCGCACCACCCGGTACCTACACCTTCGGCCTCGACGCTGTCGGCATCGAGCATCCGGACGACGACTACAGCGAGGGACCGAGCTGCCAGATCACCATCCCGCAATCGGCGCCGCCACGACTGACGACGCCGCGCGGCTACCTGACGACCCTCGCGGGTGCACTCATCGGCGGCGTGGTCGGCGAGCTCGCCGTCGTCCTCATCATCCTCCTACGTCACCACGAAGGCCCGAAGTGCAACGACTTGGGCTGCGTGATCGGCGACACAATCGGCGAGGTAATCCTCCTGCTCTTTCTCCTGTTTCTCGCCTATGTCCTGATGCTCGTCGGGGCGACGCTCGGGTCCGGGATTGCGCTCCGCATTCGCCGCTATCTCGGCGCTAAGCTGACTGCGACGTTCCTCGCGCTGTTGATGGTGCCGTGGACCGTCCTGATGCTCGCGACAGTCTTCCGGCTGCTGGACGACCACCTCATCGTGATGGCGGTGATCTCCCCGTTCCTGCTCGTGGCCGTCCCGGCCGTGCTCGCCCGTGGCAGTGTCCTCCTGATCCGAACCCACCACGTCTGATTGGAGGCGAGTCGCGTTGCCCAGCTTCGCAGTCACCGCAGCCGGACAGAAAGTGAACCTCGACGGTTCCGGGGCTGCTCAGGCGCCGTTCACGGTGACGAACACGAGCGCGCAGACGCTCAGGGGACGCCTGCTGACGAAGCCGCGCGAGCCCGCGAAGCCGGAGTGGCTCTCGATCGTCGGCGAGTCGGTGCGAGATTTCGCCCCCAACGCCGCCGAGCAGGTCGTCGCCCAGCTCAACGTGCCGCCAACGACCCCGCCGGGGTCGTACTCGTTCAGGCTGGACGCCGTCTCCGAAGTCGACCCCGACGAGGACTTCACAGAGGGACCGTCCGTCGCGTTCGAAGTCACACCGCCCCCGACGCCGAAGAAGAAGAAATTTCCATGGTGGATCTTCATCGTCATCGGCGCCATCGTCCTGCTGATCATCATCGGCGTTGTCGTCTGGCTACTGACGAGGGACGGCGGCGACGAAAGGACGTTTCCGGTTCCGGCGGTGACAGGCATGCGTCAGCCGGAAGCGGAAAGCGTCCTTTCGGGTCAGGGATTCAAGTCCGCAGTCGAGCGGGTGGGAGTATTCGCTCCAGCCTTGGTCGGCGTCGTCCAGAGCCAAGATCCGGAGCCCCAAGCTCAGAAGCCGGCGGGAACCGTCGTGACGATCAGGGTAGGCAGGATCCGCGTGACCCGACCTGGTTCGACGATTCGGATCGACACGGTCCGCACACCGACTATCCGCACCCCATGAAGCTCGCGACGTGAACAGAGGCGGGTCCGCGCTGCCCAGCTTCACCGTCACCGCCGCCGCCAGCCACGTTGAGCTCGATTCGGCGGGCGCCGCTCGCGCGCCGTTCACGGTCACGAACACGAGCGCGCAGACGCTCAAGGGCCGCCTGCTGACGAGGCCGAGCGAGCAGGCGAACCCGGACTGGTTCTCCATCGGGGGCGAGTCCGTTCGAGACTTCGCCCCGAACGCCGCCGAACAGGTTGTCGTCCAGCTCGCCGTGCCCCCGGGAAGCCCGCCGGGGTCGTACTCGTTCCGGCTCGACGCCGTCTCGCAGATCGACCCCGACGAAGACTTCACGGAAGGCCCATCCGTTGCGTTCGAGGTGGCGCCACCGTCAACGCCGAAGAAACCGTTCCCGTGGTGGATCGTCGCCGTCGCCGGCGCCGTCGTCCTGCTGATCATCATCGTCGTCATCGTCCTGCTCGTCCGATGATGGACGCGACGGGCGGCATTGGCAGCGCCTACCGCGTCGGAAGCTGATCTTGTCGGGACGCCCGCCCAGCTTCACCGTCTCCACCGCCGCCAGCAAAGTCGAGCTCGGTTCGTCCGGAGCCGCGCAGGCGGCCTTCACGGTCACGAACACGAGCGCGCAGGCGCTCAAGGGGCGCCTGCTGACGAGGCCGAGCGACCCGGCGAAGCCGGAGTGGTTCTCGATCCTCGGCGAACCCGTCCGAGACTTCGCGCCCAACACCGCAGAGCAGGTCGTGGTGCAGCTCAACGTCCCACCCGACAGCCCACCGGGGTCGTATTCGTTCCGCCTTGACGCGGTCTCGCAGACCGATCCTGACGAGGATTTCACGGAGGGGCCGTCGGTCGCATTCGAGGTGGCGCCGCCCCCCGAGCCGAAGAAGAAGCCGTTCCCGTGGTGGATCGTGATCGTCGCCGGCGCCGTCCTGCTGCTCATCGTCATCGGCGTGGTCGTCTGGCTGGTCGTCAGGGGCGGCGACGGCTCCAGCACGTCATGCAACGGGCGGAAGGCGACAATCGTGGGCACGCAGGGCGCCGACGTCCTGGACGGCACCGCCGGCGACGACGTGATCGCGGGGGCAGCAGGAAACGACCGGATCCGCGGCAACGGTGGCAACGACGTCCTCTGCGGCGGCCCGGGAAGGGACACTCTGGAGGGCGGAGATGGGAAGGACACCCTGTTCGGACAGCAGGACGCCGACCTCATGGACGGTGGTGTGCTCGGGTGCTGCGGGCCCGGCAACACGGGCGACGACGTGGTCCAGGGAGGCGAGGGCGACGACGTCCTGCACGCGAGTGACTTCGGCAACAACACGCTGAACGGTGAGCAGGGGAACGACGAGGTCCACGGCTGGGGAGGAAACGACAGCCTGTCCGGCGGAGACGGCGACGACGTGCTCGAGTCCTTCACCGGCAACGACGTACTGAGCGGCGGGAACGGAGGCGACCGCCTCGACGGAGGACCCGGCACCGACAGGCTGGACGGCGGCAGCGGCGTCGACAGGTGCGTCAACGGCGAGTCGGCGATCGGATGCGAGACCGTCGGCCAATGACGGGACCTCCCGCACATAGCTTCACGGTCACCGCGGCCCGGCAGAAGGTGAAGCTCGATTCGTCCGGCGCTGCTCAAGCGCCGTTCACGGTCACGAACACGAGCGCGCAAACGCGTCGCGGGCGCCTGCTCGAGAAGCCGCGTGACCCGGCGAAGCCGGAGTGGTTCTCGATCGTCGGCGCGTCGATCCGCGATTTCGTCCCGAACGCTCCGCAAGAGATCGTCGTCCAGCTCCGCGTGCCACCAGGCAGCTCACCCGGGTCGTACTCGTTCCGGCTCGACGCGGTGTCCGAGATCGCCCCCGACGAGGACTTCACGGAGGGGCCATCGGTTGCGTTCGAGGTCAAATCGCCGAAGCGCAAGAAACCATTCCCGTGGGGGATCGCCATCGTCGTGGGCGGCGTGGTCGTGGTGATCCTCGGCGCGATCCTCGTGATCCTTCTCAGTTAGCCCGTGAACGCCCAGAAGCTCATGATCGTCGTTCTTGTGGTTCTGGTGGTGATCTTCGTGATCACCATCGGGATCGGAGGCTGTCACGGCTCGGGGGGGACGAGCCCCAAGAACGCGGGCGCGGTCGACGCGCTGAAGGGATTGCAGGGGAACCGCTTTCTGGAGATCGGTGACAAGGCGACCACGACGTGCGGTCAACCGAGCCCGGGGAGGCTCACCGTGAACGGCCAGTGCAAGATCACTTTCGAAGAGCGCGCCTTCTTCAGGAGGTCGACACGGGTCGTGTTTCGGCCGAGCGCCGGGATTACGGTGTTCACCAACCCGGAGAACGGAGACCCGCGGACCGACCCAGTCGGCGCGGGCGAGTGCTTCGCGTCAGCGATCGATCACGCGGGCGGAACGATGACGCTGTTCGGCAACGCGACGATCTTCCTTCAGCGACAAGGTTGCCCCGAGTGAGCGTCAACGCCGGAGAAATGAGCGTCAAGGCCGGACCCGTGAGCGTCAGGGCCGGAGTCGGCGAGCTCCGCAAGATTCCGCTGATCCTCGCGCTCGCGCTGATCGTCGTTTGCGTGATGATCGAGCTCAGCTCAGCAGCGTTCCTGCAGGTAGCGGACGCTCCGGGGCTCGGCATCCCCTATCTCGCGCTCGTCGACGGAATCCTCGCCTACACCCTCGGGCTGATGGTGCTGTCTCTCGTAGTCCCTCCGCACCTGCAGGCGAAGCTCCAAGGGATCGTCAGCGTGATTCTCGCGTTCTTCTTTGTGCTCGGCGCAATCATTCTGATCTTCGTTGCGCTCGCGAAGCTGCTGCTGATGGTTGGCTTGTTCTTCGCCTTTCCTTTCGGGACGGCTGCGTATTTCGCCATTGGCTGGGGCAGCTTTCCAAGAGGAGGCGCGGCCGCGATCCTGTCGCTTCTGATGCTCTTGAAGATCGGCGCGTCGATCTGCCTCCCGATCGCGCATCAGCTGTTCCTGAAGAACAAGGGGCTCATCCTGCTGATCCTGACGTCGCTCGTGGCTGGAATCATCGTCAGCTTCCTGCACGGAATCGTTCCAGGTCCGCTCGTTAGCATCACCGACGCCCTCGCGGCGATCATCGTCGGCATCCTTGCGTTGATCTGGGCATTCGTGCGCCTGATCGCGTCGATCGTGGGCGTGGTTCAGGCGCTCACGACGACCTGAATCTCAGGTCCAGCTCACCACCAATCCAAGAGTGATGGCGATCGCTCCGAGGATCCAGACGACCATGAAGATGGAGGACCACGGCGACGGGATGATCAGCTTGGCCTTGTCGTCACGGGCGCCGTCGTGCGTCGCGTAGGCCATGATCTCGTAGGGATTGTTGAAGTAGCTCATTTTCGTGATTGAGTCGCCGACGTTGAGGTCCTTGATCGGAGCCGCGATCAGGCCGATGACGAAGCCGATCGCATCCCAGATGCCGTGCGAAACGACGTAGATCGGGCCGAGCACGAGGTGCTGGCCGACGTGGATCGCCTCATGTCTCTCCAGGTCGCCGCCCCGGTCGCAGCACATCACCCAGCCCTGGGTAAAGGCATAACGGTTGCCCGGCTCGTCCCGCAGCGTGAGGCCGCGCCTGTAGAGCGTGTAGGCCTTCCGGTTCGAGCGGTCGGGTGCACCGTCATTCGCCCAGCAGAAATAGGAGCCGAGGTGCGTGCCCAGGCCGAGGATGTTGCCGAGAAATCCCCACGAGCTGTTGAGGAAGACGAGCGCCCAGCCGGCGGCCCAGTGCGGGCCGCGCAGCAGCGCCGCGACGATGCCGTCCAGCGCGCCGAGCAGTCCGAGCGAGATCGCGGCGACATTGAGGTAGGTCTCGTACTCGTCGCCGGCGGCACCGCTATTCGGCACGGCGAAGGCGAAGATCGCGAGGACCACGCCGAGGACCGCGAGGAGCGCGCCGAGCACGACCGCGGCGGCCTTGCCTCCGGCGTCGCCGTCACCGTTCGCCGCCCCGATGATCGGGAAGACGAGCGCCACCAGTCCCACGAGCCCGATGATGACTCCAAAGAGGTCTGGCGGAACGATCTCGGCAACGAACAGAACGAAACCCGATCCGGCGAACATGCCGATCGCGCCGTACGCCGCGCCCTCGATCGTATTGCCGACGACGGTCGCGGTGTCGGCGCCCGCCCGATGGCGCGCCGCCAGGAGCCAGAACAACCCCACGAGAGCGGCCAGAATCAGCAGCACGATCTCGACGGTGCTGAGCCCGAAGGCCTGGCCGAAGTCCTGGCAGTTCCCGCGCAGCTGGTCGAGCGTCATCGAGTTGAAGTCGCCGCCGCCGCCGCCGCACATGTCCTTCAGGTGGTTCATCGCTTCCCCCCCGCTTCAGCGTGAACGGATCCGTGCCCTCGTGCTCACCGACGTGCCGATTCTCGCCGTTCCGCTCGGCGATCGGAAGGGCAGCCGCGATCTAACGCGTAAATCGTCTCCACCGTTGCTGCGTGCGGAGCACTGTTGACAAGCGTCGGGGATGGCCGTAGCGTGCACTCGCCGTTGCGACCAGCGGCCACGGAGGGAAACATGCATGCCGTCGGGCTCGCCGTCGCCCTTTTCGCGCCTGCCCTTCGTGCACGAGTGCGCGCGGCCGTACCAGTGAAAGGAGGAAAGTGCCGGTGATTACACGCCTCCTCCAACGATCCGGCGGCGAAATCCGCATCGACTCCGACTACTCGGCGCGGCCGGGGTACGACGCCGAATTCCTGGGAAGCGGAGAGCATGCTGTACCGCTGCCGTCGTTGCCGGACGAGCTCGTTCCGCTCGCGGCGACGAACGCCCTAGCAAAGCGCGAGCCGAAATACCTCCTTCCCTACCACCACTTCACCGTCGTGCTGAACAAGGAGCGGCGGCTTGCGTTCCTCACTGCGGTGAACATCGACGGGAAGCTGCGACGGAAGCCGACGCGTCAGCGAGACCAATGGTTCTTCGATCCGCGCGTCCCCAAGGAGGAGCAGACCGGTAAGAAGGTCTACGAGGACAACCCGCTCGATCTCGGCCACCTCGTCCGCCGACTCGATCCAGCCTGGGGCAGCTCGGCAAAGGCAGCGAAGCTCGCCAACGACGACACGTTCCACTTCACGAACTGCACGCCTCAGCACAAGGACTTCAATCGCAACAAGACACGCTGGGCGGGCCTCGAGGACTACATCCTGACGAACGCGGCGAACCTGCACTTCAAGGCCAACGTCGCCACGGGACCCGTGCTCGCGGACGACGACGACGTGTACGAGGGCGTTCAACTTCCACGCCAATTCTGGAAGGTCGTGACGATGGTGAAGACGGATCGCCGGCTATCTGCAACGGCGTATCTCCTGAGCCAGCAGCACCTGATCGAAGGGCTTCGGCCTCGCGAGGCATTCTCGTACGGCGCGTACAAGACATATCAAGTGCCCGTGACGAAGGTGGAGGAGCTAACCGGCCTCTCGTTCGGCCTCACCCACGCGGATCCGCTCGCGACTCGTGACATCGCCGAGAAGACGAAGGAGCTCGACCGGTACGAGGACGCGGTTCTCTGAAACCGGCGGGTTCCGTGCCGAGCGCAGGCTCGCGAGCCGTGTCCGCAACGCGGTGTTGACAACGGTGCAATCGCGTCCTAAGTTCGTGCGCGACCACTGAGAGGGGGCGGCCCATGCCGCAGGGAATCTCGATCCACGTCGGCCTCAACAACGTCGACGCGAACCATTACGGAGGCTGGTCCGGCCACTTGCAAGCGTGTGAGGCCGACGCCGGCGACATGGCGCGGGTTGCAGGTGAGCGCGGCTTCGACTCGACGACGATCTCGACCGCCGACGCGACGGCGGACGCGGTCACAAGCGCGATCCGTGACGCAGCCGGGCGGCTGGAGGCCGGCGACATCCTGTTCCTCACCTACTCCGGCCACGGCGGTCAAGTCCCCGACACCAATGGCGACGAGCCGGATCAGCTCGACGAGACGTGGGTCCTCTTCGACCGCCAGCTCGTCGACGACGAGCTCTACGACCTTTGGTCGCAGTTCGCAGAAGACACCCGGATCCTCGTCTTCTCCGACAGCTGCCACAGCGGCTCCGTGGATCGCGGAATTTTCGAAGCTGCGGTTCCACACGTCGTCGCGGCGGCGATGGTCGACACCCCGGAGCCGCGCACGAAGGACCTGCCGCGCGATGTCGCCGAGCGCACGTACGACCAGAACAAGGACTTGTACGACGAAATCCAGGAGACGCATCCGACGGCCGAGACCGCCGACATCGGCGCGAGCGTGATCCTAATCTCGGGCTGCCAGGACAACCAGCTGTCGCTGGACGGCGACCGGAACGGCCTCTTCACTCAACAGGTGCTAGCAATTTGGGACAACGGCCGGTGGGTCGGCTCGCACCCGCGCTTCCACAAAGCCGTCGGCGCGAAGATGCCGCCGACGCAGAGCCCCAACTACTTCCCCGTGGGAGCCCAGGACGGGGCATTCGAGCAACAGACGCCGCTGACGATCTGACGGACGCCGGCACCTCTTCGAGCTCCCGTACGACTCGCGGCGCGGCAACCGGTTCGTCGCGTGCGGGCAAGCGCGCACGATCCCCGGGTGCCTGAAGCAGTGTCGGTGGAGCCGTAGCGTGACCGCGGGCAGCAGCGTCGAGAACTGGGCGCTCGTCATCGGGATCGACAAGTACTGGTCGCCGGCGGCGGCGCTGCATGGCGCCGTCCGCGACGCGCTGCGGGTGCGTGAGTGGCTGCTCGACGGCGCCGGCGGCGGCGTTCCTTCCGAGCACCTGGTGCTGTTGCTCGCACCACAGGATGACGACCGTCCGGACCTCGCGTACGTCGAGGCGACGAAGGACAAGATCATGATCGCCGTTTCCGACCTGATCTCGATGAGCGGCGGAAAGGGCGACCGTCTGTACTTCTTCTACGCCGGACACGGTCTGACCGCGCGTGTCGACAACCGCGACGAAAACGCGCTCGTCGCCACTGACTTCAACGCCGTCAACACCGACAACTCGATTGCGCTCAGGTCGCTGTGGGAGTTCTTCGAGACGACCCAGTTCCGCGACCAGTTCTTCTTCGTCGACGCCTGTCGCAACATGCCTTGGGAGAACCGCGAGTTCGAGATCGGGCGGTGGACCCTCCCACGCGCACGAGATCCGGGCCTCGATCCTGTCCAGCAGTTCATTCTGTACGCGACCTCGCCCGGGCTGAAGGCCGCCGAGTCGGCGGACTTCGGCGACGAGCGAGGAGCATTCACCAGCGCGCTCCTCGACGGGCTCGCCGGAACGGACTTCGCGAAGGCGTGGTCGTGGGAGCGCAAGTGCTACGAGGTGCGCTGGGAACGCGTGGCGAACTACGTCAAGCAGCGGCTCGAGCTCGAGAAGCACCCCGCGGGGGGTGCCCCAGGAGCGCCGCTGATTCAGATCCCGCAGGACGCCGGGAGCCGCGGCGTCGCCGGGCGCGATCGCAACCCCGTCGTTGCGGCGTTTCCCGCGCAGCGCTTCGACAAGGTCGTGCTCGAGGTCGAGCTGGAGCCCGACGAGGTGTACGACATCGGGCGCGTACGCGTGCTCGACGGCATCGGCGACACGGTCGAGGACGTCGAGGCGAAGACCGGCGGCCGTCCCATTCAATTCCGGCTCGCCCCGAAGACGTATGCCCTTCGCGCCGTCGCGGCCGGCTACGAGGAGGGGCGGACCGAGCAGCCCGTCGAGTTGTACGCCGACGACAGGCGAAGCATCTCGCTGCGGAGTCACGGCGCGCCGGCATCGGCAGACGCCGCCGCGCCCTCGGCCCCGTCGCAGCCGGCCGAGGAGGAGGCGTTCGGAGCCGTCCCGCTCCCGCCACCCGGCGTGAAGCCGCCGCGGGGTCATGTCGTCGCCGAGGCTGCGGACCGGCTGGCGTTCGTCGAGGTGCGCGACAACACCGGAGCCGTCGCGGCGGAGGCGCTCCACCGGCTCGACGAGGAGCTCGACCCGGGCTTCTATCGGATTCGCATCGTCGCGCCGGAGGCGGTCGGGAAAGCGCTGTCGATCGCGCTGGCGCCGGACGAACAGGAGCAGCCGTCGCTCGAACCGCCGCCGCTTCCAGATGGGGTCCGGCCGCTAGCGGAGGCTGCCGGAGCGGAAATCGGCGCCGACGGTGTCGTGGCCCTGAATGGCGAAAAGCTGATCGCACCGCAGCGCACGACGATCCTGGCGCTCGCCGCTGTGGCGGCGCACTCCGGCGAAGCAGATGGGGCGTGGCTCGGGCTCGACCTGCCGCAGCCGCAGGGCGGTACGGCCCCACCGCACGTCGTCGTCGTTCTCGACGGCGCAGACGTCGAGCGGACGAAGGTCCGCCTGTGGCCTGCGGGCGAACCCGTTCCGCCGGAGTCGGAGTCACCGCGGAGTGCGGCCGCGGACGTCGCATCGATTGTCGCGCCGGCTGCGGAGGACGGTGGGCACTGGCTGTCGATCGAGTCGGGCCACGACGCGCCGATGGTCTTCGCGCTCACGCTCCTGCGCCGGCTGCCGTCGCTCGTCGTCGTGCACCTCGAGCAGGACCGAACGCGGATCTTCCAGTTCCTGTTGACCGACAAGGTCGGCGTCCTCCGGACTGCGGAGCAGACGCAGCGCCTCGTGCTCGCGGGACGCCTCGCAGCGATCGAGCCGGTCGCTCGCCAACTCGCCGACACGGCCGCAGACGACCCGCTCGCCGCATGCCTCGGCGGCTACTCGCTCCTTCGGCTCGGCCACTCGGCCGACGCGGGCAAGGTCGCCGATGCCGTAATCGCGGTCGCTCCGGCCATCGCCGACGCGTACGTCCTCCGCGGGGAGGCGGCTGCGGCCGCCGGCAACGATGCACGGGCGCGGCAGGCGTTTGCGGACGCGATCACTGCCGGCGTTCCGCTGTTCGGCGAGGGGCTCACGCGTCTCATGGAGGGGCTTCGTGCGTCGAATTTCGGCCACCCGCGAGCGGCAGTCGTCCGCCATGTGTTCCAGCGGCACCTCCGCGGCACGATGTGGTCGGTATTCGTTCCGCGTTCGCGCGGCGGCGCACAACGACTCGAGCCGGGGCGACTTCTGATCACCGGCGCCGACACCGGCTTCGAGGCTTGAGGCCTGGCGCGCGCGGCGCCGCGCGGAAACGATTGACAAGGGCATGGCGTGGTGAAAGTATCGGGCCACGATTCCCTGCGGCGGGTCGGTCCTTAGCAGGCGAATTCAGGGGGTGCTGATGGCTCTTCCACTAGTACGGCCGGGACAGACGCATCCCGCGATTGTCAAGTTGAAGCGAGCCGTGGTCCGTGAGCTCAAGGAGCGGAACCACGACAAGCTGGCGGGCGCGATCAACCCGAGCTCGCGAACCTACGCGCGGAGCGCCGTGCGAGGTGTCAAGCGCTTCCAGAGCGATAAGCAGTTGCGCCCGGACGGCATCGTCGGCGAGCGCACGTGGCGCGCGCTCGGCTTCAACGAGCCGGTGGTCGACCCGCATCCGCCTGCGCTGCACGGCATCCCGTACGAGCCCGGGCTGATCGCGATCGACGGCCGCTGGGTCGACAAACCGCTCGGCGAGCAACTCCTCGCCGCACGGAAGGCGGGCCGGTGGCGCGGCGTGGTCAACAGCGGCTACCGCCCGGCGTGGTACCAGAAGCGGTTGTGGGACGAGGCCGTAAGGAAGTACGGCAGCGAGCAAGCGGCGTCGAAGTGGGTCGCACGGCCAGGCACGTCGCGGCATGGCGTGAAAGGCGGGAACGGTGCGGTCGACGTCCAGCTCGGACAGGATCTCGACGCGTCCTCCGCGCAGCTCTTCCGTCCAATGAGCTGGGAGCCCTGGCACGTGCAGCTCACGCGGACGCGCGAGATGCCCGAGGAGGAGCTGCCGGAGCCGCGCGACATCGATATCAGCGACGAGGAGCTCGCGAAGCAGGGCGTGACCGAGGAGGACGTGAAAGCGTCGATCGACGACGTGCTCCGCCAGATCGATCGCCGAAACGACGACATGGACGAAGACGACAAGGACTCGATCGACGAAGGCTACGACCCCGAGACGCACGGTACGCGGGCCCCAGAGGGAGCGATGGGATGAGCGACACGGACACCACCGAGGCGCCCGAGCTCGAGGAGACCAAAGATCTCGCCGAGCTCGAGGGCTCCAACACCGCGCCGGATCTTCCGGAGGACGGCGCCGTCGACGATCCTGAGCCGGAAGCCGAGGAGGAAGAAGCCGAGACGCGTGCGATGCCGCCGCGTCTGAGCCCTCGCGGCGCAGCATTCATCTCACGTTTCGAGGGCTGCGTCCTGCGCATGTACAACGACCCGACACGCAACGCGACGATCGGGGTCGGGCACCTGATCCATATGGGCCCGATCAACGGGAGCGAGCCTCAGGAGTTTCGACGCGGCATCACGCGTCAGCGTGCGCTCGAGCTCTTGATGGATGATGCGGGCAAGGCCGCGCGCGGCGTGCGACAGCTGATCAAGGTTCCGCTGAATCAGCACCAGCTCGACGCGCTCGTCAGCTTCGCGTTCAACTGCGGGACGGGCAGCCTCGCCGTTTCGACGCTTCGCAAGCGCCTGAACCGACGCGAGTACGCCGCGGTGCCGCACGAGCTGGACAAGTGGGTCCTGTCCAGCGGCAAGCGGCTGCCCGGCCTCGTCCGTAGGCGCAAAGCGGAAGGAGTCCTCTTCGGCCACGGCCGATACAGCTGACGCGACGCGGGGCGGGCCGACGCAACCGCCCCGCGCCCCGGCTGCCGAGCAATTCGGGCGCACGACCCGTGTAGCCTGAATGTGCGCGGCTTCGAACCGCTGGAGCTCTCGCCCGCTTAGCGCAGCCGCGGGCTACTTGACCAGGATCCGCGCGAGTGTCTGCACGTTGACGTCCGGCCGCAGCTCGGCGTACGACAGGACGGGTAGATCAGGGAGCTCCGGCTCGAGCAGCCTGCGGACGCTGGCGCGGACGCCCTCCGTCGTCAGGACCACCTGGCCAGCCGGGCCGTTTCCCGCGCTGTTCAGCTCCTGCCAGACCGCATCGCGAAACGCCTCCGCTTCCTCCTCCGGCAGCGGGCTCGTCGGAATGCCGTGTCGCCGCTGAATCCCCGACGCCAAACGGGCCTCGAGCTCCGGGTCGAGCAGGTAGGCGACCACGGTGTTTTCTGCCCACGTGAAGCGATGGCTGATGTACGACCCTAGACCGCGGCGGAGCGTGGCGTACACCGCCTGCCAGCCGTTGTACGTTCCGGGGACGACCGGCAGGCGGTCGTCGACCACGACCACCGCCGGGTCCGATGAGTCGCTCTCGTACTCGAGCAATCGCTCGAGGATGCTCGGCAGGTTGTGAATCGACAGTCCCTCCGAGATCATCGCCCGGAGGATGCGCGTCAAGTCTCCGAGCGTGTAGCGCGCGAGCACGGTGTCGACGAGAGCGGGATACGTTCCGTCGACGACATGATCGCCTTTGTCGAGTCGCACCAGCTGGTACCTGAGGCGGGCGAGCTGGTACTCGAGGTCTTCGAGGCCCCACAGCCGGCCCGCATGCGCCGCTGCGTCGGCGAAGACGTTGACGATGATCCAGTCGAACGGCCCCCGCGTCACGTAACCGGCTTTTGCGAGCTCGCGCTGCGCCGATCGATCGACGATCGCTCGGGCGGCGCCCGTGACAGGGTGAACGGCCGTCCCCAGCGACGGCACCGGCAGGCCCTCCGGCTCGGCGTCGACGACCCACTGTTCTCCGAGGACCAGCGGGATCGGGAGACCGATCCATTCGTCCAGCTTCATCGAGAGCATTCCCTCCGGGATCGAAGGCGTCGGCACCCACGTGAGCTCCGGGAGCTGGAAGCCGAACCGGGTGAAGAACATCTGCTCGAGCTCGCGGAAGGGCGCACGCACGTGTTCCCGCACAGCCGGAGCGTGCACCGAGAACGGCTTCGCCGGCGGCGACTCCCCCAAGAGCATGGCGAGCGTGTTCGGATGGACGCGAAGCTCGGCGGCGTGCGAGCGCAGCTGCGCAAATGCGGCCTCCACCGTGTCCTCGCGCGGCCGATGCATCTCCTCTCCCTCACCAACGATCTCGGCGACGACGTCGCGCTCGCGAACCGAAACTCCGAGGTCGAGCAGTCGCCGAAGCGTCGGCGCCACCCCGCGCGGGGGCAGCGCGGTGGCGCGCGCGTAGGCCGTCAGTTGGCCATCGCCGAGCAGGCGAGACGGTCGTTCGAGCAGGATCGCCAGCGTCAGTCGCCGGACGAGCGTCGCGACAAGTGACCAGCCTGCCGCGTCGGAGCTGTCGAGCTCCTTGACGTATGAGGCAAGCCAGGCGCTCGGATAGGTGCTCTGAGTCGATTCCTTTGTCGCTGCGGCTATCGAACGGAGCTCCGGCGGCGCAACGGCGACCCACGCGCGCCGGACGAGAATGGGCGGATACGGCTGGACCGCGCCGTCGACCGAAACACGCAACGGCCGCGCAGTTTCCCCCGGCCGCAGCTCGACCTGCGCGTCTCCGGCAAGCCCGAGCGACCGCATTACTCCGTCGACATCCGCCTCGATCGCGCGCCTCAGCGCCGCGCTCGCCGTGGCGCGCGCGAGCGGCTCGAGCGCGTCGCCGAACTCGACGACGAGTCGCAATGACGGCGAGCGGGGCCGGCGACCGTTGGCCGACGCGGTCACGCGACCGCCTCCACCGACGACGTCGTCGCGGCGAGCGCTTCCTCGACCTTCAGCTGGACGTCGGGTGGGAGCTCGCTGAACGCGAGCACGGCAACGGTCGGATGATCGAGCTCGACTAGTCCGCGGACGAATCGCCGCAGGCCGCGCGGCCTCACAACGAGAGCCGCACCGAGCTCGAGGCTCGCAACCTGTTCGTCGACCAAGCGGCGGAGCTCGACGAGCTTCTCGCGCGGGATAACGACGAACTCCTTGCCGTCGCGGCGCTGCGTCGACTGTGAGATCGCGTCTTCGACGTCGTGGCGGAGCGACACGAGCGGACGAGAGCCATCCGCACCGGGAAGCGCCTGCGTAAGCGTCTCGCGCACCCGTTCGACGAGCGTCGGCAGCTCGACGAGCGGGTCCGCGTTCGCGACCACGGCCGCAAGCGACGTCGGGTCGGTCAGCGGCACATCCTCGCGCAGGAGCGCGCGCGAGACCGCGGCCATCCGCACAAGGGATTCCGGTGTTGCGTCTATGCCGGCGGCGGCAAACGCGGCCGCGGCTTCCTGGATTCCATAGAACAGATCGAGATTGCGAAGCAGGACGGCTTCGACGTGTCTAAGCACGTACTGGTAGCGATCGAGCACCTCGAGCTCGGGTGGAACCTCGGCGTTCGGCGCGAGCCAAAGGCCACCCGCCCCGTTCTCGTCCATCGGATCGACGTCGACACGGCCGTCGAGACCGTGCCGGCGGCACGCCTCGAGGTTCGGAGCGAAGACGGACTCCGGCCCGAGCGTCCCGACCGCGGCGGTTGAGCCGTCGAGAATCACGTTGTAACGCCCGGGTCCAAGGCCAGACCTCGACAGAAGCTGCACGGCCGGGACGGCGACACCCATCGGCGCTTCGATCCGCTGCCGCATCTGTGCGATCTCGCCGTCGGGGGCGAGCATCTGCTGAACGCGCGGCGTCTCCGCGTCCTCCGGGAAGAACGACGCTGCGTCGGCCTCGAGGACGACGGGCGGCACGGTGGGCGTCATCGCCTCGGTAATGCTCGCCGCCGCCTCAGGGTCGAGCACTCGCCGCGCCAGCGGGTGATACAGCCGCAACGTCAGACGGAGTAGCGCATCACTCGCATCTCGCCGCACGTGCTCGTCCGCGCGACGAGCGGTCAGCACGCGCCCCAGCCAATCCTTCAGCAACCGATATGCCTCGAATGTGGCGACGCCTCCGGAGTCGACGAGCTCGCGCACGAGCTTGTCCCGCCACGGCTCGTCAAGATTCGCCGCGTCGATGTGCGCCAGCTCGGCCAGCGCCTCCTTGTAGCGTCCGAGCTGCCACAGAGGGACAGCCATCGCGCGCCGATAGGCGGTCGCCGGGAAGGTCGTGTACCCGTCGTCCTTGTCGATCTTCTCCGACGCTCCGTACGCGTCGAGTGCGGCGTCGGCGTCGCCTCGCGAAAGCAGCACGTTGCCGAGCTTGTACAGGACAGAGGCATCGGCAAACGCGCTCTGCCGGACTCGGCGATGGCACCTCGCGGCTTCCACGCGGCAGGTCTTTGCGAGCTCTTGCATCTTCCCGCGCTCGTCCGGCGATTCCGGGTTCTTTCCGAGCTCATCGAGCGAGCTCGCGAGGCGGTCGAGCTCACCGGCGAGCCAGAGGAAGAGACCATCGGGCAGCGCCCGGTCCGTGCGCGCGACGCGGAGGAGGACGTCGGCCGCGGCAGCGGGGTCGAACAGCGTCCTGACGCGCCGAAGAGACCACCATGCGTGCTCGCCGTCGACCCAGTCGCGGACGACCCCGCGCAGCGCCGATGCGTGGTCGCCTCCCTTGACGAGTTTCGCGGATTCGGTCAAGACGTCGTAATCGCTCGGGAGGAAGTGCTCGCGCACGAACTCGAGGACGCGCGCCCGGTCGCGTGGTTCGGCTGACGTGGCGAGGCGGGACCACATGACAAGCGCCCGCACGTGAATGTCATCGAGCTCTCGCTCCCACCGCCGCGTCCGTATGAACTCGGGATTGTCGAAAGCGGTGAGATCGAGCGTGTCCTCGCCGTCGACGCGCTTCCAGAGCCAGCCGTGCGGCAGCAGCTCGCGCACGACGGCGACGGCGTCCCGTTCCCGCTCCTTCGCCGCCACCCGCTCGGCCTCCGCGCGCGCAAGCAGCTCCTTCGCACGACGGTGAAACGTCACCGCCTCTTGCTCGAGCTGACTTGCGGCGACCTGATCCTCGAGTGGTGTCGTCAGCGGGAGCGGGAGATCGAGCTCGGGGGCGGCTCTCGGCGTCACATACCCACCGCCCACGCCGATGGCGCCTTCGCCTTTCGCCCTTCCAGGCTGAGCGATCCCTTCGATCGATCCGGACTGCAGGAGCGAGACGAGGTTCGCCTGACCCTGCTCGCGCTTCTCGAAGAGCGCGCTCTGTCCTTTCTGCCGGTGCACCACGGCCTGAGCACGGTGCTGCTTCGCATCTCCGCCGAGCCCTTTCGCCTCGCGCTCGAGCTGCGCCGCCCGTTGCCGTCCCCGGTTCGAGACGTCGAGGTACCACAGTGACCGCTCGAGCTTTCCGTCGACCCAGTCCGGCTGTAGCTCGACAACACGCTCGATACATTCTCCGACCCGGTTCGGGTCGGCGTGCTTGTGGACGGAGAGGATGCGGTGGAGGTTGAAGTAGATCATCGGATACGTGGCCTTCAGCTCTTGCTCCGCGTACTCGAGCGCGTCCTTCGCCTTGTCGAGGTAGCGGCGATTGTCAGAGCGTAGGAAGTAGTTGAGGCACGCCTCGGCATAGTCGTTCTGTACGAAGGCGTAGACGGAGTTCCGAACCCGCTCTGACGGGTTCTGGCAATTGGCGGCTGCGAGCTCCTCCCACTTCTCGTGGACGCGATCGCGATACGTCTCGAAGCGCCGCACGACCGCACGTGTCACGCGCGCGAAGTGGTACGCCGTGTAGCCCGGGTTGTGCGTGACGCCCTGACCGAAGCGCGCACCGACCGCATCGATGTAGCGACGGTAGGCCTCGTTGAAGTCGCCTCGCTCCGCCGCGATCCTCGCCAGGCCGTAGTCGAGCTCCGAGACGAACGTCTCGCGCTTGATCTCCTTGTACTCGCGCCCGCGCTCGAAGACTCGCGCCGCGCGATCGAGGTCACCCAGCAGCCAGTCGATGTACCCGAGGTTTCCCCAGGCGCTGATGTTCCCGGGGTTCACAGTCAGCACGCGCTCGTACTCGTCACGAACGACCTCGGCGACGTCGCGCTCCAGCGTCGGCCGGGCACGCCACATCATCTCGAGCGCGCTCGCGAGATCGTACTGCGCAACGTCGAACGTCGAATCGAGCTCGACGGCGCGATGCAGATCGAGGAGCGAGCGGCGGGTCTCGACGATCTGCCCGTGAACGTGCAGGAACCGCGAATCGGCTTGCGCGCGTGCCGGCTCGAGCTTCTTCGCGGCTTCTAGGTGCTCGCCGGCGCGCTCGGTGGAGCCGAGTTGCGCGTGCGACGCGGCGAGCATCACGTTTGCCTCGAACCTCGTTTCGGACCATCCCGGCAGATCGTGTGCAAGCCGCTCGAGGCGGTCGACCGCGCTCTCGGCAACCGGTCGTGCCTCGAATACGGAGTTCAAGCGTTGACCCGACATCCCAGCGAGGGTGCGCCGGTTGAGGACCATGCCGGCGTATCCGATCTCCGCCCGGGCGACCATCAACTCGGCGCGCGCGAGCGACGGCCAGACGCGCGCCGCCCTCGCGCGCGCCTTCAGCGTTACGCGCAGCCACCATGCGGAGAGCCGCTGGTACGCGCGGCGAGGTCGCGACCCTGAGAAATGCCACCACGACGGGTCGTAGAGGCGGATGACCTCTGCGTACAGCTCGCGTGCCTGTTCATACGCATCGAGCGTGTTCGAGCGCGCGTAGTCGCGTGCTTCGTGGAAGTACGCGCTCGCGCGGAAAAAGCGTTTCGGCAACAGGTCGATCTTGCGACCGACGTCGACGCGAATCTGCCCGTAAAGGTGCGAGGCGACGCTGAAGTACAGGCGTTCGAGGAGCTTCTCGTACTCCTCGGGCGTGAGCGACTGATCGCGGCCGAGCGTGAACTTGACGAGGTGCGCGACGGTGGCCGGCGAGCCCGTGGGGCCGAGTCGCACCCACGGCAGGACCTCGACGTTCCAAACTCCCTGCGCGTTTTCGCGCACGCCGTACGTCCCGCCGATATGGATGTGCGACTGCGGCGCCTCCGTCCGCCCCGAGTACTCGTCGTCGAGGAGCGACAGGCGGCCGATCCGGCGGCTGAGCCGCTCGGAGAGATCCTGGACGAGCCACGACAGCGGCGTGACACCCGTTCCGGTGTTCGCGCCGAAGCCCATGTCAGCGCTCGCGCCGTCCGACGGCAGATCGTCGAATTCCGAATCCCGGGTCGCGCGAACAGCCGACGCCGTGTCCGTCTCCTCGGTCGAAACTTCGGCACTCGCCGCGGTCTCGCCCGAGCCCTCGTCCGTCGGTTGACCGGCGTCGTCAACCGTCTCGCCGCCGGCGCCGGTTTCTTCTGACAAGGCTGTTACGTCACCGGACGACGCCGTCTGGGTGTCCGAGCTGGCGCCGCCATTCCGCGGAGACGACGACCGGGGAAGCGCTTCGCTGCCCGGGATCGGCTGGAACGGCGCGATCGAATACGTGTACCGGAACGACTTTCGGGACGCTCGCACCCAAACCCGCGTCCAGTTGATGAGCATGACGCCGAGGACGATGCCGGCAGCCGCGAGGATCACCGGCCACTTGAAGCTCGAGTCGCCGAGGAACGGAACCGCGTTCCAGGAGTCCGTCGTCAGAAGCCCGAGGACCACCGATCCCGCCGAGACGATGAACGCGCCCCACCCGGCCCGTTCGATGTTCTTCCCGCGCTTGAGCCCTGCCTCGACGCCCTGGACGCGTTCGAGCAGGTCTGCCGGAAGGAAGAGCCGCGGCTTGCCGCTCACCGGCGCGATTCCAAGCGCCCGCGCCTCCGAGCCCGATTCCGCAGCTGGTGTCCCGCCGCAGCAGCCACGATGGCCCCCCTTTCTCGCTTCGCTTCGACCCTAGCGCGGCGCTCGCCGACGGTCAACGCGTCGTCTCCGACTGCGCCCGCGACGGGATGGCACGGCGCGCCCGCTGAGCCGCAGGTGGAGGCGCCGCCCACGCCACCTCGCGTGTCACGCGCCGAGCCGGGCGGTCGTAGCTTCGCCGGCGTCTCCGGCCTTCGAGAACGCGGTGACGCGTACGACATACGCTCGCGGCTCGAGCTCGAGCGGGTGCTCGACCGACCCCTCGAGACCCGTCACGGGGAAGTCGTAGGTCGCAGGCGGCAACTCGTCGTCGGGTGTATCGATGCTGACGACGATGCCGACCGGCGGGGGCTGGCCGGCGGCCGGTTGCCTGAAGCGATAGTCGATCACGGCATGGCGGCCGTCTCGATGGACGACGATCCTTGGGGCGGACGGCCTCGGCAGTGCCCGCGGAGCCGGCTGCGCCGCGGCACCACGGCGGAGAGCCGGGCGCGCGGCGGCATGGAAGTCCACCGGCTCGCGCCATTGCCGGTGCTGACGGGGGCCGCGCGGGCTGTCGCTCTCGAGGAAGTTGCGTCTCGGCGTGCTCCCCCATCGACCCGGCCAGCGGACCCACGCCGGTCCGTTGTCAGAGAGGACAACGACGTCAGGTCGTATGCGAGCCCCCTTTGCGTCGTTGTAGTCGGGAACAACCGGCGCCTCCTTGTGGACCCCCGGCCGGAAGTAGCAGGCGTGTGACCCTCTCGCGGAATAGACAACAGGAACCGGACCATCGCGGGTCGTCGCGCGCTCGACGTCCGCCCACGAGGCCCGCGCGCCCTCCCGGTGCTGCGAGTACGTGAGGACGTTCGGCTTGTTCTGGCGGTCGAGGCGGATCTGCATCATCTCCCAGTCGCCTTCGTGCACGCCGATCCCCAGGAACGCCTTGTTGTTGTAGTAGTAGAAGAACCAGTACTGCAGCCAAAGCCGTCCTTGCTCGTCCGTGACAGCGTGGCCGTAGATCTGGTTTCGATACTGCGGCAGCGCGTGCATCCGGCGGGCATCCGCGACATAGTCGCGGCCGGTCGCGTCGAGGTAGTCCTCGCGTGCCGCCACGCCGCCGATTGCATACTTCCCGCGGAGGAAGCCGAGGTTCAGCTGCGCCTGTCCGGACGCCGGCTTCGCTGAGGCGATGACTTTTCCGACTGCGTTCTTCAGCGTGTTGCAACGTCGAGTCTGACCGCTGCCCGGTGTGACTCGGTCGGTCATCATCGCAGCCGAGTCGGCATAGAAGCTCTCGTGGGAGTCGTACTGGACGACCGGCCGATAGCGCTGGAGAAGCGCTGACAGGTCGGGGTCACTCACGGTTTCCCCCGCGACGATCTTGATGACGGTCGGATATGACGGCGGCGATGCGAGCGATCTCCGTTGGCCCTCCCCCTGCGCGGAGAAATCCTAGCGCGAGCCAGCGACGTCGCTGCTTCGCGCGACTCAAGCTGGACGGTCACCGACTGGTCCCGCGCAAAGCGGCTCTCACTGTTGCCGGCTACGCGGCGGCCTACCAGCCGGCGCGGGAGCCTCGACCGGAGCGCCACGGTCGAAAGCGGCGCTCGTTATTTGCGAAGCAGGTCGAACCCTGTTGAAGCGAGGCCCGACCAGCCCCATAATGGTGTTTCGCCGCCAATCGAGGAGGGGGATGGTCATGGGAAGACCGGTTCGCTTCAATTTGGGAGTGAATCCGCAGAATCGCGCTCACGCGGAGGCGATTGCCGCCAAGTTCGGTGCCCGGTTGTTCGGCGATCCT
>Ga0126312_10000112_pt1 | contig 36062 bp, 29 predicted proteins | sample Plot104A_FD_92537 | JGI IMG/M metagenome (GOLD analysis project Ga0126312, IMG submission 92537) | Serpentine soil microbial communities from UC McLaughlin Reserve, CA, USA - Plot104A | ecosystem: Environmental > Terrestrial > Soil > Grasslands | place: USA: UC McLaughlin Reserve, Lake County... | reverse complement strand
GCCGGCCATGTCGATCTCGTTGTCGAAGTGGCCGATGTTGCCCACGATCGCCTGATGCTTCATGCGGGCCATGTGGTCGGCGGTGATGACGTCGCGGTTGCCGGTGGCGGTGACGAAGATGTCGGCGGTCTCGACCACGTCGTCGAGTCGCACGACCTGGTAGCCGTCCATCGCGGCCTGCAGCGCGTTGATCGGGTCGATCTCGGTGACCAGCACGCGGGCGGCTTGGCCGCGCAGCGACTGCGAGCAGCCCTTCCCCACGTCGCCGTAGCCGCAGATCACTGCGGTCTTGCCGGCGATCATCACGTCCGTGCCCCGGTTGATTCCGTCGATCAGGGAGTGCCGGCAGCCGTAGATGTTGTCGAACTTCGACTTCGTCACCGAGTCGTTGACGTTGATCGCAGGGAAGAGAAGCGTGCCCTGCTGATGCATCTCGTAGAGCCGGTGCACACCCGTGGTGGTCTCCTCCGTCACGCCCTTCACGCCCTCTCCGAGCTTGGTCCACTTCCGCGGATCGCGCTCGAGCGAGGCCTGCAGGAGGCGCAGGATCACCTTGAACTCCTCAGAGTCGGCCTCCTCGGGATCCGGCACCGCGCCCGCCCGCTCGAACTCGGCACCCCTGTGCACGAGCAGGGTGGCGTCGCCGCCGTCGTCGAGGATCATGTTGGGACCGCCGCTCTCGGTATCCGGCCAGGTGAGCGCCTGCTCGGTGCACCACCAGTACTCCTCGAGCGTCTCGCCCTTCCAGGCGAAGACGGGAACGCCGGCCTTGGCGATGGCCGCCGCGGCATGGTCCTGGGTGGAGAAGATGTTGCAGCTCGCCCAGCGGACCTCCGCGCCGAGCGCCACGAGCGTCTCGATCAGAACCGCGGTCTGGATGGTCATGTGAAGCGAGCCGGTGACCCGGGCGCCCTTCAACGGCTGCTGTGCCGCGTACTCCTCGCGCATCGCCATCAGGCCGGGCATCTCGTGCTCCGCGAGGTGGATCTCCCTGCGGCCGTAGTCGGCGAGTGAGAGGTCGGCGACCTTGAAGTCGTGCGTCTCGGTGGTCGTGCTCATGCGGCGGTCTTCTCCTTTGACGTTTTGCTCGGCTCCGCGGCGGCCTCGAGCAGGCGCTGGTGCTTCTCCTGCTCCCACCGCAGCCAGTCGTCGGACGCGACGCCCTCGGGCGGCTCGGGGCGTGACTCGAACCAGCGCTCCAGCTCGGCCCGGAGCTCCGGCTCGGCCGCCATGCGCTTGGCGAAGGCGACGTCCGAGAGTGCGCTGTCGAACCGGGCCAGCAGCTGGCGCAACGTGCGCAGGCGCTGCAGCTCGCCAGGACCGTAGACGCGGTACCCCGACTCGGTCCGTCCCACCTCCATCAGGCCGGCGTCCTCTATGTAGCGCAGCATTCGAGGCGACCAGCCGGTCGTCTCGGCGGCCTCCTGGATGGTCAGGCCCTCCGTCAAGGAGGCCAACCTTACCAAGGTTGTGTCAAGGTTTGGCGATGAGCGCAGCCGGGCCGTCGGCGAGGCCCGCGGCTACCTATCCCAGGGCCGTCTTGAAGCGCTCGATGGGCTCGACCGGGGTCGGATCGACCCCTTCGAGGACCGCCAGGTAGACGCTCACGAGGTCTCCGAACAGCACGAGCGACAGGACGCGGCCGAGGGGACTCTCGCCCCGCGAGCGCACCAGCTCGGTGGGGGCCCCCACCTCCCGGAGCATCGCGGCGGTCAGCTCGATTCGCTGCTCGACTCGGGGGTGCTGGTCGGCGTCCCCCAGGAAGACGCCGGCAAGCGGCGCTCGCTCACGGCCGCGCTCCCAACCGCAGATCTCGTTGTGGTCCGCCTCCGGCAGCTCCGAGGCGAATGCGGCGATCTTGGCGTTCTCGTTCAGCTGCGTCTTCCAGCGGCGCGCGACGGCTGTGGTGGGGCCTTCCCCGTGGACCACGGGCAGCGTGCCCAGCAGCGCGCGGGCGAGCTCCTTGGGAGGCGATAGCTCCGAACCGTCCGGTCCCCACTCCGCCGACAGCTCGCCAAGCAGGGGGGCGGCCTCGTCGACCTCCTCCTTGAGGCTCTGGGCGGCGCCGCACAGCGCGGCGCAGGCGAGGGCGCCGACGGTCATGTAGATCACCGCCGCCCGCGGCTCCATCCCGGAGGGGACGCCGATCACCGGGACGCCCTCGTGGCGTGCGGCGGCCGCCAGCCGGCCGCCCGTGGTCAGCGCCACGCGCGGCGCCCCGGAGACGCTCGCGGCGTCGAAGGCGGCGAGCGTCTCCTCGGTGTCGCCGGAGTAGCTCGCGCAGAGGACCAGGGAGTCGGGGCCCGCCCAGGGATCGAGCGCGTAGCCGCGCACGGTCCGGATCGGCCGCGTGGCGCGGTCGCCCAGCGCCGCCGCGGCGAGGTCGCCCCCGATGGCGGAGCCGCCCATGCCGCAGACCACGAGCCCCGCGGTCGCGTCCAACCGGGGGATGCCGGCCGACTCGACACGCCAGAGCGCGTCGGCCAGCTGCTGCGGCTGTGCGAGGACGTCGTCAACCATGCGGGCCGAGTCCACGGCGTGGACGGCGTCGCGGTTCAGCGCGCTCAGCTCGCCACCCCCTCGGGCCCTCCGCGGGCCGGCACCAGAGCGCCGGACTCGACCCGCTCGCCGGCGCCGACCGAGGCACCCGGATCGAGCCGCGCGCCCTCGCCCACCAGTGCGCTGTCGCCGATCGCCGCCCCGGCGCCAACGACCGCTCCGGGGGCGATCCTCGCTCGCTCGCCCACGCGCACCCGCTCGCCGAGAATGCTCTCCCTGACGCTGGCATCCGCGCCCACGAGCACGCGATCGTGAAGCACTGAGCGCTCCACCGTCGCGTCGCTGCCCACGGAGCAGCTCCGGCCCAGCACGGTCTGTGGGCCGACGTGGGCGCCGCTGACCAGGCAGCCCTCGTACACGAGCGACCCGGTCTCGTCGCGCGGCGGCAGCGTGGACTCGACCCTGCCCGCGAGGAGGTCGTAGGTGGCCTCGAGGTAGCGGCCCGGCGCGCCGATGTCGATCCAGTAGCCGTCGGAGGGCCAGCCGTAGAGGCCCTGGCCGACCAGGGCGGGGAAGATCTCGCGCTCGAACGAGACCGCCCGACCGGCGGGGATCGACTCGATCACCTCGCGCTCGACCATGTAGGCGCCCGCGTTGATGCGATTGGTGGGCACGGGCTCGTCGGTCTTCTCGAGGAACGCCTCGACGCGGCCCTCGGCGTCGGTGGGGACGACCCCGTAGCTCGACACGTCCTCGACCGCGGTGAGGGCCAGGGTCACGCTTGCTCCGGTCCGCTCGTGCTGCGCGAGCTCGGACTCGAGGTCCATGTCGGTGAGCACGTCGCCGTTCAGCACGAGCAGCCGCTGCTCGAGAAAGCCCTCGTCGAGCGCGAGCCGCACCGGCCCGGCGGTGCCGAGCGGCTTCGGCTCGACCACGTAGCGCAGGCGCATGCCCTCGTAGATGTCGCCGAGGACGCGCCGGACCCCATCCGAGAGGAAGCCGCAGGAGAGGACGACCTCCTCCACCCCGTGACCGCGAAGCCAATCGAGCATGAACGACAGGAAGGGCCGGCCCGCCAGGGGCATGACGGGTTTGGGCGTCGTGTATGTGAGGGGCCTGAGCCTGGTGCCCTCGCCGCCCGCGAGCACGAGTGCCTGGACCGGCACTACCTACCAACGCCCTCGTAGGTGAAGCCGGCGGCTTGAAGGACCTCCCTGTCGAGGAAGTTGCGGCCGTCGACGACGAGCGGCGTCCGCATCCGCCGCTTGACCTCGCCCCCCCAGTCGAGGTCCTCGAACTCGCTCCACTCGGTGACGAGCACCACGGCGTCGGCGCCGTTAACGGCGTCGAGGGCGGAGTCGCAGATGCGCGCGTCGCCAAGGATCGCTCGGGCGCGCTCGGCGGCCACCGGGTCGTAGACCCGCACGTTTGCTCCCTCCCCGTGGAGGCGACCCGCCAGGACGAGGCTGGTCGCCTCGCGCACGTCGTCGGTGTTCGGCTTGAAGGCGACCCCGAGCAGGGCGATCTCCTTGCCCACGAGCGAACCCAGGTGCTTCTGGAGCTTGCTGATCGTCCGCCGCTTCTGGAGCTCGTTGACCTCCACCACGGCGGTGAGGAGCTGGAAGTGGTAGCCGCTGTTGCCGGCGAGCTGCTTCAGGGCCTGGACGTCTTTCGGAAAACAGCTCCCGCCATAGCCCACCCCGGCCTGCAGGAACTTCGGCCCGATGCGCTCGTCGAGTCCCATGCCGCGGGCCACCTCCTCGACGTCTGCCCCGAGCTCCTCGGACACGTTTGCGATCTCGTTGATGAACGAGATCTTGGTCGCGAGGAAGGCGTTCGAGGCCAGCTTGATCATCTCGGCGCTCGCCACGTCGGTGCGGACGAGCTCCGCGCCCAGCGGCTCGTACAGCGCCTGGACGCGTTGGGCGAACTCCTCGGAGTCGTCATCCGCGCCGACTACCACGCGGTCGGGCTTCATGAAGTCCCGGACGGCGCTGCCCTCTTTCAGGAACTCCGGATTCGCCACGTACGCCAGGCCGTCGCGGCGGCGCTTGATCGATCGGCCGGTGCCGACCGGCACGGTGCTCTTCATGACCAGGGCGTGCTCGTTCGAGTCCCCGAGGCTCTCGATGACCGCGTCGACGCGGGACAGATCGGCGTCCCCGGAGTAGGTGGGCGGGGTGTCCACGCAGCAGAAGAGCAGCTCGGCATTCTCGAGCAGCTCGTCCATGTCGGTCGTGAAATGGAGGCGCTCCGCGTTCTTCGTCACGAGCTCCGGCAGCTCCGGCTCGTGGATCGGCACCTCGCCGTGGCTCAGGGAGGCGACCTTGTCCTCGACGATGTCGCGAGCATGGACCTCGTGGCCGAGCTCGGCGAAGCAGGCCGCCGTGACCAGGCCCACCCAGCCGACGCCGATCACTCCTATCGGTTCCTTCTCCGGCATGGCCGGGCAGGCTACCTAGAGCCTGCGGGCGGACCGCGCTATCGCGAGCATCTGCCGCTCGGACAGCGATTGGAGAAGGGTGTTCGACACCCAGTAGACGGCACTGCGTGTGCGCCAGGCCACGAGCCGCAGCCGGTCGCCGTCGTAGTGGAGCTCATAGGTCCGGCCGCGGATGGTGCGCTTCTCGGTCGGGTCGTCCAGGATCGGCGGGTGCTTCCAGGTCAGTCCCTGTAGTCCGTAGTACTCGCCCACCTGCCCGCGCTTGAGGACCATCCGGTAGGCGCCATAGCGCCTGCCGCCCGGCCCCTTGAGCCGGTAGACGCGCGGCGGCCCGGCGTAGAGGGCGCCCTTCGTCCTGACCGTCGGGTAGTAGACCGGCAGTCTGCCGCCCGCGCCCTCCCGCACCGCCTGGAGCGCCTGGTCCTTCCCGGCGACGTCCGCCCTCTCGAGGCCGAGGTCGCCCCCCTCCCGCTTCTTCTCGAGCCGGGCCCCGCGCGGGCGCAGCTCGCCGCGCGGCCCGGGCGTGTCGCGGACGCCGAGGAACTCCTGCACCAGCTTCTGCACGGTCGCATTGCTGGCCGTGACGTAGCTGGGGATGTTCTGCTCCTCGCTGCCGTTGGTGATCTTGCCCTCGAAATGGATCTCGCGGATCGGCTGGCCGACCGAGAAGACCGCGAGCTTGAGCAGGCGCAGCACGTCCGAGCGCTTGCGGATGTCGGAGGTCGTGTACTTGCCGAAGATGTGCAGCAGGCGGTCCCGCTTGCCGATCAGGCCGCCGACGCCGATCTGCTGCTTGGCCTGGCGGAGGAAGTCCTGCTGGCGGGCGGAGCGGACGAGGTCCGTGTCCTCGTGCCGGAAGCGGACGTACTGGAGGGCCGGCCGGCCGCACATCCGCTGGTAGCCGGGCTGGACATTGATGTAGGCGAAGGCGGCGGTGTTGTTGAAGTAGCGCCGGTCGACCTCGGCGTAGACGCAGCCGATCGCGTTGACGCCCGCGTAGAAGCCGTTGAAGTCGATGTTGATTACGTGGTTTATCGAGAGGCCGGTGAGCCGCTTGACCGTCCTTAGCGTCAGCTTCGGTCCACCGAGCTCGTAGGCCGCGTTGATCTTGTCCGTGCCGTGGCCCGGGATCTGGACCTTCAGGTCGCGCGGCAGCGACATCATCGCGGTGGCCTTCTTCGACGGATCGAGCCGCATCAGGATGATCGTGTCGGAGCGTCCGCCGGCGGCGCCCTCCTTGTTGTTCTTCGGGCGCCGGTCCGAGCCGAGGATCATCAGCGTCTGCGGCTTGCCCGGATCGCTCTGCGCGAGCTCGCTGCCGAGCTTCAGCTCGGGCTGGATCTTCAGCGCCTCCACCACGCGGTCCACCTCTCGGAACGCGGCGACCGCCGTCGCCCCGGCCGCGGCGAAGATCACGAGCGCCGCGCCGATCACGAGCCGCTTGAAGAACCCCGGGCCGCCGACCTCGAAGGGCGTCATCGCGCTACCCGAAGCCCCCTCTCGCCATCCTCTCGCAGCCGCTCGGGAAGCCGCTCGACGAACTCCACCAGGGACTTGCGATGGAGTCCGAGCGACTTGATCGAGACCCACTCCTCGGGGCCGTGGTGGCCGTCCCCGACAGGGCCGAACTCGACCGCCGGTATGCCTGCGGTGATGAAGCAGATGGCGTCCGACGCTCCGTGGCGGCCGACCGAGATCCGCTCGCTGCGCGGCGCCGCCGAGGTCACCGCCTCCCCGAGCGCCTGCACGAACACGTTGCCGCGCTCCACGATCACGGGCTCGCGGTGGAAGACCTTCGTGATCTCGACGTCGGGCAGCTCCCGCACCGCCTCGAGGACCTCCTCGGGATCCTGGTTGGGCAGGTAGCGGATGTCGACGTCGATCGCGCACCTGTCCGGGACGCGGTTGAGCGCGTCGCCGCCAAGGATCCGGCCCAGGTTGATCGAGGGACGATCGAAGAGGTCCGACGATTCGCGCGCGAAGGGAAGCGATTCGATGCCGCGGAAGACGTCGATCGCCTTGAGAACCGCGTTGTCGCCGACCCACGGCGTCGACCCATGGGCGGAGCGGCCGGCGACCTCGATGCGCATGGCCAGCACGCCCTTGGCCTCCACGCCGATGTGCAGGTCGGTGGGCTCCCCGGTGATCGCGAAGTCGCCCGTGTAGCCGCGCTCGACAAGCTCCTCCGACGCGCGCTGCTCCTCCTCCTCGGACTCCTCGTCGGAGACGCAGACGAGGTGCACCCGCACACGCTCCTGGCCGGCGAGGTCGCGGACCGCGCACATCATGCCCGCCAGCCCGCCCTTCATGTCGTAGGCGCCGCGGCCGAACAGCCGGTCGCCGCTGACACGGGGGCTGAACTGCTCGGGGCGCGCGGGCACGACGTCGAGGTGCCCGTGGAGAACCACCGTGGGCCCGCTCTTCGCGCCGACCGTCGCGGCCAGCACGGGCCGGCCGTTGTGAAGCGTCCCCGTCACCTCCACGTCACGCGCCTCGAGCCAGCCCTTGACGAAGCCCGCCGCGCTCTTCATCCCTTCGAGGGTGGACGTGTCGTAGGTGATCAGGCGCTCGGTGAGAGCGCGCTCATCCATCGCGGCGCAGGATAGTGGCCTCGTCGGCCCCGACGGCGGCGGTCAGGCGGATAGCTCGCGCCGCAGCTCTGCGACCTCGCGCTCGAGGCGGGCCACGCGCTGCTCGAGCGAATCCGGCTCGTCGTGCGGACCGGAGTCCTCCTCGTCCCGGTCCTCCGATAGACGATGGGCGTAGCGCTCCTCCTTTTGCCCCGGCCGCCGGCCAATCCCCGCCACGAGCTCGCGCTCCACCAGCCTGCCCAGCGCCTCGTACAGCTCGTCGGCGCCATCGAAGCTGTGCAGCCGCTCGGCGCGCGCCTTGAGCTCGCCGGGTGTCTGGGGCCCGCGCAGCATTAGGAGCGCGAGCAGAGCCAGCTCGTCGCTCGCGAGGCCGAGCTCCTCGCCGAGGAGCTGCCGGTACTTGGCCGCGCGGCTGCTGTGGCCGCTGGCGAAGCGAGCCAGGCGCCGCCGGGCGAGCCGCTCGGCGGCGGCGCGCACCGTGACGTCGTCGTAGTCGACCACGGGACTTCGGTTCGTGGCCTGGTTGCAGGCCAGCCGGAGGGCGTTGAGCGTGAGCGGGTAGGCGTCGGGCGTCGTCCGCTGCTTCTCGACGAGGCAGCCGAGGACGCGCACCTCGGCGGCGTCGAGATCCTTGCGCCGCATCCGCGCCAGCGTAACGAACGGCCAGCCTCCAGCGGCGCGCGGCGAGCCTACTCAGCGGCTACCTCGTGCGGGCGTCCTCGCCGCTTGCCTGTCTCGCTCGACGGCCGCGCGCGCCGCGCAGCCCACGAGGTGATCGTTGACAAGGCCGCAGGCCTGCATCAGCGCGTAGGCGGTGGTCGGACCCACGAACTGGAAACCGCGCTTCTTGAGCTCGCGGGCGAGCGCCTTCGATTCCTCGGTTACAGCCGGCACGTCCGGCAGGGCACGCGGGGCCCGACTACGACCCGAGGGCGCGAAGCTCCACACCAGCTCGGCCAGACCGCGGTCGAGCTCCATTGCGGCGCGTGCGTTCGCAAGGGCCGCCTCGATCTTCGCCCGGTTCCGCACGATGCCGGCGTCGCTCAGTAGACGGCGCACGTCCCGGTCACCGAAGCGCGCCACCGCGTCGATGCGAAAGCCGGCGAACGCCGCCCTGAAGCTCTCGCGCTTGCGCAGGATCGTGAGCCAGGAGAGCCCCGACTGGAACGCCTCCAGCGTGATCCGCTCGTAGAGCTCGTCGTCGTCGTGGACCGGCCGCCCCCACTCCTCGTCGTGGTAGGCCAGGTACTCCGGGGCGGACACCGCCCACGGACAGCGCCGGCCCCCGTCGGGACCGCGAACCGGGCCGCTAACCACCGCGCGGCCGCAGCGGCGGCCCCCCGAACGGCGCCCGCGTGAACCGCAGCCGTCGCGGCGCGCGCGCGCGCAGCTCCGGGTGGTCGCCGGCCACAGCCAGCGCCTCGTCGATCTGACGCGGCAGGGCGCGCGTGAACGAGGCCGTGTCGAAGCGGCGGGCGTTCTCGACGCAGTCGCGCGGATCGATCGCGTCGGGGTCGAACGAGAGCACCGACTCGGCCAGCTCCTCGGCCCCCCCGCTCCAGTAGCAGCCGGTGACGCCCTCCTCGATCGTCTCGAGGGCGCCCCCGGCGGCCGCGGCTATCACGGGTCGACCGGCGGCCTGGGCCTCGACCGCCGCGATGCCGAACTCCTCCACGGCGGTCACCACCAGCGCCCGGCAGCCGGCCATCAGCTCCTGGACCTCGCGGTCGGGGACGCGGCCCACGAAGCGGACGTTGGGCCCCGCCAGCCGCTTGAGCCGCCGGCGGTCGGGGCCGCTGCCCGCTATTACCAGCGGCAGCCCGAGCTTGGTGAACGCCCGCACGGCGACCTCGATCCGCTTGTGCGAAACCAGCTCCGACAGGACCAGGTAATGCTCGCCGGGCTCCCCGGGCGTGAAGCGCGAGGTCTCCACCGGCGGGTGGACGACGTGCGAGTCGCGACCGAAGTAGGTGTTGATTCGCGCCTGGGTCGTCGCGGAGTTCGTGATGTAGCGGTCCACCCGCTGCGCCGCGATCCAGTCCCACTCGCGCCAGCGCCTGAAGAAGCTGCGCAACGCCGCGCGCGTGATGGGGTCGCCACGCTCGGCGAGAGTCCTGCGGCGCTCGTTCCACGCGTACCGGAACGGGTTGTGGCAGTAGCAGACGTGCAACGTGCGCTCCTCGCAGATAACGGCGTGCGCCCAGGCGCTCGAGCTCGACACGACCAGGTCGTAGTCGGACAGGTCGAACGACTCGATGGCGGCCGGATACAGCGGCAGTAGTGCGCGGAAGTTGCGCACGGTGGGGCGAAACCGCTGTAGGAACGACGTGTGGATCCTTCGACCCGCGAAACGGCCCTCGGTGCCGACCTCGTCGTATACGGGGGTGAAGAGGTCGGCTTCCGGCCAGAGATCGCACATGGCGAGGAACACGCGCTCGGCGCCCCGCACGTTGACGAGGAAGTCGTGTACGAGCGCGACGCGCCGAGCGTCGTGATCGCCCGTCGATGCTGGGGGGCCCACGCGCGGCAGTCTAGGGGCCGCCTCGGGCCTTCAACAATGCGGCGAGTCGGGAACGCTCGACGCTCGCCTCCCGGCGCAGCAGCATCCGGCCGGCAGCGCGTGTGGTGAACGTCAGCGCCTCTCCCAGGTCGTCGATCGCGAGCGCCCGGCCGCCCAGGTGGCCCCTGACGACCTCCCGGCGCCGGGTCGCGAGCAGGTCGTAGGGCTCACCGCCGAAGGCCGGGCCGGTGGAGTGTGCGCCGGCGTGCCGGAGCCGTACGTCCGGGTGCAGCTCGGTGCCCACGCCCGCCGCACGGGCTCGCAGGCACAGGTCCATGTCCTCGTAGAAGAGGAATTGCCCCGGATCGAAGGGGCCGAGCTCGCGGAGGAGATCCGTCCGCGCGGCAATACACGCGCCCGTCGCCCAGCCCACGGCCCGCAGCGTGTCCGAGCGCCACGGTTCCGCGCGGAGGCGGAGGGACCGGGGCATGAGCCGCGGGTGGACCAGCGCCGGGAGCAGGGTGCCGGCCCGGCCGGGAAGCGGATGGGCGCTGCGCTGGACGCTCCCGTCCGGGTTGAGGAGACGCGGCGCCAGCAGCGCCGGCCGAGAGCGGCCGCGATTTGCCAGCACCCCGAGGCCCGAGTCGAGCAGCGTGACGTCGGGGTTGAGGAGCACGATCACGTCCTCGGAGGCCCGCGCCGCGCCCTGGTTCGACGCCGCCCCGAAGCCCGGATTCCGGTCAAGCGCGACCAGCTCGGCCCTCCCCTTCGCCACGGCGAGGGTGGCGTCGGAGGACGCGGCATCTACCACGATCACCTGCGGTCTCGGGTCGAGGAAGCGGTCGATCGAGTCGAGCAGCGCGCCCAGCTCGGGCGCGGAGTCGTGGGTCACGACCACGGCGCTGAACGGCGGCACGGACCGGATCAGCCCGCGCTGAACCGGCAGCGCAGGAGGGTGCGCAGCACCCGCAGCCCGTCCGCCGCCGTGAGCTTCTTGCCCTGCTCGTCGCTGCGCGCCCGGTAGTGGACCGGCACCTCGAAGATCCGCTCGCCACCCCCGAGCAGGCGGGCCGTGATCTCGGGCTCGATCGCGAAGCCGTGCTCCCTCAGCGGCAGGCTGCGGAACAGGTCGGTGCGGATCGCCTTGTGGCAGGTCATGAGGTCCCGCAGGTAGACGTTGAAGAGCACGTTGGCCGCCAGCGTCACGCCCTTGTTCCCGAGCACGTAGAGGAACGAGTGGCTCGTGTAGCCGTCGAAAGCCCGGACCCCGAAGACGGCGTTGGCGCGTCCGTCGATGAGCGGCTCGAGCAGTCCGGGCAGGTCGGCTGGCTCGTACTCGAGGTCCGCGTCGAAGATCGTGGTGAGCTCGCCCCGCGCCTCGGCCAGAGCCGTACGGACCGCGGCTCCCTTGCCCCGATTGACGTCATGCCGCATCAGCCGCACCCGGTCCGGCCACGGCTTGGCTTCCAGGATCTCGCTGGTGCCATCGGTCGAGCCGTCGTCCACGACGATCAGCTCTAGGTCCATTCCGACCTCGGCCGCCAGGAGATCGGTGATCGCCCGCTCCACGGTGGCGGCCTCGTTGTAGACGGGCATGAGCACGGACAGCACGGGGCCGGAGGATACGGTTAGGGCGTGATCGCCCGCGTGCTGCTGGCCGTCGCTGCGCTCGCCGCGGCCGCCTGGGTCGGGGCGAGCCTGCGCTCGGCGCAGCTCGAGGCGCAGGCCGGCGAGGCCCTCGGCGGCAGCGACCCCGGACGAGTGGCCAAGGCGGCGGACCTGTTCGAGCGGGCCCGTAAGTGGGCCCCGTATCAGGCCCCGGTCGCCAGCGAGATTCCGCTGCTCTATAGCACCGGGCGACAGCGGCGCGCCATACAGCTGACTGACGATCTGGTCCGTCGCGAGCCCGAAAATCCGATCGCCTGGAGCGTGCTCGCCTCGGTGTCCCCCGACCCCGCCCGGCGACGCGTCGCCCGCCGCCGGCTGCGGGAGCTCAGCCCGCCGGTCGAGCGGCGCTGAGCGAGGAGGCTGGCGCCGGCTCCGCCGCGGGCTCGTCCGGGCCGAACAGGCGCTTGAGCCGCAGTGCGGGGCGCTCCACGAGGTAGTAGCTCACGGCCGCCACGGCCAGCGACGGCAGCAGCAGGTCGATCACCTCCAGGTAGGGATGGATCCGCGCGAAGCCCTCGAAGTCCCAGCGCTCGAGCTGGCGCAGGACCGCCAGGTGGTAGAGGAAGACGCTGTAGGAGACCAGCCCGATCCAGAGCAGCGCCCGGTTCGCGAGGAGACGCCTGACGAGCCCCCGCCCGGGGTCGCCGAAGACCGCCGGCAGCACCACGCAGAGAGCGATCAGCACGTACAGCGCCCGGCGCTCCATCAGCTGGGCCGCGCTGATGGCGCCCCCGTGCAGGTCGATCCGGGTGCTGACCGCCCAGAAGGCCAGCACGGCCACGCCCCAGGCCAGGCCCGGAAAGCGATCGAGCGGTCGCAGCGGCGGTGGCGAGCGGCCGGTCCGCTCGCTGGCCACGCTGGCCACGGCCAGCGCCATGCCGACGGCGAAGTGGTCGGTGAACGTGGGCATTGCCTTGAGCAGCGGCGTGTAGCCGGCGAGGTCGACCTTGGAGACGACGATCGCGTTGTAGGCCACGCCGGCAGCCAGCAGTCCCCCCACGGCGAGCCACTCCGAGCGCAGCCGGGCCTCGGGATCGCGGCCCGGGAGCCGGCGCACGAGGAACACGAACAGCGGCAGGAAGGCGTAGAAGACCACCTCCACGTCGATCGACCAGGCCACGGGGATGCCGCGGAGCACGCTGTCCGCGCTGTAGACCTGGCCGAACAGGTAGTAGCGCGCGATTCCCGACCCGGTGAAGATGCCGGAGCTCCCGAGCCAGATCGTCGTGACCGTGAGAGCGACGTAGTAGGCGGGCACGATCCGCAGGAAGCGCCGCCAGGCGTAGGCGCCGACGGAGATCCAGCGGCCGCCGTTCACCCGCGCGTGCACGAACGGCCGGTAGAGCAGGAAGCCCGAGATCACGAAGAAGATCGATACGCCGACGCTGAGCTGAGCCGCGTACGGCCGCAGCGCCGCGCCCGACCCAGGCTCGATCACCGACCCCAGGGCGTGGTAGGAGAGGACGAGCAGCACGGCGATCGCCCGAAGCGAGTCGAACAGCGGGAAGCGGCGCGCGTGGACGTTCATGCGGCCCGGTCGAGCGTAACGCTCGCGAGCAGGACGATCGCCACCTCGGCGGCGGCGCGGAAGCGCGGCGTGCCGTAGCCGATGGCGCTGGTCAGCGTCACGAGCACGAGCGGCGAAAGCAGGACCAGCAGCTCACCGCGGCGGCGCCGGAGCGCCACGGCGCCGGCGATCGCCAGCAGCGCCGCCAGGTAGAAGCTCGCGACGGTTAGCCATTCGAGCCAGGCCGGCGAGCCGCGCAGGAAGCGGTTGGTCCGCACCTGCTCATTGACCCGGTAGAGGCTCCAGGTCCTGCCGATCCGCGCCGCCACGACCTTGGGCAGGGCAGCGGAGTGGTGGCGGGCGTAGCGAAGGCCGCGGCGCCGCTGGCGATCAGCCACCACGGCCTCGTTGCCGCCCTCGGCCCTGAGCACGTCCGCGGCCGTCTCGGGCGATACAGAGCCATCCCGGGCCAGGTCCTCGACTGCCCGCCGCTCGGCGGCGGATCGGCCGCTGCGCGAGCTCGCGCGGAGGGTGCAGCCCAGGTCCCACTGCCCGAGCAGGCGGCCATAGCTGGCGGGGCAGTTGGCGCCGGCGATCACCGAGCCGTCGTTGGTGGAGACGAGGACGACCTGGTCGAAAACGATCGTGTTACGCGCTGTCCAAGGCAGCACCACCACCGCCGTGCCGGCGCACACGAGCGCGAAGGCCGCGAGACGACCGCGGTCGAGGCGGATCACGAGCGGCAGCGCCAGCAGCGGCACGAGCAGCAGCGCCTCCGCTCGCCCGAGCGCCGCCAGACCGATCGCCGCCCCGAGGAGGACGACCCGGGGACGGGTCGCTCGCTCGAGCAGCCGGAGGGCGGCAAGGACGGTCAGCGCGATCGCGAGCTCGTACGCCGACTCGCTCAGCAGCAGGGAGTCGTCGGCGAGAAGCGGCGGGTAGACCGCGATTCCAGCCGCGGCGATGAGCCCCAGGCGCGGACCGTCGATCCGGCGCCCGGCGAGTCCGGCCACGACGGCCGTCGATGCGCCGATCACGCAGCCGGCCGCCTGGTGGATCCCCTCGCTCGTGCCCCCGAGGAGCGAGACGGCCGCGAGCAGGAACGGGAACAGCGGCGGGTGGGCCGCGGTGGCGCCGCCAATGATCGGGCTGACGAAGCCGTCGCCGTCCGCGAGGCTGTTGGCGACCCGGTGGTAGAAGGTCGCGTCGCCACCGGGCTCGTGCAGCGAGAAGCCGAAGCCGATCCTCAGTGCGACCCCGACGACGGCCAGCGCGATCAGCTTGGCCGCGAACCCGTGGCGAGGATCCGCGAGGCGGCGGGCGGCGCTCATGGGGCCGGGTCAGGCTAACGAAGGCCCCAGCCGCCGTGAAAGACTCGGCCGATGCCGCTCCGGAGCTTCGCTTCGCGCCTGGCGGGGATCACGGCCGGGGCGCTCGTGGTGCGCGTCCTCTACACGGTCCTGATCGGCGCGGACACGAAGGGGGTCGGCGACTTCTTCTACTACCACGGCATCGCCAACCTGATCGCCGACGGCCGGGGCTTCGTCGACCCGTTCCTCTCCACCAGGGCGCATCCGTACCCCAGCGCGCTCCATCCCCCGCTGTGGCCGCTCGCCCTGGCGGCCGGCTCGAAGCTGGGGGCCACCAGCATCCTCGCCCACCGCCTGCTGGGCTGCGTGCCCGGAGCGGCCACGGTAGCCCTGATCGGCCTGCTCGGCAGGCGCGTGGCGGGGGAACGCTCCGGACTACTTGCCGCCGCGATCGCAGCCGTCTACCCCACGCTGATCGCGGCCGACGGCTCGCTGATGAGCGAGAGCCTCTACGGGGCGTTCGTGGCGGCGGCGCTGCTGCTCGCCTACCGCCTGCTGGACCGCCCGGCGGCCGGCCGCGCCGCGGCGCTCGGGGCGGCGATCGGCCTGGCGGCACTCACCCGCGGGGAGGGCCTCCTCTTCCTCCTCCTGCTCGCCCTGCCGCTGGCCTGGCGGGGAGGGTCCGGCGGCAGGTGGCTCCGCATCGGCGCGGCCGTGGCGGCCACGGCGCTGGTGATCGCTCCCTGGGCGATCCGGAACTGGATCCAGCTCGACAGGCCGATCCTCCTCTCGACCAACGACAGCACCCTGATAGCGGGCGCCAACTGCCACGGCGTCTACCACGGCGTAGACATCGGCTTCTGGCACCTGGACTGCGTCTCGAAGCGCAGGCGCGGGCTGAACGAGGCCGAGCAGGCGGAGATCTGGCGGCGCGAAGGACGCGACTACGCCCGGCACCATCTCGGCCGCCTGCTGGCCGCGGTCGTGCCGGTCCGCGAGCTGCGGACATGGGACTTCTACCAACCGCGCCGCCAGGCCACGTTCGCGGAGGGTCGCGACCGCCGCGTCCAAGAGGCCGGCACGGCGGCCTACTACGTGCTGTTGGCGCTGGCCGTCTACGGCCTGGTGCTCCTCCGCCGCCGGCGCGCACCGCTGCTGGTGCTGCTCTCCCCGGTGGTCGTGGTCCTGGCCTCCACCGCCGCCGGCTTCGGGCTGCCGCGCTTCCGGCACGCGGCCGAGCTGTCGATCGTGGTGCTGGCCGCGGTAGCGCTGGAGGCGCTCCTCAGCCGGCGTCGGCGCGCGCAACCAGCGTCCCCGCCGCGATGATGGCGAGCAGGGTCACCGCCGGCATCTCCCAGTGCCAGTCGAGCGTGCACGCCAGCGCCCAGACGCCGAGCAGGGCCGCTAGCCCGGGGACCATCAGCGGGTCGCGGCGGCGGACGTCGGGGACGCACGCCAGCAGGCCGCCGAGGTAGAGACCGAGCGCGAGCGCCCCCGCAAGGCCGAGCTCCGCGAGCGTCTCGAAGTAGAGCGAGTGGGCATCGCGCGCCGGCTCGTCGATGTCGCGCCTGCGAAGCCATTCGAACCGGAACGATCCGGAGCCGGAGCCGATGAGCGGGTTGTCGGCGAAGGTGCCGAACGCCACGCCCCAGTAGGAATAGCGGCTGCTCTGCACCGAGCGGAAACGCTGGGCCGTGGCCCCGGTGGCGGGCGGCCCCTCCTCGGCGGAGGCGACGCCGAAGGCAGCCGCGCCCGCAACCAGCACGACCAGGGCAAGGGCGACGAGCCTTGCACGGCCGGCGGCGAGCGGACCCAGCCCGAGCCGCCCTTGCAACTCCCCGCGGGCCATCCAGGCCTGCGCCGGCGCCGCCACGCCCACGAGCAGGATCAGCGCGATCAGCAGCAGGAGGCCGCCGCCCTCGCGCGTGTGGAGCGCGCCGTCGACCTGGCGGACGCCGGGGAGGGCGGCCGCCGCCACCATCGCCAACCCGCCGACGGCCGCCCCGAGAGCGAGCGCGCGCGCTTGGGGCCGATCGGGGGCGAGCAGCGCTAGCAGGACGATCCCGGCCGCGAGGCCCGCCAGGGCCCCGCGCGAGAAGGTCAAGTAGAGCGCGGCGGCCAGCGGCCCGACCGCGGCGGCAGCGCCCATGCGCATCCTCAGAGAGCGAGTCGGATCGCCCGCGAGCCGCGCGCAGAGAGTCATGCCCATCGCCGCGAGGACTCCATCCGCGTTCCAGTACGTAAGGGGCTGATCGAGCCGGGCGGCGCTGCTCGCGCTGTGGGAGAGATGGACGATTCCCGGGAGCAGCCGCCCGGACAGCCCGTAGCCCATGACCACGAGCGCACCGAGCGCCAGGGCCGGCTCGACCGCCCGGGCCAGTGGCCGCGGACGGAGCACGGCCGCCGCGGCGATCGTGGTGGCCAGATAGAGGAGGACGCGCTGGGCGTCGTCGAGCGCGGGGCCGGCGGACGGCGCCCAGAACGCGGACAGTCCGGTGAGCAGCGCCAGCAGCGCCAGCCCCGCGAGCGCCGCGCGTCCCCTCCGCAGCCGCGGCAGGGGCGGCTTGGCGACCACGGCGACGGCCGCCACCAGCAGCAGCGCGATCAGCGCCGCCCACAGCCGCGGCTGGTCGAAGTAGCCGCCGGAGAAGAAGGCGAGGACCGTGGGCCCGGCAAGCAGTAGGGCGGCCCCGCCGAGCCGCGCCGGGTGGAGGGAGGTCGTCACCGGCGGGCGGAGGCTAGCGACGGCCGAGGACCTCGTAGTCGCCGAAGCGACGCACGGGCGCGTACTCGCGTGCCAGGTAGCGGTCGAGGATCCGCATGCCGCTCGGGCGCCCCGCGCCGTTCGGCTCGGCCTCCGAGGCGACGGGGTCCAGCCAGCGCACGATCAGCCGCGGTCGCGCCCGCCGCAGGTCGCCGACGATCTCGCGCTGGACCGGAGCGCTGGTGACCACCCCGGGCTGCATCACGTCGTAGCGCGTGGGGTTGGGGCGATCGAGCAGGACGTATACGAGCGGGTTGCCGACCTTGACCAGGTCGTGCCGCGGGTTCGCGACGAAGACTGGCTCGCCCCGCGGGACGCGCGCGTCCACGTAGCCCACGAGCCGCTGGAGCGCGCGGGCCTGCTCCGGCTCCGTGCGCACACCGTCCGCGGCGTCCACGTGGATGCGCGAGGTGGAGGGCAGGCGGAATGCCTGCACGTACTTGCGGTCGAGCCCGTGGAGCGCGACGAGTGCGAGGGCCACGATCAGCGCGGCGCCGAGGGCAGCGTGGCGGGCGCGGCGCTCGCGCTCGGCGCCGGTGGCCAGCAGGATCGGCAGCACCGCGGCCAGCGGGATCAGGTGGAACTCGTCGGCTCGACCCACGAGGTACGCCACGCCCACGGCGGCGTACGGCACCGGAGCCCAGGCCCGCGGGGGCGGGCGGTCGCGCAGGGCGGACCCGAGCCAGAGCGCCGCCCCCGCCAGCAGCACGTAGGGGAAGTAGAACTCGAACACCTTGTTGACGTCGAACGGGTGGTGATAGGCACCGGGCAGCGGCAGGCGCTGGAGCGGCTGGACGTTGAAGGCGAAGCCGATCGTGTCGTCCCAGAAGGTGCCCGGCCCGCCGAGAGCGACGAACGGCCCGACGAGCACCAGCGCCGTGGCGCCCGCCGCGGCGCTCGTCCTGGCCGCGCCGCCGCGCCCGGCCGCGATCGCCGCACCCAGGGCGCAGGCCAGCCCGAGCTCGAGCCGGAAGCCCACCGCGGCCCCGGCAAGCACGCCGGCGCCCACCGGGCTGCGCCGGGCGAGCAGGATGGCCCCGAGCCCGAGGGCGATGGCAGGCGGGTTGGGACTGGGGATCGTGGGAAACGCCATCGCGCCCGCCACGGCGAGCCACGCGGCCAGCGCCAGCCACTCGGGGGCGTCGCGGCGCGCCAGCGCGTAGGCGAGGATCGCGACGAGGCCGTCGCCGAGGACGCGCACCACTCGCCAGGCGAGCAGCGACGGGCCGAAGACCGCGTGCAGCCCGCCGAGCGCGAACGGCTGCGCCGGCCCGTAGTTCCACCAGAAGTCGCGGTAGGGAAGCTGCCCGTCGGCGACGCGTGCCGCGGCCTGGAGCACGAGCCCCTCGTCGTGGGGGTTGATGTCCCGCAGGATCGTGAGCCCGGAGAGCGCCGCGGCGCCCGCGAACAGGAGTCCGTAGCGGATCCAGGGGCTCGACGCCCGCACGGGATGGCAGCCTAGGGACTCGTGACCCCGTCGGTTCGTCGTCGCGTGGCCTTCAACACGGCGGTCCAGGTCGCCGGGAAGGGCGTCGTGCTGGTCATCGCGGCCGGCTCGATCGCGGTCCTCACCCGCTACCTGGGACCCGACGACTACGGTCGCTTCACCCTCGCCCTGATGTACATCCAGCTCTTCGGCGTGCTGGCGGACGTGGGGCTGCTGACCACGGTGGTCCGCGACATCAGCAAGCAGCCGGAGCGCACCGAGGAGCTGGTGGGCAACGCGCTCACCCTCAGGCTGCTGCTGTCGCTTGTCGCGATCGGGCTGGCGGCGAGTGTAAGCCTGCTGCTCCCCTACTCCCACAACGTCCGCGTCGCGATCGTCCTCGCCGGCGGGCCGCTGCTGCTCGGGATGCTCAACACGTCCCTGGTCGCCGTGTTCCAGGCGCGGCTCCGGATGGGCCGGGCCATGATCGCGGAGACGGTCGGCCGGGCCGCCGGCTTCGGCCTCACGGTGGCGGTGGCCGCCCTCGACCTCGGCTTCTACGCGGTCATGGGGGCCGCCGCGGGCGGCGCGCTGGTCACGCTCGCCATCACCTACGGGCTGTCCCGCGGCCTCGTGCGGATCCGCTTCCTGGCCGACCGCCGGCTGTGGAAGCCGCTTCTCGCGGCCAGCCTGCCGCTCGGCCTGGCGCTGGCCATCAACGAGCTCTACTTCCGTGCCGACACGCTCGTGATCTCGATCTTCCGGCCCTACGAGGACGTGGGCTTCTACACCCTCGCCTACCGCATACTCGAGTTCACGCTGGCCCTGGGCACCGTCTTCCTCACCTCCGTCTTCCCGGTGCTCTCGAGCCGCGTGGCCGCCGGGGGGCCCGCCGTGAGGCGCACGATCCAGTCGACGTTCGACTTCTTCGTGATCGTCGGCGTGCCGCTCGCCGCCGGCGGCGCCATCGCGGCGCCCGCGCTCGTCGACCTCGCCGGCGGCTCCGAGTTCGCGGACGCCTCCACCCCGCTCCAGCTGCTGCTCGTGGCCGGTGCGCTGGCCTGGGTGAACGGGGTGTTCGGCTACGCGCTGATCGCAAGGGAGCGCCAGCTGAACGCGCTCTGGCTCAACGTGGTCGGCCTGGCGGTCAACGTGGGCCTGAACCTCGCGCTGGTGCCCGAGTACGGCATAGTGGCCGCGGCCGTGATCACGGTCTGCTCCGAGCTCGTGATCCTGGCCGGCTCCTACTTCCTGATGCAGCGCCACTTCGAGTTCTTCCCCCGCCCCGGCATGCTCGCGCCGGTGCTCGTCGCGGCCGCGGCGATGGCGGCCGCGCTCTGGCCTCTGCGCGACGCCTCGTTCTTCGTGCTGCTCCCAATCGGCGTCGCCGTGTACGCGGGCCTGCTCCTGGCCATCAGCCCCGCCAGCCGCGCCGCCCTGGCCGGCATCAGGGAGTGATCGTGTTCAATCTCCCGCGCGGGCCGCGCGACAGCCGCGACTGGTACCTCGACGCCGACCCGATGGAGCAGGTCGACTACGCCCTCGTCGACTTTGTGGAGGAGCACGCCGGCCCGTCCGTGCTCGACCTCGGCTGCGGGCTGGGCGGATACACCAAGGCGCTGGGCGAACGCGGCCTCGACTGCCGCGGATTCGACGTGTCGGCGGAGTACGTGGAGCGCGCGCGGCGCCTCGGGGTGCGGGCGGACCTCTTCGACGGGGTGCGGCTGCCGCTCGAGGACTCGAGCCTGGACACGGTGGCGATGCTCGAGGTGCTGGAGCACCTCGAGGATCCCCGCGCGCTGCTGCTCGAGGCGCGCCGCGTGGCGCGGCGGAACGTGCTCGTGAGCACGCCCAACTGCACCCAGAGCTTCGAGGGCGTGCCGATCGAGTTCAGCCACATGCTGGACCTCGACCACCGCCAGTTCTTCACGCTCGACTCCCTCCGCGAGCTGCTCGGGGACGTGTTCGAGCGCCACGTCGTGGAGCAGTCGGCGCCGCTCGACGCCCTGATCGCGCAGCGCGTACTTCCGGGACCGCTGCGCCCGTTCTACCGGACGCTCGACAGGCTCCGCCTCACCCGACCGCGCTACTTCTCCCGGCTGCTCGGGCAGGGCGAGGTGGCGACGTGACCCGGGTGCTGGTCGTCTCCTCCGAGCCGGTGGGCGACCGCATGGCCGGCCCGGCGATCCGCGCGCTGGAGCTCGCCCGGGCGCTTTCGGAAAGCTGCGACGTCACGCTGGCCGCTCCCGCTCCGAGCGAAGCCCCGGTGCCGCTGCTCGAGGCGGGGCTGGCCGACTTCGACGCCCTCCTCGAGGGCTGCCGCAGCCACGACGTCGTGGTGGCGCAGCAGCTGCCGGCGCAGCTCCTGCGCCACCTGCGACGGCTCCCGGCCCGGTACGTTGCCGACCTCTACAACCCGCTGATGATCGAGGTGCTCGAGGCCCTCGAGGGCTCGCCCGACGATCGCGGAACGGCCCGCCTCGCCTCTCTGGGGGTGCTGGCGCAGTGCGCCACGGCGGACTTCGTGATCTGCGCGAGCGAGAAGCAGCGCGATCTCTGGCTCGGCGCGATGGGAGTGGCGGGGCTCGTGGACGTGGAGGCCTACCGCGCCGACCCCACGTACCGGTCGTTCGTCGACGTCGTCCCTTTCGGCCTCCCCGGCGAGCCGCCGCGCCGCGGCGGCCCGGTGCTGAAGGGCGTCTGGCCCGGCATCGGCGAGGAGGACCGCGTGCTCCTCTGGGGCGGCGGCGTCTGGCGCTGGCTCGACGCCGTCACGCCGATCAGGGCGGTGGAGCGGCTGAGAGAGCAGGGCCTCCCGGTGCACCTGGTGTTCATGGGAGTCGAACGGCCGGCCCTCGACCCCGGCTCGGTCCCCACCAGCGCTGCCGAGGCGATCTCCTTCGCCCGCGATCGCGGCCTGGAGGGGAGCTGCGTCCACTTCCACCACGACTGGGTCCCCTACGCGGAGCGGCAGGACTGGCTGCTCGACTCCGACCTTGGCGTATCGGCCCACAACGACCACCTGGAGGCCCGCTTCTCATTCCGGACGCGCGTGCTCGACTACATCTGGGCGGGCCTCCCGGTAGTCACCTCCCGCGGCGACTCGATCGCCGAGCTCGTGGAGAGGCTCGGCCTGGGCCGGACCGTCGGCCCCGGCGACGTCGACGGCTTCGCCACGGCCTGTGCCGAGCTGCTCGCCGAGCCGAAGCCGGTGCCGGAGGGGGTCGCCGCGGGGCTGCGCTGGTCCCAGGCGGCACGCCCGCTCGTCGACTATTGCCTGCACCACCGCGAGCGGCCCGTGCCGCGCAAGGACCGGGCGGTGATCGCCCTCGCCACCTACGGCCAGTACCCAGCGATCGCCGGCCACCTCAAGAGCAGGCAGGGGGCCGGCGAGGTCGTCAGGCGCGTTGGCCGGCTCCTGTCACGCGCCGCCCGGCACCGCTCGTAGGCTCCCCAGCCGCGCCAGCAGCGGGGCCGCCACCAGCAGCATCAGCGGCTCCAGCGGAGCGCGGTAGCGGTAGTTGCCGTAGTAGACGAAGCCGTACATCACGAGGGCGCCCGCGAACAGCACCAGCACCCCGCGCACGATGTCACGGCGCCAGAGCTCGCGTCCGAAGAGCACCAGCGACAGCAGCGTCGCCCCCAGCAGGGCGTAGTAGCCGAGGTCGGCCGTCACAGCGATCGGCGTAACCAGGTCGTGCCCGATCGGGCGCGTCGGGGGCGGCCCCGCGTTCACCCACTCGAGCCCGAACGAGTCGCCGCGGTTCAGGTTCAGCAGCTTGAGCGGGATGAGCTCAAGCTCGCGGACCGGGTGGCTCGTCATGTAGTCGAACGCCTCCCGTCGCAGGAGCTTGCCCTCCTCGATCTCCCGCTCCTTACCGGTTTGCGGGATCTGGCGCAGTAGCGAGTGCGGCGCGTAGATCTGCGCGCCGGCCGCCCTGGGGTTGTGCCCCGACCAGAGCGTGGTGCTCGAGTTGGTGGACAGCGGGACGAAGCTGTCCATCGCCGTCGTGTTGCGGATCGACCAGGGCGCGATAGTCAGCAGCGCGGCCGCCGCCAGCGCGGCCGACCAGCCGAGGAGCTGGCGGCGAGGGAGCGCCGGCCACCAGATAGCCACCATCGCCGGTACCAGCAGGATGGCTTCACCGCGGGTGAGGGTCGCGAGGCCGATCGCCAAGCCGAGCGCAAGAGGCGTCCATGGCCGCCGCGGCAGCACCGAGACGAGCAGGAAGAAGCCCACCAGCACGAGTCCGTAGAGCACCTCCGAAAGCAGCACGCCCGCCCACAGGATCTGTCCGGGAAGGACGGCGAGCGCCGCCGCCGCGATGGTCGCCTCGAGGCGTCCGAAGACGCGCGTCACCAGCAAGTAGAGCGCGGGGACGGTGAGCGCGCCGTGGAACGCGTTCAACAGCTCGCCCGCCAGCGGCTCGGGGCCGGTCACCCGGTAGACGAGCGACAGGAGCGCCGGGAACACGGGCGGCCACTGCGCCGTCGGCACGCCGGGGTTGGATGAGAAGCCGTGTCCGCTCGCCAAGAGGTCGGCGGTGCGGTGGTAGAAGAAGGCGTCGTTGAACAGCCCCTCCGCCATGAGCCGGTCGGTGATCGCCTTGGTGAGGACGCCGCCGGACGGCAGCGAGGGGCGATCGACGGCGAGCACGAAGGCGACCCGCACAACAAGCGCGAGCGCCCCCAGCCCCGCGGCCCGGCGCACGTCAGGCGACCGCCAGGCGGTTCGCGCGAAGGCCAAAGGCCCGGGCTACTCGGCGGCCGCCGCGGCCGGCGCCGCCGGCGGCCGCGTCTTGGGAACGCGCCCGAAGGGGCGCAGGCGCTCGAGGGGACGTTCGATCAGGAAGCGGTTGGCCAGCGCGAACGGAATCGCCAGCGCGAGCGTGACGATGGGCCAGACGACGTAGGACACCGCGCCCGAGCCCGGATCGAAGCTCCAATCCTTGAGCTGCTCGATCACGGCAAGGTGGTAGAGCAGGATCCCGTACGAGATCGTCGCCAGCCACAGGAGGACCGGGTTTCCGAGCAGGCGCCGGGTGAGGCCGTGCCGCGGATCACCGAAGGCGACCGGGAGGAACAGCCCCAGCCCGATCGCGAGGTTGAGCAGGTGCTCCTCGAAGTACTGGAGGTGGTCGTGCGCGTCGGGATAGGGCCCGGAGAGCCCAATCCGCTTGCTCACGACCCAGAACGCCAGCAGGGCAATCGCGAAGCCGAGCGACGGGAAGCGCTCGAACGCGCGCAGCGGCGCCGGGGACCTGCGCCCGGCGTACCAGACCGAGATGACCGCCAGCGCCATCCCGGGCGCCAGCCAGTCGAAGTAGGCCGGCAGGAACTGGATATAGCCCGGGTCGTCGCGCAGCCCGGCGTAATCGCCGAAGACGCGGTAGCCGACGCCGAAGGCGAAGAGCGCGGCGCAGCCCAGGAGCTCGGCGCGGAAGCGGCGGTCGCGGTCGTCGCCGCCGGCGTTCCGTACCAGCCTCGCGTAGATCGGCAGGAAGACATAGAAGGCGACGAGGATGCAGAGGAACCAGGCGATAGCGATGCCGCCGAGGATCGTGTCGTTCGAGTAGACCTGGCCGAAGAGGTAGTACGTCGGGATACCCCTCGCCGTGAAAACGCCCAGGCCGGCCGTGCTGATCCAGAGCGCGGTGACCGTCAGAGCGACCCAGTAGGGCGGCGCCACCCGGATGAAGCGGTTCCAGGCGTAGAGCTTGGTGGAGGGCCACGGCTTACCGTCCAGCCGCGCGCGTGCGTACGGCCGGTAGAGCAGGAACCCCGAGAGCAGCATGAAGATCGTGATCGTGAACTCGAAGCGCGTCGAGTACGGATGCAGCCTGGCGTTGGCGTGCACGCCCGAGGGACCGAAGGTGTGCGCCAGGAGGATCGCCAGCGTGGCGAGCGCGCGCAGCGAGTCGAGCAGCGGAAGACGCCCGGCGCGCGAGGTCATCTCGAGCCGAGGGTAGCCGATACGAGCTCGGCGGCCTTGGCCCCGGCGGAGGGCGCCGGCTCGCCTCCGAGGTAGCGGCGGCCCAGCAGGAAGGCAAGGCCGTAGAGGACGGCGACGACCACGATGAGCGCGCGGTAGCCGGTGAGCAGCGACAGGTACTCGAGCACTCCGCCGACCATCGCCCCGAGCAGGTTCGCACCGAATGCCGTGGTGGACGAGGCAGTGTCGGCGAACCGCTGCGAGAAGACGAGGTTGGCCAGGAAGATCGGCAGGAAGGTGAGCGTCGTGGCGACGAGGAAGCGCGGCAGGGCCGCCAGATCGAGCAGGTCGTCCGGGGGGACGAGAAAGGCGGCGACCAGGCCGAGCAGCAGAACCGCGTACAGCACCGCGGGACGCGGCAGCCGCACTCGGCGCGCCACCTCGACAGCAGCGAGCACGCTGACGAGGATCCCGGTGAAGACGAGGGCGTTCACCACCCAGGTCGTCCCGAACAGGAGCGCGAACTGGACGACGCTCTTGGTCTCGAGCAGGAGAAAGGCCGCGCCCATGCAGAAGAGGTCGGCGTAGCCCGCCATCGGCCGCAGCGGCCCCGCGATCGCGCGGACGGCGAGCAACGAGGCGGCGAGGATCAGGAAGATGGTCGCGAGGTAGAAGCGCGGGATGCCCGGGTCGCGGAGGTACGGGAAGGGGTGGTCGTCGCTCGCCGGCTCGGGCACGGGGCTGGTGGCAGGCCGCCACAGGGTCCGGCAGCGAAGCGAGCCGGCGTCGCGGCTCGTCGTGAGGACCGCGAGGCGTCCCGTGCCGCCGAAGCTGTCGACGCACGGCGGCCTGCCGAACGCCTTGGCGAGCGTGCTCGCGTAGCGGTCGATGAGCCACGGCTCGCGGTAGTAGTTGTACATCGAGAAGGTCCCGTCGGGAGCGAGGTGGTCGCGCATGGCGGCGATCGCCTGCCTCGTGAACAGGTAGCTCTCGAGCCGCAGCGACGACTGGCCCGCCACGAGCGTGAGCGAGTCCGGAAGGGCGAGCAGGATCCTGTCGTAGCGCTCGTTCGAGCGCTCGAGGAAGGCCCGTCCGTCGGTGATGTGCTTCGACACCCGGGGATCCGAGTACGGGTGGTCGGGATGGCGCTCGCGCCCGAGCTGGTAGAGCCGCGGGTCGATCTCCACGGCATCGACGTGCCCTGCCCCCTGCGCGAGCGCGATCGCCACGTCGTTGCCGGCGCCGGCGCCGATGACCAGCACCTTGCGCTTCGGCACCCTCGGCGCGGTCCGCTCGTACGGCCGTTTGTAGAGCGCGTTCCGCGTCGACGGCAGCACCACCTGGTGCGGGACGCCGTTGACGCTGATCTCGAGCGGCCTGACGCCGTCCACGGGCCGCTTCCGGTCGACGGTGATCTTGTAATAGGGCGACCAGCTCGTGTCCGCCTGGGCCGACTCGATCGCGAGCATCCCGACGATGCCGAGCACGGCCACCCCGCCCGCGATCCGCAGCCGGCGGCCGAGCAGCGCGGCGAACAGAGCGGCCGCGACGATCCCCCAAGCGACCGGCGGCAGGCGCAAGAAGGAGAGGAGGGCGAAAGCGCCCACCCCGAGCAGCGAGCCGAGCAGGTCGAGCCGGTAGGCCTCGAGCGGCCGGAAGCGGGCGAAGGTCCGGGCCACGCCCTCGCCGATGAACGCCATCGTGGCCGCCACCGCGATGAAGATCACGGTCAGGGTGAGCGAGCGCGGCGGGCCGTGGCTCTCGAGCGAGCCGTAGTAGATGACGCCGCCGCCGGAGCGCCGGATCTCCACCGGGAAGACGAGCACGAAGAGGACGAGCAGCGCGAGGGCGACCGGCGCCCAGGGGAAGAGGTCGGTCTTTGCGCGGGCGCGAAGGAAGCCCACGCCGATGCCGAGGAACGACCCGAGCAGGACGAAGTTCGAGAAGTAGGAGAGGTAGACGATGTTCGAGCCCGCCCAGCGGATCAGGGCCAGCTCGACGAAGAGCATGAGGAAGCTCAGGAGGACGAGGCGCAGCTTGTCGGACATCGGATCGGATCGCCGGGGGCCGGGGCGGCCGGTCAGCCTAGATTAGGGCGGCGCGATGCCCGCGGAGGAGCGCAGGTCCCAGATCCTCACCAGCAGTGGAGCGGCCACCAGGAGCATGAGCGGCTCGAGCGGCGCCCGGTAGCGGAAGTTGCCGTAGTAGACGAAGCCGTACATGACGAGCGTGGCGGCGAACAGAACCAGCACGCCGCGCACGATCCGGAGTCGCCATAGCTCGCGGCGGAAGAGGAAGAGCGAGACGAGGGTGGCGGCCAGCAGGACGTAGTAGGTGCCGTCCGCCAGCACTCGTATCGGCGCGTCCAGCTTCCCGGCGATCGGTCGGGCGCCCTGCTTGTCGGGAGCATTCACCCATTCCATCGCATGCCAGTCGCCGCGCCCCAGGTTGAACAGCTTCAGCGGGATCAACTCGAGCTCGCGGCCCGGATGGTGCTCCATGAACTCGAGTCCCTTGCGCCGCAGCAGCTTTGCCTGCTCGACCTCGCGGCGCGGGCCGAACGCCGGCAGTCCCCTGTTCAAGTAGGCGGGAGCGAAGTTCTGAGCGCCGTCCGCGCGCGGGTTGTGCCCCGAGTAGAACGTGATGCTCGCGTTGGACGAGACCGGGATGAAGGCGTCCATGACCACGGCGTTCCGGATCGTCCAGGGAGCGACGGTGAGCGCCGCTGCCGCGAGCAGCAGGCCGGTCCGGGCCGCGAGCCGACCCCGTGGCAGCTCGGGCCACCAGATGGCGATGGCCACGGGAACCAGCAGCAGGCCCTCGCCGCGGGTCAGCGTGAGCACCCCCACCGCGACGCCGAGCGCGAGCGCAGACCAGGGCCGGTCGGGAAGCCAGGCCGCCAGCACGAAGAACGCCACCAGCAAGAAGGCGTAGAAGGTCTCGGCGATGAGCACGTCGCTCCAGAGGATCTGCCCCGGGAGGACCGCCAGGGCGCCGGCCGCCGGCCAGGCCTCGCGCCGGCCGAGGACGCGCCGCGCCAGGATGAAAAGGAGCGGCACCGTCAGGGCGCAGAAGACCGCGTTCAGCACCTGCCCGGCCGCCGGCTTCGCTCCCGTGACCAGGTAGACGAGCGAGAGCACGAACGAGTAGCCCGGGGGCCATTGCGCCATCGGCCCGCCGGTGATCGCGCGGAAGCCGTCGCCGTGCGCCAGGGTGTCGGCGGCGTGGTGATAGAAGATCTCGTCGTTGAACGCGCCGAGGCTGCGCGGCACCGCCAGCGCGAGGGCGAGCCTGAGCGCGAACGCGACGCCGGTGAGGAGCGCGACCCGGCGCACCTCCGTTGAGCCCCAGGCCCGGCTCAGCGTGTCGACGCCTCTCCCGGCCCGCGGCAGACGGCGACGAGGTCCAGCGCGTCGTCGAGGTCCCCATCGCGCAGCTCGAAGTCGTCGATTGCGATCGCCTCCGCGGCGGGGTCGGCCGCCGCGCGCTCCCTGCGCAGGCGCCGGTCATAGAGGCGTTGGCGCAGCCGTCGCGGCAGCAGCCGCCGCAGCCGCAGCGGGTCCTTGGCGAGGAGGGCGTCGAGCTTCTGCCGTTCCGCCGCCACCAGCTCGAGGTAGCGGGCGGAGCCGAACAAGCCATGGAGCTCGACCTCGGCGAAGAACGGCCTGCAAGCCGATCGCAGCTCCCCCGGGTCGTACTCGACGTAGTGGTAGGGATCGACGATCTCGTCCGGCCGGGCGAACGTGAGCCGGTTGGGCGTGACGAAGACGGCCACGCCGCCGCCCTCGAGGACGCGCGCCACCTCGCTCAGCACCCGCTCCGGCTCCGGGACGTGTTCGATCGACTGGACGGAGAGGACCGAGGCGAAGCTCCGGTCCGGGAACGGGATCGCCCGCATGTCCGCCACCACGGTCTCCCGCTCCTGGTCCGCGAGGGCGCCCGCGTCCAGGTCGAGGCCGACGGTCTGGCGTGGAGCCAGCTCGGCGAAGGAGTGGCCCACGCCGCAGCCCAAGTCGAGCACCCGTCCGGGCGGCAAGAGTGGAGCGCACAGCCGGTAGGCCGCGACGTGACGCTGCCAGGTGGGATTGAAGCCACCCTCGCGCGTGGAGACGCGCTCCCCGCTGACGCTCACGGTTGGTACTTCCTCGAGGGCAGGACCCGGTTCCTGTGGAGGACCAGGCGGAAGGCCGCCCACAGCGTCTTGAGCCCGTAGATCGTTGCCGGCCCGAGCCGGATCGAGGAGGCGTCGTCGAAGTAGCGGGTGCGCGCGGGCACCTCGGCGATCCGGAAGCCGAAGTGGGCCGCCTGCATGAGCATCTCCGAGTCGAAGCTGAAGTCGAGAGCGTTGCGCAGGAAGGGAACCTCGCCGAGCAGCCGGCTCGAGTAGGCCCGGTAACCCGTGTGCAGCTCGGACAAGTGGGTGCCGAGCACCCGGTTCTCGACCGCCGTCAGCAAGCGGTTGGCGAGGAACTTGTAGAGCGGCATCCCGCTCGCGCGCGCCATACCCGGCTCCGCGAAGCGCGAGCCGAGCACCATGTCGGCGCGGCCCTCGACGATCGGCTCGATCATGCGCGGGATCAGGCCCGGCTCGTACTGCCCGTCCGGGTGGAGCATCACCACCACGTCGGCTCCCTGCTGGAGCGCCTGGAGGTAGCAGGTCTTCTGGTTGCCGCCGTAGCCGACGTTGTGCGGGTGCCAGATCAGGCTGATCGGCAGGCCTCGGGCCAGATCGAGCGTGTTGTCGGTCGACTTGTCGTCGACCAGGATGATCTCGTCGACCACCTCGCGCGGTATGCCGTTGACCGTCCGCTCGAGCGTGCGGCCGGCGTTGCGTGCCGGCATCACCACGACGACCTTCGCGTCAGGCACGGCGGGCCTCCACGTAGACGGACCCGCCGCGGCGGAGCGCGACCTCGAGCGCGGCGCAGGCCGCCGCCGGCAGAATGAGCGCGGCGCCCGCGGCAAGCGTGGCCGCACGCCGGCGGCCCGCCAGCGGCCGCTCGCGCGCGGCCGGCCGGCGGATCGCCGCGTACAGGTCGGGCCGGCCCGGCAGCAGCCCCACGAGGCCGTGCGCCCAGCCGAACACCAGCTGGCCGCCGCGATAGTGGCTCACCCGCTCCACGCTCAGGCCCAGGTCGCGCAGGCGAGCGAGGAGCGCAGCCGCCGGCACGTGCACCAGGTGCCGCGGCAGGTCGAGCGCCAGCCAGCGGTCGCCGAACGCCCGCGCCTGGAGGCTCGCCGCATTCGGCAGTGCCGCCACCAGCACGCCACCGGGCGCGAGCAGCCGCGCCGCCTCGCCCAGGGCCGCGCCGGGCTCCGGCAGGTGCTCGAGCGAGTGCCAGAAGACCACGGCGGCCCATTCGCCCGAGACCTGCCGCAGCTCCGTGTCAACCAGATCGGAGCGGCTGCCGTGGGGCTCGATGCCGAGCGCGTCGCGGCCGCGGGCGCGCAGAGCGTCCACGAGCACGCCCTCTCCCGCCCCGACGTCGAGCATGCGCCCCGCCGGGGCGATCCGGTCGAGCCTGCCCGCGAGCGCCGCGCGCGACCGCCGCAGCAGCATGTCTCCGGGACCGGAAAAGCGTCCCGGCTCCGGCCGGTACCAGCCGGCGTAGGCGCGCTCGAGCTCCTCGGCGCTGGGCCAGGGATCGGTCGTGGCCACTCCACAGGCGCCGCACACGGCGCGCCCCGACAGGCGGCGGGCGCCGTCGTCGAGCCGGGATCCGCACCATGCGCACCTCGCCGCGGGCCGCGCCGATACTCGCTCGTCGGGCGGGGAGCGCATCACGTGCGCGGCTAGGCTAGCGGCCGTGGCGATGCCGGTGCGTTCGCCAGGCACATCCCGGTTCGGGGTCGCGCTGGCGGTCGTGGCGGCGGTCGCCGTCGTGGTCCGGGTCGTATACGTCATCGCGTCCGCCTCGACGTTCTTTCCCGGCGGCGACGCCGGCTTCTACCAGTTCACGGGCCGTCATCTGGCGGCCGGCGACGGCTACGTCTCGCAGATCAGGTTCGTCCTCGGCGGGCACCAGCTCTTCCCCACAGCCGAGCACCCGCCCCTGTTCCCGGCCGTGGTCGGCGGCCTGGTCAAGCTGGGCGCCGACAGCACCACGGCGCAGCGGCTGATCCTGGCCGCCGTGGTCGGGGCCGCGGTGGTCGTCGCGGTGGGGCTCCTCGGCCGCCGGGCCGCCGGCGAGCGCGCCGGATTGATCGCCGCCGGCCTGGCGGCCGTGTTCCCCACCCTGGTGACGGCGGACGCCTCGCTCGAGAGCGAGCCGCTCTACGGGCTGTGGCTCGTCCTGGCGCTTCTCGCGGCCTACCGCTGGCGGGACCGCCGCGACACCCGCTCGGCGCTGCTTCTGGGCGCCACGATCGGAGTCGGGAGCCTTACTCGCAACGACGCCCTGCTGCTCCTGCCCCTGCTCGCGCTCCCGATCGCCGTCCGCATCCGGAGCTGGCGCGGTCTGGCCGTGACCTGCGCGGTCGCGCTCGCGTTCCTCGTGCCCTGGCTCGCTCGCAACTGGGTCGACTTCGACCGGCCGCTCCTCACCACCAACTACGGCCAGGGGCTGGCCGGTAGCAACTGCCATGGCACCTACTACGGCGACGAGATCGGAGGCTTCTCGATCCTCTGCTTCCGGCTGCAGCCGCGGCGCGACGAGGTGGACTGGTCGCGGGACCTCGCGCGCCAGGGGTTGAGATACGCGCGCGATCACGCGGGCCGTGTTCCGGTCGTCGTGGCCGCCCGCGTGTTCCGCGGCTGGGGCTTCTACGAGCCCGGCTCGCAGCTGCGGATCTACAACATGCAGCCCCGGGTGCAGGACGTGGGCATCGCCGCCTGGTACCCACTGCTGCTGCTGGCGCTGTCCGGACTGCTCGTGCTCTACCGGCGCCGGGAGCCGCTGCTCCCGCTCGCCGTGCCGCTCGTCGCGACCACGGTCGTCCTGGCCACCTACTCGGGGGTCACGCGCTACCGGCATGGCGCCGAGCTGGCGATGGCGGTCCTCGCGGCCGTGGCGCTGGACGCCCTGCTGCGACGCCGGGCTCGCGTAGGCTAGGCGGCCCCCGTGCTGAGCGTTGTCGTGCCGGTGTCGAACGAGGAGGAGTCGCTTCCGGAGCTTCACCGGCGGCTCCACGAGGCTCTCGATCCCACCGGTGAGGCGTGGGAGGTCGTCTACGTGGACGACGGCTCGACGGACAGGTCGAGCGGACTGATCGAGGGCTGGGTGGCCGGCGAGGACGGCGTGGTGCTAGTGGAGCTGTCGCGGAACTTCGGCCTCGAGGTGGCCATGTCCGCCGGCATCGACGCGGCTCGGGGCGACCAGGTGGTGTTGCTGCACGCCGACCTCCAGGACCCGCCCGAGCTGATACCCGAGATGCTCGAGCTGGCCGCGGAGGGCGCCGACGTGGTCTTCGCCCGACGCATCGGCCGCCAGGAGAGCGCGCTCAAGCGCGGGCTGGCCACCGCCTTCTACAAGGCGATGGAGCGGCTCGCCCGGGTGCCGTATCAGGGCCAGGCGGGCGACTTCCGACTGATGTCCCGCCGGGTGATCGATGCGGTGCAGCGCATGCCGGAACGGCGGCGCTTCCTCCGCGGGATGGTGGCCTGGACCGGGTTCAAGCAGGTTCCGATCGAATACGAGCGCGCCGGGCGGGTGGGCGGCCGCGGGGCCTCGTATCCGGAGCTGTTCCGCCTGGCGGTGGAGGCGCTGACCGCCTACTCGGACGTGCCGCTCTCGATCGCCACGATCGTCGGCAGCGTGGTCGCGGCCGTGAGCGGCGCCGGCGTGGTGGCGATCGCGGTGCTCGCGATCGCCGGCGCGATCGACTGGTCGGCCCCGGTGCTCGTGTTGCTGGCACTCCTCTTCCTCGGCGGCGTGCAGCTGATCAGCGTGGGCATCATCGGCCGCTACCTCGCCCGGGTGCACGAGGAGTCCCTCCAGCGTCCCCTCTACCTCATCTCACGCGTCGTCAGGGACGGTCCGGCAGGCGAGCCCGACCGAGAAGCCGGCGGGGAATGAAGCGTCCGTCCGCGGGGTTCGGCGGACGCCGCGCTGGCGCGGAGCCGGCGATTCGCTTGGCGGATCTCAGCTCCATGCGGCCGGGCGATCCATCGTAGGGCGGCAGATACCCTGCCCCGGATGGCTGACGGCTCCTGCGCCGCGCTAGGGCGACGGCTGCTGATCCCCGCCCTTGCGCTGCTGAGCTATGGCCTCGCCTTCGTGCAGCGCGCCGGCGAGACGGTCGCCGACACGCGGATCGAGCTGTCAGCGGACCCCGGCCTGTTCCTCGACCGCGTGGCCTGGATCTGGAGCGCAACGACGGACTTCGGGCACGTCCAGGGTGGCCAGTTCATGGGCTACCTGTTCCCTATGGGACCGCTCTTCGCCGCCGGCCACGCCCTCGGCGTGCCGATGTGGGTGCTCCAGCGAGCCTGGCTCGGGACGCTCCTCTTCCTTGCCGGCTGGGGCGCGATCCGGCTGATGGAAGCGATGCTCGAGAGCCGCAGCCTGGTGGCCCCGGCCGGCGCCGCGCTCGTCTTCGCCATAAGCCCCTATGTCGTGCTGTTCACGAGCAGGGGGACGGTCACGCTGATCACCTACTCCTCGCTGCCGTGGCTGCTGCTCGCCGTGCACCGGGGCCTGCGGGAGCCGCGGCGCTGGGGCTGGCCGGCGCTGTTCGGGCTGCTGCTGGCGGCCACGGCGGGCGGCGTCAACGCGGCGGTGATCGCGTTCGCGCTGGTGGGACCCCTGGCGCTCGTCGGCTACGAGCTGTTCATCCGCGGCGTCGATCGCGGGAGCGTCTGGTCCTTCGGCTGGAGGGCGGCGCTCGCCGGCGCGCTCGGCTCGGCCTGGTGGGTCATCCCGCTGCTCGTCCAGTCCCGCTACGGGATGAACTTCCTCCTCTTCATCGAGCAGCCGGCCACGATCTGGGGGACCACGAGCCTGCCGGAGCTGATCCGCGGGCTCGGCTTCTGGGGGCTCTACACCGGGGTCGGCTATGGCGGGCTCGAGCCGTTCATGCGCGTTGCCGGGACCTACCTGTTCAACCCGGCGGTGATCGTCGCCACCTTCGCCGTCCCGCTGTTCGCCTTCGGCAGCCTCCGCTTTACGCGGGGCTGGCGCTACGCCCCGTTCTTCGTCCTGCTCGCGGTGCTCGCGCTGCTGCTGATGTTCACCGGCTTCCCGGAGGGCACGCGGCTGCGCAGCGCGCTGATCGACCTCTACAACCACGTCGAGGCGGTCCAGTTCCTCCGGACCACCTACAAGGCGGAGCCGCTGCTCGTGCTCAGCGTCGCCTGTCTCGGCGGGGCCGGCGCCGCGGCCCTGGCGAGGCGCGCCGGACCCTGGGCGCTCGCCCTGGCGATCCTGCCGCTGGCGGCCGCCGCCCCCCTCATCAGCGGCCGGGCCATCGACAGGCCCCAGGCCTACGGCCACGTTCCCGCGTACTGGAGCCAGGCCCTGCGCGACGCCGATCGGGCCCAGCCGAGCGGCACGCGGACGATGGTGCTGCCCGGCGAGCTGTTCGGCTGGTACCGCTGGGGCGGCACCTTCGATCCGATCGCACCGGCGCTGTCGCGTCGCCCGGTGGCGATCCGCGAGATCGTGCCCTACGCAGGCGCCAGGTCGAGTCAGCTTCAGGACACGGTCGACGACCTGATCCAGCAGGACCGCCTGGTCCCGGGGCAGCTCGGGCCACTGCTCCGCCTGCTGGACGTGGGCCAGGTGCTCGTCGCTGCCGACAGCCACAGGGTCAGGAGCGCCGCGCCCAGTCCGGTCAGCGTGGAGGGCGCCCTTGCGGGCCAGGCCGGCCTGGCCGGAGCGAGCCAGAGCTACGGCGAGCGGCGCCTGTATCAGCCCCCGGCGGGCCGGAGCGGAGCGCCGGTCCGAGTGCCGGACGTCGCCCGGCGGGCCGTGACCGGGACGGCGGCTCCGGGCGGCGTTCGCCTCCGGCCGCTGGCCGGATCGACAATCCTCGAGGGCGACGCCGACGGGGTTCCTCAGCTCGCGGCGCTCGGCCTTCTCGACCCCCGCCGCGCCCTCTTCTACGCCGGCGATCTCGATCGCCCACGCCTGCGCGAGCTGCTGGTGGCCGGCGCCCCGGTCGTGTTGAGCGACTCCGCCCGGCGCAGGGTGTTCGTGGCCGCGCGCCTGCGCTCGAACCACGGCGCCACGCTCGGGCCCGGCGACCCGATCTCGGCGGACTCGCCCCGCTTCGATCCCTTCCCGGAGCGGGGCAACGCCGGGCGCACCGTGGCGCTCTACACGGGACTGCGGCGCATCTACTCGCCGATCGCGCCCGGCTTCTCGCAGTTCCCGCAGTTCCGCCCGTACGCAGCGGTCGACGGCCGCCTCGACACCTCCTGGCTCGCGGACGAGAACGTGCCCTCGCGCGACTGGTACCTCCATCTCGACCTGACCCGGCCGCTGCCCGCCCGCGGCCTCGGGATCGTGCCCCATGCCACCCGCCATGGGCGGACCAAGGCGATCTTCCTGTCCGTCAACGGCGGGCCCGAGCGGCGGATCGAGCTCGAGAGGGGCGAGAACCGCATCCGGCTCCCGCCCGGGGAGATTCGCGAGCTGAACGTACGGATCGCGAAGATCATCGGGGACAAGGACACCCGCGGCGCGGGCGGCATCGCGGAGCTGCGCGTCCCCGGGCTGCGGGTGCACGAGCGGCTGCGGCTCCCCACCGCCCTCGCTGACGACGCCCGCCGCCTCGACCTCTCGCACAGCGAGCTCGTGGTGGCGCTGGAGCGGACCAGCGCGGACTTCCCCTACCGGGCCGGAGCGGACGTGGGCGAGCCGGAGGACCACTCGGCGCTCGGGATGGTCGACGCCGAGCCCGGGCTGGAGCGGGAGGTGGACCTGCCGAGCGGGCGGACGTTCGAGGCGTCCGGCTGGGCGAGCGTGGCGCCCCGCGCTCCAGATGATGCGATCGACCGCCTGTCGGGGCTCCCGGACAGCTGGCGTTTTGTTTCCTCGAGCCGCTTCGAGGGCGTGCCCGGCCGGCGGGCCTCGTCGGCGTTCGACGGCGACCCGCGCAGCGCATGGATCGGCGATCTCGTGCCCGGCCACCGCGCCTTCCTCGAGTGGCGCGGGCCGGGGCCGCTGAGCGTGCGCGGCCTGCGGCTTGTCCGCGCGCCGGCCGCGTACGCGTTTCCGAGCCGGGTGAGGGTCTCGGCGCCCGGCGAGCGCGCCGCGAGCGCCGCGGTCGGCAGCTCGGGTCGCGTGCATCTCCCAAGAGCGGTGCGAGGGCGATCGCTGCGCCTCGAGGTCGTCTCCGTCGCCCCCCGCCGGCGCGCGGACCTGCGGGCGGTGGGCGTGGCCGAGGTGGCGGTGCCGGGATTGCGGCCGCCGGCGCCCCCTCACCGCGGCAGCTTCCAGACGGCCTGCGGTGCCCTGCGCGGGGTCACGTCGGGCGGCGG
>Ga0126312_10000111_pt1 | contig 36111 bp, 41 predicted proteins | sample Plot104A_FD_92537 | JGI IMG/M metagenome (GOLD analysis project Ga0126312, IMG submission 92537) | Serpentine soil microbial communities from UC McLaughlin Reserve, CA, USA - Plot104A | ecosystem: Environmental > Terrestrial > Soil > Grasslands | place: USA: UC McLaughlin Reserve, Lake County... | reverse complement strand
CGATGCTGCCTCTATCAAAGGAGTAGTACCCATTACCACCACCGCTCCCGCAGCTGTGTCCACTTCCGCTACTGCATCAAGTATTAAGAGCATACAGAGGATTAGGAAAAGAGAAGAAAAAGAACCTGGGGCCAAACATATGGCCAAATCAGAACCCGTTTCAAGTGACTATAAAGAACAGCAACAACTATACAAAGAAGATGAGGAAGAGGATGAGCTTATTGAAAGTCTCAATAAAATCACTGACAGAAACAAAAAAGATATTCAAGCGGCAATTGCCAAACTGCAGAGAATAGATATTCTGAGAATAAGTGACCTTTGCAAAAACTATAACAAGTTACAGAAATACAGTAATCTAATAACAGATGCGAAGAACCAGCAAAAGTTCAAAACCGCTCTAGAGAATGACATTGGAAGGAAGTTATCTGATTACCAACTTCAACATGCTGTAAACTCGATAAGAAAAGCAAAACTGTATATAGAAAAAGTTTTGGATGGCAAATTTATACCACATGGCTCTTATGGGATTAATCATACTAAGCATAATCTAGAATATGGATATCTTATTGTTGGATTAATGCAGCCAAGTAGAAAAAGAACAACAACGAAAGGGAACCCATGAATGAAATCACAATTAAACTAACAGACATGGAATGTTCTATTCAACTCCTTCGTCTAATTCCTCTTCTTCATCTTCTTCATCTAACTCTTCTTGTTTACTATCCTCCAATTCATGGGTTTCTTCCTTAGTTTCTTCTCTTTCAGCTTCTTTACTCATAGCTAATATGCTATCAGTTAGTTTCATATATGTACTTATTACCTTTTAACCAGACGAAGTCTTTAGGAAAACAGAATAGATTATTGTTTAACGAGATGCTAAGAGGTTGTCAAGAAAATAAAGAATATATTGAAGCTATTGACACGAAGGGAAAGTCTTACTCTGCAGAATCATGTATGTGGCTTTAATATTTGAGCAGCAAAAGATTAACTAACACCACTAGGCCTTTGTCCTTCCTTATGCTCTAGTTTTATATGTTCTTCCTTGTCTTGCAATGTTGTGAAAGTAAGTCCACATTCTTCGCATCTGATAGCATCTGATGATGAGGATGACATTAAGATTAGAAGAGCTTGATTACATAAATATGTATAGTTGATGATACATCCGGCTGGATACACGGATACAATATTAAACAGTAGGGGAATGAACCTACAGATGATTTCGAACAGCAAAATGTAGACTATTTCTTTGAGAGATTCATAAATGAGAAATTATGGGATGGGCTTTATGGGATTATAGGCCTTGTGACAATCCTAACTTTGTGCTGTTTCCAGCATGGACAACCAACAAATTTTGAATAAATTAGAAATGCTAACCTGCTGTTGATTGCGAATGTTACCTCGACTGGTACCAATCATCTCATTTGACTACTTTTGCTACTTTGACAAGTACTGCGAACCTGTGGACCAATTTAGATTAAATCTAGCCGTATATTATCGACATAGTTATCTTCTTGATTAGGGATCATTTTGCTAAAATGAAACACTATTGAATGTGATACTCAATAAGATGTTCAAAAGATTTTTCTTCATTAGTAAAGTAGGGATGGTTAAATGCAGGAAGTGCATCGTATAGGTGGAGCCTGAGGCAAATCTTTTATATTTTAAAAGCCCTCCTCACCTAGCATCTGATACAAATCACAACTACAACAACAAGCGTAGTAAGCGGGCGAGGTTCTTGGATTGTATTTTTCGCCACCCTCATAATAGGCATGTCTGCAGCTTTTTTTCTATATAGCATAGATAGATTCTCACTAATATATTATGGTGATTCTATTTCTCACCTTGTAAGAGCAAGAGAGTTTGTTGATTCCAACAACCCTGGACTGTTTGGGCAACTGGGAACTGCTTGGCTTCCTTTGCCACATCTTTTATTGCTACCGTTTACTTTAATAGAGCCTTTGTTTAGGACAGGATTTGCAGGTGCGGCATTGAGCTTGCCAAGTCTGGCTATCTCAGCAGTTTTTTTATATAGAATAATCAAAAGTCATATTAATGTAGGTTATGTCGCGACTGTGGGGGCTTTGCTGTATGCTACAAATCCCAACATAATTTACATGGGAATAACTCCTATGACAGAAGCACCATTTATGTTATTTTTTGTTGGATCTGCATACTTTTTTATGAGATGGATGTGGGGTACAAGTAAATACTTATCACTTAACTCTAGTAATGAAGATAAAACATTAGGCCTGGCTGAGCATCCTGCAGGGCGCAGCAGTTCCGAAAATTACGGTCAGAGTCCCTATGTATTTTTAGATTTGATAACATGTTCAATCTTTGTTTCTCTAGCCACACTATGTAGATATGAGGGTTGGGCTCTTCCTGTATTTTTTATATCATTTATCGTAATAACTGCAATAAGAAAGAAGGATTATCATCATAGCAGAAAATACAAGATTAGAATAATACTAGTTTCTACTTTGTCGTTTTCCGGTATAGCATTGTGGTTAATTTGGAATGCGTTCGAATACAATGATCCATTAGAATTTGCAAATGCTCCCTATTTCTCTGCGGCTGCCCAGGCACTTGAAAGCCCTAACCGTGCATTCCTTTACCTTCAGCCATGGAACGTAGCCTCGCTGTACGGCGTAACGGCTCTTGCCATATACGGTCCTGTACTTTTAGTTACTGCTTTACTAGGCTATCTGTTTCATAGGTGTTTGGGGAAAACTGACGAAAGAAGAAAAAGAAGAAATTTGTACCTTTTTTTGGCTATGCCTCCCATGTTTACAGTTATTTCTCTGCTAGTAGGTATTGGCGAAATGAATCAAAAGCAGTGGTTTAATTCGAGGTTTGCGGTATTTTTAGCTCCTCTCATAATTTTACTTAGCTGTGTATTTCTGGCAAGGCTGCCTGGCAGGTTTAAAAAGAACTATGTTAAGTTTGCAGCTATAATGTTTATCTTTTTCACGTATCAATTTCTTACTCCGGCACTGGGGGTCGGTACCTTCCTCAATGCCAATTACCAATTTGCGGTAAATAGACTGTTTCAAATACAAACGGCTGAAGCCCTCGCATCATCCTATGATGGAAATAGTACAATAGTAATAATAACTGGTTCGTCGCAACAGAACAACATAATGCAAGCAAGTGGCATTCCCTTGCGACAATTTGATCAGATTCTTGAATCTGGATCTTATAAGGATTCATTTAAGGAACCTTGGCTTCACTCAGAGTATATTATTTTAGGTAAGAAGCCTGATGCTAGTGCATACAGTGTAGCTCATTACTGGTTGGACAGACAGCCATTGCTCGAAAAATATTTCAACACAATTTACGAAGACAAGTATTATAAGGTAATGGTATTGTCTGATGGTTCCAATTTTTCCACTTTTGATACAGTAACACAATCAGTGCCTAGCACTGATAGAAGATGAAGTAACTTTAGATATACGTTAAGGTATGCAGAATATACTTATTATTAATATCATCTTCAGTTAGTAGTCTGTATTTTCAAATACATGATCTAGATTAAATGCATAGTTGAATATCCAGGAATAGTTCGGATTAGTGATTATAGTTACATCATTACCGGGAAGAAAGAATACTGCAAAAAAGGCTTAAATATAAACAGAATGTATGTATTGTTTTTTATTAATGCATCTCCTATTGTAGTTCAATGAGACTAAAAAATTAATATTTTATTAAGATACAGTCCTTATAGTATGCATTCTACATTGCTACTACACTACCACCACCGCCATTACTTATAATGTCTGACTATGAAAGCCGAGAAATAAGAGAGTACGCCCACAAAAAGGCCCTATTCTTATCTTTGCATGTGTCCCTAGTTCTATATTATCGACATAGTTATCTAGGGTGCCTTCAATCTTTACTATATTAACTTCGGTAGTTGGTGTGGAGAAATGAATCTGATCTAATTCCTACAGGAATAATCATTTATAGCCTTTTGACGCAGAGACATGTGCCTGACGATTATACATCTTAATCATCCAAGTATTTCGCTATGTCCATTGTGAAATATGAAATGATGCTGTGAGCTCCTGCCCTCTTCATAGCGACTATGCTATTGACTTTCCACTCCTCTTCGTCTATCCAACCATTCCTAGCAGCGGCTTTTATCATAGCGCATTCTCCAGAAACATTTTGAACCACCAATGGAAAATCGATGCTATCTCTTATCATGGATACCATGTCCAGATATGCAAGACTAGGTTTTATTACTATCATATCTGCACCCTCTTGAATGTCAGCCTGTATCTCTCGAATAGCTTGTCTGGGATTTGCATATCCTACTTGGTATGACGATTTGTCTATGATTGTATAATAGTTATTGATATGTTTGGTATATGCGGTCATTCTAAAAGGAGAATAAAGAGACGAAGCATGTTTTGCAGAAAATGCCATGATTTTGGTGTCTTTGAATCCCCTGCTATCAAGGGCAGATCTAATTTGAATTACTTGACCATCCATCATAGAAGAAGGGGCCACAAAATCTGCTCCAGACTCGGCATAGCTGGTTGCAATTTTGGAAAGTAAAGCTAATGTGCTATCGTTGTCTATAATTCTGCCCGTTCCTTTGTGACTTCTTGTTTGTAATCCGCAATGACCAGATAAATTATATTGGCATATACAGACGTCAGTTATGATATTCACCAGCCCTTCGAATTCTTTTTTGATTTTTCTTGTGCTATTTTGTACTACGCCGTCACTATAGAGCGCAGAAGATGCACTTACGTCTCTTTTATTAGGAATACCGAAGATAATTACTGATGAAATCCCCTGATCAACAATTTTTTGAACATGCTGAATTACATCTTTCGGCGCTATCTTGGCAAGACTAGGCATTCCTATCCCATTCCTTTCAGAAAGAGAGAAACCACCTCTCTGTTCAGAAACAAAAATTGGAAATATCAAATCTTTTTTTTGTAATCTTACACTTCTGCATAATTGAGTGTAACAATCTAGGACTGATCCCGCTGTCTGAACTTTTCCCAAATCTATAAGTTTGATATTATTCTATCCTATGAATACCTATTGATATATGGATAAAGAACAGCTCCGGCCGACCGACCACGCAATATATTACACCATGAATAGAAATAGATTGTGAAGACAGGTGCAAGAGTCGACAACAGATAAGAAGAGAGTAACAGTGGGAATTCCATCCTATAATGAGGAGATAAATATTTCAAATCTTCTTCGGTCTATCATTGAGCTAAACAAGTTAGAGAACCAGTCCGAACCAAACAATAGTTATGGAAAGAAAGTATATAGTAATAGCAGCAATAGGGAAGATAATAGAATAAGCCCTACAAAGGATTTTACGATCTCTGAGATTATTGTCTCCGATGACTCGTCAGATAATACCTGTCGAATAGTGGAGGCAATTGCAGCAGAAAATCCCTGCTTGAGTATCAAGCTGCTACATCATGATAGCAGAAGAGGCGTACCGGCTGCTTGGAATGAAATTTTCAAAAAAGCAACAGGAGAAATAATTGTCTTGTACGACGCCGACATAATTATCGATAATTCTACTACAGCGAATTTAGTTCGATCAATAGCTGATGGTATTGGATTATGTGCTTCCAACTCAACGCCCCTTGTCTTAAAAGGGTCAGCTATATCTAGAGCATCTGTGTTTATTGCTGAATGGCTTAGGTGGGTAAGAAAAAGTGGATTATCGCAATATACAGCTATGGGCAGGGCTCTATCCATTTTGTCTCACGTAGCAAAGAGGATCACAATACCAGAGAATGTGATTGCAATAGACTTGTATTTACAGTGCAAAGTTCTTGAACTTGGTTTTAAGGTAATTTACAATGATCAAGCCCTCGTTTACTTCAGGACTCCCGACAACATGAAGGATTTCAGTTCTCAAATAATACGAGCAACAAATGGACACAAGCAAATTCGGCATTTGCTAACAGGCCCCTGTATTCGTTTGCCGCTTCGAAGTGGACTTGTAGCAGCCATCAAAAGTATTGCGCAGGATCCGAAAGGAGGTGTTTATCTGATTTATTGTTATTCACTTTTACCATTCTATAGGAGAAGTTTGAAAGCCACTAATTCTGCCATATGGGATATAGCAAAAAGTACTAAAAGCCTAACTTGACAAACAAAGAAAATGTTCCCTCTGAGGGGACAACCTATTATATATAGAGAGATACTATAGTAATTTTGTTCCTTGTATCAACTTTATTACATATTAGTATAAATACTTAGTTGATGCAACCTACCTAAGTTTGGCCTGCACAGCCTCATTTGTTCACGGCTATGTTTGTGTACCTCATGAAACCCCGACGGCATCGAATCTCCTACCCGATACTTGGAAACAATCCTTCAATATTTCTGATATCTATTTCGTGACTGCTACATTTTCGTCAGAAAGCATTCCCTATTTTCCGAACAAAGCCTATCATTATATCCTTGCATCCTTTGATGATCTTGGTAGCATCACACAAGAGATAAGCAAAATCAATTCTGACAAGTCGATGTTTATATTTAATCTAAAGGAGTCCCTTTTCGAAAGAGCCGCAAACAAATTAAACTACGTTTCCATGTATTTTACGAGATACAAACACAACAAAACTGAAATAAGCGATTTTGCAGACGTCCTTGCCAAGAGGGATAGAGTGAAGAAGGCTAGCTTGGCGCATATGCAGTTCTTTTCGACCGAACCTACGAAATTTGCATTTCCCTATTCAGAAAACATTATAGTGCTAGAGCTAGAAGGGGACAAAACTCACCAAAGTGACCTAAAATACTGCGACAAAACCCGAAGAGATGCTGCTAGAAAAGGCATTTCTCTCAATAACCTTGTGAGTCTGTCTGTTCTGGAGAAATTAAAATAGTGTAGAATAACGAGAAATTTAATTGATAGCCAAAAACAGAACCGTTAAATAGCTATAAGATTCCCTAAACTCTGATCGTTTGTATTGAGCAAGCCAATGGACCTTGGCAGTCTAAAAGTCGGATCATACATAATTATCGATAATGAGCCATGTAGAATTGTTTCATATGACCATAGTAAACCAGGTAAACACGGATCGGCAAAAGCCAGAGTTGCTGCCATAGGAGTATTTGATGGGTCTAAACACAGTCTGGTTTCTCCTGTTTCAGCCAATATAGAAGTTCCTCTAATAAATAAAAGAAGTGGGCAAGTCATATCTATTTCTGGCAATACCCTTCAGATAATGGACTTGGAGACATTCGAAGTTTTTGAAACGTCTTCTGTTGAAGAAGAAGTAAGAGACAAGATTAGACAGGGAGGAGAGGTAGAATATTGGCAGGTTCTCGATAGAGTAAAAATAGTAAGGGCCAAGGGCTCTTAATGCAATTTAAGAACGGACCAATGGTATATCCATTCGTTTTACAAGCGAAAGTCTGACGAGATTTTGACGGGATTTTGACGGCGAATTGACCATCTTTTGAATACAGTTCGACCGTTGCACAATGTGGTCAGATTACTCTAAACATAATCTTGTTGTACCAATCGGAAGAATATTAATGATGAATACTTTGTGTTGTGAGGTTTTCTATGGCTTGGCTATAGTTTGTCATTCCCTTTTTCTTGGCATATTTTTCCAAAAGAATTAAGCTTTCTCGACTGAAGCAAACGGGCATAGTTCTTTTTTTGCTGTCAACGTGATCACTGCTGGAAAGCATATAATTTGAAGATAGTACAATCATTATAATTGTTTCTTTTAGTACATGACTCAAAAACAAAAACAAAAGGCGTATTGATAATGTCTCTGAAGTAACATTATAGATTCCTACTAGAAATACTTCTCGTAGAGTCTTATATATCGTCGTCGTATAATAGTCTACTAGAAGATAATGATAAGAGTACCAGATACAATCCAGGAGGAAGTTCTGACCCAGTAGCTGCAGGGTATGGCCAGGGATATGATGGCAAAAAATGTGGGTATAAGCAAAGGCACGACAAAGCCGCCCCGCTGGATCAGGAGCAAGTTGAAGCTTTTTTTAGACAATATTGCTGAGTATTGTTTCAAGAAAGGAATGACTGCAGAAGAATTCATCAACAGCGATAATGAGACTACTAGGGTATCAAGCAAGATTAAGGTGCCTATAGGCAAGTTACATGATTTTATAACAGACAAATAAAAAGAGTTGAACGAACTACGTTTTAAAAGAATTGAGAACCGAGCTACTGCGTGAACACAAGGTGACTAAAGTGCAGTTGCAAGCCTTCATGGCCTGCTTACCTTTCCTCATGAAATTGCTGCCTCTAAAACAAATTCTATCTTGGATGGATATCGAGAAGATAGTTATCAATAAAGACAATCCAGCCACGAATATGCCTAGTTTGAGAAACAGGAATGCAGATTTTGATAAAAAAGTTATCCCAGGTCAAACGAACGATCGACGATCAGAACTTTGGTTTGATGGGCGCTCAATTCTAAATCAATAGGCCATTTGTGATCACTCAGATATTAAATTGAGGATCCTCTGCTCAGTACACTATTCCACCTATCAACGTTTAAGAGCAAGAGCGTATTATCGATGCTAAATCGCAGCTTCTCCTCTAGTTTTAGAGCCAATATCTACAGCGTCATCAACATCCGAAATAAACAATTTACCTTCGCCTGCCAGGCCGGTGCTAGAGCTATTTAGAACATTTTCTGCAACCGTGTCGACCATAGAATCTTTTACTACAAGAACAATCAGCGCATTTACGTTGAACGCAGGAGTAAAGCTTGTTGTTCCTCTCCCCGCGTGTACCTGCGGTCTTGGCATTTGGCCTCTACCTTTTACTTCATAATAAGTAAGACCTCCAAGGTCTAATTGTTTTAAGCCTTCAAAGGTTTTGTCCATCCTTCCATGAGGAACTATAGCTTCAATTCTTTTCATGAGCTAATACAAGCCAATAATAATCCCCCTTTTATTAAAGGATTTTGTGACAATTATAATATTATCAGGTATTTCTTGCCTGAACTTCGATAGGATTCCATTTTTACATTTGAAATGACAATGCCAAAGTCAGAGAGAGGTTAACTTAGCCTGGCACACTCTGCGCTACGATATTGGATTACTCTCTAAATGGTCTTCCAAACTGTAAATAGGATATAGACTCTTTAAAAAAGAAGGAAAGAAAAGAAGTTAGTTAGTCGGCTAATGGTCTTACCACTAGCCAGCGGTTTCGTTTGTACCAGCAGTTGCGTTCGTTGTGCTCTCACTACTGTCCGCACACTAAGTATCATATGGAATACTTGTGATATGATGTAAAATAGCTGCGGCACTCGCAATTATGCATTTATAAACTCCTAACAGAATAGCCTTATAGCAGTCCTAATAGGCCCAAAAAAGAACCAAAAATACTGCTTACTTTATATTATCGACATACAGTATAGCATATATACAGTTTTTTCATAGATAAAAGAAAAGATTGCGGTTTTTTTTAGGCTTTGGCAGAAAATCAAAGGATCCTAGGAATGAGCATTGTACTGTTTGCATGAAAGAGCTAACCGGACATAAGTACAAGCCATCACCTGAATGGAACATGCAGGGATTACTTTGTAGCGACTGTCATATTGAAAAGACAAGAGATTTCGTACTAAAAGCTGAAGAAGAGAGAAGACGAGAACTAGAACAAAAAGAGAAGGAAGACAGAACATGTGACGTATGCAACAACGTGATTGCCTTAGATACCGACAAAAAAAAGCCAGAGTGGAAGTGGAATATGGACACGGGGACAGTACTCTGCCCTCAATGCTACGAAAAGACAGAAGCAGATTTTAACAGAAAATTGAACTTCTGTGCAATTTGTGATATAAAAATGGGATTCATTCGGTACAACCCAAAACCGAAATGGAGAATACATGGTCAACTATGCAGAAAGTGTTGGGACGAACAAAACTTGAAGAGCAAAAAGATAGACGCATAGATAAAAATATGATGAATAAATACTAACAAAACTAAAATAAAGTCTAAGAGCTAATTGTAATATTGTACTTTTTTTTTCCTTCCCTTACGCGCAGAAACAAATGCGACAAATGTGGAAAGAGATTTCATAAGATTGAAGAATTAATGCAGCATACTCAGGTAGTGCACGGAAAAGATATCTTCTATCGCTGCAGGAAGTGTAATGTTAGCTTCCAAGGAATGGAGCAGATGCGAGATCATGCAAGGAAATTCCATTCATATAATAAAATAAAACAAGAGCGTGAAGAACAAGTAAATATATCACGCCAGAAATCAGAAGAAGAATTCAAATAGAAATTCACGAGGAATACTAAGAAGAATGACGAGGTTCCCTCAAGATAAAGTAGATAAGCAATATTTCAAGTCTCCAAGAATCCAGCAAGACTGGGTTCTCTTCTAGGTAGGAACCTTTATGACAAATGTACTCACCTGTCGAAAGTTTCGTAGGTGATAAGGTAACAATATATAATTGCCGGTTTTGCGTGCATTGCTAAGGATAAAGGATAAAATAGACACTATACTAATTACAGAATTTAGATGACAAAAACCTGTCTAAAATGTGGTAAGATATTTGATGAAAAAACTGTAGAAGATCCTGCCGCAAGTAAGTACCCCGCGTGTCAGGATTGTTGGAAGGAGTGGACAACTCAAGCGATAATGGTAATGAATGAGATGAGACTTGATATGTCTCTTCCAGAACACAGAAAAATGCTTCGCAAGTACGAAAGGATGTTCTTTGGTTTAGAAAAGCAAGAAGGTGAAATTCAGAAAAATCCTGATAAAAGGCCCGATGCATCCCAATCCTAGCTTAGCTTTTCGTACGTGTTTTCACACAGGTAATACAAGAGATTTTGAATAAAGAGAAAATATCTAATTTTAGTTTTAGTTTTGGTTTTGGTTTTGGTTGTATCAGCCACTTACATAGAAGTAATTCAGATTAGAAGGTAAAGAATTACAAGCGGAAAATCCATGAGAATGAATTTATTTCATTCCTAGGGCCTTGAGTCCAGACTCTGGTATTAGGGTTATTATTTTATGCTTATCATGAAAAGACAGAATCGCTTCCTTCAAACAATCTGCCAATTTTTGCTTCTGGGCATAATCAAGAACACAAAATATCTCTGTAATCTCTTCGACTGGCATTTTTTGAATAATTCCAGGAGAATTCATTATTTCCTGACAATATAACCTTAATATCTCGACTATCCGCGCCGCATCAAAATTTGATAATACTGCCAACCAGGTCTTTACTAGCGCTGATATCTTTCCCCCTTCAAACAAAGGAATAGTATCTAAAATTTCAGATACTACTTCACGTTTATCTTGCTCGTCCAAGAGGTAAAATTCTCTTAACCTACCTTCTAGGATCGGCTTTCTTAAAAACTCTGGAAGATCTATAAGTGTTTGTATAATATTTTCTACAGCATGCTCGTGAGAGAAAGAATTCATTTGCACTTTATTATGGCCTTCTTTTCTTGTAACTAGGTATAAAGATAACTCCAATTGCCTCTATACGTAGTATATATGGGAACTGTCTTGGCTAGTGTATTGTGTAGACTGTCTAACTAATGTGTATTATGCACGCTTCTCTTTTGTATCCATTTATTGCTACTTACGGAGCATAAGACATTTTCTTAACTAGCCTTAAATAACCACACAATCCAACGATTACCGATGCCATGTACCGTAATAGTCGGTGGATTCTTTGGGGATGAAGGAAAGGGAAAAATTATCGCTTATCTTGCTAGGCAGTATAGCCCCGCGATTGCTGCACGGGGTGGCGTAGGACCCAATGCAGGACATACTTTCGTCCTAAATGGAAAAACCTATAAGGTACGTATGTTACCCAGTGCGGCATTAAACACTTCTACTAGGCTATTGATTGGCCCTGGTGTATTGGTTAATCCACAAATTCTCTTGGAGGAAATCCGTAACTTTGACGTAGGTGATCGAGTTTTTGTTGACAGGCAGTGCGGCATTATTTCTAAAGACCATATAGAAAAAGACAATACTGACTATCCTAAGACAAGACTGGGCACGACTGGAACAGGAACAGGACCAGCGAATTCAGAGAGAGCTCTTCGAACTCTCAGAATAGCAAAGGAGGTTCCTGAGCTTTCTGAATACATTAAAGATGTCAGCAATGCTATTAATTATGCTCTAGATAAGAAAGAAAAGGTAATCATAGAAGGTACTCAGGGAACGTTTCTTTCATTATACTATGGAGAATATCCATTTGTGACTTCGAAGGATGTAACGTCTTCTGCTATTTGCTCAGACGTTGGAGTTGGTCCAAAAAGGGTTGACGAAGTCCTACTTGTCTTCAAGTCATACGTAACCCGGGTAGGCCAAGGTCCGCTGAAAAATGAGATTGACGACGCTGAAGCAAGAAAGCGTGGATGGACCGAGTACGGAAGTGTTACAGGCAGACAGAGGAGAGCTGCACCATTTGATATGGACCTTGCCATAAGATCCATACAATTGAATAGCGCCACCCAGTTGGCCCTGACTAAACTGGATGTCGTTTTTCCGACCTGTGCAGGGGTGAGAGAATACTCAAAGTTGCCAGTCGAAGCCAAAAAATTTGTAGAAAATATAGAACAAGAGACTGGGCTTAAGGTGATATTGATAGGAACAGGAGCGGAACTGAGTGATGTAGTAGACAGGTCGTCATCATCATCATTGTCGCCTAACTCTGTATAGCTTGCGAAAAAGAAATCTCGAGATTTTCCGCATAATTGCGTTTCATTATTGCGGTATTTTGTGATTAGGAAAAACTTATACTTGTTTTTTTCAAAATAAGCATTGGAGACATAAAATTAAGAAGTTAAGGAATACTTCTAATAGCTCTTTGATACTAATGGTTTTAAAATACTGAGAATTGAAAGCCAAATCTCCTTATTATGTCGAACTCTATAGCCTGAATGATTTTGGGAGATTTGTGTGTGCCCTCGAACGCACACCTATGCCTACGTTCTCTTTATCTCTGAATTCAGATCAAATTCTGGCGGTTCAAGCTGATATTGCGGACGCGAGGCCGATTATCTACTTTGTAAAGAACAATATGGTAAGACAAGGGCAATATCTTGCCTACAGAATTACTGGAGGTTCAGAGGAAATTACAATTGTTGATTCTGTAAACAATCCAAGTTTTGTCTATTCACCTATTATCAATATCGAAAAGCTACCCTCAAGTATGTTGAAAAAAAATGCCCGGAAAAGTAGGAAATCAGGATATACTGCTATAAAGCTAATGGATATCTATAGTTTGGCGAAAGTCGCTGCATATAAAACAATTTATGACGAACCTCCATTGCCCATTTTTCTTTTTTCCAAATATGGAAATGTAGATAATGGTCCTCATGATACCTCACACACATTCGTTATGGGGACTGCAATAAATCTGACAGAAACAGACTCCTTATCTTATTTTTACTATATAACTATAAGGGAAGAGCCTAAGTACAGTTATCTAAGATTTTCAAGTCAGAGTCCTGAACAACCAACATTCTCCAATAAAATAGATGAACATGGATACGTTTATCTAAAAATAATAAAACTTGCACGAGCACATCCGTTGGTAGTATCGTATGACTAAAGTTTCAGCTTTGACCTCCTTTCGAGAGAGAATAACAAGAAGCTCGAAACTAAAGAAGAGTCGGATTGTATTATCACTTGATCCGACCCCCAGGCCTGAGCTAAAAAAATTTGTCATAAATTCTATCAACCAGCTGCAACGACACATTTGCGCTGTTAAGTTAAACTTTCATCTCATTTTGCCATTTTCTAAATCAGATTTAACCGAGATTAACGACTTAGCTCACAAGTACGGATTAGAATCTATTGCAGACATAAAATTGAATGATATCCCCAACACTAACCATATTACTATCCATTATCTATTAGAGATGGGCTTTGATGCAGTGATCGTTAACCCATTCATGGGAAAGGCTGCTTTGAAATCGGCAGTACAGCAGACGCATGCAAAGAATTGTGGAGTAATAGCGTTAACGTATATGAGCCATCCTGGAGCCGAGGATTGTTACGGTGCAGATGTCCTTGATCACCGTACAAGAAGAATCATTAGCATGTATAAGCTGTTTCTTGCTATGGCCATTGATGCGAGAGTAGACGGGATAATAGTCGGTGCTACACAGGCAGATATTCTAAAGGAGGTTTCTAATACTAAGAGAATCCCTATTTTTTCACCCGGTATAGGAATTCAAGGGGGCAAGATTGATATCGCTATCAAGAACGGAATTGACTTTTTTATAGTTGGTCGATCTATAGTAGCATCTTCCAATCCGGTAAAAGAGGCCAAAAAATTCCAACAACTAACCGCTTCATTATAGGCTGAACATGGGAACATGATTTTGGTTTACCATTGTTATAGATGGGATCGAAGTGTGAACGGGAAAAACCGTTCATTTATGCTTCGGATCAACAGCAATTATAGAGTGCAGATCAGATCAAAAAATGCACTTATTTTTCAAGAAATTATTTGCGTTAATTAAGATATCCTTCGCAGTTTTATAGGTCAATTTGGCCAAAGCATTGTCAAATTTGTTCCATGAATATGCTATATGCTCGTTGGATAGAATCACTCTTTGAGAATCTGCCTTAGCAAGAAAGAATATAACTTCCTTACGCACCAAGTTTTGTTTGCGCCTGTAATTGTATGTTACTTTTCTTTCGAATCCCTTCAAAAAGACCACATTTTCAATGCCTGTTTCCTCTCGTATTTCACGGTACGCGGCCTGTGTCTCATCCTCGCCATTTTCGATATTGCCCTTAGGAAAATCCCAATGGCCGGCGCTATATTTCAAAAGCAAAAAATTTACATCCCTTGGATATTTGATCGAGAATATTACTGCTCCTGCCGATCTTTCCATCAACATTTGGGCGTATTTTGCATCTGGTCTTTAGTAACTCTTTCTAATACTTGGTTACTAATAGCTATACCTTCCAATCTGAGTTAATAATTTGAGACTTGCTAGTGGGGGGTCATTGATAGATATAAAATTACTTATGAATTGGGGCAAGCATTCTCGATGTAACTTCACCTGCCATATCTTCTTAACCGTAATTGGTATGTTCTAATTGCTCTCATTAGGTCTATTTTTCTAAATTCTGGCCAGAATACATCCATAAATACTAGCTCACTGTATGCACTTTGCCAGATGAGGAACCCGCTAAGCCTTTTTTCTCCTGAAGTCCTCAATATTAGATCTGGCTCTGGCTGGGGAAGATGAGATGTATAGAGGTACGATTCGATAACTTTTTCATCTATATCTTCGACCTTTATGTGTCCTGTTTGTGCCCCTAGCGCTATTTGCCTTATGGCATCGACTAGCTCTTTCTGTCCACCATAGGCAACTGCAATGTTTAAGAACATCGAACTATATTTTGCGGTCTCTTTCTCCAGTTTTAAAAGAATCTCCTGTAAGTGACCAGGGAGAAGTCTTACATTGCCTATTGCCTTAATCTTCATTTGTCGTTTATGAATTCGAGAATCTGCATAGAGTCTTTCTAGTTTATGCTGAAGCAAATCGTAAATATTGTTAAGCTCATCATCAGATCTAGCCAAGTTCTCGGTAGATAAAACATATAATGTAGTAATTTTTATACCGAGGTCATGAATCCAGTTTAATAGTTCTTCTGCTCTGTCGGCTCCTTGTATATGACCATTTTTCATTCCAACTGGACCATATCTGGCCCATCTTCTGTTTCCATCCAGAATAATTGCAATATGATTAGGCAAGCTTCCGTCCATGATTTTTGATTCAAGTCTCTTTTCGTAGAGATTATAAAGTCCGCTGTGCTTAAGGATCGTGTCTACGACGGCCTTCTTGGGAATTTCCTGCATCCACATGAAATATTAGACTAGAAGCAGAAGAATGATTATATTTGCTGCTTTTTTTGTTATATATGGTGTCAGCACTTACGGATTGGATTGATGGGGATCAATGCTTGAGAACCTCGCCACCTTTTCTATTCCTGAAGTATTGGAATAAGAAAGTTGCGACTATTAGTGTTATAGCCAAGCCTATGAAAAGCGACGATATTAAAGTGAACGGGTTTGTTCTTTCGGTTAAGACAGACGTAAATTGTAAAATAGGTATATAAAGCAAAGCAAGGACAACTAAACGTAAGATATCTGACATTGCTCTCACGCTTCCCTTGAACCAATTACTAAGCAGCGAACCTATCAGTATTGTTCCAATTCCAATCCACAATAGAGTAATCGTACCATGAACAAAATTCCCAATTATAAGCCGATTTGTAACTATATCGATAAAATTCATATCTTTGTTACTCAGCGCCTCGGCTGGGATACTTGAAAATCCATTTACTATAGAAACTAAAATAATTAATACACCTGCAAATACTGAGAATATTCTTATGAATCCTGTAGGAGTTGGTCTTCCAAGTGAACCCAGTGACTTATCTATATCGAATGCCCTAATTATAAAGGCACCACCCAGTATACTCATAACTAGTGCCAAAGCTTCTTTTGTAAGACCTAGAACGGTGGCAAGTCCACTGACAACCAGCAATGCTCCTGGAACACCAAGAAAAAATTTTGAATATCGTGGATCGTACACGAGCATTTTAATGTACCTCCCGAGTATTGCATATGAATATTCTACGCTTCTACTATGCTTAATAATTATGCGCTGAACCGACATAACTGGTATCATAGCCTGAATAACTGGAACTACAGCCTCATCATCCTCACCATCAGAAATAATAACCGCCGCGTCGGCTTGATATATATTGAGCACATGGCTAAGTTCGTTCCCAATTTTTTCATCGGCTTCAATTCCTCGATCCATCTTCCCGGCTACAAGAGCCACTTCGGAATCATAGCCCTTTAGCAGGAGTTTCTCATAAGCTTTAACTGCCCCAAATATTGCATTAGCATCTGGATCCTCGGGATCTTCAATCGCCAATCTTAGCCCTGCATCAATACAATGGTTTTTCCCCAAAATAGGTGTCTTCACCCCTCCTTTGGAACCGATGTCATCATCTCTGTCTATGCATAACACGAGGACTCTATCGTGACCGTTTCTTCTAGCCCCCTCCCTTTCATCTCTTGTTGTCCTTTTTTCAAAATCATTGAAGTCTGATGGCCTGAAAGTCATCTCTCTTATAAACGTTATTAGTTTTGGTGTACGTCTTAATTAATTTATCAATCACTACTTTGATTGTTCTGTTCCCAAAGCTTCATTTTTTCTAGCTTGTTTTTCCGTCTTGCCTGTTGTAGCATTGTATATACTGTCTTGTGGGTACTACCTTTCAAAATCATGATTACAGCATCATTGGCTAGTCGAACTTCTTCGAACTCTCCGATCAGGGCGACAGTATGACCCAAAATCGACATATAGGCTCCGCTAAGTTCCTCTATTGTTTTCCTTGATTTACCATTCTGACCAATTATACGACCTTTAACTCTGCCTATTGCGTTCGACGATTTGCTTGTATAGTCTTTTAAATCTATTACGTGAAAAATTAAATCCTCATCACTTAGTAGTCTGTATGCTCGTTGTGGAGAGAATCCCTTTGAAATTGCTGAAATTATCTCTATCGCCTTGAAGGGCCGCATTTCAGGTAGCGACTCATAAGCCGACGAAATCATAGCGTCTCCGTTGTGACTATCGATTTCTATTTGAACTTTACATTTCTCTTCGATTTCTCGTTTCACTTTACCATTTTTACCGATGAGCACACCTATTCGGTCGTCAGGAATCTTTATCAGATGTTGAAAGCTCAATTTGACACTTATGTGTAGTCTATCTGTTACCAAATTTAAGTTTCCCTTTGCCTATGGAGTAGGTTAAGCACATAGAGTTCTAGGGTATTTTATTCCCATTTGTATCAATCCGAACTAGATGAAGATAATAAGCTCGGAACTGAAGTGAAAAGTTTCCTATATATTAATACATTATTGTGTACTTTCTGTGAGAGGTGAATTGGCTTTAGGATAACTTCATAAATTTTTTATTAGATATACTAATCGAAAAATCCTTCTTCATGTAAAATTTCTAATGGCGTCATATAGCAAAAATATTCTAAATTAAAAATATTTGGCTTGAGTATTTTATAATTTGAACTTGTAAATCATTAAGAAGGGAATGCCGGAAATATGCTTTACACTATATTGGTTTGCTAAGCGCAAGCTAATTGCAAGAGCCACAATTCTTGTCCCGACCAAATTAGCAATGGAGCAAGACTTTAGTAATTCTGGAGCTTGCTCTTCCTCAATTATATATTCTTGGAAAAATTCTTTGGAAAGATTTACAACCAATTCACCATCTTTTAAAGTCTTTCCAACTAACTCAAGGTCACAGATACTAATCATGACGGAATCCTGATATTTTGTAAATCTCGAAGCATACTTCCTTTTTGTGTTTTGATCCAATCTCTTCATTACTATGTGCTAATTGTCTCACAAGCATGAATAATAATGCTCTGAAACTTGAGAAAAAGATTTCGGGTCTTGGGACCTACACAGACATTCATTATTTTCAGCGAGTTACGATAGTATTCACTCATTATCACCCCATCTTTTGAAGATATTGTGTTCAATTCCAAACTGATCTAAAACCTTTCCGACGAGATGGTCTGCGAGGTCTTCGATGGTTCTTGGCTTATGATAAAAGCCTGGCATGGCAGGCAATATTATAACCCCTATTTCACACAACCTCAACATATTTCGAAGATGAATTGCAGATAGAGGTGTCTCCCTTGGTACGAGAACGAGCTTTCGAGATTCTTTAATGCAAACGCCAGCTGCCCTTGAAATTAAATTATCATCATATCCGTTCGCAATGCTAGAGACGGTTTTCATGCTGCAAGGAACAATCGCCATACCCTCGGTTCGAAATGAACCGCTTGAAATGGGGGCAGCCATATTAGAATTGTCGTAGGTTCTTGAACTCAGAGATTTTACGTAACCGACCGTCTTATGGGTCTCAATCCGAATGTTTCTCTCGCCCCAGTCACTTAGCACTAAGTGCGTTTCCACTCCTAGCTTCTGTAGAACCTCTAGCATTCTTATCCCGTACAGCACACCTGAGCTACCAGTTATAGCCACTACAATTGTCATGCGTTACAGGCTAATGTATTATGCTTTGCGCTATTAAATATGCTATAATACTACGGGACACGGTTTATTTACGAGCTGAATCTTAACCTTTTTACCACATGCTTACCGTCTTCGGGACCATTGCACTTGATACTACTCGCACCCCTTTCAGAACACAAGTAAATGTCTTGGGTGGGGCCGCCACATTTGCCTCTCTTTCCTCTAGTTTTTTTACTCGGACGTCAATTATTGGAGTAATAGGGTCCGATTTTCCTGCAGATTATAAAAAGATTCTTGATAATAGAATAGATACTAGAGGAATTATCAAGAACAACAATGGAAGATGTTTTCATTATGATTCTTCATTTGACTATGATTTATCATATCGTACAACGAATAAGACTGAGCTCAATGTGATCGCTGATTTTAGACCTACAGTTCCTCCGGAGTATACCAATACAGACTATCTATATCTTGCAAACAACGATCCGACACAAAATATGAAAATACTCGAACACTTTTCTAATCCTAAATTGACAATCTGTGATACAATAGAGTATTGGATACTACATAAGCGCGGCGAAGTCATTAAGATGATGAGCCGCGTAGATGGAGTCGTAATAAATCAGGAGGAGGCCAGGCTGCTATGCGATGAATATAACTTAGTCAAATGTGCAAAATATATTATGTCATTTGGACCCGAATTTGTAGCTATCAAAAAAGGTGAGAATGGTGCATTATTTTTTTTTGAAGACATAATATTTCCCGCACCAGCATACCCGCTAGATGTCGTAGTAGATCCCACTGGAGCAGGCGACTCCTTTGCAGGTGGTTTTATCGGTTACCTAGCACAACAGAAAAAAAGGACAACTAATGTGATGAAGGAGGCAGTTATATATGGAAATGTTATGGGTGCCTTTGCAGTACAAGACTTTGGGATCTCTGCCTTCCTCTCTTTATCAGGAAAGGATATTCAGAGCAGATACGAAAAATACCGGGATATGGTCTCCCTTGGATAGAGATTCAAAGTTGAAAGAGAACTTGCATAATAATATTATCTTGCTTACAATTAAGAACAAAATACAATGAAATATTGACTGCAAGTATTAACTTTATCTTTCATGTATTAATATGAGTCTGACAAATACACATCGTTGATTTGCCTAGGTAAGTCATTTTATTCTCGTCCTACCCAGCTCGTAGCAAGAGAGCTTATTGGTAAGAATCTTGTTCGCTTAACACGCGGGATCTTTAGTAAAAGGCAAGAGCGCTTATCTGGTACCATAGTTGAGACGGAAGCCTATGGATATACAAATGATCGTGCAAGTCACGCTTACAGAGGATTAACAAGCAGAAATATGCCAATGTTCGGTCAAGCTGGTAGGGCATATATCTATTTCATCTATGGAAGCCATTTTTGTATAAATATTTCAGCTCATTCTGATAAAGTGAAAGCGGGTGCGGTCTTAATTAGGGCGTTAGAGCCTTGTGAAGGAGTTCATATTATGAAAAGTTTAAGGAACTGCGGAACCTTATATGATCTGACTTCAGGTCCAGGAAAAATTTGTCAAGCTATGGATATTAATCGATGTCTAAATTATTTGGATATGACAGATCCTAAGAGTGAGATTCATATAGAATTTGGGGAAGAGGACACCACGAGAGATATTGTAGCAACAGAAAGAATAGGAATAAAGTATGCTACTAGAAAAAAATGGAGGTTTGTACGTAATTTTAGCCAGTTAAGAAGGCTATAATAATTTGGAGGATGAAAAACTCTCGGAACCAGGGAGAATATGAATTTCACTATAGCGGATGAACTGCGACGCATTTCAAAAGGAGAAGTCCTTTCTGATGATTGGAGTAGAAAGATTTATTCTGTCGATGCAAGCCACTTCAATCTCAGCCCTTCACTAATTCACAAACCTGCTGATGCAGACGATGTAATAAACATCTGTAAATTCTGCTACGCTAAGAACGTGGCGATAACAGCAAGAGGTGCAGGCACCGGTCTTCTTGGGCAATCATTGTCTTCTGGTATCGTCCTCGACTTTACCGCAAATATGAACAAGGTAATTGAAATGGGAGATGATTATGTTACAGTTCAGCCAGGAATAATAAAAGGTATACTTGACAACGAATTGGAGAAGAAGCGGAAGTTTTTTCCCCCTAACCCTGCAAGTGGAAATTTCTGCACAATCGGAGGAATGGTTGCTAACAATTCAAGCGGCCCTCATTCTCTTGGTTATGGAAGTACTATCGACCATGTTCAGGAAATTTCCGTTATCTACGCTGACGGAACTAGCGGAGTTATAGGGCCTGCAGTTGAACAAGACGAAAGAATTTCTAAAATGCTTAGTATATTATCGTCCAATGTTAGTCTAATACAAAGGAATTACCCCAAGGTCAGTAAGAACTCATGCGGATATCGCCTTGATGCAGTATTATCCAGTAATGGCTTCTTCCCTCAAAAGGTTTTTGTTGCTTCGGAAGGAACTCTTGGCATAATAACCTCAATCAAATTAAGGATTTTTGATGTGCCCTTATACCAAAACCTGTTGGTAGTTGGTTTTCAAAATCTGCAATTAGCAATGCAGTCAGTTCCTTCAATATTGAAGTTCTCTCCTACAGCACTTGAGATGCTAGATAGTTCTGTTATATCTGGCGGAAGAGAGGGCTTCAATAATTCTGGATGTTTACTATTCGTTGAATTTTCAGGAGATGACACAGTCGAAGTCGAAACTAAGCTTTCCAAATGCAGGAGCATGGTCCAAGGCAATGGCCAAGTGCTGCATTCCGCTTTCGACCTTATTAGCATCAGGCGTATTTTGGAATCAAGAAAAAATGCTTTAAACAGCACTATGAAATTCACTGTCGGAAGCAGGAAACCTGTTGGATTGATAGAAGATACAGTGGTTAGACCTGATTTTCTATTCGAATATAGCCTCTTTTTGAAGAGACTCTATTTAACAAATAATCTGGACTACGTCATGTATGGTCACGTAGGCAATGGGAATTTGCACACAAGACCGATAATTGACACTGAACAAACTTCAGAAATTAATTTATTAGAAGACCTTGCCAAACAAGTGTTCAAAAAGGTTATCAGCTATAGAGGAACCATAACTGGAGAGCATGGTGACGGTTTGGCTAGGTCTAGGTATGTACAACAAGTATATGGGATTAAACTCTACTCACTATTTAAACAATTAAAGCGGATATTTGATCCTCATCTAATTATGAATCCTGGGAAGAAGGTCATTTTTACAGCCGACGACAATATTACACATAAAGTTTGACAACTACCTTGTCTAGAACTTTTTGGTACAAAGTTTGATATGCTTGGTGTTGTACTTCTACCGTTATGAGGTCAATTTCCTATTTGGAACAAATTTATGAAATGACGGACAGGACTGGACTATACAGCTTTTCTACTATAGCCTTCGTGAGCCTTGAGCAATTTACGGGGCAAAAAGTAATAAAAATTCTCGTATGATATATACATGGATTGCGACTAGATATATTGATTAAAGCAGGTGCAATTTTTTCTTCAGCAGGAACTGTCTTACTAGCACTATTTATCTTGATACTGTTAATTTTTCCAGTCGTCAAGAACTGTCCTAATCAGGAACAATGTGATTACTATACCACTGCACCAGAGCCTTTGAACTATTTTATTACTCCCCTGTTTGTCGCAGTAGACCTATTTGTTATTGCGACTGGCGTACTATTTATGAGATTTGCAAGATGGTACAAGTACAAGGTTTAGGACTTTCTAATTTATTCCTTTTACAAGACAGGGCTTCGCCTCTTAAAAAGAAATTTCAAAACGCTAAAAAATTGCCTGTGATTGAGCTGGTGACCTTGAGCGGCTTAGCCGAAACCAACAGGAATTAACTAAAATAATGCTGGTGGGGTCGAAGGGATGTGTTCTGGTATAGTATCCACTATAGCCAATTGAACCCTTGGTCCACGGGTATCTTCAAGCAAATAGCCCTATCATTAAGATCTGGAGCCCGTTGCGATGCCTGGCTTCGCTACGACCCCGCCATTATTCCATTTTCAGCAAATATCTGTATAAGCTTTACTAACAGGAGATTAGGAGCTTTGACTCTTTAATTTAGGCCAGTCAACTAGACAGGCCAAAGATACTTTATATCTATCCTTGTGATACGCTATATCTATATGTCATACTCCATAATGCAATACGCCATTTGTATTATCGTATGGAGTACGATGAACCCATTTCAACTTGTACCACGACTTTGACTCACTTCACTTACATACACTAGAAAAAGATAAATAATTTTGTTGGATAATAGTCGTGTTGACAGGAGAGACTCAGCTTCGCGCCCGAAGAACACGACTAAAGATTTTGAAAGCCATAGCTGGATTAAATCGGTCAGCAGGTTTCTCGGAAATCCGGAATGCAACAGGATTATCAACTGGATCCATTTATTATCATTTGGAGAGAATGAACAAATATGTCACCAAAGATTTAAAGCAATACAGGATTACTGATGAGGGCTTAAGGCTTTTACATGAAGTTGGCTTGAAGTCTGTTGTTTCTAGTCAATAGATGCTCTGGTGGAAGTATAGTCTAGGTATAATTGCAAAATTCTGTGATATCATGTTTAGCTGTCAATGACTCCATAGAATTATATTATCGACAGTTACAACTCCAGTATCTTATTAGTTGTGATCCTTGACTAATGAAATTATCGCAATGAAACCTAGGATAAAAGATAGTATATAAAACTACGAATGATTTACCTTGGCTGAGAAAGATAACACGGAAACTAGTCGTAAGAGACCGCTTAGGGAAAGCTACATGAGACCGATTGATCGAGAAGGTCTACTTACCAAAACGATACTGGACTCCCTTCCTCCTGAAGCGCAGATCACAACAGCAAGATTTGAAGGGCCTAGCATTGCAGTATATACAAAGAATCCAAAGTTTTCATTAACTGAACTGACCTATCATTTGTCCTCTCTTTCGAGATCTCTTAAAAAAAGGTTTGTTGTCCGAACGGATCCGTCAATTCGTTTGCCCGAGGACGAGACGAGGGATGAGATCTCGAAGCTGCTATCCAAAGAAATTATAGTTTCGGCTGTATTCTGCGACGAAGCCACAGGAGAAGTAATTCTAGAGGTCAATAAACCCGAGGTCATAGACGCAGAAATGGTAATAAGATTAGCTCAATCCACAGGTTGGATATCCCACACTAGGCTCTCTCCTCATATTCCCTCAACTAGTATAAGTACTATGCATTCTACATTAAAGGCCTCTGCAAGAGAAAGAAGCAATTTTCTCCAAGAGCTTGGGAAAAAAATTTTTCGCCCTCCACTTTTGATTCGACAAAGAAGTACAGACAATTATTCCTCTGGAGGAAAATACTTGGATCCGAATTCAAAGGTTGTAAAAAAAGGTAATGGTATTTCTGAATACAGACATTTTAGCAGGGAAGAAGTTATGCTATTCTGTCTGGGGGGAGTTAAACAGGTAGGCAGATCATGCTTTATTGTTATGACTCCTGAGAGCAGAGTTATGCTAGACTGCGGAATTAACCCTGCAGAGCCCGAACCACTAAATGCTTTCCCCCGCTTAGACTGGTTTAACTTTAACTTTGATGAATTAGATGCTGTAGTTATTAGCCATGCCCATATTGATCACCAGGGATTTCTTCCAACCTTGTTCAAATACGGGTATAGAGGTCCAGTTTATTGTACTGAACCCACATTACCTTTGATGACGCTCCTTCAGATGGACTCAGTGAAGATTGCAAAAAGTAATGGAACATATCTACCATACGAGGTCAGGGATATATATGAAGTCATCAAGCATTGTATAACAATCCCCTATGGTAAGCCGACAGACATTTCCCCAGACATTACCGTCACACTAAATAATGCAGGACATATAATGGGGAGCGCCACAGTCCATCTAAACATTTCTGGGGCACACAACATTTTGTATTCTGGTGACTACAAGTACGCTAAGACACAACTGCTTGATGGGGCTTTATCAATATATCCAAGGGTTGAAACACTGATAACAGAGAGCACGTACGGGAATAGCACTGATGTAATGCCAGAACAATACATAGTATATCGTACTTTTACAGACAATATTAATAGAACATTGACAGGAGGAGGAAAGGTCTTGATACCAGTGCCCGCAGTTGGTCGAGCGCAGGAAATTATGCTGGTATTAGATAAAGAGATGCGCGAAGGAAGATTGATGGAATCTCCTATATACATTGAAGGAATGATTTCCGAAGCCAGTGCAGTCCATATGTCGTATGCTCATTACCTAGGTTATGACGTCAGAAAGTCTGTATCCCAAGGCATAAATCCATTTCAGTCAGAATATTTTACTGTAGTTAACGGTCCTAGCAACAGGGCGGATGTTTTAAATGATGAATCTCCTTCAATTATAATGGCAACTTCAGGCATGCTAGAAGGCGGTCCTTCAGTAGAATATTTTAAAGAAATAGCTCAATCCGACAACAATAGAATCATGTTCGTTTCGTATCAGATTAATGGGACGCTGGGGAGGCGAGTTCTAGATGGAACAATGAATGAAGTAAGTATGCTGGATAAAAACGGAAAACTTAAGGTTATCCCTGTCAGGTGTGAGACCAATAGAATAGACGGATTTAGTGGACATAGTGACTTCAACCAGATAATGAGTTTCGTATCACGTGTAAAACCAAAACGAGTATTAGTTAATCATGGAGAAAGGTCTAAATCAGAATCAATTGCCAGCGCCGTACATTATCGACATAAGATAAGGTCAAGCGTTCCGGACAATAGGGAAATTGTAAGATTAAAGTGAAAGGTCACATCATTTGCATATCTTTTTAGCCATGTTTGGAATATAAGAATCGAAGGGAATTTGGCAATAAGATATCGATGTATTAATTGCAATATTGTGCTCAGCGGGGAGGGTGCGTCACGACATTACTTGGCATACCCCTCTCACAAGCTTGAAAAACTGCCTCCACCAATCAAGTCAGTAAGGAACACGGACATGCAACAATAAATTTATTCTCTAATACTTTCCAGGGTCGAAACAACTTGCCAAAGCATTGTTCGGATATGAGATTGCATTTGAGGATTCTGCGTTATCGTGTCCAACATGCTTATGGCATTAGCAGCTCTTACCATGGTGTTTCCAGATTTTTCGTCTCTAAGAACGACAGAGACATCCTTTATCATGCTTCGTAAGTTTCTCTGGACATTGTTATTCCTACTTAATATTTCTAGCAAATTTATTGCATTTGTAAGTCTTTCAACATTTTCTTTTCGTTTTAGATCCTTCTTTGTTGAATTCACCGTTTTTGCACCCGAGCAATTTATACTCTGTGGAGAAAAAGGATCTTTTGAATGTTTTTATCGATGGCACATTATAATATCCGCATATGATACGGCATTGCCCTTTCTGAAGATTTGCATATATAACCAAGACAGCACACTGATTGAAAAGCTGGACTGCTGGAATCCTGCCCTATGCAATGCCCTATCTAGCATATCGTACAAAAATTGTAGTTTTTATACTCTTGTGCATTTATTGAATTATTCTAGATATTATAATGGAGATCATTACATGCAGTTTTGAACTAATCCTCTACTGAAGGTGCATTCAAAAAAGTGCACGTAAATTTGCTTCACTGATGTGTGTCGTTACAAAATTCTGACATGCAATGTTTCTAATTACAAATCATCAATGACATCGAAAATTAGTCTGCCAGATACAAAGAGGAGCGATATGGACAGGAAAATTCGTAGAAAATTTTCTCTTAAGTGGCCTGAAAGTTCAGCTCCGATCGCTCCGCCCACGAAAGCCCCAACTGCCAAAGACATAGCAAATACATAATTAGGATTGCCCATAATAGCATGGATAACTAGGCCGGTCGCCGCACTTACCATAATAATAAATTGCGAAGTCGGAGCCGCTTCGTACATTTTCATACTCATTAATATTAATAGCATAGGAACAAAAATTATGCCGCCACCGACGCCGAAAAGACTTGATACTATCCCTGCTGCAAATGCACACGAGTATAGCAGTGGATAGGGATCGAATTGAATTTTTTTTTTACCTTTCTCGTTTTTAGTGCTACCGTTGAATAATATGTAAATTACTGCTATAATCAAAATTATAGAAAAAAACATTTTAAAAAGACCAATAGAAATCACAGTCGAAAGGTAAACACCTAATATTGCGCCAGGCATCGACAGGAGTGCTATCCTGCATGCAATTCTATATTTTATTCTTCTATGCCTAGCATACGAAATTACAGATGAAATACTGGTAAACGTAACAGCCATAAGACTGGTACTCGAAATCTGAGCTGGAGGAAGACCTATCAGTGTCAAAATGGGAGTGAAAATTATTCCTCCTCCTACGCCAATTATGGAGCCGAATAAACCTCCTCCAATCCCTAGAGCAATAAAAATTATGATGTAGGTCGCATCAAGCATAAGTACCGGTACTATCAGGGAAACAAATAAAGTATTAAAGTGTATGATAGTGTCGACTTCGTTGAACATTAGATATTAAATACCTTACAATATAGCACGAGTACCCTCAAAATAGGTGCTATTAGGTAATTCCGAAATAACTCCCTGCTGGTTTATATATTACTTGAAGTTTTATTCTGTCGTCATAGGATGGCGATTGACACCGGCGATACCACATGGATGCTTTTTTCCACTGGTTTAGTAATGTTAATGACACCGGCATTAGGCTTTTTCGAAGCCGGTCTCATCAGAAGTAAGAATGCGCTCTCGGTTCTGGTTCAAACATTTTCTGGTCTTGCCATTCTTTCTGCACTTTGGTTCGTTCTTGGATTCACCTTAGTGTTTGCGCCGTCGCAAGGAGGTCTAATAGGTGGACTGGATTGGATTTTCTTTAGAGATGTTCCTGTGAATGGTTCCTTGGACTATGCGCCAACTATTCCAGGCGTTACTTTCGCATCCTTTCAGATGATGTTCGCTGTAATTACACCACTTCTTATTACCGGAGCATTTGCTGAAAGATTGAAATGGTCCTCTTTTTTCATATTCATCATAGCGTGGAGCATTATCGTCTATTTTCCTCTGGCCCATTGGGTATGGGGCCGTGGTTGGCTTGCAGACCTGGGCGTTTTTGATTTCGCAGGAGGTATTGTAATTCATACTAGTGCCGGCCTTGCATCTATCGCTGCAGCTCTGGTTTTGGGCCGTAGAAGAAACTTTGGTCCTGACATTATGGTTCCCCACAACATACCACTTGCAGTATTGGGTGCTAGTTTGCTTTGGATAGGATGGTTTGGATTTAATGCAGGTAGTGCGCTGGCTTCTGGGAGTCTAGCGGCAAATACTCTCCTTGTTACACACATAGGTTCAGTAACATCTGCAATAGTATGGCTATTTCTTTCATGGAGAAGGGCAGGAAAACCCTCTACTACTGCTGTTATCAATGGTGCCATTTCTGGTTTAGCAGGAGTAACCCCGGCTGCCGGTTTTATTACCGCTCAGAGTTCATTTCTGTTGGGTATTGCGCTCGGTTTCGCGTCATACTATGGAATATTACTAATTAAAGAACGTCTAAAAATTGATGATGCCTTAGACGTCAGTTCGGTGCATGGCATAACAGGAATAGTTGGTTCAGTTGCCATAGGATTAATTGCTACTACTGTTATAAATCCTGCTGGTCCAGATGGTTTGCTGTACGGCAATTCTATTCAACTAGCTATCCAAGCTCTGGGTGTGGCAGTAGCTGCAGCATTGGCTTTTGTTGGGACGATAGTGATCATGAAGGTAATTGACGCGACGATAGGACTAAAGGTCAGAAGTGAAGAGGAGGAAATTGGCCTAGATATAACACAGCACGCAGAGAGAGCGTATGTCGACTAGTATCGCATTCTTAAATATTCTATTGAAATCAATTCATATTGATTATAATCCACCGTTCCTATTCATTACAACATGAAAAGACTAGACTTGATAATACCTCATGAACGTGTTCGGGAAGTAAATGAAATTCTCCACAACTTCAAGGTAGGGGGAATGACAATGTACGACATAAAGGGTCGAGGGCGTGCAAAGCAAGAACCGCTCGCGGTAGGAAGGGGTGTCATGAGATATATCCCAGAATACGGATCTAGGACTAAAATGGAGGTTTTGGTTCCTGATTCCCTCGTAGAACAAATTGTAAATGACGTGCTTGCCAAGGTGAGCACTGGTTCTTCATCAGAGGGAAAAATATTTGTATTTGATGTTGCCGGTGCGTACGATATAGGAACTAAAGAAACTGGAAACTCCGCTTTGTGAGAAACCCCGCTATAGAGTGTATTAAATATATCACAAGGTTAACCAAATCACGGTTCAAATTGCGTTTAATAATTGTCGGATTTGGAATTGTAGGACAAAGCTTTGCAAAACTCATTCTATCCCGAGCAGCAGATTTGTATAATATGTACGGAGTTAACCCTCGTATAGTAGCATGTATTGATAAAGGAGGAGCAGTTGTTTGTCCGTCTGGGATTGACCTTCAGAAATTATTGGATATCAAGAAAATTAAGGGAACGGTAGGATCATATAGATCAGAAGGAAACAAATGGGCAGAAAACGACATCGTAGAACAAATTGATTCCGAGGTTTTGCTCGAGCTAACACCCACCAATTTGCAGAATGGAGAACCCGGCATTACTAATATCATATCTGCAATGAGATCTGGTAAACACGTCATTACAGTAAACAAAGGTCCCCTTGCTCTGGCCTTCCCATCATTAATGGAACTTGCAAACTACAACAATGTAATGCTACGTTTCAGTGGAACAGTCGGTGGAGGAACTCCTATTTTAGAATTTGCAAAAAGATGCCTCAAAGGTGACAGGATCCTATCCTTTAAAGGAATACTTAATGGTACCACTAACTATATTTTGACTAGAATGGAGGAAGGCCTATCATTCGAAAATGCGTTGGGGGATGCTCAGGAGAAAGGATTTGCCGAGGCTATTCCCCAGTTAGATATTGATGGTTATGATGCAGCAGCCAAGGTCTCGATAATTGCGAATTGGGTCATGGGAATGAAGAAAACGATCTATGACGTGGAACGGACCGGGATTGCAGGGGTCACCCTTAAAAGCATAGAGGAAGCACGAAAAAGAAATAATGCAATAAAATTGGTCGGAATGGCAGAAAATAAGAAACTTGTTGTAAAACCTACAGAGGTATCAAAATTCGATCCGATTTGTGTAAACGGAACTTTAAATGCTGTAACATTTTCATCGGAACACTCTGGAAAGCAGACGATTATTGGACCTGGAGCAGGAGGAATGGAAACCGCCAGCGCTATACTTAGGGACTTGATAGAAATCAAGAATACCATATATGAAATATGACCTTTTGGGGTAACCATCGATGTTAGTGGCCCGTGCCAAACGCGTTAGCAGATTAATTATCTTGCCTAATTCGCATTAGGTTATCCTGAGACATCCTGTCCTATCCTCAAATCAATTAGAGCAGGTCTAGACTGTTAGTTTCAGTGTATAGTCAATCCCAAATACGTTAGTAGTAAGCCGCAAATTATGTTAGCTTATATCATATTTTTGCCCAGTTGGATAACTAAAGACGAAAACATCTGCTATTAGTACAGAAGTAATGCAGAAGACGAGGATCAGAATGGCCTAAATCTCCTGCTTGGCTCAGACAAGAAAATCATTGACCGAACAAAACGTCTCGAACATTGAGGCAAGTCGTTACTATATTATAAATAGAGCATATCATTTGGTAGCTTACTATTCGCCACAGATGGATGGAAATTCTAGTGTTCTACTATAAACGTAATGCATACAAAAAGATACTGGTAAAGCAATTTATATGAGGTGTTGAATGTGCGACTGATAAGTGACAAGTGGCGTCAGAGCACATAACAATGCTAATATTACTCCCCTGCCCAATCCATTAGACGGGGTTCTAGTTGGAAATAGAATAATTGTCTGGAATATAGATGACTCCAGGCTGTTATTCGGAAACGGGTATTTCGGTAAACCTCTGGGGATAGCGAAGCCCAAAGGAACTCAGTTCAATCATCCACTTGTTCTAGATCTTATCGAAGGATACTATCTTGCACTGAAATCAAAATTGCAATTACGTACTCTCGACGGTAGAACATTGTCGGCTTTAAATATTAAAGCCCTCTGCAAGAAACAATACGACGAGTTCGATACAAAATATTTAGTTTTCCAAGATCTGCGAGATCGAGGATATATAGTCTCGCCTGGTATCAAGTTTGGTTGCGACTTTGCTGTGTACGAACGAGGTCCTGGAATTGACCATGCCCCCTACTTGGTTCAAGTATACAAACCGGGCTTTGATATAACTGCGACGGCAATTGTACTGGCAGGTAGATTGGCAACAACGGTTAAGAAACAGTTTATTATAGCAATTCCCAAAACCAATAAGAAAAAGGTAGAATTTATTGGATTTGACTGGTGGCGCGCATAATTCGGGGTAAATTATTTACAAAGAAGGACGAGCATGAAAAGAAATTACTTCATTCCCCCCAAATTTTGGGGAGAGTTAGTTAGTTAGTCCGGTTTCCTCGGGGTTAGATGGTTGTTGTGGTGGTTCCTTTTGCCTCTCCCTCTCCTTATGTATTTCCACTGTTTATAACACTAGCGACTTTTCCATTATTTGTTCCCATGGTTTGTCGTAATATATGTCTGAGATTATACGCTGCGACCCAAGTTAGTGGGTCACATTATCTAGGTGGCGGAAAATATTGCAGAATATGTGAATGTTATTTTGTCACTAAGGCGTTCAGATGTGAATGTTGTGGAATGCAGCTAAGAGCCACTGCAACAGAAAGAGAACTCAAGGAAAAACTGACTTTTTTAATAAAACAATAAGTTAGGTTAGTCGATTTCTTATATAGAACATCTCACCATTATATTTTGGGACCTAATTACGCGCCAATATACATACTGCCAAGTACTGTATAGCCGCAGGGAGGTCCTAGGCTCAACTCAACGACAGTAGGTGTATTCCTTCTGTATGTCTCCCGTCCTGTTTTAGGTTGAGTCTCCTGCGGTTTACTATTCTATTCTCTTCATAGTTTGTTCTTTAAGTCTTCGACTTACTCTAATTGAAAAAAGTACAAATACCATGTTTTGGTAATATTGGTAGGATCTAAACGTTGTTTGCAAGAAAGCAAATCTTGACGTGTCCATGCAGCCGCAGGGAGGTCCTAGACTTGACTTTCATACACGGTTGAGTCTCCTGCGGCTTAGTTATATCTCTTCGTAGTTTGTTCAGTTTGCTTTATGTTATAATAAAGCAAACTTTTACCCAGTTTTTTTCTGGAGTAACAGCAATAATGTTGACTACTACCAGGTAAGTACTACTTAGTTTATCTAACTAACTAACTAACTGAACTAACCTTTTCTTTCTTTTTCTAAAAATTAATTAATTCAAAAAAATGTACTATGTACTCCAAAATAGTAGTTGGTGAAGTTTTAAGTACGTCGGTTTACCAAGTATACGACGCCTATGAAACAACAAACAAAATTATTCACGCTAGGCCTAACACTAGCGGCAATGGCAGCATTAACGGCAACGTCAATGTCAACGGCTCCAGTACTGGCTGTGCATAACGCAGAGAACCCTGGTTCTTCTGATAACGCGGCGGGAGGGCTCAAGGGTGCAGACCAACGGCTCCATGACTCAGGGCCTGAGGGTGGAGCGGCACAAGACGATAAATTCCATGAAGGAACAAACAATGCAGGGTTTTCATGTCAAGGTTTCTTTGATAACTCTAAAGCAGCATGTGGTGGAATAGAGTAAAACAACCACTAAGTTGTAAGTAAGTAAATAAATAACTTCTCTTTTTCTTTTTTTCTAACTAATAAAAAATAGGAAATTAATTATTCTGGTTCTCCGCCTGCGCCGTCTGCGTTTGAGTCTGCGCCGCCTGTACTGTCTGCATCACCTTCATTATTATTACCAAACGATGGTAATGGTATTTCCTATCATCATCAGTCTGTCCTTAAATGAGATATTACCTGTTGTTCTTCCTCCTGCTGTTGGTTTTGCTGCTCATGTGCTAATATTGCTTGTAATATTTCCACCCGTTGTGCTTCTGTGATATCTCCGTCGTCTCTGAGGATCTCCAATATCGTGATAAGTAAATTCTCCCTATTCCCGAACACCTCACTTAAGACTTCAATAGCCTGTTCAATGTCTACCCTTTTGGTTGTCATTATGAAGTTCTCTCTTCAAATTTGTCAAGAAATTCTTCCTGTTCCTCTTTTAGGAATTGTGCTACCTCTTCCTCGCTTTGTTTTCCAACAAGACTAAGTCCTTTAACGAAAAACCACTGCGCATCTTTTCGAAATTCAGGTGTCGTTAAAACTATGATTAAAGACCTAGAAAAAAGAAAGGACAAAGCCATGATCAGATCGGATACCGATGACTTGTGGACAAAGATTGAAACTCTTCAATGGGTTCTATTTGTTATTTTTGCAATAAAAAATGAACGAATGGTTGTGATATGAAATGGTCTATCATGTATGCATCAGTTTTAGAAGTACAAAAAAAACTGTTCAAAATAATTATCAAGACCTTTTAGCCTTGCCTTATATTATACGATATCTCATATAACGACATGATCACTAAAGGACAATTAAAATTTAGAATAGGATACAGTCTAAGCCTAGGCCTAATGTTGTTATTGGCTGCGGGTTTTGACTACCTGATAAAAAATACGACTGCAACTTCTGAGTGCAGTCCTCCGGTTGAAATGACTAATAACCCTAGGTTTTTAGTCGAAAAATGTGATGATGGGAGTAGTTATGTAACTGATACAGAAGATGGAAATAAGACTTTTGTAGCATCAGGTGAGACAAAGCGAGTATGCACTTATGACGACATATGTTTTGAATTGTCTTCTCCTTAACCTTCTTTTTATTTTTAAAAAATAAGTGTCGCTGCTTTCCCCCCACTAATCATACTACAGCAATCGGTTTTTTCTTGGCTCTGACTTTTTCCTTGTATACTCTTCCACAGTGTGGAGTAGCCCTTAGTCGAATTCTGCAGCATTCACAAAACAATTGTTGAGTGAAAATGTAGCATTCACATCTACTGCAATACTTCCCACCAGCGACATAATGTGACCCGCTTGCTTGCGTTATAGTGTACAATCTCAGACATATTTCACGACAAACGAATGGGGAGCTAGCTCAAAATGTTGTTGGAGATATAAGTAATGAATATCGCTATGGAGAGGGGGAGTAATGTTGTTTTAACAAATTGGCATACATCTACTGCGTTATTTGTGGGATATCAAATCTCCTCCGATAGGGTTTGACGGTGTCTCATCATTCATTTTTAGTATTAGCTGAATCAGTCGGCTGGTCACCACCTACTATTGATCCTTTAAACATTGGAATGATCACTAATGAAGCTGGAATAAGCAATAAATATGCCATTATATTATAATGTGGATACAGGAATTCATTTTGGATGCTCCACGCGAGCGAAGCAAGAGTAATGAAAATAAATACTGGAACTATCAATGACAATACTATAATTTGGTAATGTCGTTTTACCTTTTGTGTTATTTTTCCTCCATGTGACAGTTGAAACCCATAGATTACAAGTGATAGACTAACAAGTATTGCGATATTACCGATATAAGTACCAGCTCGGTCCTGAATTGCAGTCTCATCATTTTGTTGAATTATTCTTTCATTTTGTTTAATCATTGTTTCCAAGTTATCCGTATTATTCGTTGGCTGCTGCTGTTGCCCTAGCACATTCTCATTTATAGAGTAATAGACGATGATAATCACCGTTGCCATAACTAAGCAGAGAAGTATTCTTACGGGCTGGTTCATTTGTTTGTCAGTACTATGTTCTGTTCAGCCTAATCTTCATAAACCTTTTCGGTTACAAACTCCTTAGTCAAGGCCGTTTTGACCAATATCACGGATTGAAAGGAAATGGAATTCACATACACAGCAATATACAATGTATAAATCTGGACATAATAGTAAAGGTGGGAACAATCCACGCTATAACAAAAAGAATTCTGAAATACATAGGTTTAGAATTAGTGCTGCAAAAAAGGGCAAACCTAATGTCAAAAATAGAAGAAAAAATAATGGACAATGGAAGAATGATAATGTAAGTTATGGAGCATTACATGATTGGATCAAATATAATTTACCTAAACCAGACCTATGTCAGATGTGTAACCTAGTCCCACCTTACGATTTGGTATGTGTTACAGGAATATACAACCGTGAGTTTATCAACTGGAAATACTATTGTCGTAGATGTCATATGATAAGTGACGATTAAAAATTAAAAAAATTAATAGCGTATATCTAGGTTTTATGTTATGACATATCAACAACGAGTTTATCAACTGGAAATACTATTGTCGTAGATGTCATATGATAAGTGACGATTAAAAATTAAAAAAATTAATAGCGTATATCTAGGTTTTATGTTATGACATATCAACAACAACCTACCGAATGACGTAATGCCACTATGGACTAACTAAACAAAACGCCTGCGCAACTTCTTCTCTTCCATAGTATTTCTGTCGGTAGGAACTTCATAGCGGTAGTCGCTTCCATTCTCCATTATTACAATCTCTATTAATTCGCCTCTGTTGTACATGTAATCGGCACACTCGCGGCATATTTTGATAATGGTATTATCAGGACATCTGACATTCTCCCACCAATATCTGTTAAGTCCAACATTCTTTGTTAGGTTGGCCTGACAATAATGACACTGTCCTATAGTTTCAGTCCATGTACCAGTAGAAAGATCGTATTCCCAGTTGCTCATTTCTTTACTTTACACCGAATGTAAGTTATGGAATTTCATTAAACCATTGATACGCTTCCTCTGCTCCTCTATCGCTCGCCTGCGCTTTACAATAATGTTTCTGGCAGCAGGAGAACCAGGTGCTTGCTTAAGAATAGAATCTTGAAAATCTTTTTTAATACAATTCCCACACTTCCACATCTCACCCTCAGTTGTTCTAACTT
>Ga0126312_10000110_pt1 | contig 36141 bp, 38 predicted proteins | sample Plot104A_FD_92537 | JGI IMG/M metagenome (GOLD analysis project Ga0126312, IMG submission 92537) | Serpentine soil microbial communities from UC McLaughlin Reserve, CA, USA - Plot104A | ecosystem: Environmental > Terrestrial > Soil > Grasslands | place: USA: UC McLaughlin Reserve, Lake County... | reverse complement strand
GCGCGGATCGGCGTCGCCAGGTGCTGGATGTTCGCGACCTTGATCAGGCTCGCCTCGGGGGAGGCCTCGACCCAGACAGCGTGCGGGCGCAGCGCGCGCTGGATTCGCCTCACGACGATCTCGTGCTCGGCGCGGTCCTTGGGCGACGCGCGAAGCTGCTCGCCGAGGTGGTCGTCGACGGCGGGGTCGGCGCTGCGCCGCGCCGAGCCGGCGAGCGCCACGGTGGATGCCCCGGCGCCGCTGCGGCGCACCAGCAGCTCGGGGCTGGCGCCGACGAACGCGGCCTCGGGGGTGCCGCAGCAGAAGCAGAAGCACGATGGAAAGACCTCCCGTAGGGCGCCGAAGATCGCCGCGGCGTCGTGGGCGCCGCCGGCCGTGACCGTCACTTCGCGGGCGAGCACCACCTTCTCGGCCTCGTCCCGGTCGATCGCGGCCACAGCGTCTGTGACCATGCCCTCGTAGGCCTCCGGAGCGGTCAAGCTCGCGATCGAAGCCGCGCCCGGAAGCGGATCGGCGAGCGGGATGCCCCCGTCGCCCAGCGAGGCGAGGCGGGCGCGGAGCGCGGCGACGGCAGGCTCGGCTCCAGGGCCCGCCAGGACGTTCGCGGTCAGCAGCGTCCGCTCCCCCGCGCGCCACAGCGCCAGCTCGGGCAGGACCATCAGGGCCGGTGGCAGCGAGGACCAGTGCGACGCGGCGGCGCCGTTGGCGTCGAAGGCGAAGCCGCCCGTCCACACCGGGCCCGCTCCCGCCGGCAGGTCGTCGGGCTCGGAGGAGACGCGATCGCGGGCCAGCTCGGCGCAGTCCGTGGCGACGTCCGTGAAGCGGGCGGGCCCGCGGGAGATGATTTCGGCGACGCTGCCGATCGCTGCCAGGGCGAACCGGTCGCGGTCGGGCTGCTCCCAGCAGAACCAGCGGTCGCGCGCCAGCCGCGCGCCGAAGGCCGCCGCGCTCGGATCGGCGATCTCCGCCTCGACCGTGACGCTGACGAGTCGCCGCCGGCCCCCGGCCTTCCCCACCAGCTCCTCCAGCCGGTCGAGGGCGGTCTCGGCGGCGGCGATCATCGCCGGCGGTCGCCTACTGGTCGGGCTTCGACTTGGTGATGGCGACCTCGCCCGTGCGCGCCATCTCGATCAGCCCGTGCGGGCGGACCATGCGCTCGAACGCGTCGACCTGCTCCTGCGAGCCGGTGACCTCGATCGTGAGTGTGCGGCGGGAGACGTCGACGATGGTCGCGTCGAAGATCTCGGCGAACTGCATGATCTCGGCGCGGTTCTCGACCGCGGCGGAGACCCGGAAGAGAGCCATCTCGCGGGCGATCGTGCCCTCCGGCTCCATGTCGCGGATCTTGATCACGTTCACCAGCTTGTGGAGCTGCTTGGTGACCTGGTCGATCGGGTGGACCGCGCCGTCGAGCGTGAGCGTGATGCGCGAGACGTCGGGGTCCTCCGTGGGGCCCACGGCGAGCGTGTCGATGTTGAAGCCACGGCGGCTGAACAGGCCGGCGATGCGCGCCAGCACGCCCGGCTTGTTCTCCACCGTGAGCGAGAGGATGTGCTTGCGGCCGGTGAGGGCGCGCGAGGCCTCGAGGTCCTCGAGCTTGACGAGCTCTGGCGTCCCGGCTTCCATGCTCAGCCCACCATGTCCCTCGCGGCGGCGCCTGCCGGGATCATCGGGAAGCAGTTCTCGTCCTTGGTGACGCGCACGTCGAGCAGGACCGGGCCGTCGGTCTCCAGGGCGGTGCGCATCGCGTCGCGCACCTGCGACTTGTCGTCGCACTGCATGCCGGTCCAGCCGAACGCCTCGGCGAGCTTCGGCCAGTCGGGGCTCGGGCCCATCTCGACCGACGAGTAGCGACCGTCCCAGAACAGCTCCTGCCACTGGCGGACCATCCCGAAGTGACCGTTGTTCATCAGGAAGACCTTGACGGGGATGTCGTGCCGCGCCGCCGTGGCCATCTCCTGGCAGACCATGATCAGGCTGCCGTCGCCGGCGAGGCACACGACCGTCTCGTCCGGCTCGGCGATCTTCGCTCCGATCGCGGCGGGGAGGCCGAAGCCCATCGTCCCGAGACCGCCGGAGTTGATCCACCGGCGGGGGCGATCGAAGTGGTAGTACTGGGCCGCCCACATCTGGTGCTGGCCGACATCGGAGGTGATGATCGCGTTGCCCTCCGTCGCCTCGTACATCGCCTCGATCATCAGCTGCGGCTTGATCTCCAAGTCCGGCGAATCGTCGTAGCGCAGGGGATGGTTGGTCTGCCACTCGCGGATCTGCTTCCACCACTCGTCGAGGCGCGAGGAGTCGGCCTTCAGCGCGTTGTACTCGCGGGTGAGCTTCGGGATCACGTCCTTGGCGTCGCCGACGATCGGGATGTGGGCCGGGACGTTCTTCGAGATCTCCGCCGGATCGACGTCGACGTGCACGAACTTCGCCCGGGGCGCGAACTCTGAGAGCTTGCCGGTGATGCGGTCGTCGAAGCGGGCACCGATCGCGACGATCAGGTCGGCGGCGTCCATCGCGTAGTTGGCGGCGCGCGTGCCGTGCATGCCCAGCATCCCCAGCCACTGCTCGTGGGGCGCCGGGAACGCCCCCAGGCCCATGACCGTGAGCGTCACCGGGAAGCGGTCGGTCGTGCAGAGGTCGATCAGCTCCTTCGAGGCGTTGGCGTTGATCACGCCTCCGCCCGCGTAGATCACCGGGCGCTGGGCGTTCGCCAGCGCCTTGGCGGCGATCCGGATCTGCTTGATGTTGCCCTCGGTGGTCGGGCTGTAGCCGGGCAGGTCGGGCGGGCCCTCGGCGGGCTCGTACTCGATGTCGGCGCGCGAGAGGTCCTGGGGAATGTCGACGAGCACCGGGCCCGGGCGCCCGGTCGAGGCGATGTGGAAGGCGCTGTGGACGTACTCGGGGATCTGCCGGGGGTCGGTCACCAGCAGCGAGTGCTTGACGACCGGCATGGTGATGCCGGTTACGTCCGCCTCCTGGAAGCCGTCGGTGCCGATCAGCTCGGTGCGCACCTGCCCGGTGATGAAGACCGTCGGCACCGAGTCCATCATCGCGTCGGCGATAGGGGTCACGAGGTTGGTCGCGCCCGGTCCGGACGTCGCGAACGCAACGCCCACCCGGCCGGACGCCTTGGCGTAGCCCTCGGCCATGTGGCCCCCACCCTGCTCATGGCGAGCCTGGATGTGGGTGAACTTCGCGTCGTAGATCGCGTCGTAGGTGGGCAGGTTGGCGCCCCCGGGGATCCCGAAGACGTGCTCCACTCCCTCAGCCTCGAGGGCCTGGACTAGTGCGTCGGCAGCGCGCATTCTGGGGCGATGGTAGCGAGCGCGCGTGGGTGGCTTTGGGCGCGCTAGGGGCGGCGGGCGACGTCGCTCAGCTCGCCCTCCAGTTCGCCGGCCTTCCAGGTGGTGTGCGGCAGGATCGCGCGCTGGATGACGCGGTTGCGGTGGAGCTGGATCGTCTTCAGCATGGACTGGACGAGCTCCTCGCCGAGATGGTGCGGCTCGAGCCCCAGGTCCAGCAGCTTGGTGTGGGTGGCGTTGTAGTAGTGGCGCTCGGCCTCGATCCTGGGGTTAGGGAACGTCTTGACCTGCGTCGAGACGCCGACGTGCTCGGCGCTCTCGCGGACCAGCTCGGCCAGCTCGGCGACCGAGAACTGCTCGGTGAACTGGTTGAACACGCGGTAATCGCCGAGGTCCGCCGGGTTCGCGACGGCGAGCTCGACGCACTGGAGCGTGTCGCGGATGTTGAGGAAGCCGCGGGTCTGGCCGCCCTCGCCGTAGACGGTGAGCGGGTGGCCGATCACGGCCTGCACGCAGAAGCGGTTGAGCACCGTGCCGAAGTACTCGTCGTAGTCGAAGCGCGTGATCAGGCGCTCGTCGCGCGCCGACTCCTCGGTCTCGATGCCGTAGACGACCCCCTGGTTGAGGTCGGTCGCCCTCAGGCCCCAGATGCGACACGCGAAGTGGATGTTGTGCGAGTCGTGGACCTTGGAGAGGTGGTAAAGCGAGCCGGGCATCTTGGGGAACGGCAGGGTGTCCCTGCGGCCCTTGTGCTCGATCTCGATGAACCCCTCCTCGATGTCGATGTTGGGGGTTCCGTACTCGCCCATCGTCCCCAGCTTCACCAGGTGGCAGTCGGGCACGCGGTCGCGCATCGCGAACAGCAGGTTCAGCGTGCCGATCACGTTCGTGTACTGGGTCTCGACGGCGGCCTCGCGCGAGCGCATCGAGTAGGGAGCCGAGGGCTGCTCGCCGTAGTGGACGATGGCCTCCGGGAGCGTCTCGGCGATCACCCGCTCGAGGAACTCGTGGTCCTCGATCGAGCCGACGAACGGGCGGATCTCGCCCTCGCCGACCTGCTGCCAGGCCTCGATGCGGTCGTCGAGCGACCGGATCGGCGTCAGCGAGTCGGTGGAGTTCTCCGTATGCCAGCGGCGACGCGAGAAGTTGTCGACGACCGAGACCTCGTGCCCGCGGGCAGAGAACCGCATCGCGGTCGGCCATCCCAGGTATCCGTCGCCACCCAGGATCAGGATCCTCATGGGTCGCGGGAGGGTAGCGGAGGCGTCCGACGGTCAGAGACCGCCCGTTTACGGCGGATTCGCCCCCTATCCTGCTCGCGGCGATGACGCCGCCCCTCGCAGACCTCTTCCCGTCGGAGCTGACCGCGATCCGGGTCGCCGGCCTCGTGCTGGCGGCCGCGATCGCCGCGTTCGCGATCTGGCGCAAACGGTCGCTGCGCAACGCCGACGTGCTCATCCTGCTCGCCGTCGCGCTGGCGCTGGCGCTCGTCTCCGGCACCCAGCTGCTCGACGCCATCCTGTCCGCGTTCTCGTTCGAGCGCGAGAACGGCACGCGGATCGTCGGCGTCGCCGTGTTCGCGATCCTCATCCTCTTCCTCCTCACCCTGCGGGCCCTCTCACAGGGGTCGCGAATCACGCGGGAGATGTCGGCGGTGCTCGAGGGGCTGGCGTGGGAGGAGTTCAGGGTCGCCGGGCACCCCGAGCGCTTCCACGACAAGGTCGCGGTGCTGATCCCCGCCTACAACGAGGCCGAGAACATCGGGCACGTGCTGCCGCTGATCCCGGCCGAGGCGTGCGGCATCGAGACCGCGGTGCTCGTGGTCGACGACGGCTCGCGCGACGGCACCGACGAGATCGCGCGCGCCGGCGGCGCCGTCGTGGCCCGCCACGTCATCAACCGCGGGGGTGGCGCCGCGCTGCGCACCGGCTACCGGCTGCTGGCGGTCTCGGGCGCGAAGATCGTCGTCACGCTAGACGCCGACGGCCAGCACCTTCCCTCGGAGATGGAGCGCCTCGTCCAGCCCGTCCTCTCGGGCGAGGTGGGGCTGGCGCACGGCTCACGCGTCCTCGGCGAGGCCGAGCCGGGGCACCCGGCCCGCGAGGCCGGGATCGTGTTCTTCAACCGCGTCGTGTCCTTCATCACGCGCACCCAGGTCAGCGACTGCTCCAACGGCTACCGCGCCGTGCGTGCCGACGTCCTCCCGCAGCTCGTCCTGCGCCAGGAGCAGTTCCACACCTCGGAGTTCATGATCGAGGCGATCAAGCGCGGCATCCCCGCAAAGGAGGTGCCGGTCACCGTGGTCAGCCGCCTGCACGGCAGCTCCAAGAAGCCCGCCGTCGTCCGTTACGGGATGGGCTTCACCAACGCGATCGTCCGCACCTGGCTGCGCTAGCGGCCCGGCCGCACCTCGCGGGGGTCCGGCAGGTAGAGGTCCTCGCCGCACACGTTGCAGACCTGCACGTAGAGCTTGTGCACGGTGCCGCAACGCGGGCAGCGCCGCTCGGGCTCGTTGCGCTCGGAGCGGTAGAGGATCACCGCGATCAGGCCGAGGACCGGCAGGACGAACCCGACGGCGAACCAGATCAGGAAGGAGCTTCCCTTGGCCCGCCCGATCATGCCGGTGGCGAGCCCGAACATCGTGGCGATCAGCAGCAGTTGCACTGCTGCGACGCTAGCCCACGGGCCGGTGCGACCCCCCGCGGGCGTAGACGTCGTCGCGAAGCGGCCGCGGGTGGCCGATCGAGCCGACCTCGGAGATGTCGCGCCGGAAGGGCAGGCCGACCGTCCAGTCCACGACCGCGCGCAGCTTGCGAACGGCCCCCGGGATCTGGCTCATGTGGTACGTGCGGGCAAGCCACCAGGCCGGGAAGCCGCGGAAGCGCTGCTCGCCGAGCTTGCCGACGGCCTTGTAGCGGCCGAGGTTGACGAACGCGGCCTTGGCCTTGTAGGTGAACGGCTTCGGCGATCCCAGGCCGAGCTCGGCCGCGATGTTGTTTGCCGCCACCGGGCCCTGGCGCACGGCGTGCTGTGCGGTCGGCGGGCAGGCCTGCCCGGGCCGCGCCGGGTCCGGGACCGCGGCGCAGTCGCCGATCGCCCACACGGAGTCCATGCCCTCGACCCGCAGGAACGGGTCGGCCGGCACCCTCCCCGCGTCGTCCAGCGGCACGCTGAGGCCGCGCAGGCTCGGATGCGGCGCCACGCCAGTCGTCCAGACCACGGTGCGCGTCGGCATGACCTCGCCGGTCGACAGCGAGGCGCTGGCCGCCGTCACCTCTTCGAGGCGGGTGCCGAGGCGGATGTCGATGCCCCGGCCGCGAAGCTCGCGCAGCGCCCAGTCGGCCAGGTCGGGATCGGTCTCGGGCAGCACGCGGTCGGCCGCCTCGACGAGGATCCACCGCATCCCGTGCAGGCGGGCGCGCGGGTACTCGTCCATCGCGTCGGCGGCGAAGTCCTGGAGCTCGGCGAGCGCCTCGAGGCCGGCGTAGCCGCCACCGACGAAGACGTAGGTCAGAAGCTCGTCTCGCCGGGCAGGGTCCTCGGTCGCGTTCGCCTGTTCGAGCGTCTCGATCACGTGGTTGCGCAGCCAGATCGCGTCGGCGAGGCTCTTGAAGCCGATCGCGTGCTCGTCGAGGCCCGGAACCGGCAGCAGGCGCGACACCGAGCCCAGCGCCAGCAGCAGCTGGTCGTAGCGGAGCTCCTCCGTCTCGCCCTCGTGAGTGCGAACCTGGACGGTCCGGGCGCCCGGGTCGTGCCCGCAGACCGCGCCCAGCCGCAGGTTGGTCCGCCGCAGGATGTCGCGCAGCGGAGTCACGACGTGCCTCGGCTCGAGGGTGCCCGCCGCCGCCTCGGGGAGGAAGGGCGTGTAGAGCATGAAGTTGACGTCGTTGACGAGGATCAGCCGAGCCGATTGCGCCGGCAGGAGACGCTCGAGCTCGCGCGCGGCGCTCATCCCGCCGAAGCCGCCACCGGCGATGACGATGTCCCAGGCCATGGGTCCAGTATGCCCGGCTAGAGGCCCAGCTTCTCGCGGATGAGCTTGGTGACCTCGCCGCCGTCGGCCCGGCCCTGGGTCTCCCGCATCACGTGGCCCACGATGGGGCCGATCGCCTTCATCTCGCCGCCGCGAACCTTCTCGGCGGCGGCGGGCTCGGCCTCGATGGCCGCCGCGACGATCGGGTCGAGCTCGCCCGAGTCCTCGATCTGTCCCAGGCCCTCGCGCTCGACGATCTCCGCCGGGTCGCCGCCCTCGGCGACGAGGGTCTCGAGGACCTGCCGCGCCGCCGTGCTCGACACGGCCTTGTCCTCGACCAGCCCGGCCAGTGTCGCGATCGCCGCGGGCGAGACCTTCGACGCCACCGGATCGGAGGCGTCCTCGCCGGCGTCGCGCAGCTTCGCCACCAGCTCGCCGGTCACCCAGTTCGCCACGGCCTTTGGGTCGGCGCCGTGGCCGGCCGCGAGGGCGGCCTCGTAGTAGCCGCCGACGTCGGCGTCGAACGCCAGCAGCGTCGCCTGCTTGTCGGGCAGGCCCAGCTCGGCGCGATAGCGCTCGCGGCGCTCGGCCGGCAGCTCCGGCAGCGCCTCGCGGGCGGCGCCGAGCATCTCCTCGGTCGGCGCGAGCGGGACCAGGTCGGGCTCGGGGAAGTACCGGTAGTCGTGCGCGTACTCCTTCGAGCGAAGGGACGTCAGCGAGCCGGTGCGGGGGTCGAAGTGCAGGGTCTCCTGGGCGACGTGCTCGCCGGCGTCGAGCAGCTCGCGCTGGCGGTCGAGCTCGGCCGCGATGCCGCGCTCGATGAACCGGAAGGAGTTCATGTTCTTCAGCTCGGTCTTGACGCCCAGCTCGTCGCTTCCGGCGGGGCGCAGCGAGATGTTCGCGTCGCAGCGGAGGCTGCCCTCCTCCATGTTCACGTCGGAGGCGCCGATCGCCTTCACCGTCGAGCGCAGCAGCTGCAGCCATTCGCGGGCCTGGGCTGGCTCGCGCAGATCGGGCTCGGTGACGATCTCCACCAGGGGGGTCCCGCCGCGGTTGAAGTCCACCAGCGAGGCGCCCGAGCCGTGGATGCGCCCCGACTCCCCCACGTGCACGAGCTTCGCGGCGTCCTCCTCGAGGTGGACGCGGTGGATCCGGATGTCGCCCAGCCGGCCGTTCCGCGCAAGCGGGATGTCGTACTGGCTGATCTGGTACGCCTTCGGATTGTCGGGATAGAAGTAGTTCTTGCGGTGGAAGATCGACCGTGGGGCGATCTCGCAGTCGAGGGCCGTCGCGATCTCGAGCCCGTAGCGGACCGCCTGCTCGTTGAGCGTCGGCAGCACGCCGGGGTGGGCCAGGCAGACGGCGCAGGTGTGGACGTTCGGTTCGTCGCCAAACGACAGCTCGCAGCCGCAGAACATCTTCGTCCGCGTCCTCAGCTGAACATGGATCTCGAGGCCGACCACCGCCTCCCACTCAGCCATAGCCGAGCTCCCCGAGGTGCTCCTCGCCCATTCCGAAGTGGTGGCCCACCTCGTGCAGGACCGTCCGCCGCACCTCCGCCGCGCTGGGGTTGGCGTCGCGGAAGATCACGATCCGCTTGATCCCGCCCACGGGGTCATAGACGCCCATCAGGCGGTCGGGATGGGACTCCTCGACGATCACCGCAACGTCGCCGAGCTTCTCGCGAGCCCAGTCGGGCAGCGAGTCGAGCGCCTCGATCGCGGCGTCGCGCACCTCGGCGTCGGTCACGGCCCGGCCTCCCCGGCCGCTGGCGGGCGGGCGTCGAACGCGATCGCGGCCTCCAAGGCGTGGGCGGCGTCCAATAGGCGGCTCTCGGTGAACGCGGGCGAGGCGAGCTGGAGCCCCACCGGCAGCTCCGGCCCGCCACCGGGCGGCGGCGCGAGGCCGGCGGGGATCGAGATCGCAGGGATCCCCGCCAGTGACATCGGCACGGTGAAGTAATCGGACAGGTACATCGCCAGGGGGTCCTGGGTGCGGGCGCCCAGCTCGAAGGCCACCGAGGGCGAGGTCGGCGTCGCGATCAGGTCGAATGACTCGAAGGCCGTCGCGAAGTCGCCGGCGATCTTGGTCCGGACCCGCTGCGCCCGCCCGTAGTACGCGTCGTAATAGCCGGAGGACAGCGCGTAGGTGCCGAGCATGATCCGCCGCTTGACCTCGGCGCCGAAGCCGTCCGAGCGCGTGCGCTCGTACATCGACGTGAGATCGCCGTCGGCGTCCGCGCGGAGGCCGTACCGCACCCCGTCGTAGCGGGCGAGGTTCGCCGACGCCTCGGCGGGCGCCAGCACGTAGTAGGCCGAGATCCCGTGCTCGGCGTGGGGCAGCTCGCACTCGCCGACCTCGGCGCCGAGACCGCGGATCAGCTCGAGGTTGCGCTCGAAGGCCGCGGCGACGCCCGGCTCGACCCCCTCGGCCTCGTGGGAGAAGTCGCGGGCGACGCCGACCCGAAGCCCCTGGAGGTCCTCGCGGGACGGCATCTGCACGCCGCCGTCGATGCCCACGCAGGTCGAATCGCATGCGTCCGGGCCCTGCATCGCGCCGAGCAGCCGTGCCGCGTCGGCGACGTCGCGGGTCAGCGGGCCGCACTGGTCGAGCGACGAGGCGAAGGCGATCATCCCGTAGCGCGAGATCGCGCCATAGGTGGGCTTGAGGCCCACGATGCCGCACAGCGCCGCGGGCTGGCGGATCGAGCCGCCGGTGTCGGTGCCGATCGCCCATGGGGCCAGCCGTCCCGCGACCGCGGCCGCCGAGCCCCCCGACGAGCCGCCCGGCACGCGGGAGGGGTCCCACGGGTTGCGCACCGGCCCATATGCCGAGTTCTCGTTCGACGAGCCCATCGCGAACTCGTCCATGTTCGTCTTGCCGAGCAGACGGGCGCCACTCTCAGCGAGCCGCCTGACGGCCGTGGCCGTGTACGGCGGCCGGTAGCCCTCGAGGATGCGCGACCCGGCGGTCGTGTCGATCCCCTCGGTGCAGAAGATGTCCTTGACTGCGATCGGCAGCCCGCGCAGGCGCTCGCCACCGCTACCCCGCGCGCCCGGCCCCGCCCGCCAGAGGTAGGCGCCGAGCGTGTCGGCCTCGGCGGCCTCCGCGTAGGCGTCGAAATAAGCGTCGGAGTCCAGCTCGCCGGACTCGATCCGGGCCAGCGCCTGCCCCGCCGTGAGCTCGAGGAGCTCGGCGCTCACGCCTGCGGCGACGGGACGCGGAAGGCGCCGTCGGCGGGGTCCGGGGCGGGCTCGAGGGCGCGCTCGCGCGGCAGGCTGGGCCGCGGCTCGTCCGGCCGCAGCACGTTCTCGAGCTCGACCACGTGAGTCGTGGGCTCGACGCCGTCGAGATCCAGCTGCGAGATGCGCTCGACGTGCTCGAGGATCGAGGAGAGCTCGCCGGCCATCCGCTCGACCTCGTCTTCGCTCAGCTCGAGCCGCGCCAGCCGCGCGACGTGCAGCACCTGCTCGCGATCGATCACGGGTCTGATTCTCTCAGGCGGCGGACGCCGCGCCGAGCTCGCCGAGCGCCTCGAGCACGACGTCGTCGTGGGTCTTCGGCGAGACCTTCGGGAACACGCGCGCGATGACCCCGTCCGGGTCGATGATGAACGTGGCCCGCGCGACGCCCATGTACTTGCGGCCGTACATCGACTTCTCGCCCCAGGTCCCGTACGCGTCGGCCACCGCGTGGTCGGCGTCGGCGAGCAGCGTGAAGTCCAGCGAGTACTTGTCGGCGAATCGCTTGACCTCGTCGACGGGGTCCGGCGAGACGCCGATCACCCGCGCGCCCGAGGCGTCGTACTCGGCGGAGCGGTCGCGCACGCCGCACGCCTGCTTGGTGCACCCCGGCGTGTCGGCCTTGGGATAGAAGTAGAGGACGACCGTCTGCCCGCGCAGGCCGGCGAGCGAGACATCGTTGCCGTCCTGGTCGGGCAGGGTGAAGTCGGGGGCGCGATCGCCTTCGGCCACCATCGCGGGCAGCGTAGGCGACCGCGCCGCCCGGCGGTCACTGCGCCGCGAGCCGCCCCAGGACCTCGTCGAGGCGGTCGTAGGACTCCGTCAGACCCGACTCCATGCCGGCATCGAGCATGCCGTCGCGCTCCTCGGGCAGGAAGAACAGCGAGCGGGTGGTGACCCGCGTCTGGTCTCCCAGGTCCTCGAACTCGGTGATGTCGACGCTCACGTAGCCCGGCATCCCGTCCCACTCGAAGGTCCACGCGATGCGCTCGGGCGGGGTCACCTCTCGGAACGTCCCGCGGAACGCGGTCTCGCTCCCGTCGGAGTTGCTGTGGACGAAGCGCCAGTCGCCGCCGGTGCGGCAATCCATCTTGTCGACGGTCGTGTCGGTGTCGCGCGGCCCCCACCACTCCGTGATCAGCTCGGGATCGGTGAATGCCTTGAACACCAGCTCGCGGGGCGCGTCGAAGACCCGCTCGATGTGGATCTCGCGGTCGCCCGCCTTCTGCACTTCGGTCTTGCCCTTGGCCGTCTCGCTCATTCGAGCTCTCCTTTCCTTCGCTCCAGCATCTCGCCGAAGCGGTCCATGCGTGTCTCCAGCATCTGCCGATACGACCCGAGCCAGGCCTCGATCTCATCGAGCCGGCTCGGCGTGAGCCGGCACTGCCTGACGCGCCCGACCTTCTCGCTCGCGACCAGGCCGGCCTCCTCGAGCACCCGCACGTGCTTGCGCATGCCCGTGAGGGTGATGGCGAACGGCTCGGCGAGCTCGGTGATGGTCGCCGCGCCCGAGCCCAGCCGTTCGAGGACGGCGCGCCGGGTTGGATCCGACAGCGCCCCGAACGCATGGTCGAGCGTTGGCTGATACTGAACCATATGGTTCACTATAGCGGAACCCGTTTAGGATGCCGCGCCGTGACGGGGGCTGCGGCCGAGCGATTCGTGGTGATCAGCCTGCGCCTGCTCGCGGCGACGTTCGCGATCGTCGGGCTGCTGTTCATCGCCACCCCCGACGGCGTCCTGAGCACGCTCGACGACCTGGGCGAATGGCTGCCCCTCGGCCAGTTCTCCGACGCCCCCGAGACCCTCCAGCAGCTGTGGCTCGCGCTCGGCTTCTCCTACATGGTCGTGATCACCGGTATCTGCCTGGTGGTGCAGGCCGACGTGGTGCGGTACCGGCCGCTGCTGCTGGTGCTCGCGGCCGGCAAGGCCGCGTCGTCGCTCGCCGCGCTGGGGGCCTACCTGTTCGACGACGACGTCTTCGCCTACCTCCTCAATTTCCTCGTCGACGGCTCCCTGGTTCTCGTCGCACTGGTGCTGTGGTCGCTCGCCGGGCGCGTGGGACGCGTCGGCGCGCCCGCCGCCCCCGGCTGAAGGCACGCACCGGGGCTGGGAGCCGCCGAGCTGCGGGTCCTGAGAGCGTTCGCCGAGGCGATGGCCCCGGGCGTCGGCCCCCTTCCCGCCGCCGCGGGCAACGACCCCGGCCCGGACGCCGTCGACGTCGCAGGCCCGCTCGACCGCTACCTCGCGACCCTCCCGCCTCGCCGCGTGCTCCTGGCGAAGATCGGCATGCGGGCCTTCGACTGGCTGCCCTTCCCCTGGCGCTTCTCCCGCGCGAGCCTCGAGGCGCGGCAGGAGTTCCTCGCAGAGCTCGAGGCATCAGCGCGGCCGATCTGGGGCGAGCTGCTGCTGTTCCTCAAGGTCCTCGCCGGCCTCGGCTACGGCAACGACCGCGGCGTCCGCGCCGCGATCGGCTACGAGATGACATGCAGGCTCGACGGCCCCGAGCCGCCCCTCCCCCCCGGTCCCGAGCAGCTGGGGCGCCTGGAGCCCGAGGCTTCCGCCGAGGAGTGCGACGTCGCGATCGTCGGCTCGGGCGCCGGCGGGGCGGTCGCAGCGACGCTTCTGGCCGAGGCTGGGCTCGACGTGACGGTCCTCGAGGCGGGGCCGTACATGGATCGCACCTCCTATCCCGAGGAGCCGCTGGCGGCGCTCGCGGCCCTTTACCGGGACGGTGGGCTGACCGTGGCAGAGGGCCGTCCGGCGATCCCGACCCCGGTGGGCCGGGCCGTGGGCGGCACGACGGTGATCAACTCCGGGACCTGCTTCCGGGCGCCCGACGCCGTGCTCGCCGGGTGGCGGCAACAGCACGGGATCGAGTGGGCGACCGAGCTCGACCCCGATTACGCGCAGGGCGAGGAGATGCTCCAGGTGACGCCCGTCGACCCGGAGCGGATGGGCCGCAACGGGCAGCTCCTGCGCGAGGGAGCCGACGCGCTGGGCGTGAGCCATCACCCGCTGGCGCGCAACGCCGGGCGCTGCGTCCAGTGCAGCTCGTGCCCCAGCGGCTGCCGGCTGGACGCCAAGCGCGCCGCCCACGTCTCGTATCTCCCGCGCGCCGTCGCCGCCGGGGCGCGCGTGCGGTCGGGCGTCGAGGCCGACCGGATCGTCTTTGAGGGCGAGCGAGCGGTCGGGATCGAGGGCCGGTCGGGGATGGCGTGGCGCCAGAACGGGAGCCCGACGGCGCCGGGCGCCGCCGACGGAGCCCCCCGGCCCTACCGGCTGCATGCCCGCAAGGCCGTGATCGTGGCCGGCGGAGCGTTCGGGACGCCCGAGCTGCTCCTTCGCTCGGGCTTCCGCTCGCCCAGCGGCATGCTGGGCCGCAACCTGCGCATCCATCCCGCGTGCTGGGTCGGCGCGCGCTTCGACGAGGAGGTCCGGGGATGGGACGGCGTGATGCAGAGCTACGCCGTCGACGAGTGGCAGGACCGGGGAATCCTGCTGGAGGCGACGTTCACGCCACTCGCCTTCGGGGCCCAGTGGCTGCCGGGCACGGGAGCCGACCATCAGCGCCGCGTGCTCGACTACGGCCGCATCGCCTCCACGGGCGTCCACCTGTCCGATCGCTCCTCGGGCCGGGTGGGGCTCGCCGGCGACGGCAGCCTGCGGATCACCTACCGGCTCACCGACGACGACGCCCGCACCCTGGTGTTCGGCATCGCGCGGGCGGTCCAGCTCTTCCACGCTGCGGGCGCCCGTGAGGTCTACCCGCAGATCGCCGGGATCCCGACGATCGACCCCGGCGGCCCCGCGCGGCTCGACGCGTCCCCGCCGGCGGCAAAGCGCCTGCGCCTCGAGGCGTTTCACCCGATGGGCACCGCGCTGATGGACGCCTCGGCCGAGCGCGGCGTGGCCGGCACCGACGGCGCCGTGCACGGCGCCGAGAGCCTCTACGTCGCGGACGGCTCGCTGCTGCCGAGCTCGATCGGCGTCAACCCGATGATGACCATCATCGCGATGGCCTCCCGCGTCTCGCGTGAGTTGGCCGACACCCTCAACTGACCCACTGACCCCGCCGCCCGAAAGCCGGCGGCCGCCCGAAGGCGGCCGCCGGTACAACCTCTCCTCCCTGGGGATTGGCCCCAGGGACTGGCCCTACGCTGCCGGGCCGCCTCCGGCGGGCGGCTGCGAGGACGGAGGCGGCGGAGGCGGAGGCGGCGGAGCCGCTCTCCGGTCGGGACCGCCACCGGCAGCATCGCCGAAGCTGGTGCCCTCCTCCTGCATCGTCCTCCAGCCTCCGTAGGCCACCCCGATCGAGGCGGCCAGGCCGAGGAACACGCCGATGCCGCGGCCGACGTCGACGCCGAACTCCTCGGCGTCGCCACCAGGCGGATCGATGATCCGGTAGATGACCAGCAGGACGCACAGGATCCCCAGGCCTGCGGTCACCGCGCTGAGCGCGACCGGGAAATCCGGGCGCGACTGGGAGGCCGCGACCACCGCGAGGGCGATCCCGGCAATTGCCGCAAGGAACAGGACGAAGCGGATCAGCTCCATCGTGTCCCAGGCGTTTCCGCCGACGCTGATGTCGGCGAACCCGCCACCGACGTCAACTGTGAACCAGTCGAAGGCGAACATGATGATCAGCAGGAGCAGGCCGGAAATCCCCGCGACCTTCTCACCAGTGCTGAGTCTGCTTACGTCCATTCACTCTCCCCCGTTCGGGATTGTGGAACAGCTTCCGCGCGCAGCCTATATCTGCGGCAGGTCGGATGCGGGGACAATCAGGCGCGCGCGGCGGAAACCCGAGCGGCACGCGCGCTCGCGGCCTCGAGCGTGTTTCGCAGCAGCATCGCGATCGTCATCGGGCCCACCCCGCCCGGCACGGGTGTGATCGCCCCCGCGACCTCGCGAACGCTCTCGAAGTCGACGTCTCCCACCAGCCCGTCGCCGGTGCGGTTTGTGCCCACGTCGATCACCGTCGCGCCGGGGCGCACCATCTCGGCCGTCACCAGGCGCGGCGAGCCGGCCGCGGCGACGACGATGTCCGCCCGCCCCAGCACGGCGGCGAGGTCGCGCGTGCGCGAATGGCACATCGTCACCGTGGCGTTGGCGTTGACCAGCAGCGATGCCAGCGGGCGCCCGACGAGGATCGAGCGGCCGACGATGGCAGCTTCGGCGCCCTCGACCTCGGTGCCCACCGCCCGCAGGAGCTCCATGACCCCCTGCGGCGTGCACGGCACCAGGCCGGGGCGGCCCTGGGCAAGCAGGCCGGCGCTGGCGGCCGTGAGCCCGTCGACGTCCTTGGAAGCGGGAATTCGCGGGATCACCGCGTCCTGGTCGTGGCTCGCCGGAAGGGGCAGCTGCACGAGAATCCCGTCGACCTCGTCGTCGTCGGCGAGGCGATCGACCAGGGTCAGAAGCTCCTCCGGCGGCGCAGCGGCGTCGAGCTCGTGATGGATCGAGCGCATGCCCACCTCCTCGGTGAGCTTGCGCTTCGAGCCGACGTAGACGTGCGACGCGGGGTCGTCGCCCACGAGCACGGTCGCGAGCCCCGGCGTGCGGCCGTGCTCGGCTGAGAGCGCCTCGACGCCGGCGGCGACCGCGGCCCGCACATCGGCCGCCACCGCCTTGCCGTCGATCACCGTGGCGGCCAATGCTCAGCTCGCCTTCCGCAGGGGCGCGTAGTCGGCCATCAGCTTGCGCTCGGCACCATCGCCCGCGAAGCGGACCACGACGACCGAGCCCGGCTCGACCGACGTGACGACCCCCTCGCCGAAGGAGGCGTGGATCACGTCGTCGCCGGTGCGGAACTGGACCAGCGAAGGCGACGGCTGCTTGCGGAGATCGTCCGTGTCCGGCAGCCCGCCCCCCGACCCGAAGCTGCCACCGAGCACGGCCTCGCGCTCGCCGCCGCGGGCACCGGACCACCCGGTGCGCGGGGCGCTCACCTGGCGCGCCACCAGCTCGTCGGGAAGCTCGGTGAGGAACCGCGAGGGCAGATTGTGGCCGTGGCCGCCGAAGAGGTTGCGCCTGCGCGCGCACGTGAGGTAGAGCTGTTGCTTGGCGCGCGTGAGGCCGACGTAGCAGAGCCGGCGCTCCTCCTCGAGATTCCCCTCCTCGATCGAGCGCGAATGCGGGAACACGCCCTCCTCGCAGCCGATGATGAACACGGCCTCGTACTCGAGGCCCTTTGCGTTGTGGAGCGTCATCAGCGTGATCAGGCTCTCGCCCTCCCGCATCGAGTCCTGATCGGAGAGCAGCGAGATCTGGGCGAGGAACTCGTCGAGCGGTCGCACGTCGCTGTCGCCCTCCACCTCGCGGTTGGCGTCGAACTCCTGCGCGACTCCGACGAGCTCCTGGAGGTTCTCGGCGCGGCCCTCCGCCTCGATCGTCCGCTCGGCCTCCAGCGCCTCGAGGTACCCACTCTCGCGCAGGACCGCGTCGAGCAGCTCGGCGACGCTCGCCGAGGATTCCGCCCGGTCGCGCAGGGCGACCATCACGTCGGCGAACCGTCGCACCGCGCGCTGGGCCGCGGCCCCGAGCCCCGGCACCCGCTCGGCCTCGCGGATCACGTCCCAGACGTCGGCGCCGGTGGTGTTCGCGTGGGAGATCAGCCGCGCCTCGGTCTGCTGGCCGATCCCGCGCCGCGGCGAGTTGACGATCCGCTGGAACGACACGGCGTCGGCGGGGTTCGCGAGGAACTGGAGGTATGCGACCGCGTCCTTGATCTCGGCGCGGTCGTAGAACTTCGTGCCGCCGATCACCTGGTAGGGCAGCTCGAAGCGCACGAGCGTGTCCTCGAGCACGCGACTCTGCGCGTTCACCCGGTAGAAGACGGCCACCTCGTCGCGCGCGATCCCCTCCTCCGCGCACAGCCGCTCGACCTCCGCCGCGACGTAGCGCGCCTCGGCGTGCTCATCGTCGAGCTCGGCCACCTGGATGGAGTCGCCGCGGTCGCCCTCGGTCCAGAGGTTCTTCGGCTTGCGGTCGCGGTTCTGCGCGATGACCGCGTTGGACGCCTCGAGGATCGTCTGCGTCGAGCGGTAGTTCTGCTCGAGCTTCACGACGGTGGCGTCGGGATAGTCGCGCTCGAAGTCGAGGATGTTGCGGATGTCGGCGTTTCTGAAGCTGTAGACCGACTGGCTCTCGTCTCCCACGACGGTCAGGTTGCGGTGCTGCTCGCACAGCAGCTGGAGAAGCCGGTACTGGGCGCGGTTGGTGTCCTGGTACTCGTCGACGAGGACCCAGCGGAAGGCCCGCTGGTAGCGGTCGCGGATGTCGGCGTTCAGCTCCAGCAGGTCGACCGTGCGGACGAGCAGGTCGTCGAAGTCCATGGCGTTGGCCTCGTGCATCCGCTTCTCGTAGAGGCCGAAGACGTCGGCGACCGTCTCCTCGAAGAACGAGCTCTGCTCCTCGCGGTAGGCCTCCGCGTCGAGCAGGCGATTCTTGGCGCTCGAGATCTGCGCCTGCACTGCGCGCGGCGCAAAGCGCTTGGGGTCCACGTCGAACTCGGCCATGCAGCGCTTGACCATCCGCAGCGAGTCGGCCTGGTCGTAGATCGTGAAGGCGCGCTTGTATCCGAGCCGCTCGGCGTCGGACCTCAGGATCCGCGCGCAGGCCGAGTGGAACGTCATCACCCACATCAGGCGCGAGACGCCCCCGACGAGCCGCTCGACGCGCTCGCGCATCTCGGTCGCGGCCTTGTTGGTGAACGTGATCGCGAGGATCTCGCTGGGCCGCGCCTGGCCGGTGGCCACCAGGTAGGCGATCCGGTGCGTGAGCGCGCGCGTCTTGCCCGACCCCGCGCCTGCGAGCATCAGCAAGGGGCCCTCGCCGTGCTCGACCGCCTCGCGCTGGGGCGGGTTGAGATCGGCGATCAGGCGCTCGACCTGGCTCGCGCCGGGCGTCAGCGGTGCGCCGAACTCGGTCTCGGTGGCCACGCGCCCGAGGATAGCCGTGGCCGCGGCGCGCCTCAGGCTGCGCCTAGCCGCCGGCCGAGCTCGGCCCCTGCTTCGGGCGCAGCTCGCGCACCTCGCCCTCGGCCGCCTTGCCGTCGAGCTCGGCGATTCGCCCCTCGAGGCCGGCGATCCGCTCGTTGAGGCGCTTGATCGCGTCGGCCACCGGGTCGGGAAGGTGGATCCAGTCGACGTCGGGGCCCTCGACCTTGCGGCCCTCGACGCGCACGGGATGGCCGGGGTTTCCGACCACCGTCGAGCGCGGCGGCACGTCCTCGACCACCACGGTATTGGCGCCGACCTTCGCGCCGTGGCCGACGTTCACCGGGCCCAGCAGCTTTGCGCCCGAGCCGATCGTGACGTCGTCCTCGACCGTGGGATGGCGCTTGCCCCGGGCGAAGCCCGTGCCGCCCAGGGTCACGCCCTGGAACAGGGTCACGCGATCGCCGATCTCCGCTGTCTCGCCGATCACCACCCCCGTCCCGTGGTCGATGAAGAAGTCGTCGCCGATCCGTGCCGCCGGGTGAATCTCGACGCCGGTGATCGCGCGGCTGGTGAACGCGATCGTCCGGGGCGCGACCGGCACCCCGACGTCGTACAGCGCGTGCGCCACCCGGTGCGCCAGCAGCGCCTGCACCCCCGCCCAGCCGGTGAGGATCTCCACCGTCCCGACGCCTCGCGCGGCCGGGTCGCGATCGCGCGCGGCGGCGACGTCGGAGCCGATCTCGTGGGCGACCCTGCGAAGGGTCCCGAGGCCGAACATGCGGAAAGGGTACGCGTCCGCCGTGCTCGGCTAGGCTGCCCGCCGTCGCGCCGCAACCGGCGGTGCCAGAAAGCCAGGAGGGTTCCGCCTGATGTCGACGTTCTCCCTTGCCAGCCCGGGCCGCAGGGCGCGCGCCCTGGTCGCGCTCGCCGCCGTCGCGACGAGCCTCACGCTCGCCGCGTGCGGTGACGACGACGAGACGAGCACGAGCACCACGACGTCGACCGAGGAAACCGGCGCCACCGGCGCCACCGGCGCGACGGGCGGCTCCGGCAGCACCAGCAGCGGCGATCTGGACGCCGCGCTCGAGGACGCCCTGCGCGAGAACCTCACCGGCCCCCAGGGGCTGACCGACGAGCAGGCCGACTGCGCGATCGACAAGATCTTCGCCGAGGTCTCGCCGGAGGAGATCCAGAAGGCGGCCCAGTCGGGCGACGTGCCCGAGGACCTCTTCGAGACCGCCTTCGACGCCGGCGTCGAGTGCGGCCAGTAGCCGCTAGGGCGTAAAGAAGGGCAGAGAGATGTAGCGCTCGCCCCCGTCGGGGGCGAGCGTCACTACGCGCTTGCCGGACATCTCCGGCCTCGCGGCGACCTGGAGCGCGGCGTTGATCGCCGCGCCCGCCGAGATGCCGACGAAGAGCCCCTCCCGGGTGGCCGCCTGGCGAGCCGTCTCGAGCGCGCTCTCGTCGTCGACGGTGACGATCTCGTCGATCACCGACCGGTCGAGGACGTCCGGGACGAACCCGGCGCCGATGCCCTGGATCTTGTGCGGGCCGGGCGCGTTCCCCGACAGCACGGCCGAGGTCGCCGGCTCGACGGCGATCACCTGCACCGCCGGCCGGCGCTCCTTCAGCACCTGCCCCACGCCGGTGATCGTCCCGCCCGTGCCGACGCCGCAGACCAGAGCGTCGATCTCGCCATCGAGGTCCCGCCACAGCTCCTCGGCGGTGGTCCGGCGATGCACCTCGGGATTGGCGGGGTTGGAGAACTGCTGCGGCATGTAGCCCTTGCGCTGGCGGACGATCTCGTTCGCCAGCTCGATCGACTCGCCCATGCCGCCCAGCGACGGCGTCTCATGGACCTCGGCCCCGTAGGCTCGCAGCAGCTTCGTCCGCTCGCGGCTCATCCCCTCCGGCAGGGTCAGCACCAGCTCGTAGCCACGCGCGGCGCAGACCAGAGCCAGGGCGATCCCCGTGTTGCCGCTCGTGGGCTCGACGATCACGGCGTGGCCGGGCTCGATCTCGCCCGCCTCCTCGGCGGCGTCGAGCATCGCCACCCCGATCCGGTCCTTCACCGAGCCGCCCGGGTTCAGGTACTCGAGCTTGGCCACCACCTGGGCGCCGAGGCCCTCGCCCATCCGATGCAGGGCGACCGTCGGGGTGTCGCCTACGGCGGCGGACGCCTCCGGGGCCAGGCGCAGCGTGTCGGGCTCGGCTGCCATTGGTGCGGCCAAATTACCCATCCGTCCGGCCCGGAATGACAGGATCCCGGCCATGACGACCTACGAACTGCTCACGTTCCTGCACATCGCGGCCGCGATCGTCTGGATCGGCGCCGGCTTCCTGCTCGCCGTCCTGGTGTTCGGCGCCGCCCGCGCCGGCGAGCGCGAGCGCGAGGCCGGCTATCACCGCGACGTCGCCTGGCTGGCGCCCCGGCTCTTCGTCCCCGCCTCGTTCGCAACCTTCATCCTCGGGATCCTGCTCGCGATCGACGGCGATTGGGACTTCGGCGCCCTCTGGATCACACTCGCGATGATCAGCTGGCTCGCCTCGTTCCTCACGGGCATCCTCTACTTCAAGCCTGAGGGCGAGCGCATCGGCGCGATGGTCGCCGAGCGCGGCCCCACCCCGGAGGTCGAGGCCCGCGTCCACCGGGTCAATGTCGTCGACCGCATCCAGCTCACGGTCCTCTTCCTCGTCGTCGCCGACATGGTGATCAAGCCCACCGGCGACGACACGGGCGTGCTGATCGTGGGCGCCGCGATCCTCGCCGGCGTGCTTGCCCTGGCCGCGGCCGCGATCTCGGGCGGCGACCGGCCCGCCCGCGAGGGCGCTTCGCCGGGCCCCTAGACGGGAGCGCCCGGCCGGGGTAGGATCGGCGCGAACCAGATGAGAAGGATCCTCCTGGTCACCGTGCTGGTCCTTGCCGCGCTGCCCGCTGCGAGCGCGAGCGGCGCCGCGATCCATCACTCAGCGAACGTGACGATCGACTACGAGGGCAGCGGAGACTTCAGCGGGAAGGTGCAGTCGTCCGGGCGCTGTGAGAAGTCGCGGAAGGTGGACCTGCTGTTCAACGGCGGCATCACGTGGCGCCCGCTGAGGACCTTTGTCGTCGTGGGCAGCGACACCACCAACGACAGCGGCGACTGGTCCGTCGACACGCCCGCGGCCGAGAGCGGCGACTACAAGGCCAAGGCCAGGCGCAAGACCTACAACCACGGCGGCCGCAAGCACGTCTGCGACCCGGCCACCTCCAAGAAGATCGTCTTCATGTAGCGCGCGGACGGGCGCGTCATGTCACAGGACAACGTCGAGCTCGTCCGGGAGATGTACGAGGCGTATCTCGCCGGGGATCCCGAGCGGGCGCTCGCGTACTTCCACCCCAAGGCGTCCATCGACTTCACCGTCCGGGGCGATACCCCGGTCCGAGAGGGCCCGGAGGCGCTCAACGAGATAGTCGCAACCTGGGTCGGGACCTGGGATGACTATTCCGAGCGGATCGAGGAGATCCGCGATCTCGGCGACCAGGTGATCCTCATCGCCACCCAGCGCGGCCGCGGGAAGGGAAGCGGCGTGGAGATCGACAACCGCTTCGCCCAGCTCTACGAGGTGAAGGAGGGGCAGATCACCAGCCTCACCATGTACATGGACCCGGCAACGGCCTTGACGGCCGCGGGCGTGCCGGATCAGATGTAGTGCCGTGGAGCTAAGAGTGCCGTGGAGCTAAGTTCGCTTCGCGTAATCCCCGAACTCGCCGAAGTCGAGCGACACGCAGGGCTCGCTCCCCGTCACTTCGGCATCGTGACCCGGCGGAATCGCGAATACATCGCCGGGCCCAATCTCGTGGGTGCTGCCGTCATCCATCTGCACGGTCATGGCGCCGGAGATGCAGTAGCCGAGGTGGGAGACCTGGCAGGAGTCGGTCTGAGCAATGGGCTTGACGTTCTCGGACCATTTCCAGCCGGGCTCGAACACGGCCTTTCCGACGACCTGCCCTCCGATGTTGAGCACGTCCGCTTTGCCCTTTCCCTCGAAGGGGCGGGTCTCGTCAGGCGAATCGAAGTTCTTTACCTCAACGGCCATCCGCTTGCTCCTCTCGTTAGCGTGGTGCCGAGGCGAACCTAACCCGTCCCGGCTTTGAAAGCAAGCGCTCCTAGATGAAGTAAGCGCTCCTAGATGTGGTACCTCCGGCGGCGTAGCACGGTTGCGGCGCCCCGGGCACCCCGAGTACCGCCAGCGGGCTCAAGAGCTGCACGAGCGGTTCTGGTCGGCCGGCGTCGGGGCCGCGGAGCCAATTCGCCCGGAATAGCCCTCAGGGGATACTGCGGAGGCGATGTCGCAGGAGAACGTGGAGATCGTGCGCGAGTTCCTGGATGCCCAGACAAAGTGGCTGAGGCGCCATTCGCAGAACCCTCGCTCGATCGTCAAAGCAGTAAGGAGCGGTGACCTCGACGCGGACGCGAGGAAGGTATTCACGCTGGCGCATCCGGATCTCATCTGGAACACCCACGAGTTCGGCTCCTACCGTGGCCAGCTGGAGATCGCGGCCGCCTGGGACGCGATCTTCGAGGTAGCCGACAGCTATGCCGTTTCTACTTTGGAGCTCGTCGACTGCGGCGGTGATCGCGTCTTCGCGGCCATCGATCGCACAGTCACCGCAAAAGGAAGCGGCATTCAGGCGACCTTCCCCATCTTCGTCGTGGTCAAGGTCAAGGACGGCCTGATCACTCAGGCCGACGAGTATGCGGCTCGAAGTGCCGCCCTCGAAGCCGCCGGGCTGCGGGAGTAGGCGATGTCGCAGGAGACCGTGGAGATCGTGCGGCCCATCTACGAGGCGTTCAACCGCCGCGATTGGGATGCGCTGTTTCGCGACATGCACCCGGACTTCAAGATGACGACCCAGCGAGGACCGACTGCCGGGACGCATCGGGGGCAGGACGCGGTGCAGGGGCTTATCGAGGACGCCATCGCGGCGTTCGAGAGCCTGGTCTTCGACCCCGAAGAGTTCCTTGAGAGTGGCGATCAGATCGTGGTCTTGGTTACCACCCGCGCTCGGCCCAAAGGGGGCAGCGTTGACATCGTGGTCCGAAACGGACACCTCTGGACGGTTCGCGACCGCACGATTCTTTCCCTGAAGACTTTCCCGGCCCCTGAAAAGGCCCTCGCAGCCGCCGGGCTGTCGGAGTAGGGCGGTCACGGCCCTCTCCGTGCCTTTTCGCACTCCGACTCGCCTTCAAGCCAAGCTCGTCCGCAACTAACGCGCCACTCGCCTGGCGGACCAGGGCGCTCACGGACCCGGACCTCCGCCTGAAACTCAGACCCGCCCCCCGGCGACTAGCGGAACTCAGCGGCCTCATCGCTCACCGCCCCCCTGGTGCTCTGAAAGTTGTGCGCGCTTCGCCACCTCGGCGGGCCTAAGAGTGGCAAAGGGCGCCAGCTCCTCCTCAGGACTGCTCGAAGCAGCGGGCCTGGATTCGCTTCAGCTCCGACCCATGCCGACCCACTGGCGCGCAGAGGGGCGCGCAGAGCCTCCGTTTGAGCGCCCGAGCGCTTGTCTAAGCGACTTTCCCGCGATCCGGGTTCATATGTGGTACATCTGCGAGCCGGCGTCCTCGGCCTCGCGGCGGGCGATGTCGGCGATCGTCGTCGAGCGGAACACGTTGCGGAGGGCCTCGACCCCCTCCGCCCATATGCCTCCGGCCTCGCTGGCCTCGTCGCCGAGCTTGCCGTCGAGCGACTGCACCACCTCGATGACCGTGATCCGGTCGGCCGGTCGGCCGAGCGTGTAGCCGCCCTTGACGCCGCGCTGGCTGTGCAGCAGACCGTCCCGGCGCAGGGTCGAGAACAGCTGTTCCAGGAATTGCACCGGCATCCCCCGGCGCTCGGCGATGGTGGCGATCGGGACGGGGCGATCGCCAGATCGCGCGAGCTCCGCCATCGCGACGACGGCGTAGCGGGACTTGGAGGTGACCGAGATCATGTCCGTCTTTCTACCGCAGCCGTCCGACCGAATCCTGATCGGCGTCCAAAAAAATTTCCACGCTCATAGCGGCGGCGTCCCTGCGGGCCGCGGCGGCCACGTCTAGGATGCCGACACCGACCGGCGCCGACCGGTCGCGTTTCTTTCGGGGCCGAACCCCGAGTTGGGGTAGACGGAATGAGTGACGAACGACGCTGTCTTGTGGTGGATGGCCATCCCTTGGTTCGCCTCGGGGTGCGCCGACTCCTGGACGACACCTTCGAGATCGAAGAGGCCACGAACGGGCGCGATGCGCTGCAGATGCTCACCGACTTCGGCGAGTTCGACGTCGCGATCATCGACGTCGGGCGCGGTGCCGCGCACGAACCGGACGCCCCACAGGGCACCGCGGCGATCCGCGCCCTGCGCAAGGCGAGCCCGGGGCTGGGAATCGTCGCCCACGGCCCACAGCCCGAGCGCCACACCGCCGCCGAGGCGATGAAGGCCGGGGCCTCCGCCTACGTCGCCAAGAGCTCCCCGGCCGAGGCGCTGACCGAGGCCGTCGACGCAGCCGCCGAGGCGGAGACCTACGTCGACCCCGCAGCGGACAACGGCTCGCGCAAAGGCGGCTCGCTCACCCGCCGCCAGCAGCAGATCCTTCAGATGATCGCCGACGGCAACTCGACCTCGGCCGCCGCCAAGCGGCTGGGGCTGAGCGCCGAGACCGTCCGCAGCCACACCAAGGCCGTGCTCGCCCGACTCGGGGCGCGCGACCGGGCACACGCCGTCGCGATCGCCCTACGCGGCTCCCTGATCGAGTAAGGCCTAGATCCAGCCGCGGTCGCGGGCGATGAGGACTGCCTGCGCGCGATCGACGGCGCCGATCTTCCGGTAGACGTTGTGAAGATGGGTGCGGATGGTGCTCACCGACAGGTTGAGCTCCGCCGCGATCTGCTTGTAGACCTTGCCCTCGGCCAGGCCGCGCAGAGCGTCGACCTCGCGCTGGGAGAGCGGGTTGGGGTCCGAGGACCTGCGTCGCTCGGTGCCCGCATGCGGGAAGTCGTAGACGAGCTTGCGCATCTGCTCGGGGCCGAGCCCGAGCCGCGCGGCGGTGGTGACCATGCTGTCGACGGGGATGGGATCGCCGGCCGCATGGTGCACGATCGCATCGGCGAGCCCGATCGCGGCGGCGTGGCCCTCGGCCTCCGGCGAGTGGTGGCACTCGATCGCCGTGGCGATCGCCGGCTTGAGGCCCCAGCGGCGGACGAGGACCGAGCCGACCAGCGCGTGGTCGATGCCCAGCTCGCGCCGCTCGTGCCGGATCCGCTCGTCCGGCGACACCATGGCCGGGCCGAAGCCGTACTCCCTGCCGTAGAGCTCGACGAGCACCAGTCGCCCGACGTCGTGCAGCAGCGAGGCTACCGCGAGCTCGTCGCGCTGGCCGAGGCCCGCGGACTCGGCGACCCTGTCGGCCGCGTGCCGCGTGGCGACGGCGTGGCGGCGAAAGCGCTCGTGGCCCAGCGGCGAGAACCCGTTCGGCTCGAACGGGTCGTAGGACTGAAGCGATCTCGCGATGGCGACGACCTTGCGAGGGCTGAGCGAGTCGACCGCTTCCCTCGCGCCGCCCACGCGGCCCGACGGCCCGTCGCCGTTGTTCGCGGCGCGCATCACCGCGATGGCCAGCGCCGCGTCGGACTCGATCGCGTCGGCGACGTCGTTGGGCGACGCGTTCCCGCCTTCGCTGAGCGCCGCCAGGCGCCGCTTCGACTCGGCGAGCACCGGTATGCGCGCGGCGATCTCGAAGGCGTCGGAGAGGCGCTTGCCGCCGAACCCGGCGGATCGGCCGCCTGGGGTCTGCGTGCCGTTGGCACTGTTGATGGGGGGACTCATGACATGACCAGCCATGCGCAGCAAAAGCCACGCCGGGCCTCCGCGTAATCCATCGGCAGAAGCGTGCCCGGGATTTAGCCCGATCGCGGGAGATCAAGCCCCCATTTCGGGCTCAGGGGAACGCCCCAGGCCAGGCGCGAGCCACGCCTGCGCGATCCGGCCTCAGCCCGAGTCGTCGGCCAGGCGGGCGAGCGCCGCGTCGATCCGCGCCAGGGAGGCGTCGCGACCGAGGGCGGCGAGCGACTCGAAGATGCCGGGCGAGACCGTGGAGCCCGTGATGGCGACCCGGATTGGCTGGTAGAGCCGGCCCGGCTTGACCTCCGCGCCCTCGAGCACGGCGGCCAGCGCCTTCTCGAGCTGCTCGGGCTCGAACGGGTCGACGTCCGTTAGCGCCTCACGGCCCGCGCTCAGCAGCTCCCCCGCCTCGGCGCGCATCACCTTCTTCCAGGCCTTGGGATCGTCGACGGGCTCGCAGAAGAGGAAGCGGATGAGCGGCCAGGCCTCCTCGAGCGTCTGGGCCTTCTCGCGGACGGCCTCGCAGGCAACGCGCCGACGGTGGGCGTCGGCGGCCTCGAACGCCTGAGCGGCCTCGGGATCCGAGCGCGCGAGGTGCTCGCCGAGCCTGCGCTCGTACGTCTCGGGGTTCAGCTCGCGCATGAACCGCCCATTCATCCAGCGCAGCTTCTGCTCGTCGAAGACCGCCGATGCCCGTCCAACCCGTTCGATCTCGAAGCGCTCGATCAGCTCCTCGGTGCTCATCAGCGTCGTGTCGTCGACCGTCCCCCAGCCCAACAGGGCCAGGTAGTTGCGTACCGCCTCCGGCAGGTAGCCCGCGTCACGCAGCTCCTGAACAGAGGCGGCGCCGTGGCGCTTGGAGAGCTTCTTCCCGTCGGGCCCGTGCAGGAGCGGCAGGTGCGCGTAGCGGGGAGGCGGGGCCCCGATGGCGTCAAGCACCAGAAGCTGCTTCGGCGTGTTCGAGAGGTGGTCGTCGCCGCGTACGACATCGGTGATCCCCATCTCGGCGTCGTCGATTGCGACCGCGAAGTTGTAGAGGGGCGTGCCGTCGCCCCGTGCGATCACAAGGTCGTCCTGGAGGCGGTTCTCGAAGCGGACGTCGCCGCGGAGCAGGTCGTCGACGACGGTCTCGCCCTCGCCGGGAACACGGAGGCGCACGGCGGCACCGGCCTCGTCGCTCGGCTCGCCCCGGTAGCCCACGTTGCCGTGAGCTTGCTTCCATGCCCGCACGTGTTCGCTGGTCGCAGGATCGCGGTAGGCGCGGCCCGCCTCGACCAGCTCCGCGACCCTCGCCGCGTGCGCCTCCCGGCGCTCGTACTGGCTGAGCGGGCCCTCGTCCCAGTCGAGTTCGAGCCAGCGCAGCGCGTCGAGGATCTGCTCGACGTTCTCGGGAGTCGAGCGCTGGCGATCCGTGTCCTCGATTCGCAGCACAAGCGTCCCGCCCTGGCCTCGCGCCAGCAGCCAGTTATAGAGTGCGGTCCGGGCCCCCCCGATGTGCAGGAGGCCCGTGGGCGAGGGAGCGAAGCGAACGCGAAGGGGCGGAGAGGGCATGCTGATCGGCGGCCATGTTTCCACAGCGGGCGGGCTTCACACCGCCGTCGAGCGCGGCGTCGAGCGGCGCTGTGCGGCGATCCAGGTCTTCCACCAGAGCCCGCGCATGTGGCGGCCCACCGCCTACGGCGACGCGGACTTCGAGCGCTTCCGCCAGGAGCTCCGCGGGTCGGGGATTCGCTCGGTCACGATCCACGCGATCTACCTCATCAATTGCGCCAGCAAGGACCGCGAGATCCGCGGCAAGTCGCTGACCTCGCTGAAACACGCCCTCCGCGTGGGCGACGGGACCGGCGCCGACGGCGTCGTGCTGCATGCCGGCGCGCGCAAAGGCGAGCCTCACGCCGCCTCGGTCAAGCGCGCCGGTGCGCTGATCGCCGAGGCGCTGGCCGAGTCGGATCGGTGCCCGCTGCTGCTGGAGAACACCGCCGGGACCCAAGGGCCGCTGGGCCGCGACTTCGGCGAGCTCGCCGAGCTGATCGAGGCGGCGGGTGGATCGGGGCGCCTGGGGGCCTGTCTCGACTCGTGCCACCTGCTCGCGGCGGGATTCGAGATCCGCGATCGGGAGGCTCTCGCCGGAGTGCTCGAGGACTTCGAGGCCAGGGTCGGGATGAAGCTGCTGCGCTGCGTGCACGTGAACGACTCGAAGGTCGGCCTGGGAGCGAACCAAGACCGGCACGCGACCCTCGGCGACGGCGAGCTCGGCGAGCGCGGCCTGCGCGTCTTCCTCTCCGAGCCGGCGTTCGAGGGCCTGCCTGCGATCCTCGAGACCGGCCGCGAGGGCCATGGCCCCGAGCTGGAGCAGATCGAGCTGGCTCGGCGCCTACGCCGCAGCGGGCTCGCGACGCGCAGGCGACGAAAGCGACGTTAGGGGGGTGCAGCGCAGTGAGCGTCCGGGCGCCAAGGCCGTGGCGCGGCGGCTAGGTCAGGGCGTTCCGCAGGTCGAAGGCGCGCAGGCCCTCGGGGCCGCTGTCCGAGCAATCGAAGAAGCGGGGGTTCACGCAGGTGTGGGCGGGGCCGTCGCCCTCGTAGGAGGGCTCGACGCTGAACTGGCAGTGTGGCATCGGCTCGCCGGTCATCTTGATGCCACCGAAGCCCCCGGAGGCCTCGGCCGCCAGGAACATGTCGAAGTCGATCTCGGCGCCGAAGACCTTGCGCAGGCACCCCATGTAGCGCGACGCCGTGAGCGGGTCGTCGTACGTGTACAGGTAGCGGCAGCTCATCTCGACGCAGCCGCGCGGCTCCACCAGCTTGTCGCAGAACGTGCGGCACCGCCGGCACTCGCCGGCCCTCGTGTTCTTTCCACCGCGCTGCTTGGTTGCCACGGTCGTTGGAGTCTAAGGCCGCTGCGTGGCTGCGCCGGCCATCACGCGGCGATCGCTCGCGGGCCCAGCAGCTCGTGGAGCTGCGCGCGCAGCGCCGCCGACGGGCTGACCCGGTAGTCGGGTCCGAACCTCAGCCGCCGCGGCCCCTCCCGCGTCTGCATCTCGATCAGGACCTCGCTTTGCCCCGGAAAGCCCTCGAACAGCGTCTTCAGCTCCTCGATCAGGCCGGGGGCGCACTCGGCTGCCTCCACGCGCAGCAAGAATTCCGCCGGGTCGCGCTTGGCGGCGGCCTTGGCGCGCGCGGCCGCGAGCTCGTCGGCGTCGGGCTCGAAAGCTTCCGCCTCCTGGACGACGATGCTGGTGTCGCCGCGGCCCTTGTGGTCGACACGCCCGCGGATGACCACCACGCGGTCGAGCTCGATGGCGGCCGCGGCCTCGCCGGCGGCGTCACGAACGAACAGCTCGACCTGGCCCTCGAGGTCGTCGAGGCGCGCGAACATAACGAAGCCGCCGTTTCGGGTGCGGACCTTCTTGGCCTCGCTGACGATCCCGCCGATCGTCAGCCACGTGCCGTCCTGCCTTCCGGCCACCTCGTCCAGCGAGCAGTCGATGCGAGCGCGCAGCGCGTCGCGGACCTCGCTCAGCGGATGCGCGGACAGGAAGGTCCCCAGCGTCTCCTTCTCCAGCCGCAGCAGCTCGCGCTGGTCGAATTCGTTGGCGGGGACCGGGAGCCGCTGGGCGCCGATTGCCGGCGCCTGCTCGCCGCCACCCTCCCCGCCGAGGTCGAAGATCGAGCCCTGGCCGCGCCGCGAGTCCTCCTGCGCCTTCTGACCCGAGGACTGCGCCTGCGCGAGCACCTCCAGCATCCCGCGGCGGCTGTCGCCCGTCGAGTCCAGGGCGCCGCACTTGACGAGGCACTCGATCGCCCGCTTGTTCACCGCCCGCGAGTCGACGCGCTCGCAGAAGTCCCAGATCGACTCGAATGGCCCGGCCGCCTCGCGCGAGTCGATGATCGTCCGAACGGCCTGGTGCCCCACGTTCTTCACGGCGTCGAGGCCGAAACGGATCGAGTTGCCCGAGACGACGAAGCCGTGGTCGGACGAGTTCACGTCCGGCGGGAGCACCTCGATCCCCATCGCCTCGCACCGATTGACGAAGAACGGGACCTTGTCCTTGGTGGACATCACCGACGAGATCAGGGCCGCCATGTACTCGGCCGGATAGTTCGCCTTCAGATACGCGGTGCGGTACGCGATCAGCGCGTAGCACGCGGCGTGGCTGCGGTTGAAGCTGTAGTCGGCCGCCGCGGTCATCAGCGACCACAGGTCGCGGGCGACCCGCCGATCGGTGCCCGACTCGGCCGATCCGGCCAGGAACTTGTCCTCCATCGTCGCCATCAGGTCGCGCTTCTTCTTGCCGACCGCCTTGCGGAGGTCGTCGGCCTCGGCCCCCGAGAAGCCCGCGAGCTGCTTTGCGATCTCCATCAGCTGCTCCTGGTAGATGCAGCAGCCGTAAGTGGACTCGGTGATCGCGCGCAGCCGCTCGTCGGCGTAGGTGACCGAGGAGGGGTCGCGCTTGCCCGCCGCGTAGTCGTCGATGAAGCGCATCGCGCCCGGGCGGTAGAGCGAGACGAGAGCGACGATGTCCTGGAACTCCGTGGGGCGCACCTTCCGCAGGGCGTCGCGCATGCCGTCGGACTCGAGCTGGAAGACACCGGTGGAGTCGCCGCCGGCAAGCATCTCGAACGTCGCCGAGTCGTCGAGCGGAATCGCCTCCATGTCGAGCTCGACGTCGCGTGAGCGCGCGATGATGTCGACGGCGTCCTCGATCACGTCGAGGTTGCGCAGCCCGAGGAAGTCCATCTTCAGCAGGCCGATCTCCTCGATCGGGCCCATCGAGTACTGGGTGACGACCTTGTAGGAGCGCTCCGGCCGCACTCCGCCGTTGCCGTGCCCGTTGCCGTTCCTGGCGAGCGCCCCTCGGTCCTCGGCGAGCTGTAGCGGGACGATCTCGTCGAGCGGGCGGTCGGCGATGACCACGGCGGCGGCGTGGATCGAGTTGTTGCGGACGATGCCCTCGAGGCCCTTGGCGACGTCGACGATGCGGCGGGCGTCGGCATCGGCGTCGTACGTGACGCGCAGCTCCTGGCCGTCCTTGAGGCAGTCCTCGAAGCTGGGGCTGCGGCCCATGATCGGCTCGGGGATCAGCTTCGCGACGCGGTCGCCGGTGGCGTAGTCGTAGCCCAGCACCCGCGCCGCGTCGCGGGTGGCCGCGCGCGGCGCCATCTTCCCGAACGTGATGATCTGGGCGACCGACTCGCGCCCGTACTTGTCGGCGACGTAGCGGATGACGCGCTCGCGCCCGCGCACCGAGAAGTCGATGTCGATGTCGGGCATCGACTTGCGGGCCGGATTGAGGAATCGCTCGAACAGCAGGTCGTTCGCGAGCGGGTCGAGGTCGGTGATGTTGAGGCAGTACGCGACGATGGATCCCGCCGCCGAGCCGCGACCCGGCCCCACGGCGATCCCGCTGTCCTTCGCGAAGCGGACGAAGTCCCAGACGATCAAGAAGTAGGAGTCGAAGCCCATCTCGCCGATCACCCCGAGCTCGAACTCGAGGCGCTCGCGTGCCTCGGCGGGCGGCGGGTCGCCGTAGCGGGCCGCCAGGCCCTGGGTGGCCAGCCGCCGGAGCATGTCGCGGGGCTCCTCGTCCTCGGGGGTCGGGAAGCGCGGCAGCAGCAGCTTGCCGAGCTCGAGCTCGACCTCGCAGCGCTCGGCCACCTCGAGCGTCGCCGCCACCGACCCGGGCCACTCGGCGAAGGACTCCTCCATCTCGCCGGGGCTCTTGAGGAAGAACTCGTTGGTGTCGAAGCTGAGCTTCGGCTGCTCGAGCGTGGACTTCGTCTGCACGCACAGCAGCGCCGCGTGGTTGGCGTAGTCCTCGCGGCGCAGATAGTGGACGTCGCCCGTCGCCACCAGCGGTCGCCCGAGCTCGTTCGCCACGCGGACGATCCCCTCGTTGGCGCGTGCCTGCTCGGGAATCCCGTTGGCTTGGAGCTCGAAGTAGAGGTTCTCGGGGCCGAAGACGGCGGCCAGCTGGTCGACGTGCCCGCGGGCGTCGGCGGGCCGGCCCTCGACCAGCCGCTGGCAGAAGCGTGACTGGAGGCACCCGGTGAGGGCGATCACCCCCTCGGAGTGGCGGTCGAGCAGCTCCAGGTCGACGTTCGCCTTGCCGCGCGCGAAGCCCTCGAGGTAGGCGGCCGAGGTGAGCTTGACGAGGTTGCGGAACCCGGTGTCGCTCGCCGCCAGCAGCGTCAGGTGGTTGCGCTCGACCCGGACGCCGGGCGCCGCGGCCGCGCGCCGGTCGTCGACGAAGTAGGCCTCGAGTCCGAGGATCGGCTTGATCCCGGCCGCCTTGCACGCCTTGTAATGCTCGACCGCGCCGTTCATCACGCCGTGATCGGTCAGCCCGAGCGCCGGCATCCCGAGGTCCGCGGCGCGCTGTGCCATCGGCCCGATCTTGTTGGCCCCGTCGAGGAGCGAATACTCGCTGTGGACGTGGAGATGGACCGCGGCGGCGCTCACCCGTTGATCTTGTCAACCGGCCCAGATGCCAACGGCCCGCGCGACGGTGCGTTCTCGCAAACTCCGGGTACGTTCCAGTGGTGATCTGGCTCCTGCGTCACGGCGCCGCCTCCGACGACGCTCCCGACGACTTCAGCCGCCCCTTGACGGAGACGGGCGAGCGCCAGGCGGAGGCGGCCGGCCGTGCCCTCGCCAGGCTCGGCGTGACCGTCGATGCCTGCATCGCCAGCCCCAAGGTCCGGGCGCTGGAGACCGCTCGCATCGCCTGCCGCGAGCTCGGCACGGAGCCCGAGGAGTCGGACGCGCTGCGAGGGGGCGACTTCGATCCCGCCGAGCTCGCCGCCGGGCGCGGGGAGGTGCTGCTGGTGGGACACGAGCCCGACTTCTCGCGGGCGATCCAGGCCGCAACCGGGGCCAGGGTCGAGCTCAAGAAAGGGGGGCTGGCGGCGATCGAGGACGGCGTGCTCGTCGCCCTGCTGCGCTCGCCCCAGCTGAAGGCGATCGCCGCCGCCGGCTAGCGGCCGGCTCACTCCCTCAGGTCGTCACGCAGGCGCAGCTCCGCCTCGTGGATGCGGCGGGCGGCCTCAGCCTCCACCGCGGCGGCGCTGAGAAGGCGCTCCTCGACGTCGGTGGCCTGCTGTGCAACTCGCGTCGCCTCCGCCACGCCGACCTCGTCATGGCCGATTCGCCCGTATGCCTCGATGATGCGGCGCTCCGCCTTGCCGATCTCGACCAGCGCTCCCTCGACCCGCTCCAGCGCAGCGGCGAGCCTGGCCATCGCGACCTCCATCTCGGCCTCCAGGTGTGAGCGCGCAGCACCGACTCGAGCGGTCACCTTTTCCTGGATCTCGCGATCCGATTCCAACCCGAGCTCGGCGAAACGCCGGCCGAGCTCGGCCTGCAGCTCCGCCCCGCGCCACTGCGATTCGGCGGCTGCCGCAGCCCTTGCAGCCTTCTCGAGCTCCGCCCTGGAAAGGGCCGCGAGCTCCTCGGTCCGGGCGCGGAGGGCGCGTTCGACTTCGGCCATTGCCTCCCGCGCCCTTGCCTCGATTGCCTGGCGTAGTCTCTCCTCGGCTCCCGCCAGTCGCTCGGTCACCATGAGATCGAGTCGGGCGGTTGTTCGCTCGCGAGCCGCCTGCTCGTCGCGCTCGAAGCGATCGGCCGCGTCACGAAGGCTCTTCGCGATCGACTCCCGGGCCTCCGCGATCCGGTCGCGCAGGACTTCGCCCGACGCGTGCGAGCGTTCCTCGGGGCGCGGCGACTCGCCTGTTTCCTCGCGCACTGTCGCGCGAATGCTCCTATACGCGTCGGTCGCACTCGCGAGCTTGCACCGGTGGCTTCGCCGCGGATGACCGGTATGTGCCGGCCCGCCGCGCCTTCGGCGTCGCCCTCGAGGGGCGGCGACGGCGCCCTGCTAGTCGCCGTCGGCGATGAGGCCGGCCCGCAGTGCCATGGCGACGGCTTGCGCTCGTGTGCGCGCGCCGAGCTTGGCCTTCGCGTTGCGGACGTGGGTCTGGACCGTCGCCGGGGAGAGCTCGAGCTGGTGCGCGATCTGGTTATCGGTGTAGCCGGCGGCGAGCATCGAGAGGATCTCGCGCTCGCGAGAGGTGGGCGGGCGCGCTGTCGCGGGCCCCTGCCCGTTGGCGGGCGTGGCCGAGGGATCGTCGCCCCGGCTCGGCGACAGCAAGATCAGGTGGCGGCCGGGGAGCACGGCGGCGGTGACGCTCAGGTCCACCGGCTCGCGCGGGCTTCGGCCGGCGAGCTCGAACGGTCCGGCGTGCCCGCCGCTGGCGTGAAACGCACCCCAGACGCTCTCCAGGCGCTCGGCAGCCGCCGGCATCATCAGGTCGCCGAGCTCGCGGTTCATGATCCCATCGCGAGCCAGCCCCAGCAGGCGGCAGGCGGCGAGGTTGGCCTCGGCGACGCGACACTCGTCATCCACGACCAGCAGCGCGACGGGGGCGCCGCTCGCCCCGGCCCCTGCCTCGAGCTGCCTCGCGAGTGCCGCGACGTCAGCCATACAGGCGGCGAACGCTTACCTTCGCTTGAGCGACCGGAGTCATCGCCGACACATCCTCCGGGCTCGAAGGTGCACGGATCAAGCTCTGGGCGCAGAATTACCGAGTAATAGGGGTGTTGATACCTCAAACCGGTTAGTGCTAGCCTCGCCCGGACGCGGGGTGACCGGACATCAGATGGGGCTGAGCCCGTGAACGATCAAGAACAGGCAGGCAAACCGGTGGCCAAGCCGGATCGCACCGGGCCGCTGTCGAATCGGGAGCGGGAGGTTGTCGAGCTACTCGCCGAGGGCCTCAGCGGCGCCGAGATCGCCGAGCGCCTCGTCCTCTCTCCCGAGACGGTGCGGACCCATATCCGCAACGCGATGGCCAAGCTCGGGGCCTCCACGCGCTCGCAGGCCGTGGCCGTGGCGCTCCGGCGCCGTGAGATCGGCGGGAAGCCCGAGGGCCCTGCCGGCCCCGCCCGGCCGGCATCCAGCGCGAATGGTGCCCCCACCGTCAGCCCGGAGGGGCTCGCCGGGCCGCTGGTGGCCGCGATCGACGGGCTGCTGTCGCTGTGGGACGTCGACGGCGGCTGGATCTTCCTCGCAGAGGACGACGGGCTGACCCTTCGCCGCGTCGCGGAGCGGACCACGGCCGACGCCCACGGCCAGCCGCAGACCCTGGCCCTCGGCGAAGGCGCGCTCGGCCGGGCGGCGCTCGAGCGGCGTGCCCAGATCCTCCGCGGCACGGGGACCGGGGGCGGAGCGATGATCGTCGCGCCGATGGTCGGCGCCGGCCGCCTCATCGGCGTCATCGGGCTCGCGACGCGCTCGTCGCGGCCCACGGGTCGCCAGGAGCTGCTTTTGCTGCAGGCCTTCGCGGGTCGCCTCGGCGAGGTGGTCCAGATGGGCGGGCCCAACGTCGCCGCCGGCGTCGAGAAGGCGCTCGCGGGCTTTCGCGCCTCATGGGCCTCCGCAACACGGTCGCTCTAGCGAGAGTCGCCGGACGCTCAGGAGGCCGAGTCGGCGATCCGCGCGACGGCAACGTCAGTCGCTTCCTCCAGCGGCGCGACGGCGCCGATGTCGCAGATCTCGAGCACCCGGCGGACAGGGGAGCGCGTGGGAACGCTGAGGCGTAGACGCTGGCGGCGGTCGCCGAGCCGGCGTGCGAGCCGGAACAGCAACTCGATGCCGGCACTGTCCAGGTAAGCGACGCCGCCGAGATCGAGCACGAGTCCGTGCGCCGAGCTCGGTATCTGCTCGCCCAGCGCCCGTCCCAGCTCGGCGGCGTTCGATCCATCGATCTCGCCGACGAGCCGCGCGATGATCACGTCGCCCTCCCGGTCGACCTCGAGTTG
>Ga0126312_10000109_pt1 | contig 36148 bp, 42 predicted proteins | sample Plot104A_FD_92537 | JGI IMG/M metagenome (GOLD analysis project Ga0126312, IMG submission 92537) | Serpentine soil microbial communities from UC McLaughlin Reserve, CA, USA - Plot104A | ecosystem: Environmental > Terrestrial > Soil > Grasslands | place: USA: UC McLaughlin Reserve, Lake County... | reverse complement strand
ATATTCATCCCATTTCCAAACAGCTATTGAGACTGAAACTTTATTATTTAATGGATAAACTCCCATTTTTCCATGACCAAAATAAACTAAAGGTCTAATGTAACATTCATCTAGTCTATTTTTTTTTATTGTATTAATTATTGCAGCTTCTAATTCTTTCTTTGAATATTCGATATCCATAAAATATATTTTTGCACTTTTAAATAACCTCTGTAAATGATCTTCTAATCTAAATATTGCTAATCCTTTTTGGGTTTTATAACATCTTATTCCTTCAAATACAGCAGTACCATAATGTAAAGAATGTGTTAAAATATGTATTTTAGCATTTTGACTTTCATAAAAAAGACCATCAATCCAAATAATGTTTTTCTCATCCATTTATTTCTTCATCTTTAATAATATCGAATTAATTGTTATTTTTGTTATTAGTGACTTTTAAAGCGGTTTTATTTCTTTGTAAATGTATTGCTCTTATAGCATTTGCAACATTATTATCTATGTCATCTACTATTATAAGAATTCTAGATGTCTCTTCTTGTGCATCCAAATTCAATATATTTATATCATAATCACCGACAGTTCTACTTGCAGTAGAAACAATGTTTGGCATTTTCCACATCATATCCCCAATTAACGTGACTACGCCTTTTCCATAAGCAAATTCAACTTTTGGATAAAAAGCCTTAAAATGACGTTCATGACGTTTAACATAGTCTGCATCAAGAAATAACAGTCTTGTAATCTCTATATCGTCAACTTTATATGGTGATAATTTTAAGAAATTATAATATTGTTTATCCTTTTCAAGTGATGCAATTAAATAGGAAGCAGCGATACTTTCCATTCTAACAATTGCACAATTTCTTTTTCCTGTTACAATTTTAATTAATGGATTATCATTTCCTATAATATCTAGAAAGTCTTCTTCTTTTTTTCTATTAATTAAGGATTTCTCAATTATAGTAATATCAGAAGAATTCCTTATTGAAGTAATTACTATAGGGATAGCCAGATTATTGTCATCAATTTCCTTAATTGCAATAGGATCCAAAATCTTCATACCAAACATTCCAGCCAATCTAGCCTCATTATACGATAAATATCGTATAGACTCCAGTCCTTCTTTTACTATTTTTGGATCTGCACTTAATACAATATTATCTTTTTCGAAATCTATTTGTGTCTTAAACTCATCATATAATATTATTGCAATATCTGCTGCAGTTCTATCGGATCCTCCTCTTTCATATGTTGTTTCAAGACCATCAATTGTTTTTCCAATAAATCCTCCAATAGATATTACTTCATTTTCTTCTAATAATTGGCGAAAGTGTTTTTTATGTTCTTTTGACTCATCTGGCATAAAGTTAGCTGCTTCAAAATTGTCATCAGTAATAATTGGCCATTTATCAATATCCACATGATCAGATTTTAATCCATTACTTCTCATTATATAATCCATAAGATAGGACATGGTGATTTCACCGCCATATGCAAGTATTCTTGATCTATTAACATCAATAAACCTTTTATTTTCAGCTACATGACTAAATGAAATAGTAACATAATTATAAAATTTCTGAAGATGATATTCAAATTCTTTCAGATATTTTTGGGAAATATATTTTTTGGCTATATTTAAGTATGTTTCATAAAAAATGCTTGAATCTACTTTTTGGCCCAATGCATATTTTCTACCAATATTTATTGCAATATCTGTCATAGATTTTACTCTTCCTTCATGTTCCATTACAGGTGCAGAAAAAACAGCTACAATTTTTTTTCCTTCTTTTCTCATAGCCTTTATTCTTTCAATCACAGTAGGTATTTGATCACCATTCTGGCCAATAGTACTTCCTCCAAATTTTGCAACAATTACTTTAATCATCGATTATACCTATCCTTAATTTAATTTCAGTTATATTATTAATGTATATAAAATTTAAATAAAGCCTGATATAATCTCAGCTGCTGTTTTCGCTCCATTTTTTATATTATTTTTTCCTATATCGTAGTTTGAATTAAGTTTTTCTTCAATCAATTTATCTAATCTAAAAATATCCTTATATTCAAAGCCTAATCTTTTGGCACCTTCTTCTTGCTCAAAATGATTTTTAAGTGGTATAAATATTCCTGGGATGTTATATACTATCGATTCATCCATTGTAGATCTTCCAGCTAATGATATTAGTAGGTCAGAAGCATAAATATATTCATGTAAATTAGGTACATATCCTAATAATTGAAAGTCTACAGATGGATTTATTTGTAGAGTAGGTCCAGCTACAATAATAAGGTCTATATCTAATTTTGTCCTTAATCTTCTAAAAGATTCAATAGATTTTTCTATTAGATATTTTCCAGCTTCAGTTCCACCAACACTTACAACAATTGTTTTTTTAGTAAAATTAAATCTTTTACGTAATGTTTCTCTACTTTCAAGAATTTCTCTTACAATTGGTCCAACATATCTAAAATTTTCTGTATCATATCCATAATCTGGTATTATTACACAATCACATTGCTTAATGAGTTCACATAATTTCTTATTCAATTTCTTTTCTATTAATGATGTTATACCTTTGGTGAAACTAGTGTTAACTATATCTGTAATTAAAATTCTTCTAATCTTTTTTTCTTGTGCTATTGAAATTGATGCGAAATCTTCATCACTGATTATAATTTCTTCAATATTCTCATCTATGATTTTTTTTGCAATTTCTTTACATTTTTTATAATATGACAAATACTTTACTAACCATATAAACGAATGATCTACTTTTCCAGATTCAACTTTAAATTTGGGTGGATTATATAGATTAAAGGCTTTCAATCCACAATTTGTTAAAAATGTATATGCAATAGAGCCAGTAACAACATTCATTTTAATATCTTTTTTAAACTTTAAATTATTAATTATTGCTACATCTCTTGTTGCATGACCCAGACCTATAGGACTTGTAAAAAAAAACATCTACCTATACATTTGTTTCCTTCTTTTTGTATTTTACTGTTAAAATTTAAGTTACCTGATAGTTTTTAATTTTAATATTTACAATATTTAATTATTTGATAATTAAGTTTATAGTAGATAATAGTTATAAATTGGATAAAAAATTGAGCTCTATAATGTCGTCCAGAATATAGTTATATTGTTATTGGTTAATAATTTAATATCTTATATTATAGAGAACATCACAACAAAATATATAATTGGTATATTGTATATTTACTTTAAATCAAAATATACCTCTATATTAGAGACAAATGTTTACATAGACATTAAATAATAATTAGAGGATGATAAAATTTGCTAGAATTGTATAATCGACGCTATTCTTATATAGAAAAGACTATAAAAATATTTAATTCTTTTTCTTAATATATTTTCATTTTGTTATGGTATAAATTTCTATACTAAAGATTTTCATTGTAAAAGATTAAATATTTTTATAAATTAAAATTGTATTGTTAAATATAGGAATTATTTAAGAATTCCGAAAGCGCTATATTGTACGATAGTATTCAAACCAAACATTTATCATGTCTAATAAAAATAAAAAGAACAATAAAAATGATGATGATAAAAAGAAAAAGAGCTATTTAGATGTAACAAGAAAAAAAAGGAGGAAAAGCATAAAAACAGTTATTCTTCCTATTATAGCTGTAATTGCTATTATTGCTGTGATTTCAATATTTCTTTATTCCCCAAATCTTCCACCTGCTGGTTTTGGAGCTTTAGGTTCTGCACATCAACATGCTGCATTTTTAGTTAAAGTAAATGGAGAGAATATCGATTTTAGGCAACCACAGTATCAAGTAGTATCTGATTATATTCATGTTGAGAATGGAGATGGTACTACTTTACATAGACATGCAACAAATGTTACTTTTGCTGATTTTCTAAAAAGTGTAAAAATGGATCTGGATGAAGAAAATAATTGTCTAGTTTTTACAAATAATGGGACGCAATATTGTAATAATAATGATAATCAACTAAGAACATTTATTAACGGAAATTCAACTGAGTCTATTTCAGATTATGTTATTAATGATAATGATCGTTTGTTAGTAATTTATGGAAACGAAACTGAAGAACAGCTTGCTAAAGCTTTCGATGAATTAAATAAGATAAAAATTCAATTTACATAGATTTTCTTTCTATTTATCCATTTATTTTTTTAGTATTTTGGGGGATTATATAATGAATATCATTCTATACATATTTATATTTAATCAATTTTTTATAGTATTTCCTACTAAATAGACAAATATATCGTCCAGCGTTATAGGTGAAATATTAAAGGATACGTTATTTTTTATAGCTAGATCGGATAATTCTCCTATATGCGATTCAAAAGTGAATAATCTGATAATATCTGTACCTATTTCTACGACATTTCCATATTTTTTCCATTTATCAATATTTGTAATTTTTTTAGATATATCCATACGAATATTTTGGGGAATAATTTTTCGTAAATCATTGATATTTCCTTCTTTTACAATTTTACCATTATCTATTATAACTATTTTATCAGATAATATTTCTGCTTCATCCATATAATGAGTTGTAAGTAATATAGTTTTACCTTCTTTTTTTAAATCTTGTATTAAAGTCCAAACTTGACGCCTTGAAACAGGATCAAGACCTATAGTAGGTTCATCTAGAAATAATAAATCTGCATCAACAGCTGTAGCCATTGCTACCAAAATCTTTTGTTTCATTCCACCAGACAAATTCATTGCAGGTTTATCCTTTACTTTAAGCAATTCAAATCTTTGTAATATTGTTTCAGTCTTTATTTTTGCAATAGACTTATCTTCTCCTCTAATCTTAAGCCAATTATAAACATGATCCCAAGGAGTAAGTGCTCGTAATGGTCTTCCTTCTTGAGGAACAACAGATATGAATTTCCTTATATTTTCTGCTTGAGTTATTACATCATAACCTAATACTTTTAACGTTCCTGAAGTTGGTAGTAATTGAGTTGCACACATTCTTACAAACGTAGTTTTACCTGCACCATTTCTTCCTAATAGTGTGAAAATTTGTCCTTGATCAATCTTTAATGATATATTATCTACAGCTGGCAAACTAGTTCCTTTATAAATTTTTGATAAATTATATGCTTCAATTGCCAGCAATTGTTTAGTATTTATTTTCAATTAATATATATTTATTAATGAATCCAAATAATCTAAATAATAGTACTTTGTCATAAACCTTATGGTGGAATTTACAGATATGAAAGGTCAAGAATTAGTAGATATTAAAGAAACAGAAGATAAAATTGAATTATTTTTTAAAAATAATAAATATATTATTCAAATCATCGATGGAAAATTCACAATAGCACAATCAACTTAATTTTTATGAATTTTATCTTTTAGCATTATAACTCATAATAGTATTTTGTCAAATAAAATTAACATAAACATTATTCTTAAAGATATTATCTGAAGTAACGATCTATGAACAATTTCAATTTTGTAAATCAATTCAATAAAAAATCTATTCTGTTTGTTGTATTAGTATCTATGTCATTAACTTATTTTTTTTCCCACTTCATTTCCTTAGATGAAGAATATAATTTAATTAAAGACTCTTATAGCATTATACAAAAGTTTCCTCTCCAAGTAGATTATGCTCATTTTATATCTTCTGTAAATCAAGATAATCAAGTAAAAGTACTTTTAAAATCTCTCACTACAAATGATGCTACTGGATCAAATAATAATAATAATAATAATCAATCCATGAATGCTGTAATGAAAGTATATTCTACAAACGGAACGTTACTTAAAACAACTTCCTTCCCATCTGGTTTTAATTATAATAGCTCAGAATCCGTCAAACTTGCTACTAATATTGCAGATAAATCTATTGAAACAGTTACAGCAGTTATACAATTAACTAATTTAGAAAAAACGCAGCCATTATCAGATCCGATAACAATCAAACTTGGTCTTGGACAGGTTATAGATAAATGAATTTCGTGAAAGGCATTTTTGTTAAAAGTATTCCAATAAGTTCATATTAATTATTTTATAATAATTCTTAGATCTTGGGAATTTACAAATACGCATTCTATAAAAGTCCAAATATTGGCATTTTTGTAAAATGTAATGATAATATTATAATACTTCCACTAGGATTTGCTTCAACAAAAACTACTATCTTATCACGATATTTAGAAGTTACAGATCATATTTATGTTTCAATTGCTGACACACGATTATTAGGGCCAATGATGGTAATGAATAACAATGGGATACTAGTTTCTTACATTACATCAGATGAAGAGATTGCTGTATTAAAAGAAAAAAGTCAATTAAATGTTGAACGCTTAAAAACTAAGTATACTGCAATAGGTAATTTAATAGCTACAAATGATCATGGAGCGATAGTTTCTCCATTATGTAACGATGTAAAATCACAAATACAAGATATTTTGGGAGTGTCTGTTATCTCTATGAGTATTTCAGATTTTATTCAAACGGGTGCAATGCTAGTTGCAACAAATAAGGGAGCTGCAGCTTATCCTAACATATCAGATGATGAAATTAAGACAATTTCTGATATATTGCATGTTAATGTAGAACCAGTAACAATTAATGGTGGAATTCCTTATTTATCATCGGGTATTATTGCTAATTCGAAATCAGCTGTAGTTGGAAATATGACTAGTGGTCCTGAATTAATAATGTTAAGTAGAGCCTTTAATGTTTAATTATATTTCATAATTTTCTCTGATATTTTCAAGTAAAAAGTATTTTTTTAATGAAAAATTTTATTACTCCGCTTTGAAATTCTTATAATGAAAAGCGGAAGTTGCCAAGCATGGTCAAAGGCGTGAGATCGGACTAAGTCTGACATGAAGCTCAGAAGTTTAGCATTTGACTAAGATACCTCATCTCTTAGGGGTTCGTGGGTTCAAATCCCACCTTCCGCATATCGTAATAATATAAAAATTTTTTCTATATAATTCTAATTTCAGAATTTTGAATCTAGATGGTATAATATAGAACAAACATTACAAATAATATTAAAGATTACTAACCTTATTAAAAATATCTCATATTAATAAAAAAAACATAAAAAAATTATATAAAAATCTTTTAAATTACAACAGACAGAGATATATAGTGTAAAATTAAAAAAGGAATCAGCGGGGTGGGGAAGCCAGATATATCATAGGCAAAGTTATCCCGGCGGGCTCATAACCCGCAGAGCGGTTTCTACCAAAGTAAATATTTTACATGGTAGCCGTAAGTTCAAATCAACCCCCCGCTATTTGTTTGGATTATCTAAAATTTTTCAAACCATTTTGGATATAATTTAACATTTCCAGATTCAAAGAATTTTGGCTTTTCCTTTCCATATCTGTGGAGAGGTTTAGTTAAATGTCTATGCGCTTTCAATGTAGGAATGTATAATCCTTCTTTAATTAATCTTGTTTTTACTAATGATATTTTTTTACTGGTTTTATCGATTCTTTTGCATTTTTTACATTGATATCCTTTATTTTTTCCTTCTGATTTCATTCTCTTTTTGCAATCTTTACAAATTGGGTTAACAATATTATGAATTTGTACTAATTGATGGATAAAAATATATTCAATATTTAATACCTTTGGATTTTTTGTTGTAGCTTTTCTAACACCAAATCCAATCTCTATTTGATCTCCGCTATGCAATTGTGAAGCGATTTTGGTTAGTCCTGTTGGTTCATATACTGCTGCCCAACAAGTATTTTTTGAATCGTCTTCAACTGTAAATAATATATGTCCTCCTTGAATAACTTGTGGATTTGTTACTATTGCACATTTAGTGTATCCTGAAGTAAAAGATTTTATCTTAGACAATTTCAATTCATTTTGTAAATGCATTCCAGTTCCTTGATTGGAACGATAAATCATATATCCTTCTAGATCTTCTTTGATATTCAAAATTTTTAAACTATTATATAATACTTGAGGATCTTCTCCTCTAATTCCACAAAATACAGGATCGGGTCCATGTGGTAGTATAAGAATTCGTTTATTTATGTGATCATAGCTATTGAATGTATATGGAAATGTTGTATCATGGAGATGAATAACATTTATTGGATCAATTATTCTACTAGTTCCGCAACTTTTAATTTTTCTATATGCTAATATCTCAAATGTATGATCTGAAGCTAATAAACATCCAATGGCGGCCATAGCCCCTACTAATCCTTGACCATTTCCAAAACCAAAGTATTTTAAATTATATTTCTGTGCTATTTCTATTGCTTTTTGTTTACTCAGTATGTCAAACATTGCAAGTCTATTGAATTCCTTAATTTCAGCAGGAATCTCTTTGCTTTGCAAACAAACCAATCCTGGATTAGCACCTTTACCAATTGCAGAATTCTTTTCTATCTCATTTTTAATAAAATCAAAAATATTTTCAATATTGCTATCTTTAGTCATCATAATTCTAAAACAAACAGCACCATTTCCACGAGTTTTCCAAGGAATATTTGGATTCAATCTTATTAAGAGAGGATAATCTAAAAATTTTACATCTTTTTTGTTAAGACAAGAAACAAGTTTGAAAGCTAAATGGGTAGTACATCTTCCAAATCTCGAATCAGTATCATCAAAGCCAATATGCAAAATATTATTTTCATTTGTATTTGTACTCATCAACATTTCTAATAGAATCAAATCATTAAATAAATTTAATTTCTACTTTGAAATATTAAAGAGAGAAATTATAAATTATATTAATTATTATTGTATAATTACTTTTTTATATTGAATATAAAAATAGAAAGATGTTATGCAATTTAAATTGTTGGGAGACCTTGATTTTACAAAACGCGATGGATTGTTACCAGTGATAGTTCAAGATAAAATGACTAAAGATATTCTCATGCTTGCATATGTTAATAAAGATGCTCTCAAGAATACCATTAAAACTGGTAATGCATGGTTTTGGAGTACTTCTCATAAAAAATTATGGATGAAAGGTGAAGAATCTGGGAATATCCAACCTGTAGAAGAAATTCTAGTTGATTGTGATGCTGATGCATTGGTATATATTGTAAATTCTAGTAAACCTGCTTGTCATACTGGAAATACATCTTGTTTCCATAACATTCTAAAATAAAAATTTCTTAAAATAAATGTTATATTTAATAAAATTTTTATATAACTGGTATATAAAATATTAATATTATATATTTTAGTTTTAGTATTACATTTTTTTTTATAATCTAAAATTATAGTATTACTAAATTTATGTTTAGAGAACCTTATTTACAATGTATTTTAACTGCATTATTATAAATGGGAATAATACAGTCTTTAATATGCAGAGAATGTAAAAAAGAATATAAACCTCAGTTTAGATACATTTGCGAAGAATGTTTTGGACCTCTTGATGTAAATTATATCTATCCTAACAATATAACAAAAGAACTATTTGAATCTAGAAAAGAAAAAACTTATTGGAGATATTTCGAGTTATTACCAATAAGAGATAAAAACAATATAGTTAGCATTAATTCAGGTTTTACTCCTTTACAAAAATCTACTAATCTTAGTGAAGACTTGCAATTAAAATCTTTACATATTAAAAATGATTCTGTTAATCCAACCTTTTCTTTCAAAGATCGACCTGCTGGGGTTGCTGTATCTAGGGCAAAAGAAATTAATCTACAAGCTGTAGGATGCGCTTCAACGGGAAATCTTGCATCTGCTACTGCTGCACATGCTGCTGTGGCTAGACTTCCCTGTTATATATTTGCACCTGCTGATATAGAACATGTAAAAATCTCTCAAGCATTATCTTATGGTGCAGAATTTGTTGCTGTAGATGGAACTTATGATGATGCTAATAGGGTAGCATCTGTAATTGGAGACTCGAAAGGAATAGGTATTGTGAATATTAATATGAGACCATATTATGTTGAAGGATCTAAAACCCTTGCTTATGAGGTGGCAGAGCAACTTAATTGGCAAATACCTGATTATCTAATAATTCCTGTTGGTAGTGGTGCAATGTTAAATGCAATTTGTAAAGGCTTTGAGGAATTACAGGAAATAGGATTGGTTAATGATGTTTCCAATTTAAAGATTATTGCTGCACAACCTCATGGATGTTCACCAATAGTAGATGCATTTAAATCCAATAGCAATGAGATATTTCCTGTAGAAAAACCTGATACTATTGCAAAAAGTCTTGCTATAGGAGATCCCGGAGATGGAATTTATGTTTTAAAAAGATTAAAACAATATCATGGTATTGCTGAATCAGCTACAAATCAAGAAATAATTGAGGGGATACTTAAATTATCAAAAACTGAAGGAATTTTTACAGAACCTGCTGGAGGTGTATCTGTAGCTGTTCTTCAAAAGTTAGTTGAAAATGGTAAAATAGATCGAGATGCGAATATAGTTTGTTATGTTACTGGTAACGGTCTCAAGTCTACGGAAGCTATAGTAAAAATGCTTCCAAAACCATCTACTGTTAAACCAGATGTTCAAATGGTTTCTGCAATAATTAGATAATAATAAAAATAATATGAATAATATGTGTGAAATAAAAGTGAATATAAATGGCAAAAATTGAATTTGTAATTCCATCTGTTTTAAATAAAGGTTCTGGAGAAAAAAAAATATTATTAGATGCACAAGATTTACAGGATGCCTTTAATAAAGCATCTGATAATTTAGGTGATGACTTTAAACGTAGAGTATTAGATCTTAATGGCAAACCTCGTGCTTTGATAAATATCTATATAAATGGAAAAAATATGCGCTTTAACAAAGAAGGAATGATAACATCACTTAAAGAGGGAGATTCCATTTATATACTTCCTGCAGTAGCGGGAGGAGCAAATGAGACAAAAATTGAACGTATAGAACTTACTAGTCAAGATCTCCAACGTTATTCTAGACAAATAATGTTAGAAGAAATAGGATTTATTGGAATGGAAAAAATAAGAAATTCCAAAGTTTGTGTTGTTGGAGTGGGCGGAATTGGAAATCCAGTTGTAACCCAATTAAATGCTATGGGTGTTGGAAAGATCCGTATTGTAGATAGAGATGTAATTGAAATATCTAATTTACATAGACAACATCTGTATACTGAACAAGATATTGGAAAAGTCAAAGTTGAAGCAGCAATAGAACATTTGAAAAGAAGGAATACTGATGTAGAGATTGAAGCCCTTCCTATTTCAGTTACTCCCTATACTGCAGAAAATATAGTAAAAGGATTTGATGTTGTAATAGATGCACTAGATAGTATTGATGCAAGATATGCTTTAAATGATGCATGTATTAAGCAACATATTCCACTTATTTATGCAGGTGCTTTAGGTATGCTTGGTTCTGTATGTACAATCCTTCCATATGATTCTGCATGTCTTCGTTGTATATTTCCTGCTTTGTCTGAGGATGATATGCCAACATGTAGTACAGAAGGAGTTCATCCTTCTATTTTGTATTTGGTGGGCGGTATTCAAGTATCTGAAGCAGTAAAAATATTATTGGGGCAAAAACCCTCATTGGTAAATACTTTATTGTATATCGATCTAAATGAGCTATCATTTGAGCGCATTAAAATGTTTAGACATGATGAATGCTCCGCATGTGGAAAAGAAAAAGTAATAATAAAAGAAATACAACAAGAACAAGATCTTATTATTGAAGAACTGTGTGGAAGAGATAGAGGTAAAAGAACTTATACAGTGACGCCAGTAGAAATAACTTCTACAGTTAATTTAAATAAAATAATAGAAAATGCAGAATTGTTAGGATATAATCTAAAAACTAGAGGATCTTTGGGAATAACTGTAACCACTAATAATAGTAATTTATCACAACAATTATCTGTAAGTTTTATGACGAGTGGTGCAGCAACTATAGTAGGAGCAAAAGATGAAAACGATGCTCTTTCAATATATAAAGAATTTATAAATTCTAAAATTACAAATAAAAAATAGGATAGTAGTATTATTAATCTAAAAAACTTCTTTAATTCAAAATTAAGAAAATAGATTTAATTTTAAAATACTACTCCCACTGCATCTTTTATTTCCTTTGATAGTTCTCTATAGCCGTTTTTATCTATTATGACTACGTTTATTCCATCTCCTGTGCCCGCATTTCTTCTAATTGCTGCAGCTATTGCTTGCAAAGCTACTTTATATGCTTCATTTACGCTCATATTTTCTTTGAATTCACCTTCTAAATAACCATAAGCTACAGGAGATCCACTACCTGTAGAAATAAACTTTTCTTCAGTTAATGATCCAAATAAATCAATATTATAAATTTGACCAGCTCCCTTACCTTCATATCCTGCCATGATAATCTGAACATAATATGGAAAATATCTTTGATTAAACAAAATATTAGAACATAATCTTGCAGCAGATTGAACTGGCATGATTCTTTTGTTAGATATTCTATATATATTGGCATTATATCGCATTGTATCTACAAGATTCTGAGCATCAGCTACACCGCCTGCAATAGTCATTCCTAAATGATTATCAACTTTTTGAATTTTCATTACTCGTCTATCAGCTATAAAAAAACCCGCACTGGCACGGGTATCAGCAGCCAATACAACACCGTCAGAACATGAAAGAGCACAAGTAGTTGTTCCTTTTTTAATCTGATTTGCTATAGACTCAGAATATCTATTATCTTGTACGTGCATCTTAATCAAAGATACTCAATTGATTACTACATAAGTATTTTTTCATTCTTAGTATATTATATATAATTATATTTTACTAATATATAATGTAATAATATAATGTCAAATACTCTCTTTGAAAAAATTTGGAATAATCATATAGTATATCCTAATTCTAAAACTATAAATGAGTCAATAAATCCAGATTCTTATTTACTATATATAGATCGGCATTTGATTCATGAAGTTACCTCACCGCAAGCATTTGATGGTCTGAGAACAAATAATAGAAAAGTTAGAAGACCTGATTTGACTTTTGCTACCATGGATCATAATGTTCCAACTACAAACAGAAATCTTCCAATAGTTGATCAAATATCTGCTATACAGATTAATACGCTAGTAGAAAATTGTAAAGAATTTGGTATACGTTTATTTGATTTGAAAAGTCCTAATCAAGGTATTGTTCATGTAATAGGCCCTGAGCTAGGAATAACTCTTCCAGGTACTACCATAGTTTGTGGGGATAGCCATACTTCTACTCATGGAGCTTTTGGAGCCTTTGCTTTCGGAATTGGTACTAGTGAAGTAGAACATGTACTTGCAACTCAATGTCTATGGCTAACTAAACCAAAAACCATGGAAATAAATTTTATTGGTGAACCAAAAAATTTACTTGCAGTATCAGCTAAAGATATGATATTAGCACTCATTCGCAAAATAGGTGTAGGTGGAGGTAGTGGAGCAGTAGTTGAATATCGCGGTGATATTATAAAGAAATTTTCAATGGAAAAAAGGATGACCATTTGTAACATGTCAATAGAGGCTGGTGCTAGGGCTGGATTAATTGCTCCTGATGATGTAACCTTTGAATATATACGTAATCGAGAATATTCCCCTAAGGAAGAACAATTTGAAAAAATGGTTAGATATTGGAAAGAAAATTTGAAAACTGATAATAGTGCTATTTTTGATAAAAAAGTAGAAGTAAATGTATCAGATCTTTCTCCACAAGTGAGTTGGGGAACAAATCCTTCAATGGTTGTTGATGTAACAGGTATAATTCCGTATCCCGATGAATATGCTATGGGTAATGAAGATGAAAAAAAAGCGGCAACTCGGGCGCTTGAATATATGGATTTAAAATCAGGTACTCCAGTTACTGATGTCTGCATTGATCGAGTGTTTATAGGTTCGTGTACAAATTCTAGATTAGAAGATCTACTTGAAGCATCTGTTATTGTCAAAGGAAGAAAAGTTTCACCAAAAGTTCAAGCTATGGTTGTACCAGGATCTCAATCAGTCAAGTTACAAGCAGAAAAATTAGGATTAGATAAAATCTTTATAGAAAGTGGATTCGAATGGAGAGACTCTGGATGCAGTATGTGTTTAGGAATGAATCCAGATATTCTTGCCTCTGGTGAAAGATGTGCTAGTACATCAAATCGAAACTTTGAAGGAAGACAAGGAGTTGGAGGTAGAACTCACTTGGTAAGTCCAGTTATGGCTGCAGCGGCGGCGATAAAAGGACATTTTGTAGATGTTAGAGAATGGATATAAATATTCTAATATCATCTAAATCTAACTATCATGGAACCATTTCAAAATTTTGAAAGTAAAGCAATACCTTTTCAATATGTTAATGTCGATACAGATCAGATAATCCCAAAACAATTTCTTAAATTAACACAAAAAAAAGGATTTGGAAAATACTTATTTTATGATTGGCGTTACAATAAGAATGGTGAACCTAAAAAGGAGTTTGTATTAAATAATCCTGAATATTCTGGATATCGTATTCTTCTTACATTAGATAATTTTGGAAGTGGAAGCTCCAGAGAACATGCAGTATGGGCAATAATGGATTATGGTTTTAGAGCTATTATATCTCCATCATTTGCTGATATTTTTTATAGCAACTGTATAAAGAATGGTATATTACCAATAATATTGTCAAAAAATGAAATAGAATATCTTTTTGACAATCTTAATTATATTATTAAAGTAGATTTAAATAAACAACAAATAGAGCTAATACCAAATTCAAAACAATTAAAATTTCAAATAGATGAATCTAAGAAAAAGATGTTATTAGAAGGTCTAGATGAAATTGGAATGACATTACAGTTAGAAGATGATATTTCAGATTATGAAAATAAGTCATATAAAGATTTTAATATGAGAATATTAAATACAGAAAAAAATTATTAATTTAAAAGTCTTATTATATCTCTGATATTTCACACATGCTATTTTCTTTGTAATCTATTATCTTGATATTTGAATTGAAAATGTTTTTCATATTTTTTTGACTATAAAAATAATAAATAATTTGTTTCATAAATTCATTTGCTATGATTGTTATATTTTTATCCTGATTAACTTTTAAAAAAAACTTCATTGCATCAATAAAAGTCGAATAATTTAATGCAAAAATTGGAGAATCATTTTCTACAGATATGATATTTTGAGATGCTGGAAATATATCAGATATCTCAGCAGGAATAATTCCTAAATATGGATTATATGAAAAAACTTCTACATCATAAAAGCTTTCTTTAATTTTGACAAAATTTTTAGAAGTATAAAATGGATGAATTTTTGTTTCAGGATGTAAAATTATCATTTTATTTTTGTTGTTAATAAGATATTTTTTCATCATTTTTCTAAATCTTTTTGCTTCTGGCCTATATTGATCATAGGGTTCATTAAAATAAATGGCTTTGTCTTTATAAATCGGTGTACCATCTTCTAGATATTCAAAGTTTTTAAATAATCTAACAGCATCCATTAATTTTGGATGATTATGAGCTTTGCTCATTATATATTCCCATAGCCTTCCATCCAATATTGACTGTTTTACCGAATTTACTTCTTTTTTTAAGACATATAAGTTATGTATAGATAATTGGATAATTCGATCAATTTCAGTAGTTTCTAATAATTCAACTGGGGTAAAAGAATTGCAAATTGGGCAAGAGCAAGGAAAATATGTAATTTCTTCTAATCTTGTAGTTCCATTTGAATGCATATATCTGTTATCTTTAGCATATAAAATATATGATGCAGAATCAAACATGTCGCATCCTAATGCAACCGCTAATGGAATAGTTAATGGATGTCCTGCACCAAAAAGATGAATGGGCTTAGATGGAATTGTTTTTTTTAAAGTATAAATTATTTCAGAAAGTTTAGCAAATTCATAAGCTTCCATTAATTCGACGGGGCTTCCTAAAGCCATTAATTTAAAATTCATATCATCAAAGAGTTTTGCAGACTGTTCTACTAAATCTAAGTGTTCTGCACCTTGAACAGGACCTGCCCATATGGTTTTTATTTCTTCATCTTTATTACCTCTATTATTTTTAATTACTTCAACAGTTTCCTTAACATTACTAATTGTTTGATTAACATATTCAATTGCTTTATTGTATTCAAGTCCGTATCCTGTTGGTTTATCTAAAGGAACTGCTATGTCAGTTTTTATTTCTATTTCAAATTTTGCAATTTCAGTAGGCCCTACATTTATATTTCCATATTCTAGCACCTGATAACCTCCAGAGTCAGTCATTACAATACCATCAAAATCAATTATACTATGAATACCTTTTTTTCGAGCATCATCTCCATAATGTTTTAAAGTGATATATGCATTCGTAATAACTGCTCTAAATCCTATTTTCTTGAGCAGATTTATATCTATTATTTGTTTTACAGGATGAACAACTGGAATAAATGCTGGTGTGTCTATAATTCCATGAGCTGTAGTTAATTTTCCTATTCGTCCGCCTAGGTCACTATATTTGACCTCGAACGACAAAGTTATTTCTTAGTCTCCCTTACAAATTCATCATAGATTGCTTTTATTCTATCGGCTGCAAGTCCTGTTCCTTCTTCGATTCCATTTTGCGTAACTTTAATTTTATCCATAACTATAATTGCTCCAACATCTTCTCTAACTTTTACTAAACCTGGAAAAACTCTTGAAAATCTTTCTGCAAGTGCTTTTAAATCAAATGGTTTTTCCATTAATCTAATTTCCTTTACAAATGAGCCATTTATAATTATCTTGATTATTCCACTTGTCTCTAAATCTTTTAATATTACATCTAATTTTTCATTTATTCCAAGTAATGTCCCACCATATATTTTTTTATCTGATGTTTCTACGGATACTTTTTTTCCTAAGAATTGAATTGATTCCTCTCCAAATTTTCTAAATGCTACAGACAAACTAATTCGATTGTGGTTATAATAGCAGCTATATATAATTTCAATATCTTTTTTTCATTTTATTATACTAATTTTTCATTTTTATATTATTTAGTTGATATCCAAAAACTTTTTAGTATCTCCATTTTTATATATTAAATCTAACCAATCTACTAGTCCTATTTGTCTCTTTAATTTGTAATCATAATGATGAATAATTTTCTTCATTGATTCTTCAGGATCAATATAAGTCGTGTCTATTTCAGAAATTTTCTTTTTACCAAATACCTTTAAAGTATCATAAAAACATATTCCTAGAATTTCACATAGTATATTTTCATGTATCTTTTTATTAGAATATTGTCTTTTGTTGTATGTTTCTATCAAAGAATATGGAGATCTCCTTAGTATAGCTATAAAATCTAATTCATTCCTTTTTACTACATATGGTAAAAGATGACCAACTATTATTACATTATCGTCATTAATTAACTCTTTTAATAAGAATGATCTAGTTCTTTTTAAATCAGCTTCAAATGTTTCAAAATTGAAAGTTTGATATGATATAATTATTTTATTTATATCTATTATTTTACTATTTTTTATTTTCTTAGATAGTAAATCAGTTACGGTATGTTTACCAACACCCGGATTCCCAGTAATTCCTATTCTAGCCATTAATATACAATCAACAAAAACTTTCTCAATTCTGATGTTAAAGAGAATAACAAAAATAAAAAAATTCTACAATAAAAATATAAAAAATGAGTTGAAATTTTCTATTGTATTGTATTGTATTGTATTGTGTTTCTTAACCTTCTTCCCAGCCCTTGTCAAATACACCGTTTTTATGTAATGGGACTGGTTGTCCTGGGGTATATTCCATTGGTCTCATCCAGAATATTGCATGTGTTGGACAAACTCCTACGCAGGCACCATCAGAGATGCATCTTTCTGGATAAAATACAAATGCTTTACCTCTTTTCCAGCCTTCTACTGGTTTTACTCTGAGAACGTCTGGACCAAGAGCAGTACAAATTTCTACACAAAGTGCACATCCAATACATCTTTGTTCATCAACATCTGGAAGTATTGCAATTGTCATTCAATATATCACTAATGGTCCGATGTTGGTGAAACTATTTAAACCCTATGTCAATATCAAAACACTGTTATAAATTATATTTATTAGTTAAAGGTAAATAGAATAATTATAAAGATAAAATTTGAAATAATAAAAAAGTTAAAAGTATAATTATATTTGCCTATTTATGCTCAATACGTCTTACTTCTTAGGCGCTGCTGCTCTCAATACATCTACTTGGCCGCTATGAAGCCAGTCTTTTAGTTCGTCATGTGATGGCTTTGCATCATGTTTTCCTGCCAAGTGCAAATGAAGAAGAACATAATTTACTTGGTTCAATAATGGTTTATTATTTTCGTCTCCTCTGCGTGCTTTTTCTTTTAAATCTGCTGGAACAGTATTCCACCAGTCACTAAAACTTCTAACCATAGTAACAGTTAATAGTATAGATTAATAAGCCTTTTGGGATTTTTCAAGAGTTATAAATTATTTTTGTTAACGCTATATAGTTAATCTTTAACTATCATTTTCACCAATAGCTCAAAATGTGATTATAATATATTCTCATTATTATTTTAATAATTCATGTCATTTTCATTTGATGAGATGCTTAAAGCATATGAATTTTTCAAACAATATAAATCACAAAATCCTCCTATGCACCATGAACGATTTATATTTCCATTATTTTCTGGAACCTATTTTTGTTATAGAAAAATCGATGTTCTACGTATAATATCAATTGCTAAATCTCTCTCTAATAATGCTACATATATCGATGTTGGATGTGGTAATGGTGATTTTTTAAAAAGGATACGAAAATACCTCCCCAAGTCTATAGGTATAGAACAAAATCTACTACCTTTTTATCTATTAAAAAAAGTAAAACCTGACTATATATATTCAATTCCAATTGAAATGTTCACATATAAAAGCAAATTTGATTTAGCCTTTGTTGGATGGATGCAACCAGGAGTAGATTTTCGTAAATATGTTTCTAAATTGACGAACTGTATAATAACTACATTTGACTCTGGAGGTCAATGTGGTATAAACGGCGGTTGTGAATATGAAGAATTTGGTTTCATTAAAATTGCTTCTTGGAGAACTCCATCATGGATCGATGTAAATAGTGAACTTATGAACAATTACTATACAAATTCATTAAAAGATAGAGTGACTTTAAGACAGCATTTATCAAGATTAAGAACAGCTAATAATTTCTGGTATGTCTATTCTATTAGAAGTATTTCTAAAGAAATCACTACTGCTTTAAAATCACATATTCAAAAAGAAGAAAAAGATGATTCATTTTCAAGAGAAATATTTGATTTTGAAGCTATTTTAGACGAATGCGGTTTTAGATACCATGAGAAATTGTCATCTTTACTTTCTACTGAAAAACACTTATGGAAAGTACAGTTTCATTAATTATATAATGAGTTAAATATTTTAAAATCTAACAAAACTTATAATAATAGTTCAGAATATGACCAAATACAACAAAAAATAATTAATACATACAGATAGAGAAAAGAGAAGTAAAAATAAAAAATTATTTATTAATTGTTACATTTATGCATACATAAACATATACAATTCTACGTTAGAGAGACAAAGAGATTTACAAGGGTTATTACTTTTTGAATCAATTTCTTATTATCAACAACATTGACATATAAAGAAGTACATTATTATATTCATCTATTACATTTTACGTTCTTATTTTTCTTTCTTGTGCTGTTGTTGTTTGAACAACATTAGTTGTAGTATCTTATTCTTTCTAATATGCCATTTCCAAGGTTTCTCCTTGAACAATATCGAGTTCAAAAATATAGTGAGATTGCATATAATATAGTTATCACAGATGGAATTGTAATAACCTATTTTTTTCATAACATTTCTCTTTAATATTAATCTCAAATTATTTTAGAAAAGTATTTTACTATAAAGCAGACATTAATTTCTACAAGTTTTTCAGCTAAAATAAAAGAGATTATATTTATCAATAATTTTTATTACCAAATATACCATCTGTAAAAAATCTCATTTTTAACACAATATTCTTCAATCTTAGAAGAATTACCATAATCTATTAAGTATTATCATGATAACTAACATTTCAATAAAGAAAATACCTAAAATCATTAAAATAAATGAATAAATTTACCTATTTTTATAATTTTTCTAATAATGATTAGTTAATGGTAACGTAAATAGAAATACTGTTCCTTTGCTATAATTTGGATTATTATCATCCATCCATATCTTTCCACCATGAGCTTCCACAATATTTTTTGAAATATACAGACCAAGACCAGTTCCCATATCAGATTTTGTTGCAAATTTCTCAAATAGTCGTATATTTTATTATTAGATTGATGATTTCGAGTAAAATTTACTTTTACATCTTTTTTAATATTTGAAGGTTTACTAAAAATTCTCTTACTGATTCCTCTACTATTTCGTTTAATTCAACTTTTTCTATATCTAGCTTTAACGAATTACTTCTATTCTTGCTACATAACTTATAGAATCTAATTAATAAAAATAAATTACCTATTATTAACATCAAAAAAATGATTGTTAGAAAGAATAACAATTACAATTATAATGACAAATGATGATAATATAAAAATTGAAACAGATATAGATGTAGAAATAGATGATAAAATAAAAGCATGAGCAAAAATACTATGTAAAAAAATGGAGGAATTCTGATAGCAATTAGATTCAGAATATAATGCAGAAAAACCTAAAGAAAGTAGTTGATAGAGAAGATAAAGGTGAATCCAATGAATAACAAATTGGTATACAATAAACACTTTTGATGTGCCAGCAAAACAGCAGCATGTTTTTTGGTTACAATAATGTTTTCAATATCAACTTTCACTATTGTTTCAATATTTGCATAATAATAAAAGGAGATGGAGTAAATCTAATCATACAGTATACAGATCAATTAGCCAATAAGACTGGTGGAGCAATTCAAGAAAATGCTAGTGATATTGGTTCTACGATAACCAAAGAAACAAAGTACGTAGTTGAAATTGACAAAAAATTGCAAGATTTAAGTAAGTAATACAACTTTTTTTATAATTTTATTAACTAATTTTTTATTATTGTCATTTGAGATTTTTCACAGCATCATCTATTTTCCATATTAAATTATTATTCAATGATACCTTCTTTATATCCAATTTTTTAACATCATTTAAATTAAGAGAATCAATTTAAATAATTGTTTTATACATAAAAGTTAATTATTAATTTGATTAAAAACTGGGATGAAGAAGAGGCAGCCAAAGATGCAAAAACTTATCAAACTAAAGAAGGTGGTTTAAGAGCACTAGATCATATAATCAAAAAATATATGGGAACTAGAGAAGATAAGAAAATTAATCCATCAAAACAAACTGCCGATGAAGTTTTAGATTTATTCACAAACACCTTATTATTTGATAAGGAATTCCATCAATTTGCATTAGATAATTATAGAGTTTTAATCGAGTATGATAAGAAAGAAAATGTATTAGATATTGTTAAAATGAAAGATTATGAGGATTGAATCTAACTAACATAAAAACAAACAATATTTAAATTCGAACAAGGATGAGAAATATCGTGAATACTTAATAAATAAGATTTCGAAGAATATAATTTACAATTTAATGCGAAAAAAATGTTCATCATATCATAGGTTGATATAGAGACAAAATGACCAAACAAGTCATAGTCTGGACATTCTTATAATCAATCAATCAATCAATCAATCCATCACGTAGGTTTATCTCAGACTGTGACAATTATTAATCATTAATAGTATTATGCTTATTGTTATTGTTAGCAAAATCAATTGTTATCATATGTCTCATTTTACTAATGCATGATAAGTAATTCGTTCATTATTGGCCTTTTGAAATAACTTTTATCTCAAATTTTTATATTATATCCCGTTGTCATAATTAATTGTAGTATTCCAATGTCACCTACAATTGTTGAGCTAATTACAATTAAATTATCCTAAAATATTTAATATTTTAGGAATCATTATTTCTGTACTTTAACCAATAAACCAAATTCCACATCTGTCATAACCCTTGTATTTGTTATAATTTATTAATTCACAGAGGCTATGGCAGTTTTTACTATTAAATTATATCATATAATTAAATGTTGTAACCAATAAAAACCAATTTACTTAGTTACAAAATAAATTTTCGATGTCAATCTTGTTTGTCATTTATTTTTGCTCTCTAAATGTTACTATGATATTTATTATTTCTATAAAGCAATTTTTATTTTATTTATATATTTATATATAAAAATGATGATGATGATGATGAAATTACATTCGTTAATGGTGACTTTTTTATCCTAAACTACTATTGGTCTTGTTATGGCCCCTTCAGAAGCGGAATTTACTAAAGATGCATATTTTGCCAATACCCCAGTTTTATAATGTGGTTTTATCGACTTCCATTTTTTTTCTCTTCTTTTAAATTCAGCTTGAGATATCAATAGATCAATAATTCCTTTCTTGATGTCTATACTAATGAGGTCACCGCCTTCTACCAAACTAATAGGGCCTCCAACCATTGCCTCTGGAGATACATGTCCTATCATTAATCCTCTTGTTGCACCTGAGAATCTTCCATCAGTTACCATAGATACTTTTTCTCCTAGACCTTGTCCTACTAATGCTGCAGTCACAGATAGCATTTCTCTCATACCTGGACCACCCTTAGGACCTTCATATCTTATCACTACTATATCACCTTCGACAATTCTATTTTTAGATATTGCCTTAAATGCATTCTCTTCATTTTCAAATACTTTTGCTTTTCCTACGAATTTGGTCGATTTCACTCCAGCAATCTTTACAACAGCACCATCTGGTGCTAGTGTTCCCTTTAAAATTTTGATTGTTCCTTCTTTCTCAATAGGATTTTCATAAGAACTCAAAATATTTTCATCAATACTTGAATTTAAGTTAAATGATTCCAAATTTTGTTCCATTGTTTTTCCAGTAACTGTTAGTGTCTTTCCGTTTATGATTCCATTTTTTAATAGTGTTTTTAATACAATTGGAATCCCACCAATTTTGTCCAAATCTAACATTACATATAATCCACCTGGTCTCATATTCACAATATGAGGAGTACGTTTTCGTATTCTCTCAAAATCCTTTAAACTTAATTTTATACCTATTTCTCTCGCTATTGCTAAAAGATGCAATACTGCATTTGTTGATCCTCCTAATGCATTTGCAATAGTTATTGCATTTTCAAATGCTTCAAAAGTCATTATGTCTTTTGGACTAATACCATTTTCTATAAGAGTTGCTATAGTCTTTCCTGTTTCATAACATATCTCATTTCTTTTTTCACTTTCTGCTGGAGGAGAAGCACTACCAGGTAATGACATCCCTAAAGCTTCACTGATAGATGCCATTGTATTTGCAGTATACATACCTCCACATGAACCAGCAGATGGACAAGCAACATTTTCTAGTTGAATTAGTTCTTCTAAACTGATCTTATTTGCTTCAAATGAACCAACAGCTTCATAAACATCTTGTATTGTTACATTCTTATTGTTCCAATTTCCAGGCATTATTGTTCCTCCATAGACAAAAATTGAAGGTAAATTTAATCTGGCCATACCCATTAATGTACCTGGTAAACTTTTGTCACAGCCTGAAATGCCCACTAAACCATCATACTGATGGGCTCTCATCATAATTTCTATTGAGTCTGCTATTATTTCTCTACTGACTAAAGATGCTTTCATACCTTCATGTCCCATAGCTATACCATCTGATACTGCGATAGCTGTAAACTCTCTTGGAGTACAATTTGACTCTGATACTCCTTTCTTTGCAAATTGTGCAAGATTACCTAAATGTATGTTACATGGAGTAGCTTCATTACAAGTAGAAGATACACCAATAAGAGGTTTATCTAGATCTTTGTCTTTCAATCCCATAGCTTTATACATAGCTCTATGAGGTGCCCTTGATGGTCCTTCAAGAGTTTTTCTACTGGGTAATTCCATTAAATTAAGAATACAAAAGTATATTTTAATATCTTTCCTTCAGAATTATATATACGAAAAATCTAAAAATTGATTTATTCGATGCTAGCTGTAATTTTTAATGTATCTATTCCTTCAATCTTAAAGATAGTGTCACACATTCCGCATTCTGTACTTCCATTAGTCAAGTCAGCAAGGGATATTTCATCATTATGGTATTCGCATTTAGGACAATCAAATGAAAAAATTACATTAAAATTCTCTATTTCAATAGTTTCTGCCATTATGTAAGAGATAGGAGGAAATAGTTATATTTAAAATTGGCTATAATAATTTATATTTATTTTAAATTTGTATATTTGAAATATCAAGAAATAAATAGTAATATTAGTAATGATAGAAAAAGTTATTATGAATAACAATACAAATAAATATCATTGTATTTTCTGTTCAATAATTAATGGGACTAATGAAGGAATAACTGTTTATGATAACAATCATTTTTTAGTATTGATGGATAAATATCCAATTAATCATGGACATACCTTAGTGATTCCAAAGAAACATTATGATAATTTACTTTTTATGCCTCATGATGAAGTAGGCAAATTATATTCTCTTGTTAGTATTATAGCTAAAGCAGTAGTTTCAGCAGTTTCTGCAGATGGATTTAATATAGGACAAAATAATGGAAAATCAGCAAATCAGATAATTCCTCATGTGCATGTTCATGTTATTCCTAGGTTTAAAAATGATAATTCTAATGGGAGATGGCCTACAAGATATATCGCAAAAGAAGAAGAGTTATATGAGTTCTCTAAAAAGATAAAAAGCCAATTAGATTATTTATCTATTTTAGATTAATTAAATACATTCATTCTTTTCTCTCAATGTAATTTAATATATTTCTATTATTTGTGATTTAATTATGACAAAAATTAAATATATTAATATAAATATTCATTCATTTTAATTTAATTTCTCTCATTCCACCCATGTATTTTTGTAAGATTCCTGGAATTATTACTCCATTAGATGTCTGATAGTTTTCTAAAATTGCGACTAGTGTTCTTTGAATTGCTACTAGAGTGCTATTTAGAGTATAAATTAATTTAGTCTCTTCATTTGTTTTATCTCTGAACCTAATTCTTAATCTTCTAGCTTGATAATCAATGCAATTTGAGCAAGAGACTATCTCTCTATATCTTTTTTGTGCTGGTATCCATGCTTCGATATCGTATGTTTTAGATGATATTTTGCCTACATCCGCAGAACATAATAAAACTACTCGATATGGTATTCCAAGTTGTTTATAAAACTCTTCTGCGATATTTAGCATTTTTTCATGTTCTTTCCAAGATTCTTCTGGTCTTGAATAGACAAATTGTTCAACTTTATCAAAATGGTGAACCCGAAAAATTCCCTTCATATCTTTTCCATGAGAACCTGCTTCTTTTCTAAAACATGGACTAAATCCAGCATATCTTAGAGGTAATTTTGAACCTTCTAGTATTTCATCCATGTGCATTGCAGCCATGGCATGTTCAGAAGTACCGATCATAAAAAGATCTTCATCTTGAATTTTGTATATTACATCTTTAAAATCCTCTAAAATTACTGCTCCTTCCATTGCATTTTCTCTAATCATATAAGGTGGTTGTAATAATGTATATCCTTTTTCACAAAGAAAGTCGAGAGCAAAACTTATTATTGCATGATTTAGTTTTACTAAATCATTTTTTAAAAAATAAAATCGTGATCCAGATATCTTTGCAGCTTTTTCAATATCAATTAAGTTAAGGCTTTCTCCAATGTCAATATGATCCCTTATTATATGATCAAATTTTTTGATTGTTCCATGAGTTCTAATTATGACATTATCTGTTTCGTCTTTCCCAACCGGTACGGAATCATGTAAAAAATTTGGAAGCAACATCATTAAACTATTAAATTTTGAATTATTGTTAGAGATTTTTTCTTCCAGTACTTTAATTCTATTTCCTATTTCTTCCATTTGCTTAATATAAATTGAAATGTCCCCTTTTTCCCTTTTTTTCATAGCTATATTATTAGCTATTTTGTTTTTTTTGTGTCTCTCTAATTGTAAACTTGCTATTAATTCTCGACGTCTCTTATCTAGATCTACTAACTCTTTTAATGGAAATTTATCATTTCTTTTTTCTAACATATCTATAATTTTGTCTAAATTATCTCTTAGATTTTTTGGATCAATCATTGTTTATCACTTTTTTAGCAAGATGAATATGACGTAATATTTCATCTATAGTGTTTATCATAGTGTCAATTTTAGTAGATGATGTATTAATTATCAAAGATTTATTGTTAACAGACATTTCCATAGAAAATTCATCAGGGAAATTTATGTTATCCGGTAATAAAGTATTCAAGATAGAGTCTCTTTCATTTACTTTTGAAAACTCTATTTCAATATTGACTGATATTTTACAATTAGGAGGGTTCTCTTTCATATTTTGAAATTTCTTTTCTTATAATTGATGTAATTTCTTCAATTTTTGAATAAGATACTTTTAGTGTATGTATATTAGAAATATTTCTATCAACCTGAGATGTAATATCTGGATATTGTTTTAATATGGACTTGATATCAAATTTTAAATCGCAATCATTACCCTTTATACTATAAAACTTATAATTATTATCATTTGATAAGGTTCTTAAAAAAAACCATTTCTTTCTTAAAGTTATTGATTCACTTAAAATTTGGACCATTTCTTTTACATTGTCATCGGCTAAGATACCTTCTCCATTAATAAATACAAATAAACCATTATCAATCAAGCGCCATTTCTCTTTAAATATTTTTTCTAATAAGTTAATAATATTAGCTTTATAATCATTAGTTAATTGTTCAGTTTCTATTAATGTATCATTTCTTTCTCCCATGCATATTCCAATTGCTAATTCCGATTTCATATTTCTTATACAAGCATTAATTACAAACGCAAATTCTCTTCCATCATGCAATATACTATTAGTGTCTTCTTTTACAAATTCAAATAATTGATTTACAAGATCGTTGGAAATATTTTCAATAATCCCTTTGTTCCTATTATTTTTACTTGATAGAAAAATGAATTTAGTGATTGCATCTAAAATAACATTTTTTTCTTCTTCAGAAATTTCTGCAAAAGTTCTAAATTTGCCATTCTTGTGAGTATTAATTCCTGAATTTTTTAAAATTTTATAACAATTTTCTTTGTTCCATGTGACACCTTCTATATATGGTGAAATATTATAAGCTAGCGCTTCATGTATGGGTTTATGTCCAATTCTATTAAAAACTAAATCTGTCTTAATATTTACAATTCCGATTGATGATGCAATTGATGCAATTTCAGAATTTAGTCCAGTTAATGATTTTTTTATTCCAGTATCTTGTTTTTCTGCTAATGCAGAAACTATAGCTAAGAGCGATAATTTTTTGTTTCCTTTATTTAATTTCTCAGCTATCAAATAAGCTAATCCTCCTGATGATATTTCAGTTTTTCCATCTATTCCATATATGTATGGATTTAGTAAATATTCCTCATATTCCTTTACATTTTGAGGTATTTTATTATGATCTATAATTAAGAACTTATCATTTAGATTCTTAATTTTTCCATAGTCTTCTATATTTAAATCTATAAAAATATTAAAATCATGATCTTCAGAAATTATTCTTGCAATTGTATCAGGATCTAAATTGTCAATTGTTCTAAAAGTAAATCTTGTATCTAATTTTAACAACGCTGTAGATATAATCGTCCCGGCAACTAATCCGTCACAGTTTCTTCTAGAAATCAAAAAAATGTCTTTATCAATATTTGAATATATCCTTTCACCATTGAATTTAAGAGCAGTTTCAAGCTCTTTTTTAACCATTATTATTTATTCTAATTGTGCTATTACTGCAGAGTATTTCCAATTTGAAGGAATTTTTCCATTATTTTTGTAATATTTAGAAATTCTGTGTATTTTTGATTCTATTAATTCTAATGAACGAACGTTTCTATGATCGCTATTATGAGTTTTTAAATGTTTTTGAAGACCTAATGCTTTCTGTACTAGTTTATTCAAATCTTCAGGCATTGTAAAATTGATTTTATTATCATTTAGAACTGTTGTTATGGATTTTCCTAATATTGGTTTCACAAGAGGAATTGCATATTCATCTCTAAGTTTTAATCCAATTTCACTTGGCGATAATCCTTCATTAGATAATTTTACAATAAGTTCTACTATTTCCTTAGGTTTTTGATTAATCCAATTAGGGGCGTCTTTAGTAGCTGGTCTAATTGAATGAGATTTTCCATGAGTATGAGCATGAGTTCGAGCCATATTGATATTAATTTTTTTGTATATCTTAAATGTTACTTAATTATAACATTTCGTATGATAAAAGTTAAATAATTGAATTTGAATGGTAAGATTAGGATGAATAGGTTAAATATCTTGATAGTGACTGCTATAGTAATGGTGAGTGGCACTGCTTTCTTAGGACTTCAATCAGCTGTAGCACAATATACTGGTGGTGGGGGAGGTTCGTCTGGTGCTTCATCATTAGAAGAACAATTAAAGTTAGCTCAAGAAAAACTGAGAGTTGCTGGACAAGAAGGAGCTTATGGTTCAGGAACTTCGATGGTAACTGGAGATACCAATCAAACTGCCATATTTATAGGAATACTAGTGGCAATATTCGGTGGAGTTGCAGCTGCATTCTTTATTATGAGTAGAAGTAGACAAAGACAACCAGCTAGATACTAACTATTTTTTTTATTTTAAAAATAAAATTATTCAATCATAATCAAGTTTCACTAGTTAGAATTTATTAAATCACTTAAAATAGTTTCATTACCTGTAAAAAATTTTCAAAATTTATAATAATTTTAAAATTTAATGCTTATATTTCTACACCAAAATGTATATATCACAGCCTTTGATTGCTATATGATATGGTAGTGGGTGCTATCACCAATCTCAGTGCAATGATTAGTAACGGATTTCATAGTCTAATACAACAGATAGGTCCAAATTATGATCCACTGTTCTACGACGTTATGGTGTATATTTTCGGTACAATATTGTTTGCGGTCTTCCTGCTTGGAGTAATTTCATTTTGGCTAAGAAGAAAAGGACTTGGCGGAGCTTCTGCAAAAGAACGTTGGACACAAGAATTAGAGAAATACTTTGAAAGAGAACAGATTGGTTTAATTCCAGATGAAAAACATCACTGGTAAACCATCATTATAATGATGGTTTGTTTCACAAACAAACCATGTTTAACCTTTTTTTATTTACTTGATTTTTAATTAGTTTTGAATTAAAATATTTGATATGAAATATTATCGAAGACTTGAAATTTAAAACAAAAATTTAATGACTTAAGTGTTTATTGAATGAAAAAATTTCTAAATATATGGATATAGTAATATCATAAATAGTTTCCTTATGTTGATGTTAATATATGTTAATACTATATAGTAAATTAAATGTTAAAATAAAAAAAGAGTAGGTTATGGTTAAATAACTTGCCACGGTCTAGTTGCAAAAGTTACTCCAAGTCCAGCGCCAATCAGTATTACTTGATACCATACATTTTGCCATGGTACTTGTTTTAATATTGCAGGACCAGTTACTTGAACTGTTTGACCAGGGCCTAAACCTGGACCTACGGTTGCAACATTAAGCTGGGTATGTACGTGATATACTCCTGGTTCTAGGGCTTTTGCAGTTACTGTGTAGGGAATTGTAGCCTGTGGTTGTAGCTCAAATACGTTACCTGGTGGGTCCCTAGAAGTAAACTCCCATCTATTACCAGCATTTGTAGATTCACTAAAGAGAGAGATCCATGCCCTTAGTGGTCTATTGACAAGACTTTGTAAGGTACCAGTTACTGTTATTTCTTCTCCAGTCTGCAATGTTTGTGCTGAAAAGGCTTCATCTTGGATTCTTACGAATCTGCTTTGAAGCTGTGCCTGAACACCATGACCTTCAGCATCTTTAATTGGAATAAGGCTTGCTGCAGTGGACATCACAATAACTATAGCTATAGTTACCGCTAATGCACTTTTTATCATATTCGTATAGTAGGGAAGATGAATAACATGGATATATGTTTTGCTGTTTTTTATTAACACATTATTTTTTTAAAATCTTCATTAATAAATTTCTGTTTATTTGGTTAATTTATGCAAATCAATAGCAAAATTTAAAAAGGCATGTTTATACATTAACCATATGACTTTACCAAAAGGATATGGTCCCAGTGGAAAGAGAGCTGAAGGTGCTGGTCCTCGTGATGAGATAGAACGAATGATAGGTCGTAGAGTTGAACACATGAATGGAGTTTACGTTCTTGGATTCATCCTATGTTGGATTGCAACTGCTGGTGGTGTATATGTTGGTGTAACTGTATATCCGTGGGCTTATCCATTACCTAGTGGAATGTACGCATTATCTGTTCTCACCGTCATAGAAGCATTAGGCTTAATATTTATCTTAAAAATTGCAAATGAAAAACCAGTACGTCCATAAAACTTTTTTTTATTCAATTTAACTTTTTTTATAATTTCTTTTACAATTTCTTTTACCAGGCTTCCTTTCAAAATCCAATATAGAAAGGAGATAAATAAATTATTTCAATAAAAAAATAAAATTTTATATACAACATTCAAGCGTAGATTGTTAATGGTCTGGCTACGACGTACAACGCACTATCTATTCATAGTAGTCGTTGCTGTTAACAGTACATTATTAACTATCAATGCGGGAGACTATATCTTCTATACTGATTGGGCTTGGACTTCATTCGTAGTATTTTCTATTTCACAGTCTACTATGCTTGTGGTAGGAGCGATTTATTATATGCTCTTCACAGGAGTTCCAGGTACAGCTACGTATTATGCAACAATTATGACGATATATACATGGGTTGCAAAAGGTGCATGGTTTGCTTTAGGATATCCATATGACTTTATAGTAGTTCCAGTCTGGATACCATCTGCAATGTTATTAGATTTATCATATTGGGCTACAAGGAGAAACAAACATGCAGCCATTCTAATAGGTGGAACCCTAGTTGGAATGTCATTGCCTGTATTCAATATGATAAACCTGTTGCTAATCAAGGATCCACTAGAAATGGCGTTCAAATATCCTAGACCTACGCTTCCCCCGTATATGACTCCGATAGAGCCTCAGGTCGGTAAGTTTTACAATAGCCCTGTAGCTTTAGGTGCAGGAGCTGGTGCAGTACTTAGTGTGCCAATAGCAGCACTAGGTGCTAAGTTAAACACTTGGACATATAGGTGGATGGCAGCCTGGAGTAAATGGGATTAAAAATCCTTCTTCATTTTTCTTTAATTTTTTTGAATTCTTAAGATTTCTTGTTCTATTAAAAATATAAATACAAATTTATATTTAGAAAATTTTCTTTAATACGAATTATAAATTAAATATAATAATAAAAATTAATGGGGTTTGTTTTTTATTGTATATTTATACATTAACTTTAAAGGACTTCAATAATTCATTAATATTAGCATTTGTTTTATTTTTATCTGAAACAATTTCAATTTCTTGGTTTGCAGGAGGATACTTTAAATAATTATCTATTTTTATTGAGATTCTTTCATCATAGGATGGAATATTCTCATTTTGATAGAATATACCAATAGGTATTTTATCTCCCCATTCATTTGATTTCTCAATAAGTCTTGAAGCAATTTCAGAATATTGATCTGGTTCTTTTAATTCTCCGTTATAGCCAGAATTCTCTAATTTATAAATTCGTGGAATGGATTTTCCATTAGTTTGATCAGTATTGTCCATTCCTTGAAACCATTCCCTAGTGTTTATATCATTGTAAGTTGGACAAGGTTGTAGAATATCTACAAAGGCTAATCCTTTATGTTGTATAGCCTTTATTATCAAATCTTTCAGATGTCTTATATCATATGCATAGCCTCTTGCAATAAATGTAAAACCAGAAATAAAAGCAAGTGCTATTGGATTAATAGAATCATTAACGTTAGGTTGAGTTAATGATTTTGTTTTCATACCTAATTTTAATGTGGGCGAGGCTTGTCCTTTTGTTAATCCATAGACTCCATTATTAAAAATTATATATGTCATATCTATATTTCTCCTTCCAGAATTGACAAAGTGTCCTACACCTATTCCAAGACCATCTCCATCTCCTCCAACGGCAATTACCTCAAGTCCGGGATTACATAATTTAGCTCCTTGAGCAAAAGGCAGTACTCTTCCATGTAATGTATGTATTCCATATGTATGAATAAAATGAGGTGTTTTTCCTGAACATCCAATACCTGAAAAAATGGCAGCTTTATGTGTGGGAATTTTTAGTTCAGCTAATGACATTTGTATAGCATTTAATATTCCAAAATCGCCACAGCCAGGACACCAATCATTATGTACTTCTGTTTTATAATCTGCTAGTTTAAGAGCCATAATCTAAAACAATTCTCCTCTTATCAATACTATTATTTACTATCTCCTTTATTACTCTATAGATTTCATCACATGAAATAGGCCTGCCATTATATTTTACTATTTCATAATCTATATCTCTCTGCAAATTCTGTTTGATAAGCTTTGCTAATTGAGATGAATAATTCATTTCTATATTAATAATTGTTTTAGCTGAATGTAACAATTTTTTTAATAATTGTTGAGGAAAAGGATTTAATAACTTAATTTGGACAAATTTTATTTTTATTCCTTCTTTGTTTAACTCATCTAAGGTATCAAGAATAGCTCCCTTTGTTGATCCCCAACTAGTAATTACAATATCAGAATTTCCATTATAGGATAAAGCTTTGTCTTCATCTGGTATCTTCTGTAAAATCAAATCTAATTTGGTCATACGCTTATTCATCATTTTTATTCTAACTGTAGGATCTTCTATAATATGTCCTTCTTCATTATGCTCATCACCAGTATTCCAAAAAATCCCATTTTCTGTACCAATTGGTGTTCTAGCAGAAATGGGTTCATCTTCTTTTAATTCAAACCTTTTAAAATGTTCTAATTTGTTGTGATCTTTGTCATTAATTTTAGTAATAAGATACCCTCTATCAATATTTATTTTATTTGGATCAAAACTTTTACAGGTCATTATACTACTTGCTATTGCTTTATCGAGTAAATGAATTACTGGTAATTGAAAAACGTCTGCAAAATTAAATACTTTTAATGTATCATAAAAACTTTCTTCAATATCTCCAGATGCAAAAACTATTCTAGGAAATTCTCCATGACCTGCATTGATTGCAAATAATAAATCTCCTTGTTCATGTCTAGTAGGAAGACCAGTTGATGGACCTGCTCTTTGATATAGTGATACTACTAAAGGAACTTCATTAATACCTGCCCATCCTAATGCCTCTGCCATTAATGAAAAACCAGGTCCAGAGGTTGCAGTTGAAGTTCTAGTTCCGGTCAAAGCACCACCAATAGCCATAGTTATTGCAGCAATTTCATCTTCTGTCTGCATTACCAATACCGATCCTTTTTTACCATCCATTTGTTCTATTATTTGATTTGATTCTAAAATTTCACTATCTTCACTTGCAGGTGTTATAGGATAATATGTTTGAAATCTACATCCCGCAACTATTTTACCTAATGCTGATGATTGACTTCCTTGTACTAAAATAACATTAGAAAAATCTCTTTTATTTTCATAAAAACTAAATTTATTATTTTGGAATCTCTGTTCAGAATAATTATAGGCATACTCAGCAGCTGCTATATTGATTTCTGCAATTTTTGGCTTTGTTCTAAATATGTAGTTTATTGCTCGAGATAACGCTTGACGATTAATATTAATAAATGATAAAGATATAGATAATGCCAAGACGTTTATCATTCTTGCAAGTTTACTCAATGTAGGATTATTAATATGCTCTGAAAAGTTTTTTAACAATTGATAATAGGGAATTCCATAACATTTTATAGAATTTTGTTGTATATTTTCTACTAATTTTTTGATTGTAAATGGCTCACTGCCGTTGTAATTAAAATATTCTATTATCTCACTTTGGGCGTCTTCATCTAACGTTGGAATTTCATTTATTGATGTTTCAATCAGTTCAGAATTAAATATAATGATTCCATTAGGAGACACATCTTTTGCATGTCTAAATACAGTCTCCGCATCAAAAGATACAAGAATATCTATAGATTCCTTATGTGATCGTATTTGTTTATTTGATACTCGAACAGTAAAATAGCTGTGTTCTCCTTTTATATTAGAATAATATTCTCTTTTTCCAAAAATATATAGTCCATCTTCTGCACAAGTTTTACAAAAGATATTAGCAGCAGAATCAACACCACTTCCTTGAGCTCCACCAATTACCCAAGTGAGCTCATTTACAGCTTTGTCTGTCATCTATAATTATATGATAACCTTTTATGTAATAAATATCTTAAAATAGAATTTACCCACCAGTAACGGCATCATATAAACAACATTCACAAGAATTAGTTTCTCCACAATATGGACATACGCACATACATATTTCAATAGAATTTCCACAGTAATCACATACATTTTCATTTTCTTCAATATGATCTTTGGTTGTGGTATTCATTTTTAATATAGTAATATACTTTCTTATAAATAATTATTATATAAAGTTAAATTCATTTAATTAATTGTATTCAAAAAGATTTAAGTTTTAATTATAATTATTAAGACTTATGTCTAATGAAGAACTTGAAAATGAATTTGAGAAAGACTTGAAAGAAAATTATGATGAATTGGAGAATATAGATAATTTTGATGAGAGCTAAATATGAAAAGAATGATACTATTTATTTGATATTAACTCATATAATAAACAATTTCTTCTATTATTCTAATTCTATAAATATATAACACAAGTTAATTTTTTTATGGTTTCTGAAGATTCAGGATATGATAGAATACACAATGCTATTTGTTCTGTTATAGCAAATCTAAAAGAAGAAGGAATAGATATACAAACTAAATTCGAAAAAGACTCTGGCTTTATTGGATTATATACATCGAATACGTCAGTTCTAAAAAGAGCTAAAATTGGTTTAAATGAAATATTAGAATTATCATATTCAACAGTTGAACATCATCCCTATTGGAATATAATATATAATACTTCTGAAATAGCAAAAACTACACTAGATAGTTGGGATGAAAATTTTAGTCATGATCAAATACAAGAAATGCTTTGGAGAAACGATGAAATTAAAAATACTCTAACTAGATTAGAAAAATAATAGTAACTCTAAATTTTTTAGTTTATTATTGGTAGCAATAATAACCATATAAATTTAATAGTATTAAAAAATATTAAAGCTTTATTTAATGAAATGGATTATAATATTATTTGTAATCACTTTAGCTTTTTTAGTATTATTTAAATTTCTATATTTTGGAGGTTCAAATCCAATTTTAAATTTGTCTACTAGTTTAGGAAATAATTCTCAAACATCCTTTTATCTAAATGGTTCTATTTTTTCTCTAATTCTTATTGGAGATACAATTCACGTTAATAATAATAACAATCTTGATGATCTTTTAAATTTAGAGAAAGAAAAAGAAAATATAAACTTTGTAGATTTTTTAACAAATAGTTTAATTGATATTATTTCTAAAGGTGATTCAAGTTTTCCTTTAGAACAAGTACTTTCAAATTCAAATATTACAACCTATAATAATCCTGATAATTTAAACCTACTTCTTCTTAATGGTAGTTGGAATTTAGATGTAAGAAATGGAAATATTGTATCCTTTAATGCTAAAATATCTACAATAAATAAAGATGGAATGTCTCCTTATATTTATGAAATTCTAAATATAGTTGTAGATAGTAATATGCCTATTAAATTATCTAAAAATGATATTACTATTATAGAAGGTAGAGCAGATATCATAACTCCTAATAATATTAAAAATGTAGATCTTTATTTAATTTTGCAAGAAGATACAATAAGTATTATTTTAGAACCTAAAATATTAGGAAATGATTACAACGGACAACCTATTTATGGATTAACTAATTATATGACAAATTAGTATTATATTTTAACCAATT
>Ga0126312_10000108_pt1 | contig 36219 bp, 33 predicted proteins | sample Plot104A_FD_92537 | JGI IMG/M metagenome (GOLD analysis project Ga0126312, IMG submission 92537) | Serpentine soil microbial communities from UC McLaughlin Reserve, CA, USA - Plot104A | ecosystem: Environmental > Terrestrial > Soil > Grasslands | place: USA: UC McLaughlin Reserve, Lake County... | reverse complement strand
CGTGGAGACCGACTCGGCATCAACCCGAAGCCAGCCCTTCATCTCGCGTCCGCGCATCTCAAACGGTCGCGCACCGGGCTTGGCGAGGAGAGCCTCGGTCTCCTCCTTGGAGCAGTGGATCATCAGGCCACCCTCGCCGCTGACCCCCACCGCCATGTGGCCGTCGATCATGAAGCCGATGCCGCCGAACATCTTCTGCTCGGTGTAGCCGTCCTCGGAGGCGATCAGCTCGCGGATCCGGTTGGCGGAGATCCTCGTCGTAAGCCATCGTGACGATCATGGCGCATGGGGCCTTGACGCCGATAATCGGGCTTCGCCTGCTCGCCCTCGCCGCCGGGCTTCGGCATAACACCGAGATCGGTCAACCTGGCCTGTGCTTCAGCGCCTACGGCCACAAATTCGGAATCAACCATCTAGCCTGCGGCGTGATGCCCACCCGCGACGCGCCGTTGACCGGGAGCTGCGCCTGCGGCGCCGTTGCGTTCGAGGTCACGGCGCCCTTCCGGACCGCCGGCTGCTGCCACTGCCGCCGGCGGCGGCCATAGGCGCGCCAGCGAGGCTGCTCGGAGGCACAGCACGCCCCGTCGCCCTCAGCTCTAGGGCAGGCAACTCCATCGCCGCGAAATACTGACGGGCGATGTCGCACGAGAACGTCGAGATCGTTCGCGGGGCGACTCGCTCTCCCTCCACTCAGTGAAAGGGCGAGTCAGCGCCGGAGCCTGGATGAGCACCTGTTCGTCCGCTTTCCCGCCGCCTACCGCCTGCTCGCGGACGCATTCATGCGGCTGCCGCGGCGATCTCGGGTTCGACGGTCAATGGTCGCCCGTCGTGTGGGGCAGGCGTACGCGGCAGCCAACCGTCGTGACTTCGACCTGGTCCTCGTGGGCTGGGATCCCGGGAGCGAATATCACCCCAGCGGCGACCTGATGCCTCCCGACCTGGAGACGGTTTTCCACGGCCATGACGGGTACCGCGAGCTCTGGCGACATTGGCTCGAAGCATTCGAGGACATCCGGTGGGACCCCGAGGAGGTACTCGACTTCGGAGACATGCTTCTCGTCACGGCTCAGCAGAGGGGACACGGGTCGGGCAGCGGCGTGGCCGTACGCGAGCCCGTATTTCAGCTCTTCAACTTCCGGCGCGGCTTAATCGTCCGGCAGGAGGATTTCCTGGATCGCTCGAAGGCCCTCGCAGCCGCCGGGGTACGGGAGTAGCTGGGAGTCGCTTCGTAGCTTCGACGCTCGCCGCGCCCGCCTCCCAGATGAGGCGTGGATCCGGGGCGCAGCTCTGGCCCCCCTGCTCGGGCCGGCGGCAGGCGGGGAATCCCCGGTGCTCCGGTTGGCGGGACGGATCAGGCGCGCGCCCGCGCCCGTCGCCGCTCGATCACGTTGCCGAGCAGCTTCATTACGGCGGTGTCACCGGTCACGTTCACCTGGCCGCGGCGGTAGGCGTCGGCCCAGTCGCCCAGGCGGCCGTCCTCGGCGAGCTCGTTGAAGCGCGAGCGGGCCACCGAGACGTCTAGCCGGGCGTCGCCCGCGGGGTCGCGGTCGATCCTCGGCCCGGGCACCTCGACCCGCCAGATCGGCGCGGCGCCGCCCCGGGCGCGGAGCTCTAGCTTCACCACTAGCTTGAGCTGACGAAGCGCCGGCACCTCGCCCTGCAGGCGTTCGACGGCCCGTGCGATCAGCGCCTTGGTATCGGCCGACGACAGGGCTAGACCCGGTTCCTCTCGAGCAGCTTCTTGCCGATCACCATGCGCTGGATCTCGGACGTGCCCTCGCCGATCAACAGGAGCGGGGCGTCGCGGTAGAGGCGCTCGATCTCGTACTCCTTCGAATACCCGTAGCCGCCGTGGATGCGAAATGCCTCCTCCACGACCTCCTTGCCCGTCTCGGAGGCGAACAGCTTCGCCATGCCCGCCTCGAGGTCCGAGCGCTCACCGGCGTCCTTCAGCCGGGCCGCCTTCATCGTGAGCAGCCGAGCCGCCTCCACCTTCGTGGCCATGTCGGCGAGCTTGAACTGGATCGCCTGGTGCTTCGCGATCTCGCGACCGAAGGTCTTGCGCTGCTGCGAGTAGCGCAGCGCCAGCTCCAAGGCGCGCTGTGCGATGCCCACCCCGCGGGCGGCCACGTTCACGCGCCCCACCTCGAGCGCGTCCATCATCTGCCGAAAGCCCTGACCGAGGCCGGCCTCCTCGCCGCCCAGGATGCGGTCAGGCGGGCAGCGGTAGCCGTCGTAGACGAGCTCGGTCGACTCGACGCCCTTGTAGCCCATCTTCCTGATCTTGGGCGGAACGGTCAGGCCCGGATTCTCGGCCGCCCCGGGCTCCTTCTCGGTGATGAAGCAGGTCATCCCCCGGTAGGGCGGGTCGGCCTTGGGGTCGGTCTTCATGAGCACGAACACGACCCCCGACAGGAGCCCGTTCGTTACCCACATCTTCTGGCCGCTCAGCTCCCAGCTGCCGTCGTCGCGGCGCGCGGCAACCGACTTGATGCCCTGCACGTCGGAGCCCACCTCCGGCTCCGAGAGGGAGAAGGCGGCGCGCACCTCGCCGGTCGCCATCTTCGGCAGGAAATGCCGCTTCTGGTCCTCCGTGCCGAACTTCATCAGCAGGTAGGAGCCGATGAAGTGGGTGTTGACGATGCCCGACACGGAGATCCACCCGCGCGAGAGCTCCTCGACGATCATCGCGTAGGTGGTCAGGTCGAGTCCCATCCCCCCGTACTCCTCGGGGATCGTGACGCCGAACAGACCGAGCTCCTTCATCTGCTCGACCACCGCCTCGGGAAACTTGTCCTCGTGGTCGTGCTCCTCGGCGATCGGGAGCACCTCGTTGTCCACGAAGTGGCGCACCATCTCGGTGATGGCGCGCTGCTCGTCGGTCTTCTCGACATGGGCGCTGGCGGCTACGGCCACGGGCGCGGAAGGATAACGGCGCCCGGGCGGGGCGCTTCGGCGGGTCCTAGTACCGGCTCGGGTGGCGCGCGACGAAGCTGTCCGAGCGGCGGAGCCGCTTGCTCCACGCCGGGCCCGTGCGCGACGGGTCGTCGCGCATGCTGGTGTCGAATCGCAGGCCGGCGACCACGACGTAGGCGTGGCCCGGGTTCGTGTAGACCGTGATCCAGCGCCCGGGGCCCGACCGGCCCCAGCTCATGAACGAGCTCGAATCGAGCGGCGAGCGCACGAATAGACCGCCGTGTAGAGCGAAGCTGACCGAGCCAGAGCAGTCGTAGCCGGAGTCGAGGCTCCGGCTCGCGTAGATCGTGTGCCCGCCGCCGTAGCGGTAGGGCTTGCCGACGATCTGGTTCCCCGCGGCGATGACCCGCTTCACGCGGCGGGGCGCGTCGCGCGGGGCGAACGCGAGGCCGTCGACGACCTTCGCCTTCTTGGGGGGAGGGGGCGGCGGCACGAACATCGCGCCGCCGGAGCCGTAATCCTCGGCGGAGGCGCTCCCGGCAGCGACCAGCGCGCCGAGGCATGCGCACACGACCGTAGCGTGGAACGACTTGTGTCGAGTGAGGCGGGACACGATCTCTTTCGTCCGCCTGCGGGGTTAGCTGACGGGCTCGCGCTGAAAGAGCTCGCGCGCCTTCCTACTGGAAGGTTCGCCCCGTGGCCTTCGGCCACACGTGGGTCCCCCACTCCGCGCACCTGGCACGGATTCGGCGTGGCGCGCAAGCTATCAGATCTCCAGGACGTTTTCGGGGCGGAGCCCCTTACGCCCACTCGCGGGCGCCATCTTGCGCAGCCCCGAGCGCCCCGATCCGAGGCGGAGCAGGCACCACGAGAGCAGCACGATCAGCGACACCGCGAGCGCCAGGACGGTCAGGTAGGCGATCGCGCTCAGCGAGCCGGGCACGCCTTCCTTGCGCTCGCGCTGGAGGTTCTGGCGGTCGCTCACGAAGTCGCGCTCGAAGCTCGCCCTCCCGGGCACGGCCGGCGCGGGAATGGCGCGGTCGGCGGGCAGGTAGATCGGGACGCTCACGAGGCCGTTCCCCTTCTGCACCCGCACCATCGCCTTCCAGGCGCCGTGCACGGGAATCGGCTCGCTCGTGCGGTAGGCGCCCCGGCCGATCCGCTCGAGCGCCGCGACCACGCTGCCGCCGCCCTGCCATGCCGTGACGTTGGCGAACTCCGCACCCTCGAGCCCGTTCTCCGGGCGCACCCGGATCGTGGCGTCGACGGAGCGCCGCGGCCCGCTCTCGACCTCTCGAAGCGACACCGCGGCCCGTTCCGGCCCCCCGGTCGTGAGCGGTATCCCCCAGGCCACCGCGGCGCAGGCCACGGCGAGGCCGGCAAGCGCGGCGCGCCGCTCCATGCGCACCGGCTCGGCTCGGGTGAGCGAGCCGCCCACGAAGCCGCCCACGGCCCCGGCGGCTACGGCGGTCACGAGGCCGAGCGCGGCGGCCTCGGGCAGCAGCGCCGATGGCCAGGGGATCGGCATCCAGACGTGCGACCAGCCCCATTCCGCGGCCAGGCCGATCGTGCCGATCGCCGTGCCCGCGAGCGCGCCAATCGCCACCGGACGCCGGGTGCCGAAGCGCGCCACCACGAGCTCGACGAGCAGCGCCTCGACCAGGTAGAGCGGGAAGTGCGGCGTCGTCTGCCCGAAAACGCCGCCGACCATGAGCGCCAGGAAGCCGCGGATGGCGAGGAAGCCGCCGACCGCGATCAGCGCGCCGCCGCGGCCCAGGTAGACGCGCGCCGCCACGAGGCCCGTGGCGGCCGCCAGCATGATCAGGACCGGATGCAGGAGGAGGCGGAACTGCGCCACGCCGAAGTCGAACTCGCCCTGGAAGGTCGAGAGCGCCACGAGGAAGCCGCCGACGAGGAGCGCGCGGCGCAGCGTGTAGAACGGGCGATCGTGCTCCGGGTCGCGCCCGAGCGTGCCGACAGCCTCCGAGAGCAGGATCATGGCCCCCAGCACCGCGAGCGAGCCGCCGCCGATCAGCATCAGATGGGTGGGTCCCCACAGAGTGACGTCCTGGCCGAACAGCCGGTGCCAAAGGTCGTCGAGCGGGAAGCCCAACAGGGCGAAGGACCCGCAGGCGAGCATGGCCAGGCCTCCGAGCGGCGCCCAGTATCCGGGGCCGAGCCTGACCGCGGTGGCGCTGGGGCGCTCCGGCGCCAGCGTGATCGTGAGCACGCCCGCGAGCAACGCGCCGAACAGGCCGGCCAGGATCAGGTAGTGCGCCGGGTTCGCGAGCGGGCCCGGATCGCGCCCGTTGTCGATGTGCAGCGAGACGTCCCAATACATGCCGAGCACCGCGGTGAGGAGCGACCCCCCGAGCAGCGCCGAGGGCAGCGCCGTCCACTCCGGCAGACCGCTCACGCTCGAGCTGAAGCGGGCCAGGCGGCCCAGCCAGCGCACCCGGCCGCTCCGGTGGCCCGCCACCACCAGGGCGATCGCAACCGTGGCGACCAGCGCCACCGCCGACGCGCCGATCGCCTCTCCGCTCGCGGCGCCGCCGGCGGGCTCGTTTCCGGTTGCCGCTGCAAGCTCTTCCAGGACCATCTGCAAAGCTCCCGTCTTCCGATTTGGCTTACCCGAGGGATAAACTAACTGAACATTCAGTTAGGCGCCTCCCTCCGGAAGCGTGATGGCCTCGTCATGAGCGAAACCCGCAGACCACGCAGCGGAGAGGCCCGAAGCGAGCGGCTCGGCGCGGGCGAGGGAGGCACGGGACGTAGGCGGGCCCGCGCCGAGGGGCGGCAGATCGCCGGCGGTCGGGACGGGGTCGGACAGCCTCGCGCGACGCGCAAGCGACTCAGCGCGCGGGAGCGGCGCTCGGCCATCCTCGACGCGGCGCTCGAGGTCTTCGCGAGCAGGGGCTACCACGCGTCGTCGATCGACGACATCGCCGGCGCCGCCGGGATCTCGAAGGCGCTCATCTACGAGCACTTCCGCTCGAAGGAGGACCTTCACCTCGAGCTGCTGCAGGCGAACGCCGCGGAGCTGTTCGAGCGCCTGGCCGCCGCCGTTCCCGCGGCCGAGCCCGGCGAGGCGCGCCTGCGCGCGGGCCTCGAGGCGTTCTTCGCCTACGTCGCCGAGCGCCGCGACGCCTGGCGGATGCTCTTCCGGGAGGCCGCCGACGCCGAGGTGTCGGCGGCGCTCGACCGGGTGATCGAGCAGGTCACGGCGATGGTGGCCGGGCTGATCGCGGCCGAGCCGGTGAGCGGCCCGGGCGGCGACCGGGCGGAGCGCCAGAGCTCGATCCGGATGCTCGCCCAGATGCTGGTCGGAGGCTTGCAGTCGCTTGCCAACTGGTGGAGCGACAACCAGGAAGTGCCCCGCGAGCGCATGGTCGAGCTGGCGATGGACTTCGCCTGGCTGGGGCTCGAGCGGCTGCGCGCGGGCGAGCGCTGGGCCGCATGATCGGGCGCGGCCGCCTCGGCGAACCGCCGGCGGCGTGAACTTCGCGCGCGATCTCGTCGATGCGGCGGACCCGAGTCGCCTGGCGCTGGTGTCGCTGAGCGCGAAGGGAGAGCGACGCGAGATCCCCTTCGGCGCCGTGGCCGACCGCTCGGCCCGGCTCGCCGGGACGCTCGTCGGCCGCGACGTCGGGCGCGGGGACGTGGTGATGACCGTGATCGGCAACCGCCCCGAGTGGGTCTACGCGATGGTGGCGTGCTTCCGGCTAGGCGCCGTCGCGCTGCCCTGCACGGAGCAGCTTCGCGCCCCCGACCTGCGGGCGCGGATAGAGGCCGCCGCTCCGCGCGCCGTGATCGCTGACGAGCGCGACGCGGGGACCGTGGCGGCGGCGGGCTTCGACGGCCCGCTGCTCGTGGTGCCCGACGAGCGGCTGTTCGCGACGGAGCCGGCGCCTGCCGCCGAGCTCGAGGGTGACGACCCGGCCCTGCTCGTCTTCACCTCTGGCACGTCCGGCGCCCCCAAGCCGATCCGCCACGGCCAGCGCTACCTGCCCGGGCAGCATCCCCAGGCGGAGCACTGGTATGGCGCGCGCGAGGGCGACCTGTGCTGGTGCACGGCCGCGAGCGGCTGGTCGAAGTCCGCGCGCAACACGTTCATCGCCCCCTGGCTGCGCGGCGCGAGCGCCCTGCTCCATGACGCCCGCTTCGAACCGGAGGAGCGGCTCAACATGATCGAGCGCGAGGGGGTGGACGTCCTCTGCATGGCGCCCACCGAGTATCGGGCGATCGCCAAGCGGGCCGAGCTTGGCCCGCTGCCCGGGCTGCGCCACGCGGTCGCCGCCGGGGAGCCGCTCAACCCCGAGATCGTCGCGCTCTGGCATGGGGCCGCGGGGGTCGCACTGCACGACGGCTACGGGCAGACCGAGACCGGAGCGCTCACCGGCATGCCGATCGGACCGCCCGTGCGCCCCGGATCGATGGGGAAGCCGTTGCCGGGATTCAACGTGTGGGTCGACGAGGGCGAGCTGTGCGCGGATCCGGCCACCGTGCCCACCTTCTTCCTCGACGGCCCGCGCGACCGCCCCTGGCGAACCGGCGACCGCGCCCGCCAGGACGAGGACGGCTACCTCTGGTTCGAGGGTCGCACCGACGACGTGATCATCTCGGCCGGCTACCGCATCGGGCCCTTCGAGGTCGAGTCGGCGCTCGTCTCGCATCCGGCGGTGGCCGAGGCCGCCGCGATAGCGGCGCCCGACGAGGAGCGCGGCCAGGTGGTGAGGGCGGTGGTCGTGCTGCGCGACGGCTACGCGCCCGGCGACGCCCTCGCCGCCCAGCTCCAGGGCCACGTGAAGGACCAGACGGCCCCCTACAAGTACCCCCGCATCGTGGACTTCGCTGAGGCGCTGCCGAAGACCGCTAGCGGGAAGATCAAGCGAGCCGTCCTCCGGCGCGGCCAGTAGATCTGCGAGTCTGAGTCGCCGTGGAGCGCGCGCGCATCCTGCTGGTTCCCTCCCTGACGGAGCTCGAGTGGACTATCAGGCCGCTGCTCGAGGAGTGGGCGGACGTGGCCGCCTACGACGGGCCCGGGATCGGCGGCGAGCCGCCGGCCGAGGGCCCGCGCACGGATGCGACCGCGAGGCGCGGCCTGGATGAGCTCGACCGCCGCGGCTGGGAGCGGTGCGTCGTCGTCGGCGACGCGTTCGGCATCGGCGCCGCTTCGCTGCTCGCCGCGGCCCGGCCCGCCGCCGTGCAGGGGCTGGTGCTCGGCCACGCGCTGATCTCGTTCAGCCGCGGCGGTAAGCGCCCGGCACTCAACGCGGCGGTCACGGACGCATACGCCCAGCTCGCCGAGATGTACCCCCGAGCCTTCGTCCGTCACGACCTTCGCACCTGGCGGGGGCAGGGCGGCGCCTCGACCTCCGCCGAGGCCCACGACTTCGCGGAGACCTATCTCGCTCGCGTGTCCGACGAGGCCACGGTCGACTTCCACCGCGAGCTGACGGAGAACGAGCGGGAGCTCGAGCCGCGGCTCCGCTCGGCGCTGCGCGGGCTCGATGCCCCGCTGCTGCTGGTCGAGCACGAGGGGTGCCTCGTGTGCACGCCCGAGGGCTACCAGGACGTCGTGGCCGCCTTTCCGGAGGCGGCGCGCGCGAAGACGGCGGCAAAGCCAAGCATCGATCCAGCGTTCGCCGAGATCCTGCGCGGCTTCTGCCAGCGGATCGCGCGTGAGCCGGCCGCGTCCCACCGGTAGCCTCGGGGTCATGGCCAACCGGCTGGCCGCAGAGACCTCCCCCTACCTGCTGCAGCACAAGGACAACCCCGTCGACTGGTACTCCTGGGGCGCGGAGGCGATCACGCGGGCGCGCGAGCAGGACCGGCCGATCCTGCTCTCGATCGGCTACTCGAGCTGCCACTGGTGCCACGTGATGGAGCGTGAGTCGTTCGAGGACCCCGACACCGCCGCGCTGATGAACGAGCGCTTCGTGTCCATCAAGCTCGATCGCGAGGAGCGCCCGGACCTCGACGCGATCTACATGGAGGCCTGCCAGGCGATGACCGGTCACGGCGGCTGGCCGCTGAACGTGTTCCTCACCCCCGAGCAGGTGCCGTTCTACGCGGGCACTTACTTCCCACCCGAGGAGCGCGGCGGGATGCCCAGCTGGCGCCGCGTCCTGCTAGCCGTCTCCGAGGCATGGGAGGAGCGGCGCGAGGAGATCCGCGCCGGCGGCGAGCAGATCGCGGAGCGCCTCCGCGGGGGCGCCCTCCTGCGCCCCTCCACCGAGCCGATCGACGCGCGGCTGCTCGACGAGGCGGTGGCCGGCCTGCGCCGCGCCTACGACCCCGTCCACGGCGGCTTCGGTGGCGCGCCGAAGTTCCCACCCGCGTCGGCGATCGAGTTCCTGCTGCGGCGCGGCGAGACCGAGATGACCACGCACACGCTGCGCGCGATGGCCTCGGGCGGCATGTACGACCAGGTGGGCGGCGGCTTCGCTCGCTACTCGGTCGACGCGCGCTGGCTCGTGCCCCACTTCGAGAAGATGCTCTACGACAACGCCCTGCTGGCGCGGGCCTACCTGCACGGCTGGCAGGTCACGGGCGATCCGCTCTTCCGGCGCGTCTGCTCGGAGACGCTCGACTGGGCGCTGCGCGAGATGCGCGCCCCCGAGGGCGGCTTCTTCTCCGCGCTCGACGCCGACTCCGAGGGCGAGGAGGGACGCTTCTACGTCTGGGGGCTCGACGAGCTCTACTCGGTGGCGGGCGAGGACGCGGCGAGCTGGTTCGGGGCGAGCGAGGCCGGCAACTTCGAGGGGCGCAACATCCTGGTGCGCGGCCAGGGTCAGCCGGAGCTGCTCGACGACTGGCGCCGGGCGCTCTACGAGGTCCGCTCGCGGCGCGCCTGGCCAGGGCTCGACGACAAGCGCCTGACCGCCTGGAACGCGCTGATGGTCTCGGCGCTGGCCGACGCCGGCGCCGTGCTCGAGCGCGCCGACTACCTCGAGGCCGCCCGTGCCTGCGCCGACTTCGTTCTGCGCGAGCTGCGAGATCGGGAGGGGCGCCTGCTGCGCACCTACAAGGACGGCCAGGCCCGCCTCAACGCGTACCTCGAGGACCACGCCTTTCTGCTCGAGGCGCTGCTGACCCTCTACGAGGCCACCTTCGAGCAGCGCTGGTTCGGCGCCGCCCGCGAGACCGCCGACACGACGATCGCCCGCTTTGCCGACGAGGAGAACGGCGGCTTCTTCGAGACCTCGACCGACCACGAGCGCCTCGTCGCACGCCGCAAGGACCTCGAGGATAACCCCATCCCGGCCGGCAACTCGAGCGCCGCCTACGGGCTGCTCCGCCTGGCCGCGCTGACGGGCGAACACGAGTACGAGAAACGCGCGGTGTCGGTCTTCCGCCTGCTGCACGGGATCGCCGCGCAGCATCCGCAGGCCTTCCCGCACCTGCTCCAGGCGATCGACTTCCGCTTCGCCGCGGTCAAGGAGGTGGCGCTCGTGGGCGACGACGTGTCCGACCTCGAGCGGGTCGTCCGGACGGGCTTCCGCCCCCACCTGGTTCTAGCCAGCGGTCACGGTGTCCCGCTCACGGAGGGCCGGGAGCCGGTCGACGGCCGGGCCGCCGCATACGTCTGCGAGCGCTTCGCCTGCAAGGCACCCGTGACGGAGCCGCGAGAGCTGGAGCGCTTGCTCGCATAGACCGCGCGGGTGTAGGTTGGACTCCCAACTGAGAGGAGGTCCTGTATGAGCGGGGACCTGATCGCATTGGCCCGCGACGATCTCGACGCGTTCAACGCCGGGGACTGGGATCGGCTCGCCGAGCGCATGACCGACGACTCGGTCTACGAGGAGCCGGCCACCGGCCGCCGCATCGAGGGCAAGGACGCCATCCTCGACGCGAATCGCGGCTGGAGGGCGGCGTTCCCGGACCTCAGAGGCACGATGACCGACGCCTTCGGCTGCGGCGACCGCGTTGCGGCTCGGATCACGTGGGAGGGCACCCACAGCGGTCCGCTCGCCACCCCCGACGGCGGCCAGATCCCGCCCACCGGCCGCAAGGTGACGGTGTATGCCTGCGACCTGACGAGGTACGAGGGCGACAAGGTCGCGGAGTCGTGCAACTTCTTCGATCTGCTCGGCATGATGGAGCAGCTCGGCGTGATGTCGGAGGCCGCGTCGGCACAGGCCGGCGCGTAGCGGGGCTCAGCGGGCGGCCGCGCGGCGCGGCCGCCCGCGCAGCGCCACCGGCCTAGAGGATCGCCAGGTAGCGATCCAGCTCCCAGCGCGTGACCTGCACGCGGTAGTCCTCCCACTCCTGTCGCTTGATCTCGATGTAGCGGTTGAAGATGTGCTCGCCGAAGGTCCGCAGCACGAGCTCCGACTCGTGAGTGAGCTCGATCGCCTCGCCGAGCGTCTCCGGCAGCTGCTCGATGCCGAGTCGCTTCCGGTCGTCCGGCGAGAGGTGGTAGAGGTTCTTCTCCATCGGCTCCGGTAGCTCGTAGCCCTTCTCGATCCCCTCGAGGCCGGCCATCAGGAGCGCCGCGAACGTCAGATAGGGATTGCACGCCGGGTCCGGACAGCGGATCTCGGCCCGCGTGGCCTGTTCCTTGCCGGGGTGATACAGCGGCACGCGCACCAGCGCCGAGCGGTTCCGCCGCGACCAGGCGCAGTAGACCGGCGCCTCGAAGCCGGGGACGAGCCGCTTGTAGGAGTTGACCCACTGAGCGAACACCGAGGTGATCTCGCGGGCGTGCTTGAGCTGCCCGGCGATGAACGCCTTGCCCACGTCGGACAGGTAGTACTGGTCGTCGGCGTCGAAGAAGGCGTTGCGTCCCTCCCTGAAGAGCGACTGGTGCGTGTGCATGCCCGAGCCGTTCTCGCCGAACAGCGGCTTCGGCATGAACGTCGCGTGCCAGCCGTACTTCATGGCGTACTCCTTGACCGTGATCCGGTAGGTCATGGTGTGGTCCGCCATCTCGAGCGCGTTCGCGTAGCGCATGTCGATCTCATGCTGTGAGGGACCCACCTCGTGATGCGTGTACTCCACGTGGATGCCGAGCTGCTCGAGCGCCAGCACCGTCTCGCGCCGCACGTCCGAGCCGGCGTCGAGGGTGGTCAGGTCGAAGTAGCCGCCCTCGTCGAGGATCTCCGGCACCCCGTTCTCGGGACGCGCGTTGCGGAAGTAGAAGTACTCGAGCTCCGGCCCCACGTAGAAGCGGTCGAAACCCATCGAGGAGGCACGCTCGAGCGCGCGGCGCAGCACGTGCCGGGGATCGCCCTCGTAGGGCTCGCGGCTCGGCGTCACGACATCGCAGAACATCCGCGCCACCCCCTTGTCCGCAGGCCGCCAGGGCAGCACGGCGAAGGTCGCGGCGTCGGGCATGGCGATCATGTCCGACTCCTCGATCGCGTTGAAGCCGGTTATCGACGAGCCGTCGAAGCCCATTCCTCCCTCGAAGGCGTCGTCTAGCTCCTCGGCGTTGATCGAGAAGCTCTTCAGCTGGCCGAGGACGTCCGTGAACCAGAGCCGGATGAACCGGATGTCGCCGTCCTTGACGGCGGCCTTGACGTCATCGGCGGTCTTCGGCTGGTCGGCCATCGGGGCGGGCTCCTTCGAGGATCGGGTGACGCGCGGAGCGCGGAACCCTACAGCCAGGAATGCGCCCAGCGCTTGAGCGCGTGGACGGCCGGCTGCAGCGCGCGGCCCTTGGGCGTGAGCACGTACTCGACGCGCACCGGAGTGTCGTCGATCACGTGGCGCTCGACGATGCCCTCCGACTCGAGCTCCTTCATCCGCTCGGAGAGGAGCCGGTCGGAGAGGTCGGGCACCGCCTGCTTCACCTCGGAGAAGCGGAGCGGCCCCTGCTCGATGAGGACGATCAGGATCGCGCCGGTCCAGCGTTTCCCCACCAGCTCCACTGCATGGTGATACTGGGGGCAGCAGGTGTGGCGGGCTGCCTTGGCCTCCGTTACGGCGGCGCCCATGGAGACCATCGTAGCCCTCCCCATCGCTAGGCGGCCTGAGCCAGCCGGCCGCCCTCCACCGACCCGTCGATCGGGACATCCCCCGCGCGGGTGACCAGGTTCGCGAAGCTCGCCAGCGCCACGTGCGCGACCGCCTCGAGGATCTGCTCGTCGCTCCAGCCGGCCTCGCGCGCCTCCTCGTGCAGGTGCAGCGGAGGCGGCCCGTCCGTCTCGAGGAGGCCCTTCAAATAGCGAAGCAGCACGGCCTCGCGCTCGTCTCGCGAGTCGAACTCGCGCGCCAGCGCGATCTCGTCGAGGCCGAGGCCCGCCTCGCGCGCCGTGCGCTGGAGCGTGGCGAGCGCGTACTCGCTCTCCTGCTGCTCGGCGACCGCCAGCGCGATGCGCTGCTGGGTCGTCCAGGCCAGCGTGCCGTGCCGCAGCTCCGAGCGGAGCCGCGCGTAGGCCCGGAGGGTCGCGGACGAACCCGCCAGCACGCCGACGATGTTGGAGAGCTGGCCGCCGCCGGCCAGCGCGCCCTTCAGGATCGGGACGCTGCGCTCGGGGGCCGTCAGCTCGTCATGGACCTGGAAGCGGCTCTCCTTCGTCTTCATGGCTTCACTCTCTGCAGGTGACTTATTTGGGGTAAGTATAGGGCGCCGACCAGCGGCGGGGCGCCGATCAGCGGCGGCGCGCCGAGCAGCGGCGGGGCGCCTACCAGCGGCGGGGCGCCTACCAGCGGCGGCGTGCCGAGCAGCGGCGGGCCGCCGAGCAGCGGCGGCGCGCCGAGCAACGGCGCGCCTCGCCTGAGGTACGGGTCGGAGGCCCTTTCGGATGCCCCGCGTTAGACGGAGGCGTGGGCCGTGGCCACGGCCATGAAGATCAGGAACAGCCCGAGCAGCACGGCCCAGAGCGCCACGCGGTCGGGCCGCGCCGCGATCTGCTGCTGCCTGCGTGAGACACGCCGCCGAGGCGGGGTCGGGTTTCCGGTGATGGTGATGGTCCTGCGGCCCGGCGTGGGTTGGGTCAGCGCTCCGCGTTCACCCCGCGCGGTCACGACACGGAGCTCGGGCCGGCTCCTCGGCTGATCCTCGGCCCCGATCCTCGGCTGGTCCTCCGCCCCGAGCGGCCGGGCAGCTTGCGGCATCTGGTCTCTCTTTCCTTGCGCCTGCGGGGTTAGCTGACGGGCTCGCGCTGAAAGAGCTGCGCTACGCCTATGGCGATTCGCCCCTGGCCTCTCGGCCTATCGGGTCCCCCACGCCTACTGTGAAGGCTTCGGCTGGTTGGACGGCGGCATCGTAGCAACGGCGCCGGTCGGAGTGTCTCGCAAAGCTCGCGCAAACTGCGGGCTTGGAGGCTTACTGCCCCCGGCCCGCGACCTTCGACACGTAGCCGGCCACGTCCTGGGCGTCGGCGCCCCGGAGCAGGCCCGAGGGCATGCGCTTCTGGCCCGTGCCGCCGATCCGGATGGCGTTCAGTACCCGCTGCCGGGTGACCTCGCCGATCTGGTCGAGGTTGGGCCCGGTCACGCCGCGGGCATTGACGGCGCGCAGGCTGTGGCAGCTGGCGCAGGTCTCCCGGAAGAGCTCCTTGCCCCGCTCGTCCGCTGCGTTCAGGGAGCTCGTTCGGAGCGTGCCCACCCCGCCCTCGGCCTCGCCGCGGCTGGCGATCACCGCAGCTGGGACGCCGACCCCGAGCACTACGTAGAGCCCGATCATGGCGAGCCGGAAGCCCCGCCCGCCACGCGTCAGGTAGAGCTCCCGCGCCCGGCCCGGGCCGCCCGAGAACGCGACGAAGATGACCCCGATCCCGAGCAGCGTGAATGGGATCAGGACGATCAGCACTTCCATGGCGACGGCACTCTAACGGGCCGCCCCGGAGGAACGGTCAGGCGGCGGCCGCGCGGCGAGCGCGCTTCCACGAGCCGTAGGCCGCGAAGATCTCGCTCAGCGCGGGAAGGCTCGAGTCCTCGGAGGCGCGCTGCTGGTAGTCGACCATCAAGAGGCGCTCGGGGCGCACGTCCTGCTCGAGGGCCACCCTGCGGATCGCCTCACGGACCGCCTCGGACGACACCTCGCCCTCCTCCTCGCCGCCGGCCCGCTTGGCCTCGTGGGCGAAGACGCCGGCCGCGCTGCCCCGAGCGCCGGGCTCGGCGGCCGGCGTCGGCCGCGCACGCCCCTCGCCGACCAAGAGGCGGCAGTGCGGGCAGCGAAGCGGCTCCTCGGGGAAGCTGTCCCCGGCCCGCTTCTCGATCAGCAGGTGACAATGCGGGCAGTACGCGTCGCTCTTCTTGGCACGTCCCCGCCGCTTGCGCGTGGCGGTCGACACATCTTGGTTATTGGCCAGCAAGCCCCGCCGGCAAACGTCAATTCGGCGAGCGGTCGGCGATCCGGTCGCGCCCGGCGTAGACGTTGAACGAATTGCCCCTGACGAACCCGCACAAGAGCATGCCGCGCTGCTCGGCGAGCTCGACCGCCAGAGTTGTCGGGGCTCCGACGGCGACGATTCCGGCGAGCCCGGCCACGCTCGCCTTCTGCACGAGCTCGAAGCCCGCCCGCCCGCTGAGGCAGGCCACCACGCCGGGCAATGGCCAGCGGCCGGCGAGCAGCAACGAGCCGAGCGCCTTGTCCATCGCGTTGTGGCGACCGACGTCCTCGCGCAGGGCAAGCAGCGCGCCACCGGCCTCGAAGAGGGCGGTGGCGTGGAGCCCGCCGGTGCGCTCGAAGCTCCGCTGGCGTCGTCGGGCAGCGGCCGGCAGCTCGAGCACGAGCTCGGGACGCAGCGGCGCCGCCCGCCTCGCGGGCGGCGCTTCCCGCCTCACGAACTCGAGAGCGGCCTTGCCGCAGACGCCGCACGACGAGGTGAGGTAGAAGCGCCGCTCGTCCCGCGGGTCGCGCCGGAGGCCCTCGAGCGTCCGCACCTCGACCACGTTCGCCGCCAGGTCCTCGGTTGGGCCGACGGACCGGAGGTCCCGCCCGTCCCCGATGAGCCCCTCGCCGGCCAGGAACCCCGCTGCCAGCTCCTCGTCCTCCCCGGGGGTGCGCATGGTGACGGCGAGCGGCTCGCCGTCCACGCGGATCTCGAGCGGCTCCTCGACCGCCACCTCGTCACGGGCGCGCTCGCTGACACCCTCGCGGGTGACACGCTCTATCCAGGTGATCGCCACATGGGCTTCGACGGTCACCGTCACGATCGCACCTAGATGGCCGATGCCGAATTGGAGCGCCCGCGGGGGGGCGCCGGCCCGAGCTGGGCGCCGCAGGCGTCCGAAGCAGCCGGCGGCTCTGCCCGCGAGGGCGCGGGTATGGCATCCGCTGGCCACGGCGCGGCCTTGCCCGGCGGATGGCCGGCGCGCGTTTGGCGCATCACCCGCGGGTGCGGGAATGAGGAATCAGCCATCTACACCAGTTGGTACGCCGCCGGGTCGAGGTGAGCCGTGCGCCGCCGGTAGGTCGTCCACAGCCATGGCCACTGGTTCGGGTTGTTGCCGTTCTCGTCCACGTACCAGCTCGAGCAGCCGCTCTGCCAGACGGTGCCCCGGAGCGCCTCGCGGAGCTCGCGGTCGAAGGCCTCCGCCGCATCGTGGCGCAGCTCTATAGTGCTCGCCCGCGTCCGCTCGAGCTCGCGGATCGCGGCGATCACGTGCTGCATGGCGCACTCGATCGTGTAGACGACCGAGCCCGTACCGCCGTTCGTGTTGGGCCCGTAGAGCAGGAACATGTTCGGGAAGCCCGCAACCGTGATTCCCAGGTAGGCCTTGGGCACCTCAGCCCAGACCTCCCCGAGCGTGCGGCCCTGGCGCCCGACGATCTCCATCGGGGCCACGAAGTCGTGGGTCCTGAACCCGGTACCGAGGATGACAACGTCGGCGGGGCGCTCGGTGCCGTCAGCGGTCATCAGCCCGTGCCGGCCGACACGCTCGATGCGGTCGGTGATGAGCTCCACGTTCGGGCGGCTGAGCGTCCGGTACCAGTCGTCGGTCAGCATGATGCGCTTGCAGCCGAGCTCGTCACGCGGCATCACCTTCTCGCGGAGCTCGGGGTCCTCGATCTGCCTGCGGATCTGCCGGCGGGCCACCGCTCGGAGGGGGGCGGCGACCCAGCGCCGCGTGGTGAGGCCGACCGTCGCGGCCTCCATGAAGGCGAACACGAGCGACCGGTCGAGCCGCTGCAGCAGGGGGAAGCGTTCGAACAGGCGGCGCGCGCGGTCGCTGTACTCGAAGTCCATCTTCGGGAGCGTCCAGCCGGGCGTCCGCTGGTAGACGTCGAGCTTGGCCACCTTCGGCTGGATCGCGGGCCCCACCTGGATCGAGCTGCAGCCCGTGCCCATCAGCGCCACCCGCCTTCCTTCGAGCTCCACGTCGTCGCGCCAGCGGGCGGTGTGGAAGGCGGGGCCCTCGAAGTCTTCGAGACCGGGGATCGCCGGTGTCCTCGGGGTCGAGAGCTGCCCGCAGGCGGTGACCAGCACGTCCACCTCGTGAGTGCCGCGGTTCGTCTCGATGCTCCAGCGTCCGCTCTGCTCGTCGAAGCCGGCCCGCTCCACCTCCGTCCCGAGGCGCACCCTCTCGAGCACGCCGTGGCGGCGCGCCACGTCCTCCATGTAGGCCTGGATCTCGGGACCCGGCGCGTAGCGTCGCGACCAGCGCGGGTTGGGCGCGAACGAGAACTCGTAAAGGTGCGAGGGGACGTCGCAGGCGAGGCCCGGATAGGTGTTGAAGTTCCAGACCCCGCCGATCCGGTCCCCACGCTCGAATACGGTGACGTCCTCGTACCCCTCGCGGCCTAGCATCACCGCGGCGGCGATCCCGCCGAAGCCGCCGCCGACGACGGCCACCGAGGGGCCGCCGCGGGGCCGCGGGCGCTTGCTCTCTCGCGCGACGTTCTGGTCGGTCACGGCCGACTGACACTACCGCGCCGGGCCGCGGGGGCCGTCGCCATAAACGTAGAGAGCCCCGCATGCGCGGTATATGGAGAGCCCCCACGTGCGGGGTCCGTGGAGAGCCCCGCGTGCGCGGTATGTGGAGAGCGCCCGCGTGCGCGGTCCGTGGAGAGCCCCCGCGTGCGGGGTCCGTCGGCGCGTGCACGGTACGTAGAGAGCCCCCGCGTGCGCGGTACGTAGAGAGCCCCCGCGTGCGCGGGGGCTCTCCGTAGCTGGCCTGTAAGCCGGATCCTGTCGAGAGCAGTCATCCATCTAGGCGGCCTACCTGGGGCTCGGCGGGCAGCGTCGTCGCCCCTGCTTGGCCTTGCACCGGGTGGGGTTTGCCTGGCCGCCGCGTCGCCGCGACGCCGGTGCGCTCTTACCGCACCATTTCAACCTTGCCGGCGGCGGGTTCACGTGTGACCCGCCGCTTGGGCGGTGTGTTTCTGTGGCACTGTCCCGCGGGTTTCCCCGGGTCGGTTCCCCGACCACCCCGCCCTGCGGTGTCCGGACTTTCCTCGAGGGACCGGTTGTCTCCCCGGCCTCCCCGCGACTGCTCGACCAGCCCCCCAATGGTAGGCCCGGGCGGCGCGGGCGTCGAGCGGGGGCCGGCGGCCCCTCATCCCGGGCGGGAGGCGCGGCCCGTCGGTGTCTTAGGTTGTGGGGCCTATGGAACGAGAACCTGCGACACCAGGGGTCCGGGAACGCCGGTCTGCACGGATGGAGCGCCGGTCCGCAGCCGTGGAGCGCCGGACGGCACGGATGGAGCGCCCGTCCGCACGGATGGGCTCGGCCGGCGCGGCTGCGCGGCTCAGGAGATCAGGGAGCCGCAGTCGCGGCACGCCGCGCCCTCAGGAGCGGGCGTCATGCGGCCGTGGCAGAGCGGGCATTCCGCGTGGCCCTGGGCGCGGGCGCCCTCGAGCGCCCGGCCGAGGCGCTGCTCGAGCGTGAGCCCGCCGCCCGCAGGCGTCCCGCGCGGTCGTGCACAGGGGTCCGCGTGCGACCCAGCCGGCGCCGTGGCGAGCACTGGCGTCATGCCACCTTCCTGCATACGCCCACGACTCGGCCGAGCAGCTGCGCCTCCCGCGTGCGGATCGGTTCCATCGTCTCGTTCTCGGGCTGGAGCCGCACGTGGTCGGCCTCCTTGAAGAAGCGCTTCACGGTGGCCTCCTCGCCCACCAGAGCGACCACGATCTCGCCGTTTGACGCGGTCTCCTGCCGCCGGACCACGACGAAGTCGCCCTCGAAGATGCCCGCGTCCCGCATCGAGTCGCCCTTCACGCGCAGCACGAACTCGCCCTCGTCACCGCCGGCGATTGTCGGGACCGCAACGTAGTCCTCGATGTTCTCCTCTGCGAGCACGGGCTGCCCCGCCGCGACCTGACCCACCACCGGCAGGCCGCCCGGTGAGACGACCGCCTTGGCCTTGTCCACGAGGACCTCGATGGCGCGGGGCTTGGTGGGATCCCGTTTCAGCAGTCCCAGCTTCTCGAGGTTCGCGAGGTGCGCGTGCACGGTCGACGAGGAGGTGAGGCCGATGGCCTTGCCGATGTCCCGCACCGTGGGGGGATAGCCGTGCTCGCCCGCGTAGCGCTTCACGAACTCGAATATCTCCTGCTGGCGCTTGGTTAGGTTCAGCTCGACCATTTCAGCGGGCCTCCTGCGGGTGACGTCCGAACATGTGTTCGCAGACTAGCGCGCCCCCCGGACAGCTTCAAGTGGGCCCAAGGAGCGGCTCTATAATCGGCGCGCTCGCGCCTGTGGCGGAATTGGTAGACGCGCAAGGTTGAGGGCCTTGTCCCGCTTATGCGGGGTGGGAGTTCGAGTCTCCCTGGGCGCATTTTCTTTCGACCATCGGGTTGGTGGCGCCGCCGAGGACGGCCGAGGCCGCCACGAATCGCTTAGACGGCCTGAGCGTTCTCGATCAGGTCGGCTGACCTGCTTGCCCAGCTGCCCATGCCGAGCCGTTCGAAGCCGTGGCGGGCCTCGCGCAGCAGGCCCAGGGACCGGCCGCGGTCGCCCGGTTCGTTGCGGGCCAGCAGCATGCGGGAGAAGCCGAGCTGGGTGTGCGCGACCCAGGGCCGACCCCCGAAGCCCTCGTTCAGCTCGAGGGCGGCCGCGAAGTGGGCTTCGGCCTCGGCCCAGCGGCTCGTTAAGGCTGCGAGCACGCCGAGATTCCGCGCCACCGCGCCGGTGAAGATCTCAGGCACGTCGACCGCATTGCGAGCGGCGGCCGGGAGCAGCAGCTCGTAGAGGACCTCGGCATGGTCGGCGTCGTTCAGCGTCGCGGCCACATCGGAGAGGAGGCCCAGGTTCACGAGCCGGTCGCTCGTCGGGGGAACGCTCGCGAACCGGTCCGCGGCGAGCTCGTCGAACAGCCGCCGGGCCTCGGCCAGTTCGCCGAGCTCGGCCTTGAGGTGAGTCAGGACGCACCGGCAGAACGGGCCGCGTTCCGGGAACTCCTCCAGCGATCGCTCGATCACTTCCCTGACCTCCGGGAGCCGGCCTTGCTGCCAACGCAGCATCCACAGCTCCACGCGGGCGTTGAGAAGCGAACGCATCCAGGTCCGCTCACCGAGCGTCACGGACTCCTCGATCAGGGCCTCCGCCGCGTCGAATCGGGCATCCAGCAGCGCGAAGAGTGCGCGGGTCCCCAGCGTCATCTGGAGCTGGGCCGGCTGGCGCAGCGCATCGGCAAGCTCCATGACCCTCTCGAGCTCCGCGTCGGCGGCGGGCCTGTCCCCGCGCTCCATCAAGACGACGACCTGCGCGAGGTGACCGCTCCACGCACGCTCCTTCTCGCCGGACTCGTGTCCGAGCTCAGCCATCTCTGTGGCGACGGCGAGCCTTTCCTCCGAGTTTTCCGGCACGGCGTCGAATAGGACCGCCCATCTTCCCTCGAGCGCATAGGCGATCGTCGCGGCATCTCCGAGCCTGCGCGCACTGGCGACGGCTTCCTCGCCGATCGCCGCCCTCTCGTCGTGGCGCCAGGGCTCCGCACGCATCGCTCCGCAGAGCCGAGCGAGCACCGCCACTCGCAGCGCGCTGTCGCCCTCGAGGAGCCGGAGCGCCTCCTCGAGCAGCGGGATGGTCCGGGCATCCGCCGCGCGCGGCCACACGAACCTTCCTTCGAAGCCAAGGGCGGCCCGCCCGAACTGCTCCGGCAGATGCAGCCTCCCAGCGATCTCGGCAGCGGCAAGCAGGGCTTTCTGGGCGGCAGTCGTGTCGCCGGCCCTCGCCTGTGCCTCGCCCAGGGCAAGCAGCAGCTCGCAACGAACCACCTCGTCCCCCTGGCCTCGCAGGGACAGGGCGTCGATGGCCATGCGATAGAGGCGCACGGCCTCCTCGTGTGCGAGCTGGGAGGTCGCCCGATCGCCGGCGCGCCACGCGTACTCGATCGCCTGGTCGGCCACTCCGGCAGGAGCCGAGGCGAAGTAGTGCTGCGCCAGCTCGGTCAGGTGCCTCTCGATCTCGTCGGCATAGACGGCCTCGAGCGCGGTGGCGGCGTCGTGGTGCAGCCGCATCCTGCGCGCCGGGGTCAGCTCCTCATAGAGCGTGTCCCTGATTAGTGCGTGACCGAAGCGAAGCCGGCCGGGCGACGCGGGCACCTCGCCGACAACGCGCTCGGCCATGGCCTCGTCCAGGACGTCGAGCAACTCGTGAGTCGAGACCCCGCTGAGCTGCGCAAGAGCCTCTAGACCAAACTCCCGACCCATGACGGAGGCAGACACGAGCAGGTTCCGGCAGCGCTCAGAGAGCCGTCCCACGCGCTGGCTGATCACGGCGCGAACGCCGGCGGGGATGCGCAGCTGGGCGTCAGGGTCGGCGATGCCTCCCTCGCCGGCAAGCAGGCGCACGACCTCCGCCATGAAGAACGGGTTGCCCTCGGTCTCGGTATGGATGGCCGCGACCAGCCAGTCCGCGGGCGCGACCCCGGTCGAGAGCTCGACGTACTCGGCCACGTCGCGCTCCGTCAGCCCGGCGAGCGCGATATGAGTGGTATGCGGTTCCCTCAACAGCTCGGCCAGCGCCGCGCCTAGGGGGTCCCGGAGCGCAGGATCGATGTCGCGATAAGCGCAGACCATGAGCAGCCGGCTCGCAGCGATCTCGCGAGCGACGAACCGAAGCAGAAGCAGCGACGGCTCGTCCGCAGCGTGCAGATCGTCGAGCACGAGTACCACTGGGCGGTCCCGCGTCCCGCCCAGCAGCAACGCGGTGGCGGCCTCAAAGAGGCGGAAGCGGGCGCCTTCGGATACCGGCGAGGGCTCCGGCAGGTCCGGGAAGAGCCGGCGCAGCTCCGGGAGGACCTCAGCGAGATCCGCGGCGCCGACCCCGAGCTCGTGCCGCAAGACGTCGGACCGCGCATCGCGGACGTAGGTACGAAGCGACTGCACCCAGGGCCAGTACGCGGGCGCGCCGCCCGCCTCCCAGCAGCGGCCGACGAGGACGCGAGCGCCTCGGCCTCGTGCGTCCGCGATCAGCTCCTCGGCAAGGCGGCTCTTGCCGATGCCGGGCTCGCCGGCGACGAGGAACAGGCGACCGCGGCCGCTGAAGGCGTCATCGAGACCAGCGACGAGCTCGGCCAGCTCGGAGTCGCGGCCGACGAAGGCCGTGCGTGCGGCGTCTCCTGTCGGCCCGGCCACCGCCGGCACCTTCTCCGCCGCGAGCTGGAGTCCCGGGTCCTGAGCCAGGATCCGCCGCTCCAGCTCGCGCAGCCACTCCCCCGGCTCGATCCCCAGCTCCTCGACCAGTGTCCGGCGCGCGTCCTGGTAGGCCTGCAGCGCATCCGCTTGACGGTCCGAGCGGTAGAGGGCGAGCATGAGCTGCCCGCGGAGGCGCTCTCGGTAGGGGTGCTCTGAGACGAGGCCCTCCAGCTCCCCGACTCTCTGATCGTGGTGCCCGAGCTCGAGATCCGCCTGGATCCGATGCTCGAGCGCGCCAAGCCGCAGTTCCTCGAGGCGCGCGATCTCTGCCTGGGCGAATGACTCGTACGCGAGATCGGCGAGCGGCGGGCCGCGCCACAGGCGCAGCGCCTCCGCCAATCTGCTGTGCGCCGAGTATGCATCACCGGCGGCCAGCGCCCGGCGCCCGTCGTTGACGAGTGCCTCGAAACGCTTTGCATCCACCCGCTCCGGATCCACGCGTAGTTCGTAGCCCGGTGAGCGGGTCTGGATCAGCCTGCGGTCAACTCCGCCCGGCCGGTCCGGCTCGAGCGCCTTGCGCAGCCGCGAGACGGCGACCTGGAGCGCCTTGAGCGCCTCCTCGTGCCGCTCGCCCCGCCACAGCTCGTCGATCAGCCTGTCGCTCGAAACTACCTCGCCGGCGTGCAGCAGCAGCATGCCGAGCAGCGCACGCTGCTTCGCGCCTCCAAGGGCCACCGGACGGTCGTGTTCGATCGCCTCGATCGGGCCGAGGATCCGGAAGTCCATCGGTCGAGCCTCGGAGCGAACGTAACACGGAGAGGCGCTTGTAGCGGACCGGAGGGGTTCTGTAGGGACCCGGGCCAATGCTGGTCCGAATCGGACCAAGAAGGAGGCCGCAATGTCACAGCCAACTCGCTCCGTCGCTCCGCTGATCGGCCGGATCCGCGCGCACCGGCGGCGGCCCTGGCCCGGCCTGCTCGACTCGTTGCGACCGACGCCGTCGTTGGCGTGCTCGCGCTCGGAGTCTCGACCGAGTACGCAGACCCGCGTAACGCACTATCGCGTACTCAGCCCTCATTCCGCCGCACCCATTCCGCCAGGAACGGCTCGGCGATCCGGTGGTCCCGCTCCTCGCGGGAGACGAGCTCCTCTCGCACCAGCGTCTGGAGCGCGCGCTGCACGCTCGACGGTCCGGGGAGGTTGTGGCGCCGGCGGTAGTCGCCGCTGAGCGGCCGCCCCGGCTCCTTCGCGAGCGCCTGGAGCAGCAGGCGTCGCAGGCCCGTGGCCCGATCCCAGACGAGGCTGAAGTGCGCGTGCTCCGAGCGGAGCACCCCCTCGAGCGCCCGCTCGAAGTGACCGAGCGTGGCCTCCCCGCCCTCGGGCACCTGCTCCCAAAGGAAGTAGCAAAGCTCCTGCGTGGCGTAGGGGTGCCCACGCGTCGTGTCGAGGACCGCGTCGAGGACCTCTGGGGAGATCGTCCTGCCCCCCTTTCGGAACTGGCGCCGGATGTGGCCACGGAACTGCTTCGGTGCGATCACCCCCAGCTCGATCTGCTTCGCGCTGCGCCAGAAGGGCTCGTTCTCGTCGTTGAAGATCCGCTCCATCATGTGGCGCTTGCTGCCGAGGTAGAGGTGCGCGACCTCGGGCTGCTCCTGGAATACGGAGCGCATCAGCTTCGGGAGGCCGGGATCGATGTCGACGACCTCTTGGAACTCGTCGAGGACGAGCGCGGCCCTCCGTTCGCGCTCGGCCGCCAGCCGGGCGGGGAGCTGGAGGAGCCGCTCGAGCGTTTCGTCTACGTCCTCGGGCCGCCGGCCGGCCTGGAAGCCGAAGCTCACCGAGCCGTCGTCGGGGTCGACGGTGATGGTGGGTGTGATCCGCAGCCCCCGGAAGACCTGCAGGCGCTCCCGGGCCCGGAAGAGAACGGACGCGACGTCCTCGTGGATCGCCTTGGCGAGCTTCTCCGCAAGCTTCTCCTTCGTGGGCGTCGTCATCAGGTCCACCTGCGCGACGAGCACGCGCTCACGGACCACGGCCTGAGCGACCCGCCAGGCGAGCGACGACTTGCCGTAGCGGCGGGGTGCGAAGATGACGACGTCCTGCCCGTTCAGGAGGTCGGCCTTCAGCTCGCCGATCTCCTGCGCGCGATCGGTGAAGGCCTCGTCCAAGGCCAGGGCGCCATAGCGGAACGGATTACGCATGCCTGCGTAACGCAGCCTAGCGTAACATCCGACCCGCCGAGATCGTGGCCGCCACGAGCGGCACGCCGGGCCGGTAGACCAGGTGCGCGTGCGAAGGCGCTTCGAGTATTACGGCATCCGCCCGCGCGCCCGGCGAGAGCCGTCCCAGGTCGCCGCGGCGGAGCGCGGCGGCCCCGCCGAGCGTGGCCGCCTGGAGCGCCTCGTCGGCCGTCATCCCCATGTCGCGCACCGCGAGGGCGATGCAGAAGGCCATCGAGGTCGTGTAGCTCGAGCCCGGGTTGCAGTTGGTGGCGATGGCCACGCTCGCTCCGGCGTCGATCGCCCTACGGGCATCGGGGTAGGGTTGGCGCGTCGAGAAGTCCGTCGCGGGGAGGAAGGTGGCCACCGTGTCGCTCCCCGCGAGCGCCTCCACGTCGGCGTCGTCCAGGTAGGTGCAGTGGTCGACCGACGCGGCACCGAGCTCCACGGCTAGGCGCACGCCAGGGCCCGGGCCGAGCTGGTTCCCGTGCACGCGCAGCCCGAGCCCGGCCGCACGGCCGGCCTCCAGCACGGCGCGCGACTGGTCGGCGTCGAAGGCACCCCGCTCGCAGAAGGCGTCGATCCACCGGGCGTGGGGAGCGCACGCCTCGAGCATCTCGCCGCGGACGAGCTCCACATAGTCGTCGGCCCGGTCCTCGTACTCCGCGGGCACGACGTGGGCCCCGAGGAAGGTCACGTCGTCGGTGAGCCCGGCCGCCACCTCGCACGAGCGCCGCTCGGTCTCGACATCGAGCCCGTAGCCGGACTTGATCTCGAGGTGCGTGATGCCGGCACGCGCCGCCTCATCGCGCCGGGCGCGGGCCAGGTCCGCGAGCTCGCCCGCGCTCGCGGCGCGGGTCGCCTCGGTCGTGACCCTGATTCCGCCCGCAGCGTACGGGGCGCCGTCCATGCGGGCGGTGAACTCCTCCGCGCGGTCGCCGGCGAACACCAGGTGCGTGTGGCTGTCGACGAAGCCGGGGATCACGCAGCGGCCAGCGGCGTCGATGCGCTCGTCGGCCGCGGCGCCGGCCGGCGCGACGGCGGCGACGCGGTCGCCCTCGATCACGAGCGCGGAGTCCCGCACGAGCCCCAGGGGCCCCTCACCGAGCGCGGCGTCGTTGGTCACGAGAAGGCCGGCGTTGTCGATCACCAGCGTGCTCACGGCTCGAGCCCCTCTATCGCGCTCCGGAGCTCCGCCGCCACGTCGAGCGAGACGTGGGCGCCGTCGCCCACCACCACGCGGCCGTCGACCATGACCCGCCGTACGTCGGGCGCGCCGGCCGCGAAGACCACGGACTCGAGCGCGTTCGCCGACGTCGTGCCCGCCAGGCGCACGTCGTCCAAGCCCACGGTCACGAGGTCCGCCGGCGCGCCGGGCGCGATGCGGCCCGCCTCCGGCCAGCCGAGGCAGGCATGGCCGGCCTCGGTGGCGGCGCGCAACAGGTCGGGCGCGGCGTGGCGCCCGCGGACGCCACTCTCCAGGCGCTCGTCGAGCTCGACCGCGCGCGCCTCCTCGAAGAGGTCGATGATCGCGTGCGAATCGCTGCCGAGCGCGAGCCGAGCTCCGGCCGCGGCGAGCCGTGCCGCGGGCCCGATCCCGTCGGCCAGGTCCCGCTCGGTCGTCGGGCAGAGGCAGCAGAAGGTGCCGCTCGCCCCCAGCAACTCGACGTCTGCGTCGCTCGGATGCGTGGCGTGCACCGCGGTGAAGCGCTGGGACACCGCCCCGGCACGCTCGAGCAGCCCCGTAGGGGTGGCGCCGTAGGCGGCGAGGCAGGACTCGTTCTCGGCCCGCTGCTCCGAGACGTGCGCGTGCAGGGGCAGCGAGCGCTCGGCGGCGAAGCTCGCCACGACGGCCGCAGACTCCGGCTCGACCGCGCGCACGCTGTGGACAGCCGCGCCCACGCGGGCTCCCGGCGCGGGGTCGAGCTCGGCCACCCGCTCCGCCCAACCTCCGGCGCTGCCGTCCGAGAAGCGGCGCTGCGCGCCGGCGGTCGGCTCGCCGATGCCGCCGTGCAGGTAGCAGGCGTCGAGCAGCGTGATGCGTATGCCCGCCCTGCGCGCGGCCTCGATGAGCGCCCGTCCCATCGCGTTCGGATCCTCGTACGGGCTGCCGCCGGGTCCGTGATGGAGGTAGTGGAACTCGCCGACCGCGGTCACGCCCGCCAGCGCCATCTCGCCGAAGGTCCCGCGCGCGAGTGCCAGGTAGCTGTCCGGGTCGAGTCGCGCGGCCAGGTCGTACATCCGCTCGCGCCAGCTCCAGAACGATCCGGCGCCCGACTGTGCCCGGCCCCGCAGCGCCCGGTGGAAGGCGTGGGAGTGGGCGTTCGCGAGGCCGGGCAGGGTCAGCCCCTCAAGTCGCTCCGCGTCCGTCGGCGGCCGCGCGATCCCGCTCGCCACGCTGGCGATCCGCGCGTCGTCGACCTCCACCAACACGCCCCACTCCGCGCGCTCGCCCCCGAGCCAGGCGAGCTCGCACCAGTGGCTCGTCATGAGCCGACGCGCTCGACGAGGCGTGCCGCGCGCGCGAGGAAGGCATCGCGGTGGTGGCGCTCGAACTGCTCCCAGGTCGCGAAGGTGGTGGGGTCCCGGACGCGGTCGACGAACAGGATGCCGTCGAGGTGGTCCACCTCGTGCTGGAAGGTGCCCGCCGTGAGGCCACGCCTGACCTCCTCGTGCTCGCTTCCCTCCCGGTCGAGGTAGCGCACGCTCACGGTCACGTGGCGGGGCACCTCGCCGCGCAGGTCCGGCACCGACAGGCAGCCCTCGTTGATCTCCACCAGCTCGTCGTCGAGCGGCTCCAGCACCGGGTTGACGATCACGGTGAGCGGCACGGGCGGCTTGTACGGGTAGCGAGGGTTGCCGGGCTCGACCTCCACGACCGCGATCCGGAGCGTCTCTCCCACCTGGTTGGCGGCGAGCCCCGCTCCGTGGGCCGCTCGCTTGGTCTCGATCAGGTCGTCGATCAGCCGCTGCACCCCGGGCGAGCGAAGCTCCTCGGCCGACACCTCCCGCGCCCGCTCGCGCAGCACGGGGTCCCCGGCGGTCGTGATCTCACGAACGCTCATGACTCGCGCATCGGTAGCCGGACGCCACGCTCGGCGGCGATCTCCACGGCGCGCTCGTAGCCGGCGTCGGCGTGGCGTGCCACCCCCGTCCCCGGGTCGCACCTCAGCACGCGCTCGAGCTTCTCGGCGGCCAGCTCGCTCCCGTCTGCGACGCACACCATCCCCGCGTGAATCGCCCGCCCGATGCCCACCCCGCCGCCGTGGTGGATGCTGACCCAGGAGGCGCCCGCCGCGGTGTTGAGGAGCGCGTTCAGGAGCGGCCAGTCTGCGATCGCGTCAGAGCCGTCGGCCATCGACTCGGTCTCCCGGTATGGCGAGGCCACCGAGCCGGAGTCGAGGTGGTCGCGACCGATCACGATCGGCGCCCGGAGCTCCCCGCGCCTCACCATCTCGTTGAAGCGCAGCCCCAGCCGGTGGCGCTCCCCGTAGCCGACCCAGCAGATCCGCGCCGGCATGCCCTGGAAGGCGATCCGCTCGCTCGCCATCCGCAGCCAGCGGGCGAGCGACTCGTCGTCCGGCAGCTCCTCGAGGACGGCCCGGTCCGTGGCCGCGATGTCGGCGGGGTCGCCGGACAGCGCGACCCAGCGGAAGGGGCCCTTGCCCTCGCAGAACAGCGGCCTGATGTAGGCCGGCACGAAGCCGGGATAGTCGAAGGCCCGCTCGAAGCCGCCGAGCTCGGCCTCCGCGCGCAGGCTGTTGCCGTAGTCGAAGACCTCGGCGCCGCCGTCCTTGTAGGCGACCATCGCGTAGCAGTGCGCGGCGATCGAGCGGCGCGCCCGCGCCACGTACTCCGCCGGGTCCGCCTCGCGCAGCGTCGCTGCATCCTCCAGCGTCATGCCGCCGGGCACGTAGCCCACGAGCGGGTCGTGGGCGGCGGTCTGGTCGGTCACGACGTCGGCCTCGAAGCCGCGCCGAAGCAGGGCCGGCAGGACCTGGGAGGCGTTGGCGCACAGCCCCACGCTCAGCGCGCGGCGCTCGGTCCTCGCCCGTTCGCAGCGCGCCAGGGCGTCGTCGAGGCCGTCGGCCTCCTCGTCCAGGTAGCGGGTCTCGAGCCGCCGTCGGATGCGCTCCGGGTCCACCTCGACGCAGAGCGCCACGCCGCCGTTCATCGTCACCGCCAGCGGCTGGGCGCCCCCCATGCCGCCGAGCCCCGCCGTGACCGTGACCGTGCCCGCGAGCGAGCCGCCGAAGCGCCGCCGAGCGATCTCCGCGAAGCACTCGTAGGTGCCCTGCACGATGCCCTGGCTGCCGATGTAGATCCAGGAGCCGGCCGTCATCTGCCCGAACATCGTCAGCCCCAGTGCCTCGAGCCGCCGAAACTCCTCCCAGGTGGCCCAGTCGGGCACGAGGTTCGAGTTCGCGATCAGCACCCGTGGCGCCCACTCGTGAGTGCGGAACGCGCCGACCGGCTTGCCGGATTGGACGAGCAGCGTCTCGTCGTCGCCGAGCGTGCGCAAGGTGCGGACGATCGCGTCGTAGGCCTCCCAGGAGCGAGCGGCACGGCCGGTGCCGCCGTAGACGACGAGCTCCTGGGGCCGCTCCGCTACCTCCGGGTCGAGGTTGTTCATCAGCATCCGCAGCGCGGCCTCCTGTGGCCAGCCGCGGCAGGAGAGCTCATCGCCACGGGGCGCGCGGACGGTCCTCACTCGAGCTCCCCGACCGCGGCTCCCACCGCCTCGAGGACCCGTCCCGAGGTCACCACCTCCTCGGCCGAGCCGAGCTCCGGGGCGAGCCATCGGTCGGGCCCCGCGCCCGGGACCCGCTCACGCACCGCGGCCACGGCCGCGCCGGTGCCGGCCCCGGGCTCGAGCGGGGCGCGCAGGTCGAGCGCCCGCGCGGCGGCGGCGAGCTCGACCGCGAGGATGCGGGCCAGATTGGACGTCGCCCGGCGCAGCTTGCGCGCGCCGCCCCAGGCCATAGAAACGTGGTCCTCCTGCATGGCGCTCGTGGGCAGCGAGTCGACCGAGGCCGGGGCGGCCAGGCGCCGGTTCTCGGCGACCATCGCGGCCTGGGTGTACTGAGCGAGCATCAGCCCGGAGTTCACGCCCGGGTCCTCGGTGAGGAACGGCGGCAGGCCGTGCGAGCGGCTGGCGTCGAGCATTCGGTCCGTGCGGCGCTCTGCGATCGCGCCGACCTCGGCGGCGGCGATGGCGAGGAAGTCGCAGGCGAAGCCGAGTGGCGCGGCGTGGAAGTTGCCGCACGACTCGACGCGCCCATCGGGCAGGATCATCGGGTTGTCGATCGCCGAGCGCAGCTCGGCCCCGGCGACCTCCTCCCCATGGGAGAGCGCGTCCCTGGCGGCGCCGTGCACCTGGGGGGTGCAGCGCAAGGAGTAGGCGTCCTGCACCCGCGGATCGTCGTAGCGGTGGCTGGCCACGATCGGCGAGCGCTCGAGCAGCCGGCGGAGGTTGGCCGCGCTGGCGGCCTGTCCCGGCTGCGGCCTCAGGGCGAGCAGGTCGGCCGCGAATGCACGGTCCGTGCCGAGCAGGGCCTCGACCGACATGGCGGCGGTCACGTCAGCCACCCGCAGCAGGCGGCGCAGGTCGTGGAGCGCGAGCAGCAGCATGCCGAGCACCCCGTCGGTGCCGTTGATCAGCGCGAGGCCCTCCTTTGCGGTGAGCGTGATCGGCTCGATGCCGGCCGCTCGCAACGCCTCGGTCGCCGCGAGTCGGCGGCCCTCAGGGTCGGTCACCTCTCCCTCGCCGATCAGCGCCAGCGAGCAATGGGCAAGCGGGGCGAGGTCGCCGCTCGCGCCGAGCGAGCCGTGCTCGGGCACGACGGGCGTCAGCCCGGCGCGCAGCAGGGCGAGCAGCGACTCGGCCACGAGCGGGCGCGCGCCGGAGTAGCCCATGGCCAGCGTTCGAGCGCGCAGCAGCACGAGGGCGCGCACCACCTCCCGCTCCACCGGCGGGCCCATCCCCGCGGCGTGCGAGCGAATGAGCGCGCGCTGCAGCTCGTGGCGCCGCTCCGGCGGAATCGGCGTGTTGGCGAGCGACCCGAACCCGGTCGAGACGCCGTACACCGGCTCGGTTCCGCCGGCGAGCCGCTCCACGATGGCCGCGCTCTCCTCCATGGCTCGGCGCGCCGAATCCGCCAGCACAACCGGCGCGTCCTCCCGCGCGACCGCAACCACGTCGGCGGGCGTCAGGCCGGTACCGGTCAGCTCGATCGCGGCCATGGGCGCACTCTGCCACGATGGCCGCCGAGGTGGCGGAGCGGCGGATCTCAGGGGCGCTGGCCGCGGCGGTGACTCCGTTGCGCGACGGCGGCGAGCGCTTGGACGAGGAGGCCTTCGGACCGCTGCACGAGCTCTACGCCGGGAGCGGGCTCGACGGCGTGCTCGTGCTGGGGACGACGGGCGAGGGCATCCTGCTCGGAGCCGGCGAGAGGCGCCGCGCCGCCGAGCTGGCGGTGGCCGCCGCCGGCCCGCTGCGGGTGGTCGTGCATTGCGGTGCGCAGACCACGGCGGAGACGAGCGCGCTGGCCGCCCATGCGGCACGGGCGGGCGCGGACGGAGTCGCGGTGATCGCCCCGCCCTATTTCCCCCTCGCAGAGGAGGAGCTGGTCGACCACTTCGCGGCGGCGGCCGCCGCCTGCGCGCCGCTGCCCTTCTACCTCTACGAGTACGCCGCGCGCAGCGGGTACGCCGTGCCCGTATCGGCCGTCGAACGGCTCCGCGAACGCGCGCCGAACCTCGCCGGCCTGAAGGTCTCCGACGCGCCCTTCGACCGCGTGGCCCCCTACCTAGCCACTGGGCTCGACGTCTTCATCGGCGCCGAGAAGCTGATTCGCCCCGGCCTCGAACGCGGCGCCGCTGGCGCCGTCTCGGGCGTGGCCGCCGCCTTCCCGGCGCAGGTCGCCGCGCTCGTGCACGACCCGACGGACGAACGGGCAGATCGGGTGGCCGGCCTGCGCGCCGTGCTCTCCGCCCGGCCCTTGCAGGCATCGGTCAAGACCGCGCTCGGCTGGCGCGGCCTGCCGCTGCGGCCCGAGGTACGCCGGCCACTGCGCCCCCTGTCCGCCGCCGAATCCGACGCCCTGCGCCGCGACGTCGAGCGTCTGCTCGGCGCCGAGGCGCTCACCTAGCCCGGTTGTTCGCGTACCCCCAGCGCCTGTGCCCGCGCCTGAGCGGGGGATAGGGGCGAGCCCCGATCCCGCTGAACGGACTCGTCGATGTCGGCCCGGGCGTGCGCGCTGATCGTGGCGGCCGCGAGCGTGGCGCTCACCGGCGAGCTGCGACTGCTCGGCGGCATCTAGCCCCGCCGGGCCACGCCCAGGATCTTCGGCTCGACGATGACCTCGACGGCCGCCGGGCGGAAGTCGAAGCGGCGGCACGACTCGATCTCGAACCCGGCGGCCTCGATGGCGGCGCCCGTGTCACGGGCCGGGTGACAGCCGCCTCCCACGAGCGGCCAGAGGCCGCTCCGCTCGGCGAGCCGCTGGGCTCGCGCCAGCCGGGGCCGCTCGGAGACCACATGCTCATAGAAGCGGAGCTCGCCGCCGGGACGGATCACGCGACGCAGCTCGGATAGGGCCGCCGCCGGGTCGGGGACCGAGCACAGGACCAGCGAGGCGACGCCCGCGTCGACCGAGGCGTCGTCGAGCGGCAGCCCGTCCGCGAGGCCGTCCACTACTCGGACCGGCACCGGAGCGCTCGCGCCGGCCTTGGTCGCCTGCTCGCGCAGGTAGGCCTCCGGCTCCACCGCGACCACCTCGTCGACCGCGTCCGGGTAGTGCGGGAAGTTGAGTCCGCTGCCCGCGCCCACCTCCACGAGCCGTCCGGCGACGCCGGCGAGCAGCTCGCGTCGAAGCTGGGCCTGGCCCCTTTGCTCCGCGAGCGCCCCAAAGCGGGCGAACAGGCGCGCGAAGATCGGGTGGTGGACCTTCTCGGGCTCAGCCCGCACCGGCTAGGTCGTCTTGACCACGAAGACCGAGCAGGGCGCCCTGTGCGTGACCGTGTTCGGGACGCTCCCGAGGACGCGCCGCTTCATGCCCTTGTTGCCGATCACGAGGAGATCGGCGTCGCACTCCTCGGCGAGCCGCACCAGCACCTCGGCCGGATCGCCCTCGTCGATCAGCGTGCGGCAGCCGACGCCCTGACGGCGCAGGTCGTCCTCTGTCCGCGCCAGCGTCTCGCGCAGCCGCGCACCGGGACTGTGGGCCCACTGCAGCTCGGCATCCGCGACCGGAACACGGACGGAGTCGCGGGCGGAGTCGTGGTAGGCGCTCAGCAGCACCAGCTCGGCCTCGTAGCGCCGCGCAACGTCGGCGGCAACCCTCACCGCCTCGCCCGCGGTCGGCGAGCCGTCAGTGCCGACGGCGACGGTGGAGATCATGATGGGGTCGAGTATCTCGGCCCGGCGCCGCGATGTCCATGCTCAGTTCTCCACGAAGTAGGCGCCGCTGCCCTGACCGGTCGAGAAGAAGCGGCTCGTGACCGTCTTCTTGCGGGTGAAGAACTCGACCGCGTCAGGGCCGTGGGCGTGGAGGTCACCGAGGAACGAATCCTTCCAGCCGGAGAAGGGGAAGAAGGCCACCGGGGCCGCCACGCCGATGTTCACGCCGACCATGCCCGCCTCGACGTCGTGGCGGTAGCGCCTGACCGCGGCGCCGGACTCCGTGAAGATCGAGGTCCCGTTGCCGAAGCGGCTGCGGTTCACGAGCTCGATCGCTTCGTCGAGCGTGTCCACGCGCATGACCGAGAGCACCGGGCCGAAGATCTCCTCGCGCCCCGCCTCCATGTCCGGGGTCACGTCGTCGAGGATCGTCGGACCGACCCAGGCACCGTCCCCGCCGCCGTCGGCCTCGCGCCCGTCGAGAGCTAGCGTCGCGCCCTCCCCGAGCGCGCGCCCGATGGCATCGCGGATGCGCTCGCGCGCGGCTTCCGAGACCACCGGGCCGACGTCCACGCTCTCGTCGAGCCCGTCGCCCACCCGCAGCGCCCCCGTGGCCTCGCAGAGGGGCGGCAGCAGCCGCTCGTGGGCCTCCCCCACCGTCACCACGACGGAGCCGGCCATGCAGCGCTGGCCCGCCGCGCCGAACGCGGACCCGATGATCCCACCGACCGTCTTTTCGATCACCGCGTCGGGCATCACGACCATGTGGTTCTTGGCCCCGCCGAGGGCCTGCACGCGCTTCCCCGCCTTCGCGGCGCGCTCGTAGACCAGCTTCGCGACCGGTGCCGAGCCGACGAACGAGACCGCGTCGATGCCCGGATGGTCGAGGATTGCCTCCACCACCGCCCGACCCCCGTTCACGAGATTGACCACGCCCGCGGGGAGCTCGAGCGAGTCGAGCACCTCGAACGCGATCTGCTGGGTGAGCGGCACCTGCTCCGAGGGCTTCAGGACGAACGTGTTGCCGCAGGCGATGGCGAAGGGCAGGAACCAGAAGGGCACCATCGCGGGGAAGTTGAACGGCACGATCCCAGCGCACACGCCCACCGGCTGGCGGATCGTCTCCGCGTCGACGTTGCGGGAGACGTCCTCCATGACGCGGCCCTGCATCGTGGTGGGCACCGCGCACGCGCACTCGACCATCTCGATCATGCGCGCCACCTCCGCGCGGGCGTCGACGAGCGTCTTTCCCATCTCGGTCGTGACCGAGCGGGCGAGCTCCTCGCGGCGGGCGTCGAGCCGCTCACGCAGCGCGAACAGGCGGCGCCCGCGCTCGATCACGCTGATCGCGCGCCAGGCGGGGAGCGCGGCGCGCGCGGCGCCCACCGCGGCGTCGAGATCGTCGGCCGAGGAGAGCGGCACCCGCGCGAGAACCTCGCTCGTGGCGGGGTTCGTCACGTCCAGCGCCTCGGAGGAGCCGGACGGCGTCCAGCGACCGGCGATGTAGTTGTCGAGCAGGCGGGTGGTGGTCGGCGCAGTGGTCATCGCCGGCCTGATCCTACGCCGTCAGCGCACCTGCACGCCCGAGATCGCGCGCGCGGCGACGAGCCGCTGGATCTCCGATGTGCCCTCGAAGATTTGGCAGCTGCCGCGACCGTAGGCGGCTCCTCTCGACCGTCAGGAGCGGCCGCCTGCCGGCCAGGGGCGAGTGCCCATTCGCTTTCAGTCGTCGTCGCGCTCGCCAAGGTCCGGCGCGGCCGAGGCCCGCTACCGGCGCCGGCGGGCGGCGTGCTTGTGGAGCGCCTTGCCGCCGCCGCCCGCGCAGAGCCCGTCGGGGTCTGAGGTCCCGCACTTGTTCTTCTTGAAGAGAACCGTGCCGGCCCCGTCCCAGAACAGGTCGTTGGGGAGGTTGTCGAACGCCTTGTTGTGGCCGACCACGTCGTTCTGCGGGTCGGTTCCGCCGACCCCCTCCGTGACCGCGATGCCGCCAGACAGGAAGGAGGCGCCGCTCGGCTCGTTGCCGCGGACCTTGTTGTGCGAGACCCGCGTGTCGAATGCACCGAGCAGCGCGATGCCGAGTCCCGAGATGGGCGGCTCGCCCTCCTCCGGCTCGCCGGGGCAGGCCTCGTTGTTCTCGAGCACACGGTTGTGGTCGATCCGGAAGTCGCCGGCCGGACCGGGCGCGTCGGCGAGCGCGAGCACCCCGGCGCAGTTGCCGACGAGCCGGTTGTGGCTCACCCTTCCGCCCACCGCGTTCCGCAGCAGGATCCCCTCGCCGCTGTTCCCGATCGAGCGGTTGTGCCTGACGAGGGCGTTCGCCTCCGGCGAGTCGCCGACGTAGAGCCCGGGAGCGCCGTTACCGCTCGAGAGGTTGTTGACGTACTGGGGGCGCTTGGAGGCGACGGCGAAGACACCGTAGCCGCCGTTGTCGAGCAACTTGTCGTGGGACACCCTGAGCAGCTCCGAGCCGAAGGCGAAGATGCCGACCCCGCTGAAGCCCTCGACCGTGAAGCCCTTTATCCGCACCCGGCTCACGTAGTCGCTGATCGCCCCGGTCTGGGGGTCGCCCTGGCCCACGACGCAGATGCCGGTGACCGGCTCGAACTCGTTGCACAGCGTGTCGGCTGGGCTTGCCGGCTCCAGCAGCTGGACATGGTTGCCGCGCAGGCGGATGCCGTCCTTGTCGATCTGTAGCGACTCGTGATAGGTGCCGCGGTGAACGATCACCGTGTCCCCCGGGCTGGCGGCGTCGAGCGCGGCCTGGATCGATTCGCCCTCGTGGACGTGGTGGGCTTTGGCGTAGGCCGGCGCGCCGCCCAGCAGGCAGGCGAACAGTACGGCTACGACGGCACAGAAGGCACGGGCGTGACGCGACATAATCCGCTCCCGGTCGGAATCAGGCTTCGGACCGGGAATACCCCGCTGGGAGAAGTCCTGAACAACGAGCCGGTTCCACAGGAGCGGGGCGCAACGGCTCCTCCACGCGAACGCGCGGCTCGCTTGGTTCGTCGCTTCGTGGCGCTCAGCGCACCTGCACGCCCGAGATCGCGCGCGCGATCACGAGCCGCTGGATCTCCGATGTGCCCTCGAAGATCGTGTAGATCTTCGCGTCGCGGTGCATCCGCTCGACCGGGTACTCGCGGGTGTAGCCGTTGCCGCCCAGGATCTGCATCGCCCGTTCGGTGGCCCAGACCGCGACCTCGCCG
>Ga0126312_10000105_pt1 | contig 36829 bp, 34 predicted proteins | sample Plot104A_FD_92537 | JGI IMG/M metagenome (GOLD analysis project Ga0126312, IMG submission 92537) | Serpentine soil microbial communities from UC McLaughlin Reserve, CA, USA - Plot104A | ecosystem: Environmental > Terrestrial > Soil > Grasslands | place: USA: UC McLaughlin Reserve, Lake County... | reverse complement strand
GCGGAACGGAATCGGCTCTCGCGCTCCGGGCGACAGCACGAGATGCGCGTCGCGCGCGTGGAACCGGTAGACGATGCTCCCCCCGGTCTGGTCGAGCGCGACGCTCTCGGGCCCAACCGTCCACTCGCCGGTGAAGGCCCAGTGATTCAGGGGCAGGCGGTCCGGTGACGCGGGCGGCTCGCCGCGGGCGTGGCCGAGATACGTCTCGGGCGTGCCCAGGTGCTCCCAGTCGGCCGCGGCCTCGACGCCGACCCCCTCGACGGAGACGAGCTCGCGCTCGATGTCGAGCAACCGCTGGATCCGGCGCTCGGACTGCTCGTAGCGTCCCTCGCCGAAGTGCTGGTGGCGGATGATCCCCTCCCTGTCGACGAAGTACAGCGCCGGCCAGTAATGGTTGGCGAAGGCGCTCCAGACCGCGTAGTCGTTGTCGGCCGCGACGGGGTAGTCGATCTCGCGCTCCCCGACCGCCTGCCGAACGAGGTCGATGTCGTGCTCGAACGAGAATTCGGGCGTGTGGACGCCCACCACGAGCAGCCCGTCGTCCCGGTACGCCCGCGACCACGCGCGCACGTAGGGCTCCTGGCGCAGCCAGTTGATGCAGGTGAGCGTCCAGAAGTTCACGAGCACCACATGCCCTCGCAGCTCGGCCGGGCCGAGTGGCTCGGAGTTGAGCCAGCCGGTGGCCCCGTCGAGGGAGGACATGTGGACTCGTGAGAAGACGGACATCAGCGCGGCTCCCCCTAGCGAAGCGGCCGGAACGCCGCTCGGACCTCGCTTGAGAAGACCTCCGGCTCCTCCCACGCGGCGAAGTGGCCGCCCTTGTCGGCCTCGTTGAAGTACGCGAGGTCGGGGTAGGCCGCCTCCGCCCAGCTGCGCGGGGAAGCCCAGATCTCGCCGGGGAACGTCGTAAAGCCGACGGGCACGGACGTCGGCGGCGGGACCTGGCCGGCCGCGATCGCCGCCCGTACTCGCGCGTCTTCCCAGTACGACCGTGCGGCCGAGGCCCCGGTGCCCGTCAGCCAGTAGAGCGTGACGTTGTCGACGATGTGCTCCCGGGTCAGATTCCCGGTCGGCTTGCCGTCGACGAACGCGCCGGTGATCTTGTAGTAGCTGTCCGTGTCGTGGTCGAGCATCCAGGCCGCGAGGGCGACGGGTGAGTCGAGCAGCGCGTAGCCGATCGTCTGCGGCCGTGTGGCCATCTCCAGGAAGTAGGCGAAGCCGCTCTCCTGGAATTCCGCGAGCGCGCCGAGTGCCGCGCGTTCCTGCTCGGACTCCGTGGGCAGCTGGTCGGCGATGAGGAGAGCCGCCGTGAGCAGGTTGATGTGGACCCCGAGCAGGCCCTTGGGCGCCTGCCGGGCCATCGCGTCGGTGACGACGGCGCCCACGTCGCCGCCCTGGGCGACGTAGCGGGTGTAGCCGAGGCGGTTCATCAGCTCCGCCCAGGCTTGCCCCACCCGGCCGGAGTCCCAGCCGAGCTCCGCCGGCTCTCCCGAGAAGCCGTAGCCGGGCAGCGACGGCAAAACCAGATGGAACGCGTCCTGGGCGTCGCCGCCGTGGGCGGTCGGGTCGGTGAGCGGGCCGACGGTCTCGAGCAGCTCGACTACCGAGCCGGGCCAGCCGTGGGTCATGATCAGCGGCAGGGCATCCTCGTGGGGCGACTTCACGTGGATGAAGTGGATGTCCACGCCGTCGATCTGGGTCGTGAACTGCGGCAGCGCGTTCAGTCTCGCCTCGCACGCACGCCAGTCGTAATCGGTCGTCCAGTAGCGGGCGAGCTCCTTCATCGTCGCGAGCTGCACGCCCTGCGACCGATCGTCGACCAACTCCCTGGAGGGCCAGCGCATCGCGGCGATGCGGCGCCGCAGCTCAGCGAGCTGCTCCTCCGGAACCTCGACGTGGAACGGGCGGATCGCTGTTGCTTCAGTCGTAATGGACATGCGTCGCTCCTTTGGTTCGTTCTAAGTCCTCAGCGACCGGAACGCGTTCCGGAGCTCGTCGGAGAAGAGCTCCGGCTGCTCCCAGGCGGCGAAGTGCCCGCCCCGGTCGACCTCGTTGAAGTAGATGAGGTTGGGATAGGCCCGCTCGGCCCAGCTCCGCGGCGCCTGGTACTGCTCACTGGGGAAGACGGTCACGGCAACCGGGATGCTCACGCCCTTGGCGTTGAAGAACCCGCCCTTGTACTCCCAGTAGAGGCGGGACGCCGAGACCCCGGTGTTGGTCAGCCAGTAGAGGGTGATGTTGTCGAGGACCTCGTCACGCGTCAGGTCGCCCGTCTCGCTCTCGGTCCGATCCAGCGCCTCGGCCACCGCGGCGGCTGGCTGAGCGTCCGCGTCGTTGTGGTCGAGCAGCCACGCGGCCAAGCCGACGGGCGAGTCCGCGATGCCGTACAGGGTCTGCGGGCGCGCCGCCATCATGTGCGCGTACTCGACCTGACCGTACGTTCTGATCAGCTCCTCGTACGCACGCCGTTCCTCGGCTGAGAGGCCGGCCGGCGGCGGTTCGCCGGCCAGGGAGGCCCTGTCCACGTCGGCGGGCACGGTGGCAGGCATGTTGGTGTGGATCGCAAGCAACCCCTCGGGTGCCTGCAGGCCCATCTGATCGACCACGAACGCGCCCCAGTCGCCGCCCTGAGCGACGTACTGGCTGTATCCGAGCCGCTTCATCAGCTCCGCCCACGCCCGCCCCATGCGCTCCGGGCCCCAGCCCGTGCCCGTCGGCTTACCGGAGAACCCGTAGCCCGGCATCGACGGGATGACGAGATGGAAGGCGTCGTCCGCGCTCGCGCCGTGTGCCGTCGGATCGGTCAGCCGATCAATGATCTTCAGCTGCTCGATGATCGAGCCGGGCCAGCCGTGATTGACGACAAGCGGCAGAGCGTCCTCGTGTTGCGAGCGAACGTGGACGAAGTGGATGTCGAGCCCGTCGATCTCGGTGATGAACTGGGGCAGCGCGTTCAGCTCCGCCTCGCACTTGCGCCAGTCGTACTCGGTCGCCCAGTGGCGCGCGAGCTTCTGCATCACCGCGAGCGGGACGCCCTGCGAGTCGTCCGGGACCGTCTCCCTCTCGGGCCACTGCGTGGCCGCGATGCGCCGTCGGAGGTCGTCCAAGGCCTCCTCTGGAATGTCGACGTCGAAGGGGCGTACCTTGACGGCGGTTGCGGTGCTGCTCATGACGACCTGCCTTCGCGCAGTGACCTGAACCCGGCTCGCACCTCGGAGGTGAACAGCTCGGGCTGCCCCCAGGCCGCGAAGTGGTTGCCCGCGTCCACCTCGTTGAAGTAGATGAGGTTCGGGTAGGCCTGCTCGGTCCAGCTCCGTGGCGCCTGGTAGAGCTCCCGCGGGAATACGCTCACGGCCGCCGGAACGGTGACGCCCTTGACGTCGAAGAAGCCGAGGTTGCTCTCCCAATAGAGGCGACCCGACGAGACGCCGGTGTTGGTCAACCAGGTGAGCGTGATGTTGTCGAGAATCTCGTCTCGTGTGAGGTTGCCCACGGGCTGTTCCTCGACGAAGCCCCGCGAGATGTCCTCGTAGCTCTTCGCGTCGTGGTCGAGCATCCAGGCCGCGAGCGCGACGGGCGAGTCCGCCAATCCGTAGAGCGTCTGCGGTCGCAGCGCCATCTCGGTCGCATAGCCGATGCCCTTCGTGTACAGGAAGCTCAGCTGTTCGTACGCGCGCGTCTCCTCGGGTGAGAGACCGGATGGCGCCGGCTCGCCGGCCGCGACCGTCTTGAAGATGTCGGGCGGAACCGCGCCCGGCATGTTGGAATGCAGGCCGAGTAGCCCCGGAGGCGCCTGTGCGCCCATCCGATCCGTGACGATCGCTCCCCAGTCGCCGCCCTGGGCCACGAAGTGCGTGTATCCGAGCCGGTCCATCAGCACGGCCCAGGCACGGGCAATGTGGTCGGGGTCCCAGCCGGTGTCCGACGGCCTGCCGGAGAACCCGTAGCCGGGCATCGACGGGATCACCAGATGGAACGCGTCCTCCGCGCTCCCGCCGTGGGCCGTCGGGTCGCTGAGGGGGCCGACGACGTTCAGCATCTCGATCACCGAGCCGGGCCAGCCGTGGGTGATGATCATCGGCAGCGCGTTCTCGTGCCGCGACGGCACGTGGATGAAGTGGATGTCGAGGCCGTCGATCTCGGTGATGAACTGCGGCAGCGCGTTCAAGCGCGCCTCGAGCCGCCCGAAGTCGTAGCCGGTGCCCCAGTAGCGCACGAGCGCCTGCATCGTCGCCAGCTGCACGCCCTGAGTCGCGTCCGAGACCGTCTCCGCCTCGGGCAGCCGCGTCGCCGCGATTCGCCCGCGGAGGTCGTCCAGCGCCTCGGCCGGAATGTCGACTTGGAAGGGCCGGATCTCCGTTGAGCCGGTCGCTTCCGTCGTGGTTACAGACACGCGAGTCTCCTTAGTCAGTCGTTGCTTCCGCCGAAGAGCTGGAGGAAGAACAGGAAGATGTTCAGGACGTCCAGGAAAATGCTTGCCGCGATCGGCACCGCGCTCTCCTGGCCCGAGCGGCGGAGCCGGTTGAAGTCGAGCACGGTGTAGCCGCCGAAGATCACGAGCCCGGCGACCGACCAGATGATGTTCTCGTTCGGGATCGAGACGAAGATCGCGACGAGCCCGAACAGGATCAGCCCGAGCAGCGCCCAGAAGAGGACGCGGTACCACGAGGACAGGTCGCGGCGGGTGGCGTAGCCGGCCGCGCCGAGGGCGGCGACGAACCCGCCGGTGGCCCCGGCGGCCTGCCAGACCGCTCCCGGATCGGCTTCCACGTAGGAGCTCAGGACGGGACCGAGCGCCAGTCCCAGCAGGAGGCCGAGCCCGAGCAGGAGCGTGATAGAGAGTTGCTCGTTCCCGCGGGAGGAGGCAACGTTCAGGCCGAAGATGCACCCGAAGCCCGCGATGAAGAACAGGATTCCCCAGCCCCCGCTCAGGTCCCGGCCGATGTACGCGCCGAGGGCCAGGAAACCGAGCGTCAGGGCCACGAGGCCCATGACCTGCCCGAACACCGTCCGCGCGTCGTCGCGGCTGAGCGCGGCCGGTCCGGCAGCAGTGATGTCCGCCCGCGCGTTCACGCATGTCGCAGGATCGTGTACGGAAATTGCGGCAACAAGCGGCGGATGTCGCACCTGAAGACGGGACATTCGGCCGATGCCGTCGTACGTCATTTGGCTCATGGCAGCAACGCGGCTAACGTGATCAGGTAGCCCATGAGCACGCAGGCAGCGCCCCCTGCCATACGTCGAACGCTCGACGAGACGGCTTCCGCGGCCTGCGGTTGCCCTCGCTTCGATACGCGGCCGGCGTGCTGGCTCTCGCGGCCGCCTACTATGGCGCGGCGAAGGTTGGGCAGACGCTGCGCTACACCGCATCGGTGTCCGCGATCTGGCCCCCCGCCGGACTCGGGATCGCCGCGCTGTACCTGTGGGGACTCCGCTGGTGGCCCGGCGTGCTGCTTGGCGAGCTCGTCGTCAACGGGCACCTCCTCGTCGACGACAGCATTCCCCTTGGAAGCCTGCTGGGCCAGCAGACCGGCAACATGGCGGAGATCATCGTGGGCGCGCTGTTGCTGCGTCGCCTCATCGGTCCGAACGCCGCTATGGACCGCGTCGAGCAGCTCGGCGGCATGCTGCTCGCTCTTGGGGTTGCGACTGCCATCAGCGCGACTGTCGGCACGGTCTCGATGGTCGCCGGCGGGGTGGTCGACGTGTCGGGCGCCACCACGTTCTGGCGCACCTGGTGGCTGGGCGACACGTCTGGGGGGCTGGTCGTCCTCCCGCTGATGCTCGCTTGGGCGCGGCACCCGATCGGCGCGTGGCGCCGTGTCCGAACGTGGGAGGGCGCCGCCGTGATCGCGGGCATCACCGCTCTCAGCATCGCGGTGTTCTCGACGGACGAGCCGGTCAGGTATGCGGTCTTCCCGGCGCTGATCTGGGCGGCATTCCGAGTGGGTCCTCCGGGCGCAACGCTCTCCATAGCGATCACCGCGGGTGTCGCGATCGGGGTCACGGCCCACGACGTCGGCGCCTTTTCCAAGCAGCCCATCGACCACCGCACGCTGATCACACAGCTCTACATCTGGGTGGCGGCGTCGACGACGCTGTTCCTGAGCGCCGTGGTGAGCGAGCGCGAGCGAGCCTCCCGGGAGCTCGCGGAAGCACGCAGGACCGAGGGCGCGCGGGCCGTTGAGGAACGACGCCGGATAGCGCGAGACCTCCACGATTCGGTGTCTCAGGCGCTGTTCTCGACGGTGTTGCACGCACGCACCGCGCAGAAGGCGCTGGCCCAGGAGGGCGGCAGTCCCTCAGGCCCTGTCGGCCGAGCACTCGACACGATCGCGGACCTCACCAGGAGCGTGCAGGGCGAGATTCGCTCGCTGATCTTCGAGTTGCGCCGCGACCCGGTCCACGACGGGCTGGTCGCGGCGTTCGCAAGACACTCCTTCGGGCTGGGCGCTCCCGACGGGCTGGCCATCGATGTCCGGGGACCTGAGTCGCGGCTGGCGTTGTCCCAGCAGGTGGAAACGCAACTGTTCGCCATTGGACGGGAGGCGCTCGCGAATGTCGTGAGGCACGCCGGAGCCACCGTCGCGCACGTTCGGGTCGAGGCTCAGCGTGAGCAGGTCATCGTCGAGATCCATGACAACGGGCGCGGCTTCGACCCAGCCGGCGGGCATCCTGGTCACTTCGGCCTGGACTCGATGCGCAGCCGTGCGGCCGAGGTCGGCGGACGGGTCACGATCGCGAGCGCACCGGGGTCCGGGACAGTCGTACGAGTCCGCGACCCGGCGGAGGCGGATCGCATCTGACATGGAGACAGGGCGAGATGAAACCATCGGGGTGCTGGTTGTCGACGACCACGAGTTCGTGCGCCGCGGGTTGCTTGCGTTCCTCGACAGCGAGCCCGACATGGACGTCGTAGGCGAAGCAGAAGGGGGCGCTCAGGCGCTTGCCCTGCTCGCTTCGATGGAGTCGGAGGGGCGCCGGCCCGACGTGATCGTCATGGATCTGCAGATGGTGCCGATCGACGGGATCGAGTCGACCCGCCGGGTTCGTGCTCTCTACAACGACATCGAGGTGGTGGCGCTCACCTCGTTCGCCGAGGAGGAGCGTGTGCACGCCGCCCTCGAGGCCGGGGCATCTGGCTACGTGCTCAAGGACTCCGATGCCGATGACGTGGCAGCCGCGGTCCGGGCCGCGCACCGAGGCGAGCTGCAGATCGATCCCGTCGTCGCCAGAAGGCTGATGTCGTCACTTCGCGAGGCGCGAGACGACGACCCGAGCTCCGAGCTCACGTCTCGAGAGCTGGACGTGCTCCGTCTCGTGGCGGCGGGCGAGCCCAACAAGCAGATCGCCGCCGACCTCTCCATCAGCGAGCGCACGGCCAGGACGCACGTATCCAGGATCCTCCGCAAGCTCCGTCTGAGCTCGCGCACCCAGGCTGCGCTCTGGGCGGTGAGGGAAGGGCTTGTGGAAGTGGAGCGCGAGCCGCACTAGACGCAGTGTCCGCAACCGTTCTCTACATGTCCATGTCCCTCGACGGATTCATCGCCGGGCCCAATGAGCGACCGGACAACGGGCTCGGCGACGGCGGCCACCGCCTGCACGAGTGGGTCTTGCCGGGTGCCGAGACCGACCACAAGGAAATCTCGGGGCTGGCCGGCGCCAACGGCCAGATCGTCGACGAGTTCATGGTGACCGGAGCGGTCGTCGCCGGCAAGGGAACCTTCGAGCCTGCCGGCGGCTGGGGCGGCGACCACCACGACGGCGTGCCGATCTGGGTGCTCAGCCGCCACGAGCCCGGCATCGACGTGAGCCAATGGCCGCTCGTCACCTATGTGAACGACGTCAGCACCGCGATGACCGAGGCGAAGCGGGCTGCGGGCGACAGGAACGTGCTGGTCCACGGCGCCGCAACCGCGCAGCTCGCGCTCGCCGCCGGCGTCCTCGACGAGCTCGAGCTCCATGTCATCCCGGTGCTCTTCGGCCAAGGGCGCCGTCTGTTCGAGGGCCTCGCTGCCGAGCAGATCGAGTTGCAGCGCACCCGGATCCTCGAGGGAGAGGGCGGTGTCACCCACATGCACTACCGCGTCCAGCGCTGAATACCGCCTGAGATGGGCGGGCGCCGGCCGGATCACGCTCGCCGTCGCTGGACCCGACGCGCTCCTCGAGCGCCTCGCTGCCCGCTAGTCGCTGCGCTGAGGCGCGAGGTCGACGCGCACGCTGTCTGAAGCGAGCGCGTCCGGCGTTGCCGTGCTGACGAAGATGTCGTACCTGTGGCTCGGGTCGACCTGGGTGGTGAGATCCAGGTGCCCGGTCTTGTCGCCGATTGGAAAGCGCTCGGTCGTCGGCGGCTCGAGCTCGTCGGGGGAATTGACGGTGATCACCAGCCCATCGGGCAGCTGGTCGTCCTGAGTCGGGAAGACCCGGTAGTCCACTCGAATGCCGCCGTCGTGCCATTCGGCCGTGATGCGTGGCGGCGGTGGCGGGATGGGTGGCGGGCCCTCTGGGCCGGCTGCCTCGCGCGCCTGCTCGCGGGCGCTGCCCTGGAGCTTCAGCGGATCGTGCCATTGCGGATGCTGCGCGGGTCCGGTCGGGCTGTCGGAGTCGAGCGGATTGTCGCCCTTCTTCGTATCCCCCCACCGTCCCGGCCACTTCAGCCAGCGGAAGGCCGACTGTGATGCGTCCAGCACCTCGAGCGTCGGCTCCGGGCTGCGCCGCTTGCCATCCGCATGGTCGAACCAGTGGCCCGTCCACTGCGTGCCCGGCTCGAAGTAAGAGGCGTGCGAGCCACGCGCGACGTAGACGATCGGCCGCTGCGTCCCGGGGACGAGATCGACCTGGCGCCAGTCGCGCCCCTCGGCGATCGCGTGCTGCGCGTAGACCGCGCGATCCGGGGTCTCCGAGTTGAGATGAATCTGGATCATCTCCCAGTCGCCCTCGTGCAGCCCGGCCTTTATGAAGGGGCCGATCAGGTTGTAGTCGTTGTAGAAGTAGAAGAACCAGTACTGCAGCCAGACGTCGCTGCCATCGCTCACCGCATGCCCGTATACGCGGTTGGCGTAGCCGGGCTTCGCATGCAGGTCACGCGCCTGCTGCGCGTACTTGCCCGACGGGTCGCTGATGCAGTCCGTCTTCGCAGCCGCGCGCCCGCCCGGATACTTCTTGCCCAGGAACGCCAGGGAGAGCCCGTCGCCGGCGACCGCCAGCTCGTCCCCGTCCTTCGTGATCAGGCGGTTTCCTGGGTTATCGGTCCACTCGGCGGCCGAATCCGCGAAGTACGTCTCATGCGAGTCGTACTTCAGAAAGGGCAGATGGCGCTGGAGCAATTCCGTGGGCGTGCTCATGTTCCTCTTCCCCCCGGGTCGTCTCTCGAACTAGGCCGACGCTACACCGGGTGCGCGTGCCTTTGCTTGACTGGTGATTGCCTTCTGCGCGTTCGCCGGCGCTCAGGCGGCGTAGCCCGTCGCCTTGTCGACGGACATCCGGAGGGTGAGCCTGACCGCGCCAGGTTTGTCCGGATCGGGATCGCGGCCGTCGTACTTCCACGACAGCCCTGTGTCGAACGCGCGGCCGACGTCCTCCTCGATCGTCGTGACGCGCCCGCGTAGCTCGGCGTAGTTGTACGGGTCCTCCGAGTCGATCACGGTGACGCTGGCCCGCGGGTCACGCTCGAGGTTCTTGTGCTTGCGCCGTCCCGCCACCGTGGAGAAGAGCACGTCGTCGCCGTCGCGGGCGACCCACATCGCCGAGGTCTGCGGCCCGCCGTCGGGGTTGATCGTGGCAAGCACCGCGAAGTGCCGGCCGTCGAGCAGCCTGCGGATCTCGTCGTTCAGCTCGATCCCCACGGACGGCAGCGTACGCGGCCGAATCGACTACGTCGCCGCCGGCACCACGCACAGCTCCGGGCGGTCGGGCTGGTTCAGCCCCCGTCGCAGCGAGATGAATGCCACGGCGCCCACGAGCAGGGGCAGCCAGAAGAGGATCACGCGGTAGACGAGCACCGCCGCGGCGGTGGTCGCCGCAGGCGCGCCGTACACGATCAGCGTGCCGATCAGCCCGCCGTCGATGCCGCCGAGGCCGCCCGGTAGCGGCAGCAGCCCGCCGAGCTGCCCGATCAGGTAGCCCATCAGGACCACCGTTAGCGGGGGCGAGTAGCCGAACGCGTGGAAGGTCGCCCAGAGAACGGCGTTGTCCCACGCCCAGTAGCCGAGCGAGCCGGCGATCACGAGCCCGTTGCGCGACCGCACGATCTGCACGGCCTCGGCGATGCCGCCCAGGAGCGCCTTGCGCACCTCGCGGATCGCCTTGCGCGTCCGGCTCGCGTCGACCGGGACGGGCGCGCCGACGCCGAGCCGCGGCACCACGAGCACCGCGGCTATCACGAGCATGGCGCCCGCTGCCGGCACCGCCGTCAGCCAGAGCGACAGGTCGGGCCCGAGCACGCCCAGCGCCATGACCGTGCCGAGCGCCGCCACAGCGATGAAATTCACCGAGCTCTTGATGAGGAAGAAGGCCACCGAGCGGCGCGCGATCTGCTCGCCCGCCATGCCGCCCTCGCGCAGGATCCAGGCGCCGAGCGCGAGCCCGCCGGCCCCGCTCGCCGGCACGATCGAGCCGGCCCCGAGCTCCGCCAGCCCGATCTCCCAGCTGGTGCGCCAGGGCATGCTCTGGCAGAAGATGGGCCGGAACATCAACACGTAGGACACGCACGACAGCGCCTCGAACGCCACGGCGAGTGCCACCCACTCCGGCCGGGCCTCGTTCAGCAGGTCGCGGACCTCGCCGAGGCCCGGGGCGAGCAGCAGCACGAGGCCGACCACCAGAAGCACCGAGACGATCTGGAGCGTCCGCCTCGCGAGCCTCCTCGGCTCGAACTCCCTCGGCATCGCCACGCCCGCTGTTCTCAGCTCGTCCAGAGCTCCCGAGTCTGGCACCCCCGGATCGGCCGCCGGCCCGCCTTCGGATGGCCGTCCAAGGTAGGCGGTCCAAGTGGCGGATATGGCTACCGAGACAGCCCAGCCGCGCGGGCGCATGATCGCGGCCCCCTAGCCGGGCTTCGCGGCCGCCTGGATCCCCACGCCCGGAATCGACCGAAACCGGATCGGACGGCGCGGCTCGAGGCCAGCCTGACGCTGCCAGTCGGCGATCTCCTCGACCGCCCAGGTCCCGGACTCGCTGGTCATCGCGAAGTAGAACTCGAGCAGGGCGCCCACCTGGCCGGCGTCCTTCGCGGTCTCGGGCCGGAACTCGTCGAGGACCGCGTAGACCCCGCCGGGACGGAGCGCGGCCGCCACGCGCGCCGCGAGCTCGCGGTTCTGCTCCGCCGTGAAGTGGTGAACGAGCTGGGCGACCAGGACGAGGTCGTAGGCGCCGGCGTCGAGGTCGGTGGTGAGCACGTCACCGGCGCGGTGGACGACGCGGTCGCCCATCCCCTCGGCCGCCAGCAGCGGCGCGGCACGTTCCACGGCCGGCGGCAGGTCGAGGACCTCCGAGCGCAGCCCCTCGTGGCGGCGGCAGAGCGCAACCGAGTAGTAGCCGTGCGAGCCGCCGATGTCGAGCATCCGCCGGGCGCCCTTCGGGATGGGCATGCGCCTCACCGCCTCGCCCGCGAAGGCATTCGCCATCGCGCGCATGCCGCGCTGGTAGAGATCCCAGTCCCCCGTGGTGAGCTCGGAGCTGTGCAGGTCGAGCGGCTCGCCCGTGCGAACGTAGTCCTCGGCCCCCTCCATCCAGTCCCACTCGAGGAACTGGAACAGCATCTTGTCGGCGACCGAGCTCTGGCTGTCCCGCAGCAGCCACTTGCGCGAGACGGGCGTGAGCGCATACGTCCCGTCGTCCGCGCTCAGGTAGCCGGCGCCGGCCAGCGCGAACAGCAGCTTCTGGGTGCCGGGCACGCTCGTGCCGCAGCGATCCGCGACCTGCTCCGGCGTCGCCGACCCGTCGGCCATGGCCTCGAAGACCCCGAGCTTCGTGCCGACCATGATGAGCCGGGCCAGCGTGAAGGCCATCTGCGTCTCGAGGATCGGCCGCGGCGCCACGTTGAGCCGTACGATCAGCCGCTCGATCGGATTCTCGGCGACGACTCCGAACCTCACGCCCGCCACTCTAACCGCGAATGACGCAGCCGAACATGCGTGCCAGCCGCTCGCGCCCGAGCGACGTCCGGCTCCTGCGCGACGTTGCCGTGCCGCTTCGGGACGGGACCATCACGCGCGCGGAGGCCTGGGTGCCGGAGGGGCCGCCGGGTCCGGCGATCCTCGTCCGGACGCCCTACCTGAAGGAGACCGCGGCGCCCAGCCCGGTCGTGGACGTGCGGCTTGCGACCGAGCGCGGCTACAGCGTCGTCGTCCAGGACGTGCGCGGGCGCGGCGGCTCGGGGGGCGAGTTCGAGCCGTTCGTGAACGAGGAGGCCGACGGCGCGGACAGCGTCGCGTGGGTGGCGGAGCAGGACTGGTGCGACGGCCGCGTCGTGATGGCGGGCATGAGCTACGTGGGCGCGACCCAGTGGCTCGCGGCGGCGGCCGCTCCGCCGGCGCTCAGGGGCATCGCCCCCTCCCTGTCGTCAGACGACTACGCCGAGGGCTGGTCCTACAGGGGCGACGTGCCGCAGCTCGGCTTCCTCGCCACCTGGAACGCCGTCGACCTCGCGCCGTTCGAGGAGCGCTGGCACGACGACCCGCTGCGCGCGTGCGACGAGCTCGAGCGCCTCGCCGGGGTCGCGCCGTGGTCGGCCGAGTGGCTCGACGCCGGGACGGGGCCGGACTACTGGCGCTCGCGCTCCGTGGCCCACCGCCGCGATGACATCACCGTCCCGGCACTCGTGATCGGCGGCTGGTACGACGTGTTCTGCGACGCGTCGCTCCGCAGCTTCGCGCGCTCGCGCCACGAGCACGACCGGCTGGTCGTCGGGCCGTGGGGACACGACGCCGAGCTCTCGCACCTGGTGGGCGACGCGAACGTGGGGATCCGCGGCTCCGGCGTCGTCGCGGAGCTGTTCGACACGATGCTCGACTTCTACGACGCGGTGCTGGCCGGCGAGGCGCCTCGGCTCCCGCGCGTCAGCGTCTACGTGCTCGGTGCGCGGCGCTGGGTCGGGCTGGAGGCGTGGCCGCCGGCCGGCGCGGAGCGCAGGGAGCTGCCGCTTGAGCCCGCCGCTGTGAGCGTTGACCCGGCCGACCCGGTCCCGAGCCTCGGCGGTCGCGGCCTGCTCGTCGAGGTGCCCGGGTCGGGCTTCGGGATCCGCGACCAGCGCGCCGTGGCCGCGCGTGACGACGTCGCGGTCGCGCTCCACCACGCCGCCCACGACCGTCGCTGGCTGGCCGGCCCTGCGTCGGCTCTGCTTCGGACCGAGGCGGAGCCCGGGCGCATGTGGACGGTGACGCTGTGCGTGCAGCAGCCGGACGGCGCTCTCCACAACCTGACCGAAGGGATCGGAAGCGACGATGGCGGCGGCGTCGTCGAGGTGGCGCTCGGCGACGTGTGCACCACGGTCGAGCCCGGCCAGCCGCTCGTGGCGCTCGTGGCCGGAAGCTCCTTCCCGCGCTGGCCGCGGCCGAGCCGAGCCGGCAGCCAGCGCCTGCTCGAGGGCTCGCGGCTCGAGCTGACGGCGGCCGCCTTCACCCAGGCACCTACCCGTTGCGCTCCCCGCGGAAGCCGTAAGCGGTGATATCGTCGTTTGAGTCAGTCGGGCACAGCGCTCGGCCAAACCAGTGCCCGCGCCCGTAGTCGTTGCCACCAGCATCCTCCGCGTACGCAGCACGTAAGCAGTGGAGGTGGCAGATGCCCACCGGAACCGTGAAGTGGTTCAACGACGACAAGGGCTTCGGCTTCGTCACACCCGACGAGACAGGTTCGGACCTGTTCGTCCATCACACAGGGATCGCCGGCGACGGTTTCAAGTCCCTGGCCGAGGGGACCAAGGTCTCCTATGAGGCTCAGGCGAGCGACAAGGGCCCGAAGGCGGTCAACGTCCAGCCGATCGGCTAATAGCTGCAGCTAGCCGTGCCACCGGCGGTCGAAGCGGCGCGTCCAGCTGCTCTGTTGAATCCGTCGGCCCGGCTTGGCGAGCGGCTCCTTGCATTCGGCCGCCGGCGGCGGACGCCGTTGACGATCCTCGGCTCGGTTCTCGTCGCGGCGCTCCTCGTGGCGCTGCTCGCCGATCGTCGCGACGAGTTCACCGCGGCGCTCGCGAGCGCATCCGCGTGGATCATCGTCGTCACGGCGCTGCTGCAGCTCGTTGCGCTCGTCGCCCGCAGCGAGGCATGGCACATCACGATCGAGGCGGCCGGCGGAAGGGTGGACCGGCGGGTCCTCTACCGGGCCTCGAGCATGCAGGTGCTCGGCGGCGTCTTGAACGGACACCTCGGAGTCGCCGCGCGGATCGCCGCGCTGCGACGCTCGTCGCCCGACGTCTGCCCGCAGGTCCCGACGCTTGTCGCGGCGGAGTTCCCGATCCTTGCGGTCGAGGCCGCCCTCGCCGCGCTGGCGTCTTTCACGCTTGTGGCCCCGCTCGGCCTGCCGTGGTGGCTGCCGCTCGTCGGGGTCGCGGTCATCGGGCTTGCGAGCGCGGGACTCCGTCGCCTCGCGCTCGGAAAGGGGCGAGAGCTGTGGAGGGGGCTGGCGGTGCTGCGAAGCCTCCGCGGCGGCAGCCGAGTGGTGGGCTTCGTGCTCGTCGCCGTCTTCGCTCAGATCTTCCGCAACTGGCTCCTCCTGCATGCGGTCGGGGTCGACGCGTCGCTGCTCGACGCAACCGCCGTGCTCATCGCGGTCGTGACGCTCGGACAGCTGCCGGTCGGCCCGACCGTGGGCGCGGCCGCTGCCGTGCTCATCCTCGGGCGCGAAGGCGTGGCGGCCGCGGCCGCCGCCGGTCTCCTCCTGACCGTCACCGGCACGCTCGGCGGGCTCTGCTTCGCCAGCTGGGCGGGCGCCGACAAGCTGTGGCTGACCGCGCGCCGCACACGGCTGGGCCGAGCCGAGGTCGACGCGCCGCCCGCGCGCTGAGCCCCGCGTCGGGGCCCAGGCTGATTCGCGTTGAGGTTATCCCCGCATATCGGGGGAAACCTCAACCGCATTCGCGTTGAGGTTAGGCATGTATTTCATGCCGAAGCTCAACCGATCCGCCCGCGGCGGCCGTCTGGCTCGACGGCGTTGTCCGGGCTCAGGCGGCGAACTGATCGCGTGCGCGGCTGCGCTCGCCGAGGTCCTGGAAGTGCGCCACGAGTGTGCGCGGCGTGCCGATCGTGGTGACGGTGAGCTCTACCGGAACGGTCCGGCCGCTCGCGTGGATCAGCTCCTGCTCGAGGCGGAGCGAGGCGATCTCGCCCGACGCGAGCCGGCGCAGGCCCGTGCTCCACTGGCCGGCATCGTCCCGGCCAACGATCGTCACCAGCGCGGCTCCCTCCAGTCGCTCGCGGGAGTAGCCGGTGAGCCGGCAGAGGGCGGGGTTGGCCCGCTCTAGCCCACCGTCTTGCGTGAGCAGCGCGCTCCCGACCGGCAGCGTCCCGAACAGGGAGTCGAAGCTCGCCTGCGCGAGCCGCCTGGTCTCCTCGGCGGCGCGCCTCTCCGAGATGTCGCGGACCGTCGTGTTCATCGCGACCAGCCGGTCGTCGCCGCGATCCAGGATCGGCACGAGGCTCACCTCGACCCAGAGGTAGTCGCCGTCCTTCCGCCGCAGGCGCGCCTCGAAGGTGCTCTCGGACCTTGTCGCGCGCGCGCGCGCGAGACGATGGCGGTCGTCCGGATGGATGAGGGCGGCGCCCGGGCGCCCGACGAGCTCATCGGGCTCGTAGCCCAGCAGCGCGCGCGAGGCGGGCGAAGCGTAGAGGCAGGTCCCCCGATTGTCGTAGCTCGAGATCAGCTCGGTGGAGTGATTGCCGAGCAGGCGACGCTCGGCCTCCGCGCGCGCCCGGCTCTTGGTGGCCTCCTCGAGCGACCGCTCCAGGCGCTCCGCCTCTCCGCGCGACCGCTCAACGCGCTCTAGCTCGCCGGCGAAGCCCGCCCGAGCCCGCTCGATCTCCTCCGCGGCGAGTTCGCGCTCCCGCGCGAGCTCCTCGGCGGCGAGCGCGCGAGCCTGCTCCAGCTCCTCGGCAGCACGTGCATGCTCCTGCTCGAGCTCTGAGGACCGGGCGCGAGCCTCCTCCCGCTCCTCGGCAGCACGTGCGTGCTCCCGTTCGAGCTCTGAGGACCGCGCGCGAGCCTCCTCCAGCTCCTCGGCAGCACGTGCATGCTCCCGTTCGAGCTCTGAGGACCGCGCGCGAGCCTCCTCCAGCTCCTCGGCAGCACGTGCATGCTCCCCTTCGAGCTCTGAGGACCGCGCGCGAGCCTGCTCCAGTTCCCCGGTGGCGAGGGCGCGAGCCTGCTCCAGGTCCTCGGTGGCGAGGTCGCGCTGCCGCTCCAGCTCCGAGGACCGCGCGCGAGCCTCCTCCAGCTCCTCGGCAGCACGTGCGTGCTCCTGCTCCAACTCGGCGGACCGGGCGCGCTCCTGCTCCAGCTTCTCGGCGGCGTCCGTGCGAGCCTGCTCCAGCTCCTGCTCGGTGCGGCGACGCTCGGACACGGCATCGGCAAGCTCGTCAGTCGTCCGCGCGTGCTCCGCCCGGACGGTCTCGAGCTCCTCCTCGAGCGCCCGGCTTCGCGCCGTGACCTGGGCCAGCTCGCCCACGGCGTCGCCCAGCTCGGCCTGAGCGCGCCCAAGCTCGCGTGCGCCGTCGCCCAGCTCGGTCTCAAGACGCCCGCGCTCGCGGGCGCTGTCGTCCAGCTCGCTCCGCAACTGGTCGCGGCCGGCGACCGCCAGCGCGAGCTCGCGGCCGAGCCGGCCCAGCTCCCGCTCTGCGTCCGCGAGGGAGCTCCTCGCGTCGACCAGCTCCTCCTCGCTCCGCCTCCCCGCGGCCTGCGCGCCGCGGAGATCCTCGGTAAGCCGGTCACGGCCGCGCCCGGCCTGGTCGAGTGCAACCCGCCGCCGCTCGAGCTCTGCTTTCGCACGCCCGAGCTCCTCGCGCAGGCGCTCACTGTCGGTGACGTCGCGGACGAAGATATGACGGAGGTCGTCGCCCTCCGAGGCGGGCACGACGCTGAGCCTCACCGGAAACTCCCGGCCGGCGCGATTGCGCGCCATCAGCTCGAGACTCGACCCATCCGGCGCCGCGCCGGGAGCGATCGTGTCCTCCAGCGACCGGCCTACGGCGTGCGCCGCGTCCCAGCCGAACATCGCCTCGGCACTCGCGCTCCAGTGGGTGATCAGGCCTCCGGCGTCGACGGCCAGGTAGGCGTCGGGCGAAAAGTCGATGATGCGTCGCAGCCGCCGGCCGCTCGTCGTGGCGGCGGACCCCGCGCGGCGCGCGTCACCGACTGCCGCGGCGAACGCGAGCGAACTCAGCAGGAGCACCGCCAGGAAGGCCTGGACGACGTACAGCTGCGACGCGGCGTGCGTGGCGACGAGCGCCACGGCCAACCCGCCGAGCGCGGCGGCGCGGGTCCCCCAGCGCCAGCCGGCGAACAGAATGAACGGGAGGGCGAGCGCTCCCCCGACGAGCGTCGCGGTGCCGGAGGGCTCGGACCACGCCGCGTAGCAGGCCCCGAAGGCAACGCCCGCGAGCACCAGGGCGAGCTGTCTGAGCTCAGCTCTCGAGAGTCGGCGAGGGCGAATGCGGAACGGCGCGGCGATCAGCGGGCCGACGGCGATGACGCCGAGCGTGTCGGCGCTCCACCACCTCAGCCAGCTCTCGGCAAACGAGGCGTCGAACGTCTTGGCAGCGATGACTCCCGCCGACAGCGCGACGAGCGCCGTCGCGACCACCGCGCCCCCAACCAGCGCGATCAGGTCGCGCAGCCCGCCGAGGGCGAGCCGCCTGCCGGCGATCCGCTCGACGAGCAGCGCCCCGAGCAGCCCCTCGGCGCTGCTCGGCACGGCGAACGCGACGCTCACCTCGAGCGAGCTCCCCGCGTGCAGGTAGCCCGCCAGACTTCCGATGCCGGCGGCGCATGCCAGCGCCGGCCACATGTGGCGCGGGACCGCCAGCATCACGCCGAGGTAGACGCCGCTCGCCGGCCACAGCACGGCGATGCCGGGGTCCTCGACAAGCGAGCCGGTCAGCGCGGCGGCGATGAAGTAGAGGCTCGCGAAGGCCGCGGCGGCGGCGGCCAGCCGGAGCATGGGGGAGGCGGACCCCACTGCACGGGACATGTATTTCTCTGTCGGGAGCCGGGCCCAAGTCCTTTAGCGCCGGGACGCTATTTCGGCAGGAGGCGGCCGGTGGGGCGGGCGAACGGCTGGCATTGATGGCCGGGTTAGGCGTTTTTCATTGCGAAATGGAAAGAAAACGCCTAACCCACGATGCCGGTCGGCTGATCTTCTGCGGTGCCGGCCTACGAGCCGCCTACTGCGGCGTCGGCCTTCTCGGCCAGGTTCTTGTTCTCCGGCACGAACTTGCTGGCGATGAACATTGCGCCCTGGGGGTCGGTGATGACGGTCATCCGCACCCACGGGGCGTCGAACGGCGGAACGACGACCTGCCCGCCGAGCTCCGTGGCCTTCTCCGCGATTGCGTCGGCGTCATCGACGGCGAAGGTCACGCTCCAGTGCGGCGGCGTGTCCGGCTGGTCGTCGGGGATCGGGTTCAGGCTCGCCACGACGTCCTCGAAGCCCGCCGGCGCTCCGCCCTCGGCCATGCGCTCGCGGATCCCGGGATCGTTCTCCTCGAGGTGGTCGCCGTAGCCGGGCAGGCTCCACATCGTGAAGCCGCCGTCCAGGGGGCTCGTCGTCCAGCCGAACACGGAGCCGTAGAAGGACTTCGCGCCCTCGGGGTCGCGCGTGTTCAGGCCGTTGAAGTTCAGGCTGCCGTGCTCGTTCACGATCCGGGCGCCCTTGTGCTCCTTCGCCTGCCAGACGGAGAACGCGGCTCCCTCGGGATCCGCGAACACCGCCATCCGGCCCGAGTTCATGACGTCGAAGGGATCCATCAGGACCTTGCCCCCCGCCTCGACGACCTTCGACGCGGTCTCGTCGGCGCTCTCGACCCAGATGTAGGTGTTCCAGACCGCCATCGGCGGCGCGCCCTCGGGCTGCGAGCCGACGGCTGCTACGTCGCCGCCGTGCAGCCGTGCCATGAAGTACTTGCCGGGGGCTTCCGGCGGCATGACGTCCTCGAACTCCCACCCGAACACCCCGCCGTAGAAGTCGACCGCCGACTCCGGGTCGGGCTGGCTCGTGTCGATCCAGCACGGGACGCCGGGGATGTATCCGTCTCGCTCGCTCATCGGTGCTCCCTTCTCGGTTGGCTCACGACGGGCACGCTAGGAGATATTTAGGTCAGGATCTGTCCTGAATGTCGAGGACGATGGAATTCGCATGAGCGAGACCTCGAGCCGACTGCTGGAGCTCCTGTCGCTGCTGCAGGCGCGGCGGGACTGGCCGGGCGCAGAGCTCGCCGGGCGGCTCGACGTGTCGGAGCGGACGATCCGGCGCGACGTGGAGCGCCTGCGCGCGCTCGGCTATCCGGTCGAGTCGCTGCGCGGGCCGGCCGGCGGCTACAGGCTTCGCGCCGGCACCGCAATGCCGCCGCTGCTGCTCGACGAGGACGAGGCGATCGCCATCGCGGTCGGGCTGCGAACGGCCGCTCGGGCTTCCGTCGCCGGAATCGAGGAAAGCTCCGTCCGCGCCCTCGTGAAGCTCGAGCAGGTCCTGCCGGCGCATCTGCGCCGCCGCGTCGGCGCCCTCGGCTCGGCCACGATCGCGCCGGGCGTCACCGGGCCGACCGTCGACCCCCAGCACCTCACCGTGATCGCCACGGCCTGCCGCGAGTCCGAGTGCCTTCGCTTCGCCTATCGAAGCCGCGACGGCAGCGACACCCGGCGCGAGGTCGAGCCGCACTCGCTCGTCAACCTCGGACGCCGCTGGTACCTCGTCGCCTGGGACCGCCGCCGCGAGGACTGGCGGACGTTCCGCGTCGACCGCCTCGACCGGCCCGCGGCGACCGGGACCAGGTTCACGGGGCGCGAGCTGCCCGCGAAGGACGCCTCCGCCTACGTCGAGCGGAGCATCTCGGGCGCCCCCAGTCGCTTCGAGGCGTGCGTCACGGTGCACGCATCGGCCGCGGAGATGGCGAGCCGCCTGCCGCCCTACTGGGGAACTTTTCAGCCGATCGACGCGCACAGCTGCGAGTACCGGGCCGGCGACGACCACCTCGGCTGGCTCGCGATGCGGATCGCGATGCTCGGCGTCGACGCAGAGGTGCACGAGCCGCCCGAGCTGATCGAGCACCTGCGGGCGCTGGCGCGACGCCTGCGCCGGGCCGCCACCAAACACGAGGATGCCTGAGCTACCTCAGCCCCGGCCGAGGTGACCGAGGATGAAGATGTTCGGCCCGCCCGTGTCCTCGTCATCGGAGAGGTCGTCGGCGACGACCGGCACGAGCTCGTCCACGATGGCGAGCCCCTCGGGGTTCAGCACGTCGGCGGGCACCCGCCAGCAGTCCTCGACCTTGACGGAGTCGTCGTCCGGGCTCGCGCCTGTCTCGAGCCGCACGATGCGCTGGGACTTGCGGCTGATCGCATAGAGCGTGCGGTCGTGGACCGCGAGGTCGTTGACGGTCTCCAGCTCGTCCCGGTCCTTCCCGGCGAGACCCCACGAGGCGAGCGGCTCGTACTCCGCGGTCGTGCCCGGCGGGTACTCGAACGGCTTTCCGCGCTCGAGGAACCGGGAGGGAGCGAGCCCTCCCGGCTGTCCACCGCGCGGTCCGAACTCGATCAGCCGAACTGGGTCCTTCTGCTTGGCGACGAGCAGATGACCGTCGCGGAGCAGTGCCAGGGCCTCCGCGCGCGCGTTCTTGTGCTCGGTCCACGACTCCTTCCATTCCTCGTCGTCGCCCTCGACGACGAGCGCGATGACGCAGACCGGGTTGCTCAGGTCCGCCTCGAGCACGAAGACGTGCGACGGATCCTCCTTCTCCTCCGCATGCTCCTCCAGGACGAACGGGCATCCGGCTCCGTCCACCGCGACGCCCTCCCACTGGGATGCCGAGTCAGGGTCCGAGTTGCCTACGGCCCCGCGGAGGTCTGAGGACACCGCGCTGGCACCCGGCCGATGCGAGTCACCCGTGAAGACAGAGAAGTCCCGGTCGCCCACCCCCACGAGCTCCGGCGGCGCCCCCTCCCGGAGCCGAAGCGCCAGCGCCGAGAGCTCCGGAAGCTCCACCCGCCAGCGGTCCTCGACCTCCAGCTCGTGCATGTGCTGAGCCTACGCCTCAGCGGACGGGCTGCCAGTCGAGCGCTCCCAGGCTCCTGCGGGCGCGCGTCACCAGCCGGCGGTCGCCGCCGTCGACACGCATGGTGTAGATGGCCAGCGGGTCGAGCCGCAGCTCCCTGAGGTCGGCAGTCCCGAGTGCGCTGGCCCAGCCGTCGCGAATCGCGGCGAGCAGGACGATCGGCTCCAGGCTCACGCGCCGGGCGACGAACGCGAGCACCTCCGACGTCGAGGGGTCGAGCCACTGGACGTCCTCGGCGATCACCAGCACGGGAGTGCGGGAGCCCGCGTCGGCGAGCAGCTCGAGGGTGGCCAGCGCGATCAGGAACAGCTCGGGCGCGACGCCGTCGCTCATGCCGAACGCGCCCTCGAGCGCATCCCGCTGGAGAGCCGGCAGCCCGGGGATGTCGGCGAGCAGCGGCTGCAGTAGCTGATGCAGGCCGGCAAACGGCAAGTCCATCTCCGAGTACACGCCGGTCGTGCTCAGCACGCCCATGCCGCGAGCGTCGGCGCGGGCGCGCGCGGCGGCGAGGATCGAGGACTTCCCTACGCCTGCCTGACCGCGCACCATGAGCGCACCGCCGCCCGTGGCGCCGGTGCCGACCAGGTCCTCGACGATTCTGATCGCAGACTCGCGCCCGTACAGCTCGTGGGCCGTCACCGCGGCGCTCAGTAGAACCAGCTGACGACGGTGTAGCGCTCGCCGTGGGACACCGGGGTGACCTCGTGGACCATCTCGCTCGGGAACGCGATCAGGGAGCCGGTCTCGCCGGTCACCGGCAATCCGATCGCGCCCCCAGCCCCGTCGTCCATCAGCCCGTAGAGCGTGAGCGCGCCGCCCCCGTACGAGTCCGGTGCCGGCTCCGGCGACTCGCCGTTCAGGAACACCACGGCCGACACCCGCCGTTCGCGAGCGAACTTGGCCGCGGCTGCATCCTGATTGCTGTCCCGGTGTCGACGGAAGAAGTCGCCCTCCCGATATTGCAGGAACTGAGGAGGCTGGACCTCGCTCACCTCGACCCCGAGCCGTTCGGTCACGTCGGGCACCAGCGACAGCAGACGGTCGACCACGAGCGTTGACGCCTCCTCCGAGACCTCAGCCCAGCGGGTCTTGCGCCTGCCCTCGTCGACGCCGTACTCGCTCCCCTCCTCGCGGACGGTCGCCGGCGAGATGCTCGCCCGCGCGATCTCGTCGCGAAGCGCCCGGCAGTCCTCCTCGGTGAGGAACTCCCGTACCCCCAGCAGACCGAACCCGTTGAAGAAGGAGACGTCGGGCATAGGTCAGCCCGCGGCGGACGCGACGGCGCGTTCGATCGCGTCCAGAGCGGAATCGACCATTCGCAGGTCGTCGGGAACGGTTGCGCGAAACACCGGCACGGTGGACGCAAGACTAAGGTAGCCGTCGACCATGCGCCGTCTTCGCGCCGGGTCGGCCATGCCGAAGTCGTATGCCTGCGCCAGCACGGAGCGGAACGCCTCGGCGGGGCTCAGGCGCTGGACGTCGGGCGCCGCGACGGGCGCGCGTTCGAGGATGACGACCGCAGCCAGCGGCAGCTCCTCGCGCTCGAGGTCGGGCTCGGGAGCCAGGATGCCGTCGACGGAGAAGTGGGCCTTCGACGGCGCGCGCAGCCGCAGATAGAACGGCAGCGGAATCACCAGCGGCACGGGGCCGGACGGCTCAAGCGCGACGGCGTCGTCCGCGACCGGCGGCAGCCCGCGGCGCGTGAAGCCGTAGGCCAACGTCGACTTCCCCGACCCGGAGGGGGCGCACAACGCCACGACGCCCTGAGGCATCAGCACCGCGCTCCCGTGGAGGACCTGGTGCCCGAGCGCCGCGAGCACGAGCGGCAGCGCCAGGCGCCGGTGCGCATCGTGTATCGCGTCCAGGGCGCGATCCGGGTGGGCCGAGACCTCGATCGTCTCGGGCGTGAACGTGAACGTTCCCACGCCGAGCAGGTGCAGCCAACCCTGCTCGGCGTCTCCGTAGCCCGCGAGCCGACCGTCACGGTCGTGCCATCGCTCGACGGACGCTCCATCAGGAGAGGGGACAGGGGGACTCGGCGGCCGCCTCATACGCAGCTCGAGGAGGCCACCGAGGACGTTTATCCCCTTATCCACTCTGTCGGTTGAGCGACGCCTACTGGCCGGGCGGCTTCGTCGGAAGCTCACCGGGCTCCGGGTTGTCCTGGCTGAGCTTTCCGCCACCCTGCTGCACGACTTCACCCACGTCGCCTACATCCTTCGTCTCCGGAGTCTCCCACTCCTTGCGCTCGTCATCTCCCATTTGGTCACCTCCTCTCCTATATACGGGGTCTGACCCAAGCTTCTAGGTTCAAGATATTCCACATTCGGTTGGCTGCACGAGCGGTTCCGCTCGCGAACATCTGCTCGGCGGCCTCCTGCACGCGCAGCCCATCGACCACTCCGAGCTCGGCGAGCGCCTGAGCTCCCCCGGTCTGGTCCCAGAGCCTGCGCCCCTCCCCGAGCATGATCGACGTGAAGTAATCGGTCGCAATGACCTTCTTCTGACTCTCCAGCCCAAGGTCGGGGAAGCGGCGGGCCAGCGTCTGCCGGACGAGTCCCTTGGCCCTTCCTCCACGATTCAGCACATCGGGCGGGATCCGGTAGAGCAGGTCCACGAGGTCCGGGTCCCAGTACGGCTGGGCCATCCGGACGCCCAGATGCCTGCCGTTCTCGAACACCTCTTCCATCTCCATCGAGACGATCGCGTGGTCGAGGCTCAGGCGCCCCTGCTGCAGGTAGAAGCTGCGGGACCGCTCCCACTCGGCGTCCCCCATGCCGTTCTCGACTCTCGACAGAAGCTGCTCCCGCAGCGCGGGATCCGCGGCGACCCAGTCCGGCATCGCCTTGGACGCGCGCCGCCTCCGGCGGTTCCTGAGCACGCCCGGCGCGGTCGCCCTGAGAGCGCGTAGCGCCTCTTCCCGGAGAATCGGCCGCATCCCGAAGGTCCAGAGCATGTTCTTGAGGAACGAGGCGCGAGTGGAATTGAAGGAGCGCCTGACCGTGCGGGCGAGTCGCGTCCATCCGGGCAGGTCAAGGTGCCGAAGCAGGTCGGCGGCGAGGTAGAACGTGATGCCGAGCCACTCGTCGCCGCCGGCCCCGGTGAAGATGGTCTTGCAGCCCGCGTCCTTGCCCATCAGGCCGAGCCGGCGATAGCCGGGCAGCCAGCAGCCGATTACCGGCGCCCCGCGCTTCGAGCTGAGGTCGAGCACCACGGGGAGCAGCCCCTCCTGGCTCGTGACCTCGTCCATGGAGAGCATGATCTGGGGAAGCCCGAGCTTCGAGGCGACGGCTCGCTGAACCTCCTCCTCGCCCGACTGTGGATCGGGGAAGGCCAGCGACAGCGCGAGCGGAGCATCCATCCCGCGGAGCCTCGTCCTGTCTCCGGCGACGGCGGCCACGCTCACCGAGTCGAGGCCGCCGCTCAGGTATATGGCGGCCGGCCCGAGGTCGAGCCAGCGCTCGATCGCCCGGTCGAGCATGTCGTCGAAGCCATCGACCTCGTCGTCGGTGGCCCAGTTGACCGGCTGACCGGGCGGCGAGGGGTCCCAATACCTCGTTGCCTCGAAAGCGTTGCCCCGCACCCGAAGGATATGGCCCGACGGCACGCGCTTGATCGCCTCGTAGTAGGTCTCGTCCGGGACGGACCAGCGCCTGCAGAAGTTGTCGGCCAGCAGCGCCCGGTTCAGCCTGCCCGGGACCGCCGGCTCGCTCGCGAGCGCGTTGGTCGAGGGCGACAGGAAGAGCCCAGAATCGGTGCTCGCGTAGAAGAGCGAGTGCCCGCCGAGCGGGTCACGCGCGAGCTGGAGCTCGCCTCGGTCGGCGTCGTGGAAGGCCACGGCGAAGCACCCGCGCAGCCTCCCCAGCCAATCGGTGCCGAAGTGCGTCCACGCCCGAAGCACGAGCTCGGCATCCGCCGCTTCGGGCGAGACGCCGGGCAGCGCGCGGACGAGTTGATCCCGGTCGTGCAGGACACCGTCGAACAAAAGAGTGCGTGGGCCGTCCGTGGCGAGCCCGGCGGTCGACCCCTCGGGGGAGCTGACGAAGGCGAGCCGCGCGGGCGAGCCTCCGAAGCGCGCCGTCCACGCCGGCGGCGGTCCCTGCCGGAACTCCTCCTCGAACGAGGTCCCGATGGAGCGGACGTCAAGCGCCATCGCGCGTCCTCTGGAGAATCGTTCCCCCCGGTCCGAAGGACATCACCGGCGCGTATGCCCCGAGCTCGTCTGTGTCCGCGCCCATCGAGCGCTCCCCCACGGCCACCCAGGCGTGGCCCTCCAGGGCCCGGTCGCCGTTGCGAAAGCCCAGGATCAGCCGGGTCTCGGGGTTCGCCTGAGACAGATAGCGGTAGACGAGCAGGCTTCGCTCGAGGCAATTGTCCCCTCCCGTGAGGGGCCGGGAGCCGTAGATCCACGAGGCGAGCCGCACGACGCTGTCCTCTTCCGGCCGCGGACCGCGGCCGCGGGTCATCGCCGGGGCAAGCCTGTCGATCGGAACGATGCGCTTGAGCGCCGGCAGCACCAGCCGCCAGGCGAACATGCGCGCTGCCAGCCACACGTCCGCGCGCGTGCGCAGATGCCAGCGAATCGACCTCAACCGCCGAAATCGCGCGGAGTCAGGCTGCTTCACGCTCTCCGATCAGTCCTTCCGAGGAAAACCGCGTGAGTGTCCGGTCGATCTCCGCCGAGGCGACCGAGCGCTCCACGTCGAACTCGTCGAGCAGCGTTTCCTCGATCTCGGTGCGATTCGAGCCCTTCTCCAGGAGCTCCCACATCCGGGAAGCGGTGCTGTTGAGTTCGTAGATCCTGTTCGTCCGGAGGTTCACCACAACCAACCGGTCCCCGAGCTTCCTGCTGACGACGTCGGTGTTGGGCCGCAAGGTAACCCCCCTTTCTACTCCAGGGCGAGAATAGGTCAGGTCCAGGGATTTGTCGAACGTCGGGGAGGTTCGCGATCAATATTGCGCAAGCGAACCTGCGCGCCTGCCGTGGTGCAGCGCGCGCTCGAACAGCCACACGGCCACCGGGACCATCACGACGCTGAAGCCAAGCAGCACGAGGACGTCGCCCCACCAGCCGTCCCCCACGTACAGGGCCTTGCGGAGGCCGTCGAACGCGTACCGCGGCGGCACGATCGAGGCGAGCGGCTCAAGCCAGTCGGGCAGCACCGAAACGGGGAAGAACGCGCCGCCGAGAAAGCTCATCCCGAAGATGATCAGGGCGGAGATGCTCTGTCCGCGCTTGATGACCATGACGGACGCGGCGGTCACGATGCCGATCGAGGACATCGCGGTGCCCGTCGCCATGAGCACGAGGACGAGCCCGGCCCAGTTCGTATGCTCGAAGCTCACGCCCAGCAGCGCGCCGCCCACGATCAGGTAGAGCCCGACCCGGAACGTGGCCAAGAGAAACGGGATCCCGCACATGCCGATCGCCATCTCGATGGCGCTGATCGGCTGCGTCACAAGTGCCTCGAGCGTCCCCGTCAGCTGCTCGTCGCGAATCGCGACGCTTATGCCCGAGCTCGTGGCCTGGATTACCGCGGTCACCGCGATCCCCACGAGGGCGAACGCGAAGTACGAGGGCGCAGTCCCGAGCGACGCGGTCGCCCCCTCCTTGAACGTCTCCGAGATGAAGTAGAAGACGATGACGTCGAGCACCCCGATGAAGAAGTCCAGGACGAGCACCAACCGGTACGAGGTCCGGATCAGGTAGTCCCGCCGGATCAGCGCCAGGACGGCGCTGAGCCTCAATGGGCTAGGCGCGGACGTCGACCTGCGAGCTGCAGCGATCGAGGTCATCCCGCCGGTGGGTGGCAATCAGGACCGCCGTCTCCGGTCGCCGGTCCAGAGCGGCCCAGAGCCGCTCCACGGCGTCCGCGTCGAGCGATCGGGTGGGCTCGTCGAGCACGAGCAGCCGCGGGCTCCCCAGCAGCGCCCGGGCGAACGAGACCTGCTGGAGCATGCCGGTCGAGCAGCGGTCCATGCGGTTCGCGGTGATCCCGCCGATCTCCAGCTCGCGCTCGATGGCGCTCACCTGCTCGGCCGCCTCGGCCCGGCGGGAATGGCGAAGGCTCGCGAAGAAGCGAAGGTTCTCGCGCCCGGTCAGCCTCAGATAGAAGGACCGCTCCTGGGAGAGGGATGCGCCCACCAGACGTTTCGCATTCGCGCTGCCGGCCCGGTGGCCGGCGACCCGGACCTCGCCCCGCGTCGGCAGGAGGGCGCCCGACACACACCGGAGAACCGTGGTCTTGCCCGAGCCGTTCGGACCCAGCAGCGCGACCCTGTCGCCGGGCCCGAGCCGAAGGTCGAGGGGGCCGACGATGGTTCGGTCCGCGAAACTGCGGGTCAGGTCCGTGACGGCGAGCAACGGCTCTGGCACGAACTTACCCTAGAGGTAGTGGCGGCTGTACCATCGTCGCAATGCCGCCCTGGGACCCGTTCAGGGCAGCCGTGCTGGGTCTGGCTATCGACAGGGCGACCGCAGAGGCGGTCGTCGCCTTCCGGGATGCGGGCATGCGCAGCATCGTCCTGAAGGGCCCCTCCTTCGACGCGTGGCTGTACGACAGCGACGAGCCGCGACTCTACGGCGACATCGACCTGCTGATCCCGGCCGAGCGGGAGCGGGAGGCCGGCCGGGTACTGGGAGCGCTCGGGTACCGGCAGCTCTCCGACCGCGAGCCCGAGGCCGTGGCTGGGCACGCGACGGTCTGGGCGCGGCCCGGAGACAGCGTGCACGTAGATCTGCACCGGACGCTGAACGGCGTGAGGGCCTCGGCGGTCGACCCGTGGGCGGTGCTCGCGGCGGACACGGAGTCGATGCAGGTCGGCGGAGCGGCGGTCGAGATCCTGTCCGAACCCGCCCGAGCGCTCCACGTCGCGCTGCACGCGGCGCTGCCGGGGGCGAACACCGAGAAGACGCTGCTCGATCTCTCGCGCGCGCTGGACCGGCTGCCGGTCGCGACCTGGGAGGCGGCCGCCGCCCTCGCCGAGCGGCTCGGCGCGGAAGCGGCGTTCGAGACCGGGCTCGCTCTGCTGCCCGCTGGAGCCGACCTTGCCTCCAGGCTCGAGCTGGCGCCCGAGCAGAGCGTGGAGGCCGCTCTGCTCCGCGGGTCCGCGCCATATTCGGCTTGGACGGTGAACCGGCTGTCGAAGGCCCGGGGGCTCCGCGCAAAGCTCCGCATCCTCATCCCGAGGCTGTTTCCCACGCCGGACTTCATGCGGGTCTGGTATCCGGTCGCACGCCGGGGTCGCGCGGGGCTGGCGCTCGCCTATCTGAAGCGGTGGGCCTGGCTCGTCACGGCGGGGCCACGCGCAGTCCGCGCGTGGCGGCGGGCCAGCCGGGAGACGCGCGATTCCGCCCAAAAGTGACCACGCTTGCCCGACCCGGTCTACTGTGGTCTCCATGACACACTCGGCATGTGCGGTTCTAGTCGCCGCGGCGCTGAGTGCAAGCGTCGTCGGGCCGGCCTACGGCCAGACGACGACGGCCCCGACTCAGACGACTCCGACTCAGACGACTCCGACTCAGACGACTCCGACACAGACGGCGCCGACCGAGACCGCGCCGGCACCGGCGAGCCCCGAGTCGACTTCGGCACCGAGCGAGTACGTCGAGGGCGTCCCCACGGGCGGCGGACAGGCGCCCGCCTCGCAGGGACAGGGCGCCGCGCCGGCCCCGGTCGCTCCCGCGCCGGCGGCTCTCACCACTCCATCCGACAAGACCACGAGCACCGAGCCATCGCGCACGCCGAGTCCACGGAAGGCGCACCGGAAGCACGGGCGTGCGCAGGAGCGGCGGCATCGGCACGAGGCCGCGGGCCCAGCCGCCCCGCCGCCGGTGGCCAGCACGCCCATCGCCTCGGATGCGGGCGAGCCGGCGAACCCGCTGCTGCTCGGGCTCGCGCTCCTCGCGATCACGGTCGGCGTGCTGAGCACCGCCGTCGCCCGACGACAGGGTGTCGGCACCTAGCCAACCAGCCGCGCGCGCGCGCGAGCGCGAGGTCCCGGGCACTCGCGCGTTCGCCGCCCTGCGGCGCCACGGGCTCGTCGCGGGGCTCGCCGCCGCGGTGTTCGCGCTCGCCTTCCAGAGCGGCGGCTATGACGTCACCGTCCGCAACTCGTTCGCGATCGCGGCCTGGTGGGCCATCGCGGTGGCGGTCGGCGCGCTCGTCTGGCCGCTGGAGCGGCCGCCGCGGGCCGCGCTCGCCGGCGCCGGGGCGCTCGCCGCCCTGCTCGCCTGGACCGCCATCGCGATCTCCTGGTCGGACAGCGCCGAGCGCGCGTTCACGGAGGTCAACCGGATCGCGTTCTACCTGGCTGTCTTCGCGCTGGTCGTCATGGCCGCGCGGCGAGGGAGCGCCGCGCGCTGGGCCGACGGCCTCGCGCTCGGGATCGCGGCCATCGGGCTCGTGGCGCTGACGAGCCGGCTGTTCCCTGACCTGATCGGCGACCGCGGCGTGTCGAGCTTCTTCCCGCGCGGGACCCGGTACCTGGGCTATCCGCTCGACTACTGGAACGGCCTCGGCATCTTCATCGGGCTCTCGTTCCCGCTGCTCCTGCGCGCCGCGCTCGACGCACGGTCAACCCTCTGGCGCTCGCTCGCCATGGCGTCCACCCCCGCGCTCTGCGGGGCGCTCTACCTGAGCTCGTCCCGCGGCGGCATCGCGACGGCGGCGCTCGGCACGCTGGCCCTCATCGCGCTCTGCCGCGACAGGGTGCGCGCGCTGGTGGCGCTCGCCGTCCTCGGGATCGGCGGCGTGGCGGTCGTGGCCGTGCTGGGCGCGAGGTCGGAGCTGGCAGACGGCAACCTGCAGGCGGACGTGGTGACGGCGCAGGGACGGAGCGCGGCAGCGCTCATCGCCGGCATCTGCCTGCTGACCGGCGTGGGCTACTGGGTCGTGTCGCGGGTAACGCTGCCGGCCCCGAGGATTCGGGTTCCGCGGCTCGCGCTCGCGGCGGCCGCGCTGGCGCTGGTCGCCGCGGCGGTCGTCGCGGCCGACCCGGCGGAGCGCCTCGACAACTTCAAGCAGCCGCCGAGCAACCCGTTCGCGCGCGTTGAGAGCTCGCCGGGGTCGGCCGGCGCAGCGGACACGCCGCGTCTCGCGCCCACCTCCCGCCACCTGCTCAGCTCGACCGGGAACGGTCGCTGGCAGTTCTGGGGCGCGGCCATCGACGAGTTCGAGACGAGGCCGCTGGCCGGAAGAGGCCCGGGCTCCTACGAGGCGTGGTGGGCCCAGCACGGATCGGTCTCCTACTTCACGCGGCATGCCCACTCGCTCTACCTCGAGACGCTGGGCGAGCTCGGCCTCGTGGGCCTGGCCCTGCTGGCCGCCTTCCTGCTGACGGGCCTTGTCGCCGCGTCGGGGCGGCTTCGCTCCGCCGGGCGTGAGGAGCGGAACGCGATCGCGGCGCTCGCCGGCGTGGTCATTGCATTCGCGTTCGCGGCCGGGATCGACTGGATCTGGCAGCTCACCGTGATCCCGGTGGTGGCGATCGCCGCGCTCGCGCTCCTGGCCGGGCCGGCCACCGCCATGACGACCGCGACAGCGAGCGCTCCTCCCTCGCGGCGGCGCCTGGCGCTCGCGGCTCGGGCGGGCCTGGTGGCGCTCGCGCTGTGCCTGGTCGCCGCGCAGGCGATCCCCTTCCTGGCGCAGGACGACATCCGGCGCAGCCAGCATCGCTTTGCCGCCGGGAACCTCGACGGCGCGCGCGACGCCGCGCTCAGCGCCCGGAGCATCCAGCCCTGGGCCGCCTCGCCACACCTCCAGCTCGCGCTGGTGGAGGAGCGCCGGGGCAACCTGCCCGGCGCCCGCTCGGCCATCTCGAAGGCCATCGAGCGCGACAGGCTCGACTGGCGGCTCTGGCTCACGGCCGCCCGGATCGACGGCGAGGCCGGCCTTGCGAACCAGGCGCGCGCGAAGCTGGACCGGGCGGTCGCGCTGAACCCGCGCTCGCCCTTGCTCGCCTCCCTCCAGAGGAGCGAAGGGCGTTAAGTCTCCGGAGCCGGTGGTCACGATCGTGGTGGTCGCGCACTCGGTCCGCGACGAGCTCGAGCGCCTGTTCGAATCGATACGCAGGCACGCCGGCGTGCCGGTCACGACGATCCTCGTCGACAACGCCTCACGCGACGACACCAGGAGCTGGGTGCGAGCCGCGCATCCAGAGGTCAGGGTGATCGAGGTCGAGGAGAACCTGGGCGTCGCCGCCCGCGACTACGGGCTCCGGGAGTCGCTCACGCCGTACACGCTCTTCCTCGACAGCGACGCCGCCCTGACCCCCGGTGCACTGCCCACGCTCGTCGACGCGCTCGAGGCCAACCCGGCATGGGGCCTCGTCGGCCCGCGGCTCGTGTACGACGACGGAACCCTGCAGCGCTCCGCGCGCAGGTTCCCTCCGCTCCTCCTGCCGCTGCTCCGCCGGCCGCCGCTCGACCGCGTCTTCGAGCAGCGGCGCACGGTAAGCCGCCACCTGATGACCGACTTCGACCACGAGAAGACCAGGCCGGTCCTCTACGTTCTCGGGGCGTGCCAGCTGTTCCGGACCGCGCTCGCGCGCGTGGCCGGGCCCTTTGACGATCGCGTCTTCCTCGGCTGGGACGACGCGGACTGGTGCTTTCGCGTCAGGGACGCGGGCGGCGAGATCGTCTTCGTCGCCGAAGCCACTGTCGTCCACAGCTACCGCCGGCAGACGCGGCGCCGGCCCGTCTCGCGGGCGGCGTGGCGCCAGCTGCGCGCCTTCGTCTACTTCCAGCGCATGTACGGGGCCAGGCGAAGAGAGCTGATCGAACTGTCGGGCCGCCTCGATCGGGACTCCCATCCGTGAGGGCGCCGCTCGTCAGCCTCGTCATGCCGGTTTGGCGCCCGCGGCGCGACTGGCTGCTGCAGGCGGTCCGCAGCGCCCTTGGTCAGCGCGACTGCGACCTCGAGCTGATCGTCGTCGACGACGGCAACGCCGAGCCGCTCGACGAGCTGCTGGCCGAGGTGCGCGACCCCGCGCTGCGGCTCGTGCGGGTCGCGCACGGGGGTCCGTCCCACGCGCGCAGCGCCGGCGTCGAGGCGGCGGGCGGCCGGCTGATCCGCTTCGTGGACGCTGACGACGTCTACGAGCCCGGCAGCACCGCGCGCCTCGCGCGCCTGATCGGCAGCGACGACGACGTGATCGCGTACGGGCGCACGGTCTTCTGCGACGAGGAGCTGCGCCCGGTCTGGACCATGGCCTGCGATCTCGGGGGCTCGATCGCCGGTGAGGCCGTGCTCGGCCACTTCAGGGTTCGGATCCAGTCGCTGCTCTTTCCGGCCGCCGTCGTCCGCGCCGCCGGCCCGTGGGACCCGAGCTTCCCGGTCTGTCACGACCTGGAGTTCATCGCGAGAGCCCTCGAGCATGCACGCGTCCGGCCCGACCCGGCGGTGGCGACCTGGTACCGCAAGCACGAGGACTCGGTGACCTCGGGCTTCGAGCGCGGCGACGACGACATCCGGCGCGTGATCGAGGGGTATCTCGAGCGCCACCCCGACCGGCGCGGCACCGGGTTCGAGCGGCGGGCGGTCGCGTCCCGGCACGCCGTGGCCGCACGCGCCCGCGCCACCCGTGGGATGGTGGCGCCCGCGTTGCGGCGGCTCGTGTGCTCGCTCGCCCTCGACCCCCGCGAAGCCGCGCTCGAGGCGTGGACGGCTCTTCCGGCGCTCCGAGGTCATCTCACCCGCTCTTTGCGACGGAAACGTTCGAGCGCGCGCGCCGAGTTGTCATAACCATGCGCTAGCGTGCCGCGCCTCAAGCGCCGAGTCCGGCCGCTTCCGTAAGCGGCCGGGGCGGGGGAACCATTTGGGCGGTCGCCGTGGCCGCCCCGGGGCGAATCGCGGACAGCGATCCGAGTAGCGCATCTTCCAGCGCGAGCCCGTCAGCTAACCCCGTAGGCCCGAACGGAAGGGGACCTAGATGACGAACGCTCGCCTCGAACATTTGTCGAGCCGCCTCTTGCAGGGCCACGCAATCAGCGCCTGGCGGCCGATCCGGGTCCCATGCGGTCCCGCCCTCTCCACGGCCGCGCGGCTCGGCTTTGCGCCGCGCTGGTCGTGACCTCTGTCCCGATGCTCTGCGTTCCGGCGCTCGCCCACGGCGCCGGGAAGGCGCTGTCGGTGGACCTCGCCTGGGGTATCCCCTCGTCGGCGTTCGCTCCGACGGGCCAGGCGATCTCCGACACCGGGGCGGGCTGGGTCCGGATCGAGTTCCGCTGGAACGAGGCCGAGCCGTCGTCGAAGGGGTCCTACGACCAGAACATCATCGCGCGCTACGACCAGGCGATCGACACGGCGCGTGCGGCGGGAGCGAAGGTGCTCGTCTTCGTGAACGGCTCGCCGCGTTGGGCGTCCGGCTCGCGCACTCCGATGACGAAGCCGCAGGACCCGGCCGACTACGCCGACTTCATGCGCTTCGTCGCCAGCCGTTACGCCGGGAAGGTCTCCGCGTGGGAGGTCTGGAACGAGCAGAACACGAGCCGGTTCTGGTCGACCGGGCCGAGCCCGTCCGAGTACGCGTCGGTTCTCAGGGCCGCGTATCCCGCCGTGAAGGCGGCCGACCCCGGCGCCGCCGTCGTCTTCGGCGGCGTCTCGCAGAACGACTACTCGTTCATCGAGGGCGCCTACGCGGCCGGCGCGAAGGGCTACTTCGACGTGATGGCGGTCCACCCCTATCCCGGCCCCAACCCGCCGGAGCCCGTCTGGACCTCGAATGGGCGCATCACCCCGACCTCGTTCACGGGCTTCAAAGAGGTGCGCAGCTCGATGCTGGCCCGCGGCGACGACAAGCCGATCTGGCTGACCGAGTTCGGCTGGTCCACCACCACGACCGAGTCCTGGGGCGTCACCCAGGCACAGCAGGCGGACTACCTCACGAGGGCCTACCGCCTGCTCGAGAGCTACCCCTACGTCACGCTCGCCTACTGGTACAACCTCCGCAACAACTTCTGGGACAGCGACGCTGACACCTGGGAGACGCAGCTCGGGTTGATGCGGACCGACTTCTCGCACAAGCCGTCCTACGACGCATTCAAGGGCTACAGCCCGGGGGTCGTCACTTCGGATCCGTCGGTGGTCCCGCCGCCGGCTCCGCCCCCCGCGCCCACCTCGCACGCGACCTCCACGTCCGGCGGACGGCGCGCCACGAGAACCTTCATCGGGCTCAGGCACCGGCGGCTCGTCTCGGGAAGGGTGGCGGGCGCCGGTGGAGGGAAGGTGAGCATCAAGCTCCACCGGCGCGACGATCGCGGGCACTGGAAGATCCTGCGCGAGCGGAGGATGAGGGTCGGGAGCCGCGGAAAGTTCCGGTTGAGGCTGGGGGTCCAGCGCACCCGGACGCTGCTCGTGCGCGCTCGCTACGAGGGCAGCGTGACCGCCGCGCCGTCCTGGTCCAGGGCGCTGCGCGTCACGCGCTAGGCTCGCTCTCGCCGAGGGCCAGACCCACGTCCTGGGAGGCGCCGTCGCTCACCTCGCCCCGGGCCGCGAGCACAGCCGCGACCAGCGCAGGGGCGGTCTTCAGCAGAATCTTCAGGTCGAGCCAGTACGACCAGTTCTCGATGTAGTGGTTGTCCCACTCGACCCGGTCGCGCAGTGAGGTCTTGCCGCGCAGACCGTGCACCTGCGCCAGGCCGGTGAGCCCGGACTTCACGCGATGACGGTCGCTGTAGCGGTAGATGCGGTCGCCGAACCGCTCCGCGTACGGCAGCCGCTCGGGGCGCGGGCCCACGAGCGACATGTCCCCCCGGACCACGTTCCAGAGCTGCGGTAGCTCGTCGATGGCCGACCGCCGGAGAAAGTGCGTGACTCGGCCGACACGCGTCTCCAGCGGGGTGTAAGCGGCGATGGTCTCGCCGCCGAGCTCCATAGCGGCCCATTCGGCGTCCGCCTCGTAACCGGCAGGAGCCTCTCTGAGCGTCCTGAGCTTCAGGATCTCGAAGATCACGCCGTCCCGGCCCACCCGCCGCTGGCGGAAGAAGATCGGCCTGCCGAGGGTCAGCCACACGGCGGTCATCGCGGCCAGGAGCACGGGCGCCGCGAGGACGAGCAGCCCCGCCGCAACCACCCGGTCGAGCGCGTACTTGAGCCGGAACGGCCAGCTCTGGCGGTCGGCGGGATGAAGCGCGACCAGCGGCAGGCCGCCGAGGTGTTCCGTCGCGGTCCGCTCGCCCTCGAGCTCGAACAGCCGCGGGACGACCGAGACCCCGACTCCGAGCTCCCACGCCCGCCGGGCCAGCGCGATCAGCCGTGGGTGGTCGGCTCCCGAGAAGGCGATGATCACGTGCTCCAGACGCTGGTCCTTGACGACCGTGTCGAAGTCGTCCCAACCGTAGACGGCGAGGTCCTCGGTCGCATCGTCTCCATCGAGCGGATCGTCGTCGAGAAACCCGACCGGCACGAGACCGAGCGCGGGCTCGGAGAGAAGGCGGCTCGCCGTGAGCCTGCCGATTACTCCGGCGCCGACCACGAGCGTCCGCCGTCCGCCGACGCCGACCCGTCGCCGGCGGGCCTCGCTGAGGAGCACCACGGCCCGGCCGGCCAGCAGCAGGGGCACCACGGCGAGCCAGTGCCGGACGGTCTCGGCCGCCACGTAGGCCTCGTTCGTGGTCAGCACGCGCGCCGCCATCGTGAGCACAGCGGCGATCGCCGTCGCTGACACGATCTCCCTCAGCGCCTCCGTCAGCTCGAGCCGCATCGGAGGCGCGTACAGACCACGCAGACGGAACAGCAGCACGACGAGTACGGAGAAGCCCAGCATCCAGCCGATCGGCTCGCTCGGCACCTGCCCGGTGGGCGACGACGTCGGCGACAGCGCGCTCACCACCGCGACGCCGATGCCCAGCACGAGCGCGTCGAGCGTCAGCGCCTGCCACCCGAACGCATTGCGGTTGCTGGCGAGAGGAGAGGTCATAGTCGCGAGTCCATTCGCGGAGTCAGGAACGCCATTTCCCGCTGGAAGCCCGCATATTCAGTAGAACACGAAAGCGTTTCCCCGGCAAACCGCGCCCTTTCCGGCGCTAGGGCCTGATGATCTGACCCATCGGGCGCATCTCACAGATACCCGTCCGCGGGTGCCAGGCGAAGAGGTCGAAACGCAACGGCCTGTGCCGCCCCCGTGCGATCTGACGGCCGATCTGGTTGAGGTCCCGGGCCGAGATCCGGCAGTCACGCCGTGCATAGCGTTTACCGCCCCGGGATTCGCAAGCACACGCCGCTTGTCAAGCGGTCCCCCGTGAAACGGGGTCTGACCCCGTTTCACGGGTCCACCGGAGCCAGCGCCCGTGCGGGTCGCAGAGAGCCACGACCCGCTCGCCGTTGCGGCTGACGAGGAAGTGGGAGGCGGCCATCGGAGCAACGTCGGGCGGTGGGAGACCGCGAAGCACGCCCTCGCCTTCGTTCGAGATCCATTCGGCCGCCAGCGAGCGCACCTGGGCTTCGAAGCGCTCGCGCTCGTCCTCGCGGAGGTACGAGAGCACCGCGGTGTGGAAGACCACGAGCGTCGCGTCGCGGGGCGCCTCGAGCGCGACCGGGAGGAGCGCCTCGAGCAGGTCGCCCTGCACGACG